>ERZ767114.178-NODE-178-length-43682-cov-9.127898_pt1 | contig 43682 bp, 35 predicted proteins | sample MGYA00374952_ERZ767114 | MGnify/ENA primary metagenome ERZ767114 (study PRJEB28939, sample SAMN06267156) | marine metagenome | isolation source: Columbia River Estuary | place: USA:Columbia River Estuary, USA | collected 2012-05-05 ... | reverse complement strand
ACTTTCCAATACAACTTAGCCATGTGACCAGATGGTATGCCGACCGCAAATAAAATCTCCTCAAACCCTATGCCAAACTTTAGTTCCCCAAATCTCAGGATGTGAGAAATTTGTTCTTTCATTATGGAATTCGTTCTTCATCACTCTCGATACACCAGAACTATGCCATTTACCACCTCTCTTGCCCAATATGCCTTGAGCGTTCAATGACCTTGCAACGGCTGATGCAGACATCCCATTGACATTGATTTGCCAATCCATCAGGTCGATGATGTTCTGTTCAAACCAATTCGGTTTCAATGAACCGTTTGGCTCAACATCCCAACCATAGATGGATTGTGTGAATTTCTTGTGTGTTGCTTTGAGTTGATTCATTCCGATTTGGGTTCTTTCTGAAACCAATCCTCTTTCCATTTCAGCGAGAGCTGCCATGATGGTGAGGAAGAATCTCCCCATTGATGTGCTTGTATCAATGGCTTCACCATCCATGTCTACAACGTGAAGAGAGATACCAGAATCTGCAAGTTCATCCACAGTTGCTAGAGCATCAGTGACGAGCCTAAACATCCTATCAAGCCTCATTGTGAGGATGTGTGGATATGCGCCTGTTTCTAACCTCGTTCTGAGGTGTCTACCGCCTGGTCTTTCCCATATTGGAACGCCACCACTTACGCCTTCTTCGATGATGATGTCCTTGTCATCAATCTCCATTCCTTTGTATCTGGCATACTCTCTAATCCTCTTGATTTGAGCCTCAATGCTAACACCTTCATCGACTTGTCTTTGTGATGAAACCCTGACATACGCAATAGCCCTTGACGGGTTTTCAGCGTTTAGGGTATGTAGCATACTCGAACATCATCAATTGATCGAAACGGTTGTTCTGACCAAGATGGTGATGGTGTGTCGGATGATGCTGACGCTTTCCCAACCGTACCGATGTATCCAGGATTGTATGCATAAAACCCCTTGTGGCCTGAGTAAAAGGAGATCGTCATGCAAAAAATTACACACCATGCAGTATCTTCAATTCATACAACTTCTAGGCTAGGCTATGCGGGTCCTATTGCTTGGAGCTTCGGGTTTTATCGGCCGAAGCATTGCTGCGAAGGCACCTGATAATATTGAATTGACGGGCACTTATTACAAAAATAAGCCAAAATTTGGAACGCATGACATTGAACAATTGAATTATCTAGAGCCGACAATAGACTGGCAGCAAGTCGTTTCAAAATATGATTGCATAATTATTGCCGCACGAGCAAATGCTGACACTGAAAAGAGTCGGAACAGCGTTTCCAAGATGGGGCAAGAGGCATTCAGGAATTTTATTCAAGCCGTTAATGAAAGCAGTTCGAAACCATTCATCATTGCGATCAACGGGAGTTTGACATATGGGGACCGAGGTGAAGAACTAATACGAACGAATGACGATATCAAACCGACAGGATATGCGAGATCATATGCAATTGCAGAGAAACCGTTCCGAGATTTTCTAACAGCAGGGAATAAGATTGCAATAATCCGCGCTCCATGGGTCTTAGGTGCAGGTTCATGGTTTCCTGTGATGTACCTTGCTCCGAAACATATCCCCATCCTAAAAGATGGAACACAATGGATGTCAATCCTGTCTGTGGATGATTTGGCTGACTACGTATGGGCTCTTGTTGAAACTCCAGAAGCAGGGGTGCTCCATCCAACCCTCACATTTCGGTGTCGCCAGAAAGAATTTGCGAAAATTGTACACCTGGTCACATCAAGGCCATTGCGGAAAATCGGTGCCCTAGGAAGACGAAAAATGGAACTTCAGATGCGTGAGTCGATTCTTGCCTCTATAAAATTGGATGATGGACGAAACGGTTGTTCGGAAAATCAAGAGTCGGAAAAAAAATTGAGAACCTTGATTGAGGACATTCACTCTGGCTTTCCATAAACGTAAAGACTGTATTCTCCGAGATTCCAAAAGGGAGTCCACTGAAGAATTGAATCCAATCGAAAGAACAACCTGCTTCTCAAACTTCGATGCGGAGCCCAATGATGCCTGTACCATGCAGGATGAGTGATGCAGTATCCAACCCGGCGCTTTCGATCGAGATGCTTCTTGAAGACGGCATGAATTTGACGTGAAGAATAACATTTAGATGGCAAAAAACGAGTTGGCGAATAACCACCCCAAATCTTCCTCAATCGAGCGAATGCATTTTTGGGTCGCAACATCACCAAATTCCAAAGAATATCAAAAAGGTACCATTTATTGACGAACGTAACAACAATTTTCCCACCAGGTTTCAGGACATGTGACATCGAGTCCACCGCTTTTTCTAATTCAGCGCAGGTATTCAGTGCCCCAAAAAACACATAGATTGTGTCGATTGAGTCCGCTTCAAATTCACTAGAACAATCTTCGGGACCCCCTAGCAAAGGGTTCATTTTGGGATGCTCGCTGACTTTTTTTGAGACAATCTTATGGAATTCAGGGGTGATGTCAAGTCCGTTCACGTTCTTGGCCCGTGCAATTTCAGAAAACCAGACCATATCAAGACCGGGCCCATAGCCAATTTCCAGTATATTCTCGACATCGCCTTCAAGCACAATTGCTCGGAATTTACCTCTCAGCGTTTTCAGGACGTGATTATCATTCGCTCGAGATTCAAAACTATCCGCTTCTTGATCATAGTAATCTGCTACAGATTTGTGGTACGTTTCGGCGTTCATAAAATCGCCTCGAGAACATTTTGATATTCGGCTTCAATTCGAGTTTTATGTGAATTTTCATGACCCCTGCATATGGATTTTGAATAAAGCGCTTCATTAGAGGTAGATGTCAATTTCAGTTGTTTAATCCTCCTTCGAGCCTCCCATGATTCTATAATTTGCCCAAGAAGAGGGATTTTCATTATTCGCCACCACCACGGGTAATCCCTATGTTTCGAAAGAGGTCGAGAGGGTTTTTTCTGAGCATTTGGCAGGATCTCCTTTACCCAGCCATTCTCATCGTATAATTTTGTGATCCCTTTGGAATCTTTAATCGGGATAATTTGCATCATCTCTCGGGCTGTGTAAACAGTTTTTTCAAACCGCAAAGAGTCCTCCGAAAGCACCATATTGGGGCAAAGGAGTTGGCCTGTTGGATGCTCGTGTGAGAGGTAAATTGCTAATGCTCGAACTCTCCATACCCAGCCCGGTTTGGTTATGATCATGACATCGACATCGCCGTCATCCTTGTTCATGCCAGCTGCTACAGACCCCGTCAAAGCAAGTCCTGTAATCTGTTCGCAGGATTTTAGAATTGCCAGAACTTCCATTGTTTCTTTGAAGTGCTTTGAAGCGAGTTCTTGGGAATATTTGATGTTTAGATTTCTATCATGTTTGTCTGAATAAACAACATCATTTTCAATCGATAGGTGCGGTGAACTTTCGATGGCTTGGAGAATGGAATTGATTGAACCTTTGACTTGTAAATTTCGTAAAACGCTCTCTGCGTCCATATGATCGCCGAATAGACTTGACCATGCCAAAACCTCGTCAATGGCTTCAACAATGGTTGTATCTGATTCAGAGGACATGTGAACATACTCTCCACAGCGGATGAGTTTAAGAATTGAAGCCAACGTAGCAAACCGATAGAAGTTGTAAAAAGACCGTTGGAACCCATTGAGGCATATGGACCGTGATGTTAGCCTCGGTCATCAGTTTTCTATGCAATTGATGCCTGTGTTGATGCTCATAGGGGCAATCATGTCACTTGGCGCTAGTTTCTGGATGCCACCCTTGCTGCTCATCTTGTTGTGTTCAATCTTGGTATGTTTCTGGGCGTACAGCATGAAAGACCTGAGGTTTAATTGGGGCGACATTCGGTTTCTCATCGCCCCCAGTGTCGTGATTGGTGCAGGTTTTTTGACATATTATCATCTTGCTCCTAGCTTTTACGATCAAGCATATCACCTCCAAATTTCAAATCGAATCCTTGATCGTTGGGCTTGGGAACCGACCCATCAGGGAATGAGTTACTCATTCAGACCAGAAATTGTTCCAGGAATTGCCGCTGTTGAATTATGGTTGACAGGAAACACTTCGAACGTGTACATTACACCAACACTCATTTTGATTTCATCGGCATTGGCGTTACAACACCTTGCAGAACACTGCAGCAATAAGAAATATGGATTCCTTGCAGCGGTTGTCTTCTGCACATTTCCAGTTACAATAATTTACGGAAGGACAATGCTTCTCGATTTCGCTGTGGCTGGAATGATTGTCTCGGTCTTCCACCACCTTGAAATGACTTCACCTACCGATCGCAACAGACTGATTCTGATAGGAATCTTAGTTGGAATTATTGGTCTGACGAAATACCCATACCTCTACCTAGGCGCTTGGATTTCATTGATTTATTTGCTACGAAAACAAACTGAGCAAAGCAAATGTATCGCCCTTGGCTATGGGGTAGTCCTCCTTCTGTTCCTGATTAAAAACCAATTGTATACCGGATGGATCCTCGGGCCGTTACAATCCCAAATATCTGGCACGGTTGCGAGCACTGGCTCAATTTTAGACGAGAGCGTCGCCTACACGCCCAGAGTATTTCTAACAGAGTTTATCGAACAGTGGCAGGTGGTTCTTTTTTGTATAGCATTGTATGGAACGGTTCTGATTATCAAACATCAAAAAGAGTTTGTAATGAATTATTGGCTATTGATCATGCCAGCAATTGTTTTACACGGGTATATTCTTGATTTCGGATGGCCGCGTTATTCAACTCCTTGGTTGGCCTTGTTATGTGTGGGAATTCCAGCAGCAATCGTCCATTCTAACGAAGAATTTGGGGAACAAATCAAACATTGGAAAATACCTTCGTTTCTCATCACTGTACTGGTTATTACTTCATTCGGACCTGTTGTTGATACCATAGGAGATATAGGACCAGGGTCTAAATTCCATTATGAATATTGTAAAAATTGGTCTGAGATTTATCAAGATGTAGGTTTCGAATTAAGTGATGACTCTACGCTCGTTACCGGACTAGATATCACAATCGGCCTTTATTCCCAAACACCTTCCTTTCGATATGAAGATCCAGAATACTCAATGCTTCAAGCGATCAATAAATTCGAGGCAACACATGTATTCACGCAAGATAGCGCATATCGCTATGACATTGATATCAATGCGACGTTCCTACTTGGCTCTCCTATTGAGCCTGTCAAGGTTTTCTCCGCAGGTGATTTTAATGGAAGGCTATGGGAGGTTGATTCGACTCGGCTGGAACAATCTGACTGGTGGCGTAACAGCACTGTTCAGATAAACGGCACAGGAGTGCATTATGGTGATTTTATTTGGCTCGAAACTGATTCAAATTTCGAAGCGTTGGACAACACCTCCATATACAGAATCTATCAGACTGATTCGGATCTTGATTTAAACGAAGTTTTTGATGTTCTTTCTCTGCGAGAAAAAGATTTGCTCTGTAATTCTATCGAGGATTGCTCGTCGTTTGTCCGAAGTGAGCACCTTGATTCGAATTGGGGTGTTTGGATGACACAAATAGACCCTTAAGCAAGATTGCACTAAGACTGATTTCCATCATGAAAACCCTGTTTTTTCACTCAGTGAACCATGCAGCGTAATAAATATTCATCGAGGTCTATTGGAGAATTTTGTTCATGTGTTGTAATTTGAAAGAACGCTACCCCCTGACAACGTCGTAACAAACCAAGACTCCCCAGTTGCACTTGATGCAAAAGTAACGCTGTCTCTTTCTTTTCTGATACACCAATTTAAAGGTAAAGCCAAGGGGTCGGTCGTTTATAGTGGGAAAAGTGGTTGAGAAAGTATCACCGCATGGGGTTGTAGCAACAGTTCGCTGCAGCATTCATTCAAGCCTCATCAGAAAGTGAATGGATGGTTAATCATGACCCGTCCGACTCAATCGTACCGCCCAATCGTTTACCAGCGAGGTGTTTGGGATGAATGAAAACACAAGTGGTAGTACGAAAAAATACGGCACCATCGAAGTGCTCAATCTATCTGAATGGGGCCGTCCAATTGCTCGCATTGTCGCAAGATTTCTCGAGAAAAAACCAATTTCCGTTATTCAAGTGACCAACATTCACTTCCTGCTTTCCCTGTTTTGTGCATGGCTCATTTTAGAAGGGCAGATCCTGGAAAGTTGTTTTTTGTTGATTGTCAAAGGTGTTCTTGACGCCGTGGATGGAGAACTGGCACGGATTCGAGAAAGGCCGTCCCACGTAGGAAGATATTGGGATACCGTGGCGGATACCATTGGACTCATTGCCGTGATGTGGGCATTTGGAAAGGTCCTAGAATGGAATATTGGATTGACTTCGATCCTCATCCTGTCAATTCTGCTTCAATACTCATTCTTCAACCATTTTTCCATCCTCATGAGAATGCTGGGTTCAGGAGATTCGACAAGCCGAATTGACGAACGTGTGCGCCCAGTGGCCCAACCTTGGGAAAGCCAAACGATGGTGAACATTTTTCACACGATCTATGTTCTCTTTTTTAGTTGGCAGGATAGCCTTGTTTCAAAGATTTCAGGGAAAGGATCGAAGAACCTGCGCTTCGAATTAACGGTCTCCTCGTTCCTTGGCTATGGCATGCAATCAATCGTCATTTTTTTACTCGCCCTCACTCAAAACCTCGACTCCTTACCGCACCTCGTCTTAGGACTCAATGTGTTCTTGGTGGTGCTCGTTCTCATCCGAAGTCGCTTCGGATGACCTGTGGTCCAATACCTTTCCACATGATCCTTTGGTTGACAAGGCTTCGCAGTCCGCCCTATTCGTCCCTAGCCTTTGTCTCAACAAAAGTGCCCGTTTCCATGCGTCAAAAAGCGGGCGCCGTTGACGTGCCTAAGCGAGGCACGAACTCTTCAGGATTTACTGCTGCCAAATAATCTCCATCCGATGGATGATCATATTCGCTTGCAGTAAGTGTTCTTCCATCAAGGGTGAAAACAGAGTAGCCGTTTTCGGTCAGAGGAGTGAAAATGTCCTTACTGAGTTTGCCAACGGAAGCAAGTATCGAATGTCGAAGTTCAAACAAAACAAATCCAATGCTGTGACTCTTCAACATGGATGTTGCTCCTTGGAGCACTTCGTCTTCAAAACCCTCTACGTCAATCTTAAGGAAATCAATACGCTCAATACCGTGAGTTGAGCAATAACGGTCCACCGTGTCAACCTCAACATCGATCTTCTCCACTGTGGGGCTAGCGGCTGTGTCACCGAGGGAATGGTGGCCGTGGAAACTTTTGACATGAAGCTGAAGTGTACCTGGTTCCCTTCCAAGGGCGAGTTGGGAAAGAGTGATGTTTTTCGTTTTTCGGAACTTAATTTGGTCCCTCGTCATTTCGATATTGGCTGGGTGTGGCTCAAACCCATGAACATGCTTTGTGCGGTTGGCCAACCAGTTGGCAATGGTTCCAATGTTTGTCCCAACGTCGAGGACGATGTCCTGCTTGGTGAGCAGCGGTTCAATCACGTCCAGCCAGTGAGTCGCATCAACGGAGAGGTTTTCTTTTAGTGTCCATTTGAGGCGCTCACCTTCGAGAACAGGCCTTAACAGTCCGCGCTTCGGATCGTGAACGTACACCATCAACTCGGATTGCTTTATCCACCGCTTGATAATCGGTTCGGTAATGTAGGTGGAATAGATTCGGAATGGGAGTCGAAAACCGTAGCGCACCGCTCGATACGGAAACGAAGTTTTCAATCCCATTATGTTGGGCTTAGTCGCTCTGTTCTTCAACGTATTCATACGACAAATGGTGATAATTGACCGCTTGAGAGCATTAAAAAAAACCTCCGCAAGGCGTTTGAATTCCGATTTTTATGGGATTGGAATCTGATGAGACCCCCGCAAGCGAGATAATGCACCTGGGTTTACTTCTGTGTAATTACTTCGTGCAGAGTGGCTTTGTTTCCTTGTGTTTCCAAAACATCAAATTAAATGTAAGGGCGAGGGATTGTTGGGTTATAGTAAGAAAACAATTTGAAAATATCACGAAAGAGCCTTGTGGTAACGTTGTACCACAGCATCTGCATGGCTATCATTGGAAATTGAATAAATGTTTGAAAAAGAATCATGACTCGTTCGACTCAATCGTACCCCCGATCGTGTACCTGCGAGGTGTTTAGGGATGAATAGAAGCATAACTGATAGGAACCAAAAATATGGCACCATCAAGGTGCTCAATCTATCAGAATGGGGCCGCCCCATTGCTCGCATCGCTGCCAAATTCCTCGAGAAAAAACCAATTTCCGTTATTCAAGTAACCAACATTCACTTCCTGCTTTCCCTGTTTTGTGCATGGCTCATTTTAGAGGGGCACATCCTGGAAAGTTGTTTTTTGTTGATTGTCAAAGGTGTTCTTGACGCCGTGGATGGAGAACTGGCACGGATTCGAGAAAGGCCGTCCCACGTAGGAAGATATTGGGATACCGTGGCGGATACCATTGGACTCATTGCCGTGATGTGGGCATTTGGAAAGGTCCTAGAATGGAATATTGGATTGACTTCGATCCTCATCCTGTCAATTCTGCTTCAATACTCATTCTTCAACCATTTTTCCATCCTCATGAGAATGCTGGGTTCAGGAGATTCGACAAGCCGAATTGACGAACGTGTGCGCCCAGTGGCCCAACCTTGGGAAAGCCAAACGATGGTGAACATTTTTCACACGATCTATGTTCTCTTTTTTAGTTGGCAGGATAGCCTTGTTTCAAAGATTTCAGGGAAAGGATCGAAGAACCTGCGCTTCGAATTAACGGTCTCCTCGTTCCTTGGCTATGGAATGCAGTCAATCGTCATTTTTTTGCTGGCTCTTACTCAAAACCTCGACTCTTTGCCACACCTCGTCTTAGGTGTCAATGTGTTCCTAGTGGCGCTTGTTCTCTTACGCAGTCGCTTAGGATGAGTTGCGCAGAAAGAATCGATTCTTCACTTCAACCGTCGTAGCCACTAAAGGCTGGTTGTGGAATTTCAAATCATGGATGAAGCAATTGCCATGCAAATTGTAGGAGCAGTAACCCTGCTTATTGGACTGAGAATGAACATTGACCCAAAGGGGTTCAATGAAGATATATTCGGGAAAGAAGCGCCAGAAGTGGCCCTTGGCGAAATGAATGCAATGCGTATGGCCATTGGAGGTGGCGTGCTCGCTGTTTCGGCGATCAATTTAATCTGCAGCTTTACGATGGACGATGCCAGTTCAATGGCTGCTCTTCTGACCGCAAGCGCTGTTGGATTGGCCCTGTTCTGTTTCACCATCGTTGCTCCATACCTTCGGGGCTACACTGAAGCAATTCCAAAACTCCCAATGATCGTGCTTCCAATCCTTGTCACAGTGAGCCTTGTTGGTGCTTACGTTTGATGGTGATCACATGCTTGCGAAGGTAGGCTGCGCCCTCTTGTGTGCCGTCTTATTGAGTGGTTGCACTGGTCCATCCAACCTCTTAGGATGTGGAGAAAGCTACGAAAATATGTACGGTGGGGATGACTACGCCTTCGCTTCCAAAGATGTCGACCAAAACAATGCGCTCAATGTCACCGTAAAAATTCTCAACGGAGCGGCCGGTTGGCTCGAAGAGTCTGAAGAGAAAGAGGTCGATGCGGAAGTCTATGTCACCTTGCGCATCAAAAATTCCGCCGGAGAGGAAACGGTCGTCAGCTTCCAAAGCAGCACTTGGGAAATCAATGGAGATTCAGAGGACGGGTCCTATTGGGTGACCTATCTTTGGTATCAAAGCCCAGATGGCTTCTGTGATGATGGCTGCGAAGAGGTGAAGTTTAGTGCGGGTTTCCAAGATGGTTCCATGTACTATAATGGCACATGTGATGCATCCCCGTGGGTCGATGTCGATTGAACTCAATGGGTTGTTGAAGGCTTCGCAGCACCTTTTTTGTTTAGTGCCGGGGGCAGGATTCGAACCTGCGAAGCTTTACGCAGAGGATCTTGAGTCCACCCCCTTTGACCGCTCGGGAACCCCGGCTTGTACCCAACGCTCGAACCCCCTGTTCTTGACTATTGCTCTTCAGCAAGGTCATCAAGATCTTTGGGGCGCGGCGGTGGAAGGCTTCGGTCAAGCATGGCCTTGTCGACTTGTTGGCGGGTGAATTCTGCCATTGTCTCCCTTCGTCGATACAAGGAGAATCCAAGGACACCCGCTGCTAAAATGACGACAAGAACTGCAAAGCCAAGGGCATCAACACCCCCTTGGCTGTTCTCCTGCGAGTCTGATACCCTGCCCATTGGCAAAGGAATGTCACCAGTTACATTGACGATGGACACCTTGAGGCCCAAATATCCAGTTGTCCATGTTTCAACACTCCAACGGTGCTCAACCCAAGTACCGGGTTGGAGTTGGGAAGCGTTGCTTTCAAGAATACGCCCTTCAGAATCCTTCAACTGCACCGTGACATTGCCGGGAAGCAGACCTTCATTGGCCACTCGGACAAAGACGCTGATGTTTTCGCCTACAATTGGTGAGTAGGGCGTCACTACAAGATCATCAAATCGCGGTTCAAACGCCACCCATCGGAAACTTGGCGTGAGAGGCGACTCACTCGTCCCATGCCCCGTGATGATGCGGCCAGAACGATCGGAGGCTGAGAACCAGACTTCGAGTCGGTCCTCTTGTTCAAGCAAGGTTGTTGCTTGAGGACGCAAATCAACTTGCCCTGAATAGGTGTTGGTTGTTCCTCCACCAGCGGATTTGGGCAAGAAAACTGAACCTGATGAACCGTCAAGCGCCTCACCAACGCGGAGGAAGCGCCAATGCATCATCAATGGCTCATCACTCAACCCTTCTTGGTCGGTGAGGATGACAATCACCTCTTGCGCATCCAAGGCATTTGAATCAACAACAGCCAACGTGCCAGGTGGCACGGCCAACTGAGGCGAGAATCGATCCAAGGTGAGATCGAAACGTTGGTCATATTGCAGGAGATCCCCTTCGATGATGACATCGATGAAACCAGTGTTATGCTGAAGGATTTGTTCATCCATCAAGAGTTGGGTGTGGGCCCTTCCTTCGACATCGAAGGACGCATTGGTCAATACAGAGCGTTCGCCATCCGAGAGGAGAATTTCTGCCTCAACGGTGTCAGGCACATGTTCAGCAACAATCGTGGTGTTGGCGTGAACAAGGTAAAGGGTCAAATTGACGAGATCGTTTCTGTGAACCCACAGATGCCCATCCCCTGTTTCACCAACAGGCGACGTTTGGTCTTCAAACACAATTGATTGAACCGCAAGGGCTGAAGCAACCGACCACGAGAACACACTAAGTTTTGACAGCCCAAGGCCCAAATCTTGTCCCTCGTCAAACAATTTCAATGACGGTTCTGAGGCACCGAAATCCACACCATTGGAAAGGTTCCATGCGAGCCTAAACTTAATTTCAACCGTCCACGATTGCTGCAATCCAATTTGTTGGACCACCACAATCGGGTGGGTCTCAAAGCAGTTTCCATCGGCTTCAGTTGTTTCAAACCGAGGCATGTACCGAATGAAACAGGTGTTGGAAGCATCCCGACCGAGCAAGGCCAATTCAATTTCATCAAGTGAAGCAATGCCATTTCCATCGGTCAGTGTGAACTGGAAGGCGTGTTCGTGGCCCAAGAGCAACGATCCATTCACATCGTCAAAGGTCATCGTTGATGTGTCAATCAGGGTATCATAGCGCTCCTGAACGAAGATGGTCCCCAAATCGAATGCTTCACCGTACTCGCCGCCGCCTTGCAACATGTTGCCTGCAAGATCTGTCGCTCGAATGACAACGCTTGCCCGTCCTGAAGAGGCGCCGCCAGTGATGTCAATCCAAGATAAAAGCGGTAAATCAACGACGGCTTCGGTCAACCCGCTGTTGAAGGTGACCGTTTGTGAGGAATATTCGCTCGCATCCATCACACCGTCGAAGTTCGTATCGTCGCTTGATTCAAGCCAAGTGTGGAGTTCAAGACTGTTGGAAAGCCCTTCTTGATCTTCGAGGGTGACCCGAAGAGCAACATCTTGGCCCTTCATCCACAAGTGGTTGTCAGCTGGTAAATAACCACCTGGATCCAGAGCAAGCAGGGCGATGGTGTTCGGACGGACCCGGTCATAGATGAACGGAACATGAGAGGAAGGTGAGGTTTGGTCGAGGCTTGAAGGGGACTGATCGTCCACTGGCCCTCGTCGTTCAAGATGAGGCGTCAGATGGATTCGCGTCCCTGATGGAAGGGTTTCATCCATTGAGGGGGTAGCAATGCTCACCGAAAAAGCGCCATTTTGGTTTACTTCCGTCAACCAGGAAGCCGACCAATTGACCGCAGGACCCGGCCATTCGTTTGGACCACCACTGACGTTGATTGGAGGCACAGCGCGTGCTTCAATGCGAACCTGCGCCTCGCCTGCATCGACGAATGATTGGGCAACCCCCTCGAAACGGACCGCACCGGAAGCAACCATGGATTGGTCGGCGTTGAGATGGAACGGCCATTGTGGATTGGACCAATCGTTGAGATTGCGCTGATTGGCGTCCAGCACGGTAAACCCAACCACTTCCAAATCATTCTCTATTTCATTGAACCCAGTTTGACGGAAGGCATGGGCTGGTCCCGTCGAAAGGCCATTGATGTCCGTTGCAGACGAAAGCACATGCACATCATCGATGTCATCGAAAGCCCACGTGCTCTTCACCATCCATGTGATGTTGCAGACATTGATGCTGCAAGCAATGCTCGATCCGTTTGAAATCAGATGTGCGTACGCAACACCGTCCAATTGACGGAATTGTGGTGTTGAATCAACGTTGATGACTTCAAGATGAACCAAGGCATCAATGTGAAGTTTTGAAGGTGAGAGCATGAGTTCCACTGAGGTAAGATCAGGGGCGTCAAGGGTTGGTTGGTTTGCATCGCCACGCCAATGCTGCGTTTCGAAAATGACCGTTTCTTCGGGCAACCAGCGTTGATGTGTGATTGGGAGAATTCGATCGACCAGCAAAGGTTGACTGGTTGCACTGAGGTTAACAGCAATGGAGCCGGCATGAGTGGTGATTCGAAGTGGAAGCACCACCGATGCAGAGGCGTTGAGCAGCCTGAACGCATCTGCTGCATCATTGAGGGTCAAATGAGGCACAGAGCGGGTGATCATCTGGTGTGAGGGAACCATGACCGCCTGACTAACAGTGGCGGAAAAGGTTCCATTCAGAAGCACTTGCACGGTGCATGCCACGGTGTGCAGGATGGCATTGTCCTCTACACGGAGGCAAGATGCTGAATGCGTCAAGCGGTGGTGCTGTGCGGGGTCGTTGACTGCAATGGTTCGGCTTGGCCCGCTTTGTTGAAGTGAGAAAAGACCGTCCGTTCCGTTGCTTTCAAGTTCGACGAGGAATTGCACTTGATGGTTCATAGCAGCCGAAGCATGTGGAGAATCACCAGGTATCATCCACGACAAATTCACGAACTGCGTGCCAGTGTTTTCAATGTGAAGCGTTCCATTTTCCACCGTCGTACCCGGGATTAAATCGGTGTCATGAAGTCCCTTCGCAAACCCAAAACTGGTGGAGAGTGCATCGACTGGCCATTCGAACAACGAGGTGTTTTCTTGCCCGATTGTAACCATTGGAGCCTTTGGCTCCAGCGAACAGTGGGGTTCGTAGACAAAGCCGTTTGAAGCGGCCCCAGCAGGCCACGTGAGGGCAAGTGAGGCCGTGAACCCAGGCGTGGAGGTTGAAGAGAGCGTGCGGCGCAAGGAGGGGGGCTCTGTTTCAGAATAGGTCCATGAATCCAAGGCGTACCCTGCGTGAGTTGCTGAGAGGTTGTCACCGTAGGTCACAATGGTGATGCTTTGGAAGGGACACATGGCCTCATAGGACCACACAGCGGAAGCGGAACCGCCCGAGACAAGGCGGGAATCTTGATCGATGAAGACCGCATCCATGCCAACACCAGCGAGAGGGAGGCGCTGATGGTGGTATGCATCGTAGTAGTGCACTGCGCCCACTGTCAGCCGTTGTATTGAAGGGGTTAACAGCGTTTGATTCGTGGCAAAATTCGCCCTCAGTTGAAGCGAGGCATGGACCATTGGGTCAAGTGGGAGAGGAATTGGCAGCGTTCGATTCGTGAAACCTTGAATGATTTGTCCATTCGCATCCAACACATCAAACAGCAGACTGGTGTTTTCAGGCTGTTCAACAAACCCATCGATTTGCCCCCATCCAAAGACTGGATCTGGTGAGATCACAGCAGAAGTCCATGTTCCTTCTGGCTCATAGAGGTCGATTTCAATTCCGGCGTCATCAATGTACCAGCCATCAAGTTCAATCAATTGGTCCGAGAAGAAGGTGAACCTTGCTCGAACTTCCATGCCTGAGAGGTTTGACAAATCAAAGGTTTTCAAATCGAACCCGCGTATGGTGTTTTCACACCCTCCTGCTACGTTGGAACCATCGATAATGCCCTCTCCGTACAATGGAGAGTAACTGTTCACGGTCGATATTTGATCATGGAATCCGTTCAATGTCGGTGGTAGGAACCACCAATTTTCACCGCCATCAGTTGAAATCGACACCGCACCGCCGTCCCAACTCGCTTCGGTACAAACCCAGCTTCTGAAGGTAAGTCGGGCTGTTGAATTCACGGGTAAGGTGTATTCTGGCGTGTAAAGGTGAGTGAGCATGTTGTTGCGGTACTCGTCATCGAGGTAGATGCCAGCACCACCGGTGCCTGAATGCCAGATACCGGGCCCATACCCAGAGGCGTTGGAAGTTGGGCCAACTTCCCACCGTCGGTTTGAGGTTGCCTCGAGTGACCAGCCTGCAGGTAATTCAAACCCAGTTTCAAAACCTTCAGTGTTTGAGGATGCCCCGTTATTTCCAAAAGACTGGCTCCAATTCCATTCGTTCGGAGCCGTCCCATCGTAGGTTAGCCAGCCGTCACTCGAACCATTATTTTGTGATGGTTGGGTGGTGAAGTTGGCCAACGTCGTCTTGGTTTGAGACGGCATTCCGCGGTTGGTCCATACGCTGATGTCGTCGATGGCCACGCCTTCCCACCCATTCGAAGATGTTCCGCCAAAGTTGTTGTTGGCATTTGTTTGAACCCAGAAACGGAGGTGGACACTGCTTGCGTTTTGTGGACTTGTTGTGTTCCACGGCAGGGAATAGAGCACAGGGCACCACCTGTCTGACGAGTCAGGGCCGTTGAAAAAGACCCCATCGCACTGTGCGCCATTGTTCGGGTGGCCCGGATGAGTGGATATTGGTGAGTAGGTCGAACCGTTGTCAAATGAAATCCAAACGGTGAGATAATCTTGGGCGCCGCCTTCGATGTCCCAGTTGGATGAAAGTTCCAACTCGACTGTTTGACCGGTATGATTCATGAAATCAAGCGAAAGTGCGAGCTGCCCTTCTGCATTTGGGAGGTAATTACCCGAAAGGTTTCCGTGGAACCAAGCCCCAGGTTCGTCACCTTGGTTGTGGAGAAGGAGTTCGTCAACAAACCATCCACCACGGAGGCCTTGGGACACGCCTGTGGCATAACAAAATTTCAACTCGACCGATTCTTGGAGCGCCGAGATCGTTGAGTCAAGTTGGAACGTCGCGTTCGTCCATGCCGCCTGTTCGCCATTCCAAACAGCAAGAGGGCTCTCTTGGTGAGTGGAGGTCGCGTTGTAACCATCGATTGGAGAAATGGCCACCCATTGACCAGTGCTGGATTTTATTTCCACCCATGCTGCGTCGTCGGTGTTCAATGCCAACCAGTGCCTGAAGAACAGTGTGTAATTGTTGATGAATGAAGGCGTTTGGTATGAGGGGGATTGAATGCACCCCGTCATGTTGGCTTCAAGGTCGCCTGTCCCGCGCGTCGAAAGAGCACTAAGCGACTGAGGCGTCGAAGGCGAACTTGCTGAGCCTGACCCGTTTGAAGGAAGATCCATGCCCGATTGTGAGTTCAGCGCTCGCAATGAGGGCTGAACAATCGCCCATGCTTCGTGGTCATCGCCGACGCCCAACCACCCTGATGCTGTTCGAACCGTTGTTTCGAAATCCGAAACAGTCCCGAGGGAGGCTTCGGTTGCTAACGTGAGGTGGCCGCCATGACCGATACCATTGGTTTGATCGTGGGTCCCGTTCCATTGATTGGTTGAGTAAACTCCAAAATTTGTACCATTTGTTGCGGATGAGCCCCAAATCGGTTGGACCGAGAGTTGGGCATCAGTGAAGGTTCTGTTTGCATCAATCACGAGCGCATCGCTGATTTCGGCATCGACGAAGGTTGTGTTTTCGCTGGGAAAGAATTCGACAAACCCTGTGGATTGATCTTCTTCAATCAAGGCCCATGCAGGTTGTTCAGCCGTTCCAATCATGGGACTAAGGCTTGAGGCGAGCATCAACACGATGAGACCAAAACAGGTGCGAACGGTCCCTTGACCGTTGGCAAAAATCCCCGCTCTCGCCTTCACTCTCTGCCACCTCGCTAACGCGAGGTGAGCCATTCGATATGAATCAACGCACATATTGGTTCAGCCAAGTGGAATGAAGGGTTCAAAGTGTGTCGGCCATACGCACAACCCATGTCGACGCTCGGCAACCTAGACAGCGCACAATCGCGCGAGGTTGAAGAGCAATTATTTTCCACGCATCGGCTTCAATCCACGCGCCATATGCCTGTTCCGCTCCCACGTCAAGACTTCTGGGCGATGGTGAAACAACTTCTCAACACCCTCGACATGGAGATTCAATCCATGCTGATGAAGGGCATGACGGGGATGCGTCTGCAGAACCTTCAGAAGCGTCAAGCCAACATTCGCCACATCGCCTCTGAACTCGCTCGGAAGCGCACGGTTGCTGTTGTTCAACACGTTGCTTCCCAATCACTGCGCAGTTCTGCTGCTCAAGGAGGCGGAGCCCATGAGTTGCCAGCGCTTGATTGGCAACGGCACGATCCTGCAGAAAAGGCCTTTTTCCACGCCGTTCAAATTGCAATGGACCGCTTCAAGATGGAAGTCGATTGGTCTTCAATGCAGGATGGCCTTGCTGGAGAAGCCATCACGCTGCCACAACGGCATGCACCAGGCACCATGCAACTTGATTCCTTTACTGAAACCAACATCACATCTCGCCCACCACCAGCACTGGCCTTTGAAGACCAAGCACCAGAACCTCTTCCCGATCTCGAACGGGATGAGGAAGATCGGATGGCTCCAGATGAATGGCCAGATCTGGATGAATACATTCACGCAGATTTTGATGACGCACAAGTCAGTCCCAAAGCCTCACCTCAAGCCACGGCGCAAGATAACGATGCCATGATGGCTTTCATGGGTCAAGAGGGAGATAGAAAGCACGCTGCAGCAATGGAATTGGCACCTTCTAAATCTTCAACCATTTCTTTGGATGAAGTCTTTGACACCCCCGCACACGAAGCTGTTTCAGAGGACATTGAACCTGCGAAGGAAGAACCCGTCGTTGAAGCGACATTGATTCGAATTCGAGTGCTCATGACAAGCCCTGAGCCAATTCTCACCGCATCGGGCGAATCATTAGCATTGGAAGCAGGAGATGTTCATTTCGTTGATCAAGAGTCAGCAGACTGGCTCATTGAGTCAGGGGTAGCTGAAGCAGCCGCTCTTTGAGGAAACCCCGTTTGAAATTGGATCTCGATGCTTCGCGCTGGTCGTTGCTATGGAGGATGTTGGACCCACCGAGCCTTACGGCACGTTGTGTAGATCGTTCATTGTGCAATGCTCAGTTGACGGAGCGCATCGAGAGTTCGATGCTCACTGTGTCAGGGATTGAGATCCGGGTAACTTGGCGGAGTGCGGACTCATCCTTTCCGGAGGTGATGTCCATCTCAAGCAAACGCTTGTGAACTCGAAGTTCCCAGTGATCGTAGGTTTCAACGCCTTCACCGTCAGGTGCCTTTCGGACTGGAACAACCAGTCGTCGGGTTGGCAATGGAATTGGTCCTCGTAGCGAGATACCACCGTTGTCGCAGATGGCCTTGATTTGGCCTGCGACGTGATCGATGTCCCGGTGGTTCTCACCGGTGAGCTTGATGATGGTAACTGCTGCCATAATGACCCGTCCAAATCCTCAACCAATATTCAACTGAAGGCTCAAGCCTTCTTTTCGATCTTCAAGCAGACGCCAGCAGCGACGGTCTTGCCCATGTCACGAATAGCGAAGCGGGAGAGTTCTGGGAAGGTATCCATTTGCTCGATAGCCATTGGCTTGTTAGGCTGGAAACGAATCAAACATGCGTCACCAGTCTTGAGGAAGGAAGGGTTTGCTTCCTTGCCAGCCTTGTTGGTCTTTTCGAGGAGTTCTTGGAAACGAACAGCCACTTGAGCGGTGTGTGCGTGGAACACAGGAGTGTATCCGACGGAAACAGCCTTTGGAATGTCCATGAGCTGAATTTGTCCGACGAAGGTTTCGTCGTGTCGAACGAACATTGGCTCGTTGTCAGTGTATCCTGCAACGTCGCCACGGCGAATGTCTTGCTGAGCGAGGCCACGGCAGTTGAAACCGACGTTGTCTCCAGGCTCGGCCTTCTCGACCATGGTGTGGTGCATTTCGATTGACTTGACTTCTGCAGACTTCATCGACGGGTTGAACACAACGGTCTTTCCGACGTTGAGGGTTCCAGTTTCGATCTTTCCAACAGGCACTGTTCCGATACCGGAAATCTTGTACACGTCTTGGATTGGCAAGCGAAGTGGCTTGTTGATTGGCTTGCTCGGCATTGTGATCTTGTCAATGGCTTCGAAGAGTGTTGGTCCGTTGTACCATGGGCACTTGTCGGACTTGTTGAACACGTTGTCGCCGTTCAAGGAGGAAGCAGGAATCATTGGGACATCGTCCGGCTTGAATCCAGCCATCTTGAGGAGGTTGCCGACTTCTGTGCAGGCAGCCTTGTACTTGTCTTCTGACCAGTCGACACCAGAGATGTCCATCTTGTTCACGTGGACAATCAGTTGCTTGACACCAAGTACCTTGGCGAGGAAAGCGTGTTCCTTGGTTTGGGCGTTGACACCGTCGTTTGCAGCGCAGAGAAGCACAGCAGCGTCAGCTTGGGATGCACCGGTGATCATGTTCTTGACGAAATCTCGGTGACCTGGAGCGTCGATGACAGTCCAGTAGTAGGTTGGGGTGAAAAATTCCTTGTGAGCGACGTCGATGGTGATACCACGTTCTCGCTCTTCCTTTAGACCGTCCATCACGTAAGCAAGACCGAATCCAGCCTTACCGGATTCTGCAGCGAGCTTCTCGTTCTTTTCGATGACGTGGCCTTCGATGTGTCCGGAGTCCAAAAGTAGACGTCCGACGGTTGTTGACTTACCGTGATCGACGTGGCCGATGAACACGATGTTTAGGTGAGGCTTGTTCTTATCTTCCCATTGACTTCCCATGGTAATTGCTCCTTAGCGAGTCATCCGAACCACCACCCCTATTTGAAAACCGCGACGCGTGATTTCCACCTAACTATTGGCATAAAGAGGGGACTCCGCTTGATTTCCTCGTCTCCAAACGAGCCAAAACGATTTCCACCCGCCTTCACTCGGAACCGCGGATAGAGCCGTCGTTTTCGACCTTGTACAGTCGTACTGTGCTCGTAGCACCGCTGATCGCCTTTGGACTGCCAGAAATCGCAACGACGCGTTGGCCTGGTTTGATGATCCCTTGTTCGACGAGCGTTTCAACGGCGGCTTGCATGGTTTGAGAGCCACGCTCGTATTCTTTGACGAGCAAACTTTCAACACCGGGCAGCAACTGAATTCGGCGGGCTGCACGGATGCGGTCGCTCACAGCAGTCACCGGTGTCGTTGGCCTGTAGCCAGCCACCAATCGAGCGGCGTTTCCATGTTGAGTCGCTACGACGATTCGTTCAGCATCTGAGAGTCTTGCAAGTTCAACACCAGCATGGGCGACTGAGCGCGTGGCCTTGAACCGGGCAAGGGCGCTTGGACGGCGGTCGGTGGTCCTGAAACCCTGATCAGCTGCAGTAGCGATTTTAGCCATTGTTTGAACAGCCGCAAGTGGATACTTGCCCGATGCAGTCTCTCCCGACAACATCACGGCTGTCGCTCCGTGACGAATCGCACTGGAAATATCGCTGACCTCTGCCCGAGTTGGTCGCGGATTCAACGTCATGGTCTCCAGCATTTGGGTGGCTACAATGACAATCATGCCTCGTTCCAATGCCCCATCAATGATGCGTTGTTGGGCTACAGGGACATCTTCTAACGGAATTTCAACACCCAAATCGCCTCGAGCGACCATCACAGCATCCGCCAAATCAAGGATTTCTTCGAGTCGCTCCAATGCCATTGGGTGCTCAATCTTGGCAACCACAGGAACGTGTTTTCCTGCAGCCTTCACCGCATCAATCGCAGGTTGCAGGTCTTCTGGGGTTCGAACGTAACTCACCGCCAGGTAGTCTGCACCAGCCTCGAGAGCATGGGCGATGGCCGCTTTGTCGTTCGGTCCAATTGCAGGGAGGTCAACCATTGTCCCTGGGACATTGACACCTTTTCGGGCGCTTACCGGCCCTCCATCCTCAACCGTGCAAACAACGGTTCCGGATTGTACGCCTGGGGCTTCATTGACCACCAAGCGAATCAAACCATCAGCAATCAAGACTGGATCGCCGGCGTTTAATTCAGCAGACAGGCCTGCGTATTCGACTGGCAGGTCCGACGCCGAAGCATCGACCATTTCCTCGACACCACAATGGAGATTGAGTCGAGCACCACGCTTCAAGGCAATAAGGCCGGGAAAGCGACCAAGCCTCAGTTTTGGACCTGGAAGATCTGCCAAAATGCAGGTTGGCCTGCCAAGCGAGGCTTCCAATGAGCGAATGCGCTCATACAACTCGGTTTTGCTCTCAGGGGTACCATGCGAATAATTCAGGCGGCAGACATCGACACCTGCCTCGAGCAACGACTTGAGCACTGTTTTTTCGGAACTTGCCGGGCCAATGGTCGCCACAATGCGGGTTCTGCGCATGTTGACTGCTCGGGAAGGTGGCTCTAAACCTCTTCTCATCAGATGGAAGGAAGAACGGGCTTCTGCTCACTTGTAATGCAAGCGGATAATGAAGGATTCAACCTGCAAATCGTTGATTTTTTCGTTTCGAATTTGCATGGTCCACTCACCATCGTCATAGGTGGATTCAGTGTCTGTGAACATGTAGGAAGAGAGGGTGAGGAACACACAGTCGTTTTCGTCTTCATCGCAATCGGTCCCATCCGTTCGCTGATCCAGACCGGTGTCTGAGGTGTTGCTTGCTTCTTCGTCTTCTTCATTGAAGGCGTAAATATCGAGTTGAGCACGGCAGTTCGTTGCGCCAGGGAAAGCGCTTGTGCAATCGTCATCGGTCTTTGGGTAGGTGAGTTCACCGACCATCTTTCGGATTGTGTTGCCGTTGTCTTTGTCGTAGACGACGTTCACATCGAAATCGAGGGTCACTGCGCTTCCAGAAGTGTTGCCCCCCAATTCGAAGTCACTCCATTGGCCAGCATAGGACACGTAGACCTTAATCGAATCGGAATCGGTCATTCCAGCACTGTTCTCGATGTTGAGATGGAGTTCATATTCACCGGGTTCGACGTTGTTCCAATCGATGCTTTCACCGGTGAGGTCAGCGTCGTTTTCAAAATCACCATCGTTGTCTGAATCCACATCTGCGTTCAGGTCCCAATTCCACGTCGTGATGTACTGAGAGGAGTCCCCTGCGTCCGAATCACTGGCATCAAGCGAGATGGTGGTCGTTGCGGAAATGTCCCGGTCGGTCATTGACTTGTCCATTTCACAAATCCAAACCACAATGTGGGTTGATTCATCAATGTCGTCGTTGTTGCAATCTTCATCGCTTGCGTATTGGATGATTTCTGCATTTGGAGGCGAGGCTGTGGCGTCAGCAACAGTGACATCTTTGGTTTGCGTGGAGGATTTCGAACCATCAGAAACGGTGAGTTCGACAGCGTAGGTGCCTGCTGCATCAAAGGACCATTCAGCAGATCGACCGGTTGCATCGGTTGAGTCATCAGCGTCGAAATCCCAACGGTAGGTGATGCCACCGCTCGGGGTCGAAGAGGAGGCGTCAAAGGTAACGACGTCGCCTGAGCGAATGTTCGAGGTTGGTGAATAATTGAAAACAGCCAAAACATCCTCGCTTCCCGTACCGTCCGTATCTTCAAAAATACATCCCGAAAGGCTTGACAGAAGCATGAGGGCAACGAAAGCCCAAGGCACTGGAGTTGACTTCATGGTGCATCTGTGGGACGCCCTCATCAAAAGGCCTTCCTCCATTTCCGTCAAATTAGAAAGAAAATAACGAAGTTTGCTTGTTGCCAGCGACGAGTTCCTTTGCAGTCCATCCAAATGCTTCAGTGATTCGGCCAAGAGCTGCTGCAAGCCGTTCTGCGTAGAATTGACCATCGTATGCGTCCACGCCACCGTTTTCTTCCGTTTCTAGCCAGGGTTGAACTCGCATTGGTCGTTGGCTTGCGTCGGTTACGATGTAGGAGACTTTCATTCCCGAAGTGAAGCCAAGGCCAAGTGCAATTCTTGCCTTTGCGGTCCGGACTTGAGCCATGCTGTCCGGATTGGCGTAATCTTTGGTGAAGTCAACCTCGCCATTGCTCCCCATTCGGCCCTTGCAGGATTTCGCAAGAATCAGAGAAGAGGCTGGAACCTCGCATTTCCGGAGAGCTTGTACTTGGGCGAGTGCAAACCGCACGAGCGCATCGCCCTCATCTGCCAGCGCATGGCCAAACATCCGCTTCATCGTCGTCGTGAGGTAGGCGAATGAGTCGGTTCGTTGGGTTTCATAGCCCCGGATCAGCATCTCTTCGCTTGGGTAGACAACTTGTCCAACATACCGCTTTTTCGCCCCATGGCTGAAGAAAACCGACAGGCCCTTTTCGAACTCAAGCACGGCGGAATCCCGGCTGTAACGCTCAGCAACCTCAAGACCAAATCGAATCATGTCCTGCTTCGCTGCTTCCCATGCCCCCATGTGGGCCACTGCCTCGGGTTTCCCGTCTCTGGCAGCCTGGATGTCCTCTTCTTTCATCGAAGAAGGCGCGCTGCTTGGAACCGGGGACCGTACGAAGATCGAATCGGTATCGGAATACACGACCTCATGACCTTCCGCATCGAGTTGTGCGATGATGGCTTTGATGTTGTGACGCGCCCATGCTGTGATCGAGGAACCGAGGTCCCGATGCGTGAACCGGTAGAATCCACTTGCAAAGACGCCGTAGAACGAATTCATCAGAATTTTGACAGCGTACTGCATTGAATCGTGGAAAGCTTCCTTTGTTTCCTCGCCATTGGTTTTGGCCTCCTTCAATGCTGCTTTGTGCTCATCTCGTTGGGCCATGAGATCTTCCAACAAAGCAGGCACCAATCCCTTCCGTTCCGATTGGTGCCTAAAACGAGCACCAGTTGGCGCCGTGTGAACAAGTTCCTCTTCAATTGGCTGATCTGTTTGCACCGGGTCTATTCGAGTGGTGTAGCAAATGTTGTGGCCAATCATGATTGAAGGGTACATGCTTTTGAAATCCAGAACGGCAATCCACGGGTGAAGTCCTGCAGCGACCTCGTGGACATACCCCCCGGTGATTTGCCCTTCTTTTGCCTGCGCTGAACCGGTGAGTGGTACGGCCACACCTTCGCTGTCAGCCAAGCGAATCACCAAGGAATCAATCAGTTGGCTTGTGCTGCCGTTGGCCGCTGTATCGAAGGTAACTTTTGCAACGGCAGCAACGGCTTCTTTACGCCGAATCACCTGAAGTTCGCCGAGAATATCAAGCGGAAGTTCTGCGTCCCTGATGCAATACTCAAGCACAACATCCGGTCGATTGGCCCACTCCTCATCCATCTTTGAGGCGTCAACATCCATCTTGTGCTTGTCAGATTGATCAGGGAACAGCAAATTACTGATGAATGAAAGCGTCTCACGCTGAGGACGCAATGCCATTCTCGCCTGCCACCACGCATCCACAACGGTTCGTCCGGCAACGTTCCAAGCACGGGATGATTGACGGCGAGGGAACAATCCCGAGCGGGTTCGTTTTGCCTCTGATTCGGTTTGTTGAACGCGCCCCCAACCAAACAGCAAACCTCGTTTCCGCCAATCTTTCGAGCGAGCGTGAACACCCATTCGGTCATTGAGTCGAGGCAAATCGAAGTTGTCGATGTTGTACCCCGTGATGATGTCTGGGTCTTGACTTCGTACGACGAGGGTCAATTCTTCCATGATGCTCTGCTCTTCGCCAACAAAGGAAAATGTTTGACGATGCCCTGAGTGAAGGTCCTCGATGACGGCAGCCGCACACAGGATTGTGTCGTGGGCAATACTTGTTTCCAAGTCGAACGAGAACACCTTGTAGGGGACAGGGAACGGTTCACTCGCTTCGAGGTCTGCAAGTTCACACACCACCGTGCAGTCAACGGCGTATCGGCCTGCTCCACCAGATTTACGCACCGCTTCAAGGCGCGAAAAATCGTCATCTTCATCCGCCCGTCGATCGATAATCGAGCCTTTGAGCGAGAGGTGCATTCCGAGCCCCTGATCGAGGAACAGGCGATTCAGAAAAGGGATGTCCCCTGAGAAAATCTGCCAACTTTGTTTGGCCAAGGTCTTGCGTAAGCTTGGAACAACAAACGGCTGGCGGACGGTCACCGACCATACTGGCCGCTGTCCCAAATCGGTCAATTTGAGCACCGGGCCTTCGATACCAATCACATCCTCCATTGCTGCGACAGCAGCCAAACGCTGTGTGACATGATCTGGAACTTCCATTCCTTCGCTCCAAACCATGAGGGGGGAGATTTCGAAGGTGGGGCGTAGGCCGTGAACAAGCGCGCAAATCGATTCACCATGTTCGGTACGTCCGAACAATTCGAGCACAGTGGAAGGGGACTTCGAACCATTCAATCCATCGACGGAATGGTAACGGCCACTCACAACACCCATTCGCCCATCAAACAGCATTGCCCTCCCCATTGCATGGCAACCGAGCCATCCTATGGGCCTTCGCTTATCGTCACCCAGACAAAAGGTCACGAAACGACTTCCTTGACCATCAAAGTCGGGAGGAATGCTTGAAAGCCTCATCTACATGGCGAGAAACGCCGTAGGCAGAGTGAATGAAATGAGCGAAGACATCGACTGGGACAGTTTGACCTTTTCACTGACACCAACGGACACAATGTACCTCACCGAAACATCGGCTGATGATCCTTGGATGCCCGGGTCACTCCGCCCGTATGGCCCAATTCCGATGTCCCCTGCTGCTGGCGTCATCAATTACGGACAAGGTCTGTTTGAAGGCATGAAGGCGTTCCGAACATCCAAAGGTCGTGTCGTTTTCTTTCGACCCGAAGAGAATGCTCGAAGAATGCAACGTGGTGCAGACCGTTTGAAAATGCCCCCAGTGCCCGAGTCCGTGTTCATCGATGCCGTTGAGCAATGCGTTCAAGCCAACCTCAAATGGCTCCCACCAACTGGGAAAGGCGCCATGTATGTCCGCCCTCTGTTAATGGGATCTGGACCAATTCTTGGCGTTGCGCCTGCTCCATCCTACACATTCCTCGTCTATGTGACACCGGTAGGCCCTTACTTCAAAGGCGGCGTAAATGCCATTGATTTGTTAATTTCAGAAGATCACCACCGTGCTGCCCCAGGTGGATCAGGTGGTGTGAAGGCCATTGGAAACTATGCGCCAGGGATGATGCCAAGTAAGAATGCCAAAGCAGCAGGCTATGCTGAAGTCATTTACCTTGATGCTGAAACTCATTCCTATGTGGAAGAAGTTGGTGCTGCGAACTTTTTCTGTGTCAAAGATGGCGTGCTTTACACACCCGAACTGACCGGCACAATCCTCCCGGGAATCACCCGTAGCTCCATCATCGAATTAGCCCGACACCATGGCATAAAAGTGGTTGAAACGAAGGTGCAAGCAACCTTTGCAATGGAGGCTGATGAAGCATTCTGTTGTGGAACTGCCGCAGTCATATCCCCAATCGGTTCAATCACAAAAGGCGATACAAAAGCAACCTATGGTGACGGAACGCCCGGTCCAATCACTCAGAAACTGTACAGTCAACTTGTTGGGATTCAAAACGAAGAACAAGATGACATCTTTGGATGGCTCCACGAAGTCCCTGTTTGAACTTCAGCGTTTCTTGAAACCAGACCGCTTCTTGAAACTCGAACGTTGAGGTGTCGCCGCTGCGCCCCGCCCCTTCCGTTGAGAACGAGCCCTTCGATCGCCGGTTTGTGGTCCCCGTGCCACTCGATCTGCATTTGCTTCTTTCTGCTCGCGCTGCATTTGGCGCCATTGAGCACCAATCAATTGAAGCAACTCTTCTTTCGAGTTTGCACCAACTGATTGCTTGGACCCCGTACGTGACACCCACATGCGCCCTTCGCCTTGATGCGGGCGCGAGGGGTGCGAGATGCGTTCTTCTCGCTTGATTTTCTTGAGCCCAAGTTTTCGAGCGGCCAAGAACAAACCTTCGAGGTCTGGCTTGAGCACTGAGGAATCTTTCGGGACTCGTCGACCGCTGCGTCGAGATGTACGAGCATCAAAGTAGCCCGGCCACACGCAGAGTCGGTCTGGGTTGTGGTCCATGTTGGTTCACCTTGTTCGGGGAGTTCTCCCCGATTGGTATGAACCCAACGGAGATTGGATTGCTTCACTCGATGAGGACGCCGTTAATCACGCCGTCCTTACCTGGACGAGATGTGATTCGGACACGACCTTGGTCGGTTTCGATAACAGCGCCCTTCACGAGGATGTTTCGTCGAACGTAGTTTGGATCTGATTCATTCTCAACGACGTTGTGAATGGTTCCGAGGGTGGTCTTCCCCGACTTTGGGTTGTTGATGGAGACGCGGTTTTCCGACATCACACGGACGAGGGTGTTGCCACCGGTCCGGCGGTAAATCTTGCGCTTAGGTGCGCCAACAAGTGCCATTTGCTTCTCGGAAGAAATTTCCGTAGAGCGCTTGCTGCGTGCCTGAACTTTGCGTCCGCCACTGGGTTTTCGTCGAGAGATACCGTGCCATTGTGCCATAGTGAGACCACCTTGCGGAACAAAGCGACAAACAGGGCGTATATGAAAGCAACCCTCAGACACACTTTGCCAAAATCTCTGAAACAACCGTTGACTCTTGTTTTTTCAACACGGCGCGCACTTGGTCTCCCGGGTGTAATTGACCAACGCCAGAAGGCGTTCCAGTGAACAGTAAATCGCCAGCTTGAACAGGTGCCCACTTGATCAAATCTTCAATTTGCATTTGAGGCGTGATGGTCATTTCAAGAAGCGGGGCATCTTGTACGAGTACGTCGTTCACGTACAATTCAAGATGGAGCGCCTCATAGGTGTCAAGGAAACCTTCCCATCCGTTGTACCAAGGCGCAAATGCCCCAACATAGGCACTGCCGCGAAAGCACTTCCCTTTGGTCCAAGGCAATTGTTCGCTTCGAAGTTCTCCTTGGGTCAATCGATCGGTGAGGTCCAAACCAACTGCAATTGCTTCCGGATTGCCTTGATGGTTCAATCGAACCACGAGTTCAACTTCATGGTGGACTTCTCCTGGGTGGCCCGTTACCTGAATTGGGCCGGAGTGCTGAAGGCAGTTGGTTGGCTTGACGAAAAACACAGGGTTGGGGGGTTGCTCGTTACCGAGTTCAACAGCGTGTTTTGCAAATGTTCGGATGGTGCACCACAGGGCCATACTCCCGCCACTGGATTCCCCCTCATGAAGTTCAAGGTTGAGCCAAGGGTCAAATGCTGTGGTCCTGAGGGAGGTCTATGACGCGCGACTGGAGCATACGAAAACGCCGACCGGTACGCAGAAAGAACATCGCGCCTTTGCTCAAAGATCTCGAGGAAGCCCTCGACATTGACCTGTCAGTTGACGGTGCGTTTCTTGAGATGGCCGAATATGGACCTTGGCAAATGGTCCTCGTCAACAAGGTCGCCATCGGCGTGGAAGTAACCAACGACGATGGACAGCGATTTGCATTCCTAACCCTCCGAGGATTCCTCGAGCATACTGATGCCAAAAAGTGGGTTGAAGTTGACCATGGTGCCATTCCTTTCTTGATGAAAGGCGCAGACTGCATGGTTGCAGGCGTTCATGACGCAGATTCAAGCATCGAAGAGGGAGACTTGGTGTGGGTGCGCGACATGACGCACAAACGGCCGCTTGCAATCGGATGGGCAACCCTTCGAGGCGAGGAACTGAAAAACACCACCAAAGGAAAGGGCATCAAAACCCTCCATTGGGTCGGCGATGAGTTGTGGGACATGGAATTGTAAAACCCTTCAGGTGGGAACGCCAAGGGAACAGTAATGAATGATTTAGACTTGGTTGGCACATGCGCTCATCGAAGATTGCTTGTGCACTCTGTTGTCTGTTCTTGCTTGCACCGCTCGCATCAGCCAGTGAACTCGTGGGAGGCCAAGATGAAAACCCCGCAGATGGGGAAGCGCCTTTCACCATCCTTACTCGAGATTCCCCATCGGTTGATGGCGATCAGTGGACCTTGACCATCGAAATGAACCAAGCTGAGTACGACAATGGAACGGAATTCCAAATATCAACACAAATTTGCACAAATGATGGTGTCTGCGACCCACCTACGGCAGCGACGGCTGACATCGACGAGCGGGTACAAACGATCACGCTCACCCCACAATCCGATCACACCTACATCAACTGGCGAGTGAAGGCTGTTTATGAAGACGGAAACAACACAAACTTCCCCCAAGGCTCATGGTACACCACATGGTCATCGTGCTGGCAAAATAATGGTGAGTACGGAGGCGTTGATGCAAACGCAGACCTCAATGGCTGCTCTGCTGAAGAGGAATCGATTCCAGGTTTCGGAGCAGTGGTTGCATTGACCGGACTCATGGCTGCTGCGGCAGTTACCCGTCGAGATTGACGTGCTCGCTCATTCGCTCAATAAAACGACGCTGTTCGTAGCCCCATTCGATAAGCACGACTTCGCATCGTGAACGATCTTCATTGAGCAGTCCATGAGCGAAACCAGCCTGTTGTACATCGCTTGGGACAAGAGGCAAATGAGCGCCTTCGAGGATGACCTTGCACCCATGCTCAACAACCTTGGCTGAGCCAAATCCGAATGAAATCTCGTCCTCATTCGACGCTTTCACAACGACATTCCCTGCTTTAAGAAACCGTTTGAGAGCGGCCATTAATGGGGCGCCGTCGCCTTCGAGCGTTGTCCCGCCATAGGCCGAAAGGAAGGTCAATTCCGTGTCGTTTTGCTCCATGAGGTGATCAAGGTCCCGCTGCTTTGGTACTTTGTTGGCCATGGTTCTCCCCGTGCCTCCACTTGAGCCCGCATTCTTGGTCATGCCGACCATGTGAGCCGATTGAAGACCGTTATACGATGGATTCTACACCTTCGACCTGAATTGGGAAGGTTTCGAAACTGGCTTCAAGTTTCAAGGTGCAAGGGCCGTCGCAAATTTGCACGCCGTTCTCGACAAGGGTGATGCTCGCATTCGCAGCCCAAACACCGCCAGCGTCGCTGTTGGTTTGGATAAGGCATGGTGAAGGTTGCACCAGACTTTCGTCAGTGAGGGCTGGGAAGGTTGTCCCGTTGAGTGCCGCTATGAGGAGGGTTGGATGTCGTCCTTCGTCCGCTTGATTGTAGTACGAGAGAAATTGCATTTTGAACATCATACCGTCTGTTTCGATGACGTAAAACCCATCATTGGGTTGAACTCGGTGTTCAGCGAAATCGTATGTGTACCACTCCAAGCGATCCTCTGTAGCGTTGGACAGATTGCTCGATTCAAAGGCGTTCAAGTCTTCAAAGGGAATTCCCTCGACAAAGCTCCACCTTACTCCCTCTGCGAGGAAAGCATCCGTCTTCGCTAGGCGAATCGTGTGGTTGGCTTCATCCGTTGCCGTTTGCCCGGGAATGTCAAGGTGAGTGAACGACGTTTCGTCCGTTGCATCAACAATGGTCGTGAAGGTGGAGCCGTCAGCGCCCAGGCTGGCAGTCACCTTACTTGCGTTTGTAGATGCGGCCGATTGGCTTCCGAATGAACACGTAAATCGTTCATCTTCAGCAACCAGTTCGATCTGCATCGAAGACCAGGAGAGGTCTTCGTCTGCTTCGCTGAAGGTCAAGACAACCAATGCATCATCGGTTGCTATCGATGCGTTTTCACTCGCATCTGATACCAAAATCACGTTCGAAGTCCCAAGGTCAGATTCGTAGTTGACCACCAAAAAGGTCCAACCTGCCGCCACGGCCACCAAGAGGCAGCACGTGACGGCAAGCCAACGTTTCGTACTCATCAGTGACCCGCTCATTCCTGCTCACGGCGTTGTGAGATAAGAACGGCACCCACCAACGCAACGATCAATGTGGTCGCCACGAACCCTGGTGTGTTTTCATCAGAGTCCATTGTGTCTGCTGGTTCTGTTGGTTCTTCAACGGCGCTTGCGCCGCCAGTTCCGACAATGACCTTACCGTACATGCCGGAGGCAATGTGTGGCTCGCATGCATAGTAGAAGGTGGTGTCATCTGTGGTGAAGGTGTATCGGAAGTCAACGGTCTTGGCGGCTTCACCGGAGGTAACGCCGTCCTGTGTGTACGTGGTCGATTCCTCACCGTCGACTTGGCGGACGTTGTGTGCCATGCCCGAGTCGGTCCATTGCCAGCACACGGTGTCTCCAACAGCGATTGTAACGGTCGCAGGCGAGAACTTCAAGCCGCTTGGTGCGATTCCAACAGTTGCATCACAGTCTGGGAGCGTTGGCTCATCCGCTGGAGGGAGCAAGACTTGATCGATGACATGGATGACACCGTTGGAGGCTGGGACATCTGCAAGGGTGACGTTGGCCATTTGAGTGCCAACCATCACGGAGGCGCCCGAAACATGGATGGTCAAATCATCACCGTTTGCTGCGGCCACGGTCGTCATGCCTTCTGTGAGGTCTGAGGAAAGGGTGGTTCCAGCAACAACGTGGTAGAGGAGAATGTCTGCAAGAGCAGCGATTTCTTCTGCGGTGTCGTAGGCGTCAAGATCGATACCTGCTGCTGCAAAAGCAGCATCTGTTGGGGCGAACACCGTGTATTCATCAGTGCCGCTCAATGTAGCGACGAGGTCTGCGGTTGTGAGCGCTGCAACCAATGATGTGTGGATGGTTGTTGCGCTTGCGGTCACAGCGAGGTTCACGGCTGGAGTCCACATGTAAGCTGCGCAAATTGCTTCGCTCACATCGGAAACTGCGTGTGTCACTGTGTTGTAGCACCCAGTGATTGTTTGACCCATCATCGAGTAGTTTTCGACGTACATGTACGAGTTGCACTCGACATTGGTAGCGCCTGCCACAATGGTGTGAGACACCATGTTGTAGCAAATGTCGCCCGGTGGAGGCAGAAGGACCTTGTCGATCACGTGGATAACGCCGTTGGTTGTGGCCACGTCGGCAGTGGTGACGGTTGCGCCACCTACGCTGACGACTCCATCGGTGACGGAGAAGGTTGCTTTGTCACCGTTCACCATGTTGACGGACAGACCATCAGTAACAGCCGAGGATGCAACAGCGCCCGAGAAAACGTGGTAGAGAAGAATGTCGGAGAGGGTTGCGTTCTCTTCAGGGGTGTCGTATGAGGCAAGGTCGATGCCAGCCGCTTCGAAGGCTGCGTCCGTAGGTGCAAAGACGGTGAATGGTCCGTCGCCTTGGAGGGTCTCGACCAATGCTGCTTGAGAAAGGGCGGCGACGAGGGCCGTGTGGACTCCAGTGGACTGGGCAGTTGCTGGGATGTCCATGGTTGGCTCTGGTGCCGGTGGCATCAAGACTGCGTCAATGACGTGGATGACACCATTGCTTGCTGCGACATCCGCCGTTGTAACCTCAGCGTTGTCGTTGATGGTCACGACGCCATCAGCCACAGCAAAGGAGAGGGTTGCGCCGTTGACGGTTGCTGCGGTCATGCCGTCAGTCACATCTGCTGCGAGAACCGAGCTTGCAATAACGTGGTAAGTGAGAATGTTGGCGAGGCTTTGGTTGTCCTCGTCTGTGGTGAAGGTGCTTAGATCGACTCCAGCGGCTTCAAAAGCGGCGTCAGTTGGTGCGAAGACCGTGAATGGCCCGTCACCTTGTAGCGTTTCGAGGAGGCCTGCTTGAATGACCGCATCGACCAGCGTGTTGTGAACGCCGGTCGCTTGAGCATTTGTGGGAATATCTTCGGTCTCGTCGGCCGCTGCATTCAGTGGAAGTGCGGTCAACAGTAGGCTGGCTAGTATGAGTGTAGCAATTGCTTTGTTCATGGGCCTTGAGGAAAAATTGTCCCATATAAAGGACTGTTAATTTCCTTAATTGAAAGGCGAGCGATACTCGCTCACATCTGCGGCAATTCTCAATAATTGATTGTACTTTGCAACACGATCGGAGCGCGCTGGCGCTCCAGTCTTGATTTGACCTGCGCGCGTGCCGACTGCCAAATCTGCAATTGTCACATCTTCTGTTTCCCCACTTCGATGAGAAATCACATTATTGAATCCGTGTGACGAAGCGAGATCCATCGCTTCGAGGGTTTCAGTAACTGTTCCAACCTGGTTAAGTTTCACAAGCATGGCGTTTGCAGCCCCGATTTCAATTCCTTGCGCAAGACGCTCTGATTGAGTCACAAACAGGTCATCGCCCACAGTTTGCACCCTGTGGCCTTCTCGCTTTGTAAAGAGGGACCAGCCCTTCCAGTCGTCTTCTCCGAAGCCGTCTTCGATTGAAAGAATTGGATATTCGTCGAGCCAGCCGGAGTACACATCAGCGAGCGCCTCGCTTGAGAGCACTTGGCCATCCATGTGGTAGCCATCATCGTGATGGAATTCCGTAGCAGCTACGTCCAAAGCGATGCCCATTTGTTCAGTGGAATACCCTGCGCCCTCGATGGCTCGAACCATGTACTTCAGACCCTCTTCGTTGGCAGGGAGATTCGGCGCAAAGCCACCTTCATCGCCAACGCCACCAAGCAATCCGTCAGCCTTGAGTTCTTTCTTCAGCGCATGGTAAGTTTCTACGCCTGCCCGGAGGCCCTCTTCAAAGGTGTCAAAACCATGAGGCATGACCATGAATTCTTGGACATCGACGTTCGATGCGGCGTGTGCACCACCGTTGAGGATGTTCAACATTGGAACTGGCATGAGCCCCCCTGCGACGCCACCGATGTACTTCCAAAGAGGCAACTCATGAACTGCAGCACCTGCATGGAGGCATGCCATTGAGGCACCGAGCATTGAATTGGCGCCAAGGTTAGCCTTGTTCTGCGTACCATCCATTTCAATCATGACCTCGTCGATGACACGTTGTTCATCGACAGGCAAGCCAACCAGTGCTTCAGCGATCCGCTCCGTGACGTTATCAACCGCTGACTGCACTCCTTTTCCGAGGTAGCGAGAGGCATCGCCATCGCGCATTTCGAGTGCTTCGTATGCACCGGTGGAAGCACCAGAGGGGACAGCTGCTCGACCAAGCAAGGCCCCGTCAACAAAGCAATCCACCTCGACGGTTGGATTACCGCGGCTATCAAGGATCATTCGTGCATCGAGGCCAGTAATGTGTCCGGACATAACATTCCCTACCTACGCCTGTCGAAGACGCTCTTTGAAGTAAACGGCCAAGTTTCTACCTCTGGCAATTGATGAAACCAATCATAGACATCCAAAGAAGGCTTTTTATCCCCGTCGTTCTTTGGTTCAATTTTAGAGGCTTTTATTCCACCGGTTTTTTTACCCGAACAGGTAGGAAAACAAGGTATTGTTTCCACATAATACTCGATGAGCAGGTTTCATATACCCAAAGCGGAAGCGCCAGTCATGCCTCGTGTTGCTGAAATCGATCGTGCTATCCTCGCTCAACTCCGAAAGAACGGTCGAATGTCCTATGTGGACCTCGCACGAGAAGTAAGCGCGTCCGAACGCACCGTTCGAACCCACGTCCGCAAGATGGAAGAAGAAGGCACCATTCGAGGCTACACCGTTCGAGAAGGTGGGGTTGGACTCACCGCTCTCGTCCGAATCAAGGTTTCACCAGGTGCTGAAATCGGCTCCTTTGCTTCAGAAGTAACGGGCTGGGAAGGCATTGAAATCATCTACGAAGTTTCAGGCGACGCTGACTTGGTTGCTCTTGTCCACGTCGATGACACAATGTCGCTGCGCACCTTGCTCGACAAAATGTGGCTTGCTGCACCAAACGAAATCGCTTCAACAACCACTGAACTCGTGCTTGAGCAGTATTGATTACTCTTCTTCACTGGCTGAGGGCGACGGTTTTGCTTCTGGCTTCTTGGCTGGTTCAGGCACTCCATAATCGATGCCGCAGCTACGGCACACCATTTTGTCGTCCCAATCACATTGTCGTCGGCAGCCAGACATTGAATCGCTTCCTGTTCAAGCCTTCCATTTGACAGAGCAACCGATGGATTCAGTTTGATCAACGCTCGGCTTGGACCCCGAGAGCATGGCTTCAATTGCGTCGCTCAGTTCTTGAGTGGTGACCTTCGTTGGATCTTTTGGTGAATTATCCATTCGACCTTGGTACACCAACGCCCCGTCACTGTTGAAGAGGAAAAATTCCGGCGTGCGCTTTGCACCGTAAGCATGAGCAACGTCTTGAGTTGCATCGTGGAGGTATGGATATCCCATGCCCTCGGCCCGCGTTTGCATGTGTTCAAAGGAATCATTGGGATAGACTTCTGGGTCATTGGAATTAATGCCAACAAAGCCTATGTCGCGGTCCTTGCATGCTTGGGCCATAGCCTCCATTCGGCTGATGTTTGCAATTACATACGGGCAGTGATTGCATTCGAATACGATCACGGTTCCATTTGCTCCAGATGCTGCATCAAACGACATCGTTTGCGGACCCACTTGGACATGTGCATTCGTCAATTCAAACTTAGGGGCTTGGTCGCCGGTTGAGAGGGCCATGTACTGAGCCCTTGGTTCAAACCACTAAAAAACTTGTATTATTTTTTTTGCCGGGATAGATGTTATAAATCACTCGTTGAAATCTAACATCATGCAACCGCAAATGCAAGGTATGCCCCAAGGAGCCAGACCAGCGCACATGATGTCATTCATGGACGCAGTGAAATCATCTTTCCAACAGTATGTTGGATTCAGCGGACGAGCGACCCGGTCGGAATTTTGGTTCTTCTACCTGAGCTTCGTCGTCGCATCAATGGGAATGCTCGTTCTCACAATTGTTTCCGCCTTTGTTCTTGATGCTCTTACGAGCCTCATGGGATTGCTGAGCATGGTTACTAACCTCGCGTTCTTCCTACCAATGCTTTCGGTCACTGTCAGAAGATTGCACGATCTTGGGAAATCTGGTTGGATGTTCCTCGTTGTCCTCATTCCGTTAGTGGGCCAAATTTTGCTCCTCGTTTGGTGTATCTCCGATGGAGAAGCGTTCGACAACGCCTACGGCGCTGTTCCAACCAACACCCTTTGAGGCAACGAACGCCCAAGCGTTCAAGTTCTGAACCTTGAAGCATTCACCATGGAACCGCTGACTGTCAAGTGTGGCGGCCATATCACGCTCATCTTTTCCATCTGGAAAGACGCACGGCTTGCTCGTTTCCAAGGAAGCAGGGGTGCTGGGTTCAACGTAATTGACGGTGTTGAAGTCACCCTTGAACACACCAGCACCAACCAGGCTACTTCCCCACGTTTTCTTTCTCACGGATCTTCGTTAGACGAGGCCCCCAAGGGTGTCGAAGATGGGACGCTTGAGGTTGATGTCAAAGCAATGGATGGAACAAAGATTGAACATTCGTTAAGCCTCTACACTGACCTCTTCGAAGCGTTGCGCGATTCGAGGTTGGTAAAGCGAGAAGATTCGTTTAGCCTATCGGTCGTTCTGTCGTTGCCGGTCAGTCAAGGATTTGGTATGTCAGCTGCCGGTCTTGTCGCAGTGGCGAGAGCATTTCACGCTCACACGAGGGTCGGGCGTGACGACCAATACTTACGCATCGCTCATCGAATCGAACGCCTGCATAGCGGTGGCCTCGGCGATGTACTTGGTATCGCAGCGGGTGGGATCGAGTTGCGCACAGAGGCTGGTGCCCCAGGATCTGGTGGCCAAGCGGTCGGTTTCGAGGCATCACAACCTGTGCTCCTGGTTTGGAAACCGGAAGAAGCCCGCCACACCTCGAATTACATTGACGACCAACAATGGCAACAGTCCATTTCCGCGGCTGGCGAGAAAGCGGTTCGAACCCTTCGACTGAATGACTGGGGCCCAAATGCATGGAGCGATTTGATGCTTCAATCCAGAACATTTGCTCAGGCATCGAAATTAATGGAAGAACCTGCTCGCTCTGCACTCAACTCGAAAGTGATGGATCAACTGCGTGCGTTGGATTTACACTCAAGAGTCTACGTGCGGCTGTGCATGCTTGGCGTCTCCTTAGCTGTGCTTCCACGACGATTGGATGAGCCCCTCACGGCCAACGAAGTCAACACAATCTCTCAAGCGCTCCAAACATTGGGCTTGGGAGTAAAGGCCACCACCATTGGGTGAATCAATCATTGGCGTCAAAGGCCGAAAGGTCAAGCACACTGGCGTCCAAGAGGGTGCAACCTGGCATAAACAAGTTTTCACTGAACCCGTGGCGATACACAACCGCTCCACTGCCCCATTCCTCGATGTAACGGTCCATCTGCTTGGCCATTTTCTTCCGTTGGAATTCCACATCAGCACCATAGAAGTGCTTGGCGTCAATCCAAGCCACTGGTCGGTCATTGATGTAAACGTGGTCGAGGAAAAGAATATCCGGCGTGCGTACAGGTCTGCCAAGTTCTTTCTTTTGTTCCTTGACCATTTCTGGCTGGCGTCTCAAACGCACGCCTTGTTCCTCAAACCAATCGGCAAGAACGTCTTCGAAAAGATCTGCTTTTTCTTGGGATTCTCCCTGGTCGACGTTTGAAACCCGGTCTGCGGCCTCGGCTGTCTCGAACTCCTTTTGTTCACGCTTGCTCAAACGGCTTGGTTCTCGCAGGCTTTCCTTGATTTTGGTTTTGGACCATCGCATCTCTGCAAGAATGAGGCGGAAAACGTTCATCGGAGGGCCATCGAAGCGTTGCGAAAGGTCAACAACGCTTACACCTTCTTTGTACAAACGAAGCATTTCTTTCGCCCTCGAGCGCAAGCGCCCGTGCCCGTAGACTGTTTTCTGTTGCATGAGGGCTGACCGAAGGGATAGAGCTTGGTCGAGGTTCATACTGTGCGGTTCAACGATTTTAGCAAGTTCATCAACACGTTCATCGTCAAGCCATCCAAATTCACCTTTGCGAAGAACCAGTTTCGCAAGGGCTTCCTCATCCTTCAATGGCACCGGTAAAGTTGTCCATGTGAAGTGATGCGTGTTCGGCTCCTTGAGATCATCAGGGAAACCCATGGGCGGTTCCTTTCGTTCGAAACGTCGGTTGGCTTTGTCCTCCATAGCCGTGATTTGCTCAGCATTCCGCTCCATAAGCACCGCTTTGGAAACACCACCGTAGCGCTTTGGCTTGCGGTTTTGACCCCCTCGGTGTGAACGGTTGTTGTTGCGCGAACGTCCTTGGCGACCGCCCCTCTTGTTCGAGGAATTGGGACGTTTCTCTCCCCCGTTTTGGTCGCTCATTGATACAGGTCGGTGCCGAGGCTCCTTGAACACTCGCTTTCATTCTGATTCATCAAAACCGGCTTCAAGAGATTCTGGAATGGAGTGAATCCCATGACTGATTGCATCGTTAAGCCACTGTTTGGCCATTGCTCGGGGCAAGCGGTTGACACGCCCGCGCATGAATCGAGCCCACCAGCGCACGTTCCACCATGCAGCGATTTCGACACCTGCATTTTCTTCGCCCCACACGGTCACGGCGAGGCGAAGGTTGGCGATCGCAGTACCAAGTGGGCGCCCCTCTCGTTGTTGGCCACACCACGTGAATTCAACCTCAAGGAAGCGAGGTGATTCGCTTTGACGGATGGAGTGCACGACCCACATCTCTTCAAGCAAGCGCTGGCGTTCAACTCGATGAAGGTCGAATTGTTGACCTTCGTTTAGTTCACCGTTTTGTTGGGAAAGAATGCGTCCTGCGGAAGAATGCCAACTGGGCCAACAGTTCAAGTTAAGCAAGTTGACCATGAACTGGTGGCTTTCCAAGGGCTCGAGTGACTGTCGCCATACTCCTTGAGGTGCCCCCATGAATCTTCGTGGTACGGTTTCTCTTTCAACATGTGGGGTACGAAAAAAGCGGGGTTTCAAATGCAATAAGTCGTTACGATAACCATGCGATGGACACCTGTGGTGCTGATTTCAGTTCTTTTGGTGTGTGCTTCGATGGCTGCCATCCCTCTCAATGCTACGACCCTCGTAGCAAAGAACAGCGTCGACCATGCTGTGGAGGACAACGAAACCACCGACCTTGCCTTTGGCTGGGTCACGAGTGCCGGTGGTGCCGGTGATGATTTCATATCACAGTCAACCATCTATGCAAACGGTACCTTCCTTGTCGCAGGTAGCTATGAAGGTGATATTCAGTTTAGGGACCAAATCGATGGGTATGGTGCCAGCGGAGGTTCAACCGACCGCGATGCGTTCTTAGGGTGGGTGAACCCCAACGGCACTTGGAACGCAAGCATCGCTTTCGGTAGTTCCGGCATCGACTCGATCGAAGCTGTTGCATTGCTCTCGAACGGCGATGCAATTCTTGCAGGCACCTATTGCTTGAACAGCGTTGGCTTCCAATGTGAATTGGCACTTGATGGCGTGAATTCCCTTACGAAAAACGACGAAGACGATGATGGGAACGTGTTCCTCGCCCGCCTGAACGGCGACGGAACATGGGCGTGGACCACTCAAATTGGCAACGAATACGACAACTTCGTGTTCGATATGATGGTCACGCCGACCGATGAAATTCACGTGGGCGTGCTCTACCGGGACACGATGGACTTCAACGGAGAGATTCTCCCCGCTGGAACCCAAACGACAATGATGATTGCTGTCTTTGGAGAAGGAGGCAATCCCCTCACACATGTTGTGCTCGAAACTCAAGATGGCATCGAGCCAGTTGGGGGCTTGTGCCTTGATGGAGCAGGCCAAGCCTACGTCGCTGCTACCTTCAACGGTGAAGTATTAGCAGGTGAAACACTGCTCACTTCTTACGGACAAACGGATCTCATGGTTGCATCCTATCAGGCCAGTGAATGGGCATGGGCCATCTCTGGGGGAAGCGTCAATGAAGACAGAGCATGGGATTGTTCTGGGTCACCAACTCAAGGCCTCACCGTGGTCGGTGAATTCATTGGTAACGCCACATTTGGGGAGTTCTTCACCGACACCTCGGACAGCACTGATATGATCCTCGGACGCGTTTCTTCTTCTGGCGCTTGGTCCGGAATCGCCACAGCAGGAGGCTCTGGTGTCGACCGTGCCACTGGCGTCATTACGAATGACATTGGTGACATTGTCATCGCTGGAACGACATCTGCAGGCCTAAACATCGGAATTGATCAACTCGACGACATCGATGGTATCGACGATGGCACCCACAATGACATCTTCCTCGCATCCTACCTAGACAACGATTCATGGGGATGGGCGGTTTCTGCTGGTGGTGACGGGAATGACGAACCCACCGACCTCACGTTTGCCCTCGATGGCTCCCCCTTGCTTTCCTTCATGCTCAGCAGCACTGCGAACATTGGCATCCATAGCGCGACCAGTTACGGTGGCTACGATGTTGGCGTTTGGCTTTACCAAACCGATCGAGATTCTGACGGCATCCTCGATGGCGAAGACAACTGCCCGCGAGTGACAAACACTGCACAAGGGAATCATGATGGTGATTTATTCGGTGACGATTGTGATGGCGATGATGACAACGACGGCGTTGTTGATGCGTTGGACGATTGCCCGACTGGTGAGATGAATTGGGCTTCAGATGCCTCTACCGACCATGACAGTGATGGCTGCCAAGACAGCGGAGAGGATTTTGACGACGATGAGGATACTGTGTTCGATTTCGCTGATTTGTGCCCCTTGGGACCCGTTGGCTGGATTTCCACACCCGAAGAGGACAACGAAGGCGATGGATGCGCTGATTACGACACAGACGAAGACGGCTTCATCGACCAAATGGACAACTGTCCATCGGCGGCGAACCCGACCCAATCCGACCTTGATGGTGACGGACTTGGCGATGCATGTGATGTCGACGAAGATGGCGATGGCGTCGCCCTTCCAGAAGACAAGTGCCCGAGGGACGCAGAATCATGGACATCGACGAATTCAAACGATTATGACCAGGATGGTTGCCAAGATGCAACGAATGATGACGATGATGACAACGATGGGTACATCGATGCGGTCGATTCATGCCCTAAAGGGGCGATCAATTGGAATATGGACGGAATGAATTCAGAATTTGACCACGACCAAGATGGCTGCAAAGATGCTGGTGAGGACATTGATGATGACAACGACGGGTACCAAGATCCTGTTGATGCTTGCCCAATTGGGTTGGTTGGCGTCGCACTGCCCGGCCAAGATGCAGATGCAGATGGTTGCATCGACGGAGCAGAAGACGATGATGACGACAATGACGGCGTCGTAGATGACGTTGATGCCTGCCCACAAACTCCAGCCTTCGCCCAAGTTGGCGTCCAAGGGTGCAGCATGTCTCAATTAGACGACGATCTCGATGGCGTTTCGAACGCAGATGATATGTGCCTCAACAGTCTTCCAGGTCGAGTGGTGGATGCAACTGGTTGTGCCGTCATCAATCAATCAAACGAACAGGGTTCCTCATCCGATGAGACAAACATGACGATGTGGCTGTTCATCCTTGCCGGTGTCCTGTTGGTTGCAGCTGGCGCTGTGACACTCAGTGGAAATCAAAGGAAAGCGGAAACGAAGGAAATGCCTCCAAAGCGCCCTGTTGGACTTGATGATGCAATGAACACGACTCACCTGCATGAAGCAGAATAATCGATAGATAGAGCAGCAATCTGTCATGTTGAGCGACTTATTAAATATTCAAAGAAACACCTTGGGTTATGAAGACCCTCACAAAGGCACTGGCGATTGGCGTATTGATGGTGTTGCTTGCTGCTGCACCAGCGATTCAAGGAAGTTCCTCAGGAAAGCACAACCAAGCGTCTGCTGGTTGCACATGCCACTACAACGCCGGTGGTATCACGGCGACAAACGACTTCCCCACCTCCTACAATGCAGGCCAAGTATACAGCATCAACATCGGCCATACCGGTGGATCCCAAGCCTTTGTTGGTGGATTCAACGTTGTGGTCAACAAAGGCACCATTCAAAACGCTGGGAGCGGCGTTCAAATCTCGGGCGGCACAAGTGCAACGCACACCAGCTCAGGCCAACTTGGATGGACCTTCGACTGGCAAGCACCGAGCGCAGGCAGCGGAACGGTCAGCGTCGACATCGCCGTGATGCAAGCAAATGGTAACAATCAGAATTCCGGGGATGCTTGGGATACAGACAGTGTTTCAATCACCGAAATTGTTGTCCAGAACACCCCGCCAGTAGCCACAAATGTCTACGTGAGCACTCCCCAAGGCACCTCCGCTACTACGCAAGCCTACCACGATGAAGTGTTGATTGCAAGTTACGATTTCAACGACAACGATGGGGATTCGGAAGCCAACAGTCAAATTCGATGGACAAAGGATGGAAGCCTGGCTTCCGCTTACAACGACAACCCAATGATCGATGACATGCAGACTTCCGTTGGTGAAGTTTGGACCTTCACTGTGACGCCCAACGATGGCACTGATCTCGGCTCCACCGTTTCCGCCTCAAACAGCATCGAGATCATCGATTACGACTCGGATAGCGATGGATACGGCGACCAAGTTGACGCATTCCCAAATGATCCAAACGAGCATGCTGATGCTGATCTTGACGGAACCGGTGACAACGCAGACACCGATGATGACAACGATGGCACAGACGATTCAGAGGATGCCTTCCCACTTGATGCAAACGAGGACACCGACACCGACAACGATGGAACTGGGAACAATGCTGACACTGATGACGATGCTGATGGCGTGCTCGATATCAACGATGCATTCCCACTTGATGCCAACGAAGACACGGACACAGACAACGATGGAACTGGCGACAACGCTGACACAGACGACGACGGAGATGGAACACCAGATTCGACCGATTTGTTCCCGCTTGACGCTTCAGAGGACAGCGATGCTGACAGTGATGGAACCGGTGATAACGCCGATCAAGACGATGACAACGATGGTGCATTGGACGTCAATGATGCATTCCCACTTGATTCAAGTGAATCTGTTGACACCGACGCTGATGGGACTGGAAACAACGCTGACACAGACGACGACGACGATGGTGTGCTCGATGCTGCCGATGACTTCCCACTCGATGCTACAGAATCCAGCGATGCCGATGATGACGGCACAGGCGACAATGCAGACACCGATGATGACAACGACGGTGCACTCGACTCCGATGATGCATTCCCCTTCGACTCAACTGAAACCATCGACACCGATGGCGATGGCACAGGCGACAATGCTGACACCGATGACGACAATGACGGTTTGATGGATGTTGATGAAGCAACAGCAGGAACAAACCCAATCGTTGCCGATACAGATGGTGATGGCGATGAGGACGGAGCTGATGCATTCCCACTCGATTCAACCGAAACCACCGACACCGACAACGATGGTGCTGGTGACAACGCAGATGCGTTCCCCAATGATGCAACTGAAACGATTGATAGCGATCAAGATGGCGTTGGCAACAACGCAGATGCGTTCCCCAATGATGCAACTGAAACGCTGGATTCCGACAACGATGGTGTTGGCGACAACGCTGACTGGGCACCTACTGATACGACTGAAACCATGGACTCCGATGATGATGGTGTTGGTGACAACGCAGATGCATTCCCTGAAGACGCCAGTGAGACAATGGATTCCGATGGCGATGGCGTTGGCGATGTTGCCCAAGCTGCAGCAGAAGCTGATGCAGAAGCAACTCGAAACATGATCATCATCGCGCTCCTTGTGATTGGCGTACTCGGCGGTGGAGCAGTGATGTTCCTACGTCGTGGTGGCCAAGAAGAAGAATCAACAAAATCCTTCGAACAGCCCCTCACGGCATCTCATGGAATAGCCATGCCTGCAGCACAGCCTGCAACCATTGCCACGCCTGTTGCTGCTCAACCTGTGGTCCAACCAGTCGCACAAGAGCCAACGGTGCTCCAACAGTGGACCGATGAAAATGGATACACATGGAGATCCATGAGCGACGGGACCACCCACTGGTGGACTGGAACTGAATGGCAACGTGCGTGATCACGCATAGACCACTGCTGGTGAAAGTGGCATAGCGCCACCTGCTCGTCCTGTTTCGTCCTCAGGGGATTCGCCCAATACGACCTTGACCTGTTCGAGTCCGAGTTCGTCAGCGATGAAGGAGGCACGAACTGACAAGGCTTCGACCTCATCGAGCGAACTGCGGATCAAAACCCTCGAATCATCGTCCCACTTGAACACTTGAGGAAGCATTTTCTTGCCCCAAAAGGTCATAATTT
>ERZ767114.174-NODE-174-length-44444-cov-18.316947_pt1 | contig 44444 bp, 34 predicted proteins | sample MGYA00374952_ERZ767114 | MGnify/ENA primary metagenome ERZ767114 (study PRJEB28939, sample SAMN06267156) | marine metagenome | isolation source: Columbia River Estuary | place: USA:Columbia River Estuary, USA | collected 2012-05-05 ... | reverse complement strand
CTCTTAATTTACTTCTAACACAACTGCCGTATTTGTTTTCTAGTTCTTGTGCGTTGAGGTTGGTATTTGTTTTAAAGTTTTATTAAAGTTTTCTTTATTGCTATTTTTTTAGCTGTATCAACTCCCACTTGATTTGCGAATTTATCCCATTCACTTACTGATTCACGAACTTGCTTTATGATGTCTTTTGCATTTTTAATGTTCATTGATTTTCCTATTGTTAAAAAATCATCTAAAGTAATATTCTTACGTTTTCCATTGATGCTTAGTGCGTGTTGACTTACCCAAATGCTATCTGGTTTGTACGCATGGCAAATATCATATGCTGGTGCTAATTCCCATTTTCCATTTTGTTTTAATAGAAAAGAGAAATTTTTTGTGTGGTCATCACAATTCCTGCTCAATACGTTAAATACCATTCTGCGAAACATTTCTTCTGCCTCTTGATAGCTTAACCTCAACTCTCTCATTGTTTGAAACAACTGTTCGTAGCTAAAACTATTTACTTCATTATAATTGAAATGTTTTATTGCGCAAAATGTTTGAATGTGGTGTTTTATATTTCCTTCACTTCTGTCGAACCGTTTTGTCATAAAGTGAGCTCTGCCATTTTCGTCCAATAATTCACACGGCATCATGTTTATTCCACAGGCTTTTGCCATTAGGTAATAAGCCATTTCTACTCTTCCATATCCTTGGGTGTCTCCTAATTGAATATCGCTTACCCCATCTAACTTGATTAACCAATGTTCAAATCCGTTAGGGACTTTTGATTGCCCAGAACGTATTTCTCCAGTTTTTTTATTGTATGCAATCACCGCTTTTGGACGTGCACCACCAGCTGATGTTCCAATTGTTATGATTTGCTTCATTGCTGTTTCCTGATCTCCTTTTACATTGACATTGAAATCATTTCTATTGTTTAACATTTTTCTTGCAAGATCTACTAAACTTTCAACCTCAACTTTAAAAGTGTTTTGTTTTTCTTTAAGTTGTGAAGGTTCAAATTCAAGTGCTCCCATACCTCTTGAGCCAATAAAGCATAGTTGCTCTACTGGATTCATACTTTTTTCTGGGCGTCCTTGTTGCGCTAGCCAAATATCAATTAATTGATTACCATATTTATCGGGTAAAGCATCGGCTAATAATCCTGGTAATCCTTTGAAAGTATTGTGTTCACTATTTCTAGATGGTCTTAATTCTGGAAATGAAAAGATGGTTTGACTTGAATTTATTGGCATTTTTAGAGGAGCTAAATCCCAACCTTTCTGTACAAACTTAGCATCGTATTCAAATAAACCCAGTTGCTGGTCTTGATCCCAAGCAATGGCACCAATTGTTTCTCCCCAAATTTTTATAAAAGCTGTTTTTACCATTACCAATCACTTTTGTTATTTTCAGTTTTTTTCTCTCCACTCGATCTTTTCCTTTGCTCTTGCTCTAATTTTGCTAGTGCAATTGGGCTTACTATTTTTTGTACTTGAAAACCATCCATAACATATAGCAATTGCAACACTCTTAGCACTTGTATTAAGGTTGCAATAGTTACCGTTTCTCCTCGTTCTAATAGACTAAGGGTAGACCGGCTAATGTTTGCAGCTTCAGCTACTTCAGCTTGCGATTTATTTTGTTGTAAGCGATGGTGTTTAATGAATGTTCCTATCGTTTGAGTGAGTGATTTATCACTCATAGCGTGCCAGTTATTGTATGATTTATCATTCATAATGTATATTTTAATAGCTTAATGTATGATTTATCATACAAATATAGGAAATTAGATCAATATAAAATAATTTATATTGTATGATTTCTCATTCAATATGTGTTATAAATAGTGTTAATGAATGATATATCATACAGATTAAGTGAAAATACACAGCTTTTGTTTATTTTTTGATTGAAGTTTTTATTTTTTTTATCTATTGAATTTTGATTAAAGCTTATTAAATTAAACATTGCTCTTAATCGACTTCTAACACGACTGCCGTATTTGTTTTCTAATTCTTTTGCGTTGAGGTGGGTTTTCTTTTCTTTTTCCATCGCTGAAAAAGAAACAAAAAATCTAGGCTGATTTTAATTTCTTTGAATTCTACGATTATTTCGCTTTCGACGCCAGCTCCAGGCGCAATCTGGCTCATTCACTAAAAATGTTTGCAAAACATTTTTTTAACGTTCTGCCCTTATTTGGCTTACTCAGACGCTTCACAATCTTGAATTGCTACAGAAATTTAAATAGGCCGGTTTAAAAAACTATTTTCGTTTGTCAGTCGAAGAACTATCAAAACTAATGAGATTAAACATTGCTCTTAATCGACTTCTAACACGACTGCCGTATTTGTTTTCTAGTTCTTTTGCGTTGAGGTTTGTGGTGATGTGGGTTTTGTTATGGTTGTTAGCGATTGGTTGGTTGTTGTTGGCTTTAGGCCTCGTTTGATGAGATCCCCAGTCAAGCTGAGGATGACGTGTAAACAAATCATACCGGGAAAGAAGGATTTCACCCATTACATTGCACTCTTTGTTGTAATGGCAACCTGTTGGTTCTACTCCTAAATCGTCGAAGCAGTAGTTTTTTGTGTCGTTGTACTTTTCTAGTACTTGAAATCCTGAGGTATTGAATTTAAATACAATGTTTCGAGTTGGAATTATTTCGTAGTTGGTTTTGTGTGGCGCCAAGTGCAGCAACAGTTTCATTAGTGATGTTTTTCCGCACCCTACAGGTCCGGTTAGTAATATTCCTTTGCTGGTGTCGATTCCCATTTGAGCGCAGGTGTAATGGTCTTGAATGAAGTAAGAGCATAGTTTAAAAATTAATTTTTCATCTTCTTTGTAGATTCTGAAGTTATTGCCAAAAAGGATGTGCCCTTTGATGTTGAGGTAGGTTTTTATTTTTTCGAAATCGTAGTGAACGGTGTTGTTTATGATTTCTCCTATTTGGAATTTTGAGGTTCCTTCAGTTTTTATGTGTGGTGTTGGGTTCATAGTGGTTGGTTGTTGGTTGATGGCACTTAGTTGTTTGTTTTTAGACTTCTTTCGTGTTCTTTTCATTTTTACTCATCCCTTTTTGTTTTTTATTGGAAAACGTGATGTGCTGCACAATTGCCTTGATGCAAAACGAAAACTCATTTTAATTTTCTTTGATGTTTTTTCATTTTTGTCTTGACACAAAAACGAAACAAAAAAGTCAAGACTTCTGAAACTTTCTTGAAATTCAAATCCTCGTAGCTAAACAAAAAGAACTCGCTATGCTCAAACAGCTTTTTGTTTTTAACGCTACTTGCGGTTGAATTTACTACGAAGACTTTCAGAGGTCGTTTGGGTTCAAATAAAATTTTATAATGGTTCATCGTAGTTTTTGTTTCTGTTGGTGTGGAGGTTGTCTTGAAAATGGTTAAGTGGTAAATTGTTTGTTTTTTCTCTGGTTGACAATTTCATTTCTTCAGCTTTTAGTATCCAACTTCGGGCTGTAGCTTGCCAATCCACGATATTGGTTTTTCCGCCAACTTTCCAACCGATTCCCTGGTAATGATTGAAAAATTTTTTGGCTTCCAATTCCGGGTAATTTTCTTTTTGAAAAAAATTCAAAATCAATTTTTCTTTTGCGATTGCCTCTAGTTTCATAAAGTTTATATTTAGTTTATTAATGTTTATATAAGATACCAACGCTTGTTCATTTTTGGGATGGTTTAAATCCACTTCTTGACTATCACTTATCTTGAATTGAAACATCTTCACTCGACTGCCTTTAAATGGGTTGTGAGATGGACTGTAAAGGATATATTTCCAATGACTTAGTTCTTTTATACATCGATGATAAGTGGATTTTGAGCCTATCTTAGAAAATGCCATCACTTCTTCACGATTGATGTAAAAATCTTTTGGAAACCTATTGTGGTTCCAGATTTGAAATAAGCCCATATAAAGACTAATATGTGTTGGGTTTAAGCGACAGTCTTTTGAGAATTGATGAAAGACACCGTTGAGGTGTGTTATGTAATTTACTTGTTCCATAGTGAAAGATTCCACATCAGGTGCAGAATAGCGTTATTGTTAAAGCGTATTTTGAATGCTGTTTTCTTTCATCACTTTATTTACATCATCAATATTATAAAAAATAACCCCTCCAATTTTGGTGTAGGGTAGTGTTCCATTATCTCTTAAGTTTTGCAATGTGGTTGGACTTAGATTTAAGACCTTTTTTATTTCATTAGATTTTAAATATTTTTTATTTAATCCAGATGCAGTTATTTTTATTAACTCATTTAAGTCGTTTAATAATTCAATTTTAAATTCTCTTAAATCTTCTGTTGTGATAATTTGTGTTGGCATTTTTTTACTATTTTTTGAATTAATAATTTGTTTATAGCGATTTGACTTTCGTATTACAAAACTGTAAACATTTGTTAAGATTTTTTAGGTAGTCGTTAGGTAGTACTAAAAAATTTAACATTTAAAAATATGTAGATATCAGAATATCAGTTGGTTAATAATTGTTTATTTTTAAATTATTTTAGAGGGATTCCATTTGGTATTTCTGATTCTGGAAAAGACTAAAAATTACAGTAGAAAAGTTGGTTTTTGGAAGTTAAAAATCACTTTTTATTATAGATAATACTTTTTAGTATTACTAAATCGTACTAAAAAATAAAGTAGTTAGCTAAATGTTTTTGAGTGTTTTAAAAAATACTATAAACCTGCATTAATCTCATATGACAGCGAAACTGTTAACTTGTCAAGGAATTTTGTAGGATCTTTTTTTCGGGCTTTAATTTGCTCAAAAGTTTTGTGTAAGTTTCCTAATTCTATTCCGAAAAGTTCTTCACAAATTTCACCTAATTTTTTTATTTCTGAATTACCATTTTTCAATGCTCCAGATGATTTTAACGCAAAAATTAATTCAATTAAATCTGTTTTAGATGCGGTCCAGGCCAAATCTTTTAAAATTGTTGGTTTTACTTCTTTTATGTTTAGATGGTTTTCTTCTAAATGAAGCTTGTTTAATTCGTTTGCATAAAAATTAGTTAATAAATCATATGCTATAATTTCAGCTGCTTTACAATCGTGACTTGTAGAAAATTCTGGATCATTGTCTAAGTGCATTGTATTGCTATACAATTCTAATTGATTATTTCCGCGAGTGAAATACTTATCATCAAAACTGGTCTCGTCGTGTTTGTAGTATTTGAAAAATTCGATATTTCGTTTTTTTCTTGCTTCTATTTTTTTTAATATTCGATTGATATAATCTCTTTGTTTTTGGATGTTTCCATTTGGTTTTTCTGAAAGATACATTAGTTTAGAAACTAAGAATTTTAAATTTCCATAAATCTGAGGTTTTTGGTATTTAAAAAAAATGATTTCTGCTTCTTTGTTTGGGAACTTAAATTCTCTTAGATGTTTTCTTAATTGATCTAAGCAGTCTTTAGATGCTATAATGCAAGCTTTTAAATTAGTTTCTTCTGTAAGGCTGGAATTTTCAATTTTTAGAAGCGCATTGCAATAATTCTCAATGCTCAATGCAATTGTATTCATATAGTTTTTTTAAATCTTTTTCGACTACTAAAAGTACTAAAACTTTCAAAAAAACCAAACCAAAAAGTGGTTAAGCTGAACTAGTTGAGTCTCTTTTATTTAAGTCTTTTCCTTTCTGATTTTTGTTTAAAACAAGCTTTAAGGCAAGCATATCATCGCTTACTTTTCGGTCTAAAATCTTCGCATAATGTTGTGTAGTTTTTAAAGATTTATGACCTAGCATTTTACTAACCGATTCTAATGGTACTCCATTAGTCAGAGTTACTGTTGTAGCAAATGTATGACGTGCCAAGTGGAAGGTTAAGTTTTTGGTAATTCCACATAGGTCTGCAATTTCTTTTAAATATGCATTCATTTTTTGATTGCTGAGCACTGGAAGTAATTTATTTCCATTGAGCACTTCAGGATGATCAGCATATTTTTCGAGTATTGTAGCTGCAGTAGGTAGAATAGGAATGTTACTTCTAGTATCTGTTTTGGTTCGTTTGGTTTTAATCCATCGTTCACCATCAATACCTATAACTACATCGTTTTTACTTAATTTTTTTACGTCAGCATAGGCGAGGCCTGTGAAGCAGCAGAAAATAAAGATGTCTTTTACCTGATCTAACCTTGGTGTGCTAATTTCTTTTTCCATGATAGCCTGAATTTCGACTTCAGATAAGAATTCTCTATCCACAATTTTTAATCGAGCTTTCCAATTAAAGAAAGGATCTTTGCTAATCCAATCATTGGCATAAGCAATGCGAATGATTTTTTTAAAATTGGTGATGTATTTGATAGCGGTGTTATGACTGCAATTTCTAACCGTTTTTAAATAATATTCAAAGCCGGTAATAAATTTATGGTCGACATCTTTTACTGGAATATCGTCTTGTTTGTACTCTAATTTTATATAATCTTCAACGTGCATTTTGGCAGTTCGATAACGCTCAGCTGTTCCTGCCGCGAAGTCTTTTCCTATCAATTTTTCTACTTGATTGTTATGGTCATTGAAAATAGCGACTAACATTTTTACGGAATCATCTTTGCCTAAATAATGGTCTCTTATTTTTATTGCTGAATAAGGAATGTTCTTTTCAACGAGAATTGCGTGAATATTCAGAATTTTACGTTGAATAATGTCTAAATATTCATTGATTCTTTTTGATTCAGCAGAATAACCTTTGGCTCTTCCAGTCTCAGAACTCCATTTATCCACCTCAATTTTTCTTTGAGTGCTAACCTCTGAACGCCTACCATTTACTGTGATTCTAAGGTAAATAACCGATTTTCCTTTATTGTCAACCTTGGTTCTTTTAATATAAAAAATATGAGAGAAGGTGTTTTTCATAGTTTTGCATTTTTTTTATTCATATAAATTTACGAAATAATTTTAAAAAAACGCAATGGAAACTGAATAAAATAGGGTGTTTTAATGAGATATGGTGTCAGTTGCGATTTTTCCAATTTGACACCGAATAGCACCCTTTGATATGTTGAAATACGGTTTATTATGGTTTTTTGCTAAAATTAAAAAGCCCATAAACATTGAGTTTATGGGCTTTTAGTGAGATTTGGTGATCTCTTGGCGGAGAAAGAGGGATTCGAACCCCCGGAGGTGTGACCCTCAACAGTTTTCAAGACTGCCGCATTCGACCACTCTGCCATTTCTCCCTTAGCGAGGGCAAATATAAAACCTTTTTTGTTTTGCTAAAACTTTTTAGGGTTTTTTTTTGATTTTTTTTTATATAATTTAAAGTACATTTGGGAATCAATTAATTACATGAATTCTATAGTTGAAATAATAGTTTTAATACTAGTTGGATTTGTAGCAGGGACTATAAATACAATAGCAGGTGGTGGTTCTTTATTGTCTTTGCCAATACTTATTTTTTTAGGTTTACCTCCAGGGATTGCGAATGGAACCAATAGAATTGCAATTCTGTTTCAAAATATCTTTACAACAGCTGGTTTTAAAAGTAAAGGAGTTATTACTTTTCCTTTTAGTATTTATGTTGGTATTTCTGCATTGTTTGGTGCTATTTTAGGGGCTCAAATTGCGGTTGATATTAAAGGAGAAACGTTTAATAAAATACTAGCAATTATTATGGTGTTAGTTGTATTTTTTATGGTTTTTAAGCCTAAAAACAAGCAATTAAACTTAAGTGAAAAAACAACTGGAAAATCATTATGGTTAAGTGTATTTCTATTCTTTTTTGTAGGAGTTTATGGCGGATTTATTCAAGCCGGTGTTGGGTTTATCATGTTATTGATATTGTCATCTGTAAACAATTTTTCCTTAGTAAAAAGTAATGCCATTAAAGTTACCGTTGCCTTAATTTATACATTTTCTGCCGTAGCTGTATTTGCTTATAATGATAAAATTAATTGGAAGCTTGGATTGGTTTTAGCTATTGGAAATGCTGCTGGTGGTTGGTTTGCAAGTAGATGGTCGGTTAAAAAAGGAGATGGATTGGTTAAAAAATTCTTAGTAGTTATGGTTATTATTATGGCAATAAAACTGTGGTTTTTTTAAATTAATTTCAATCAATATTTGAACAATCTCAAAAATACTTTCTTTACATTTGTTACTTAAAATTTTACTATGTCTAATTCATTCGGAAAAATATTTACATTAACAACTTTTGGTGAATCTCATGGAGAGGCAATAGGTGGGATTATTGACGGTTGTCCTGCTGGAGTTGAATTAAATTTAGAGGCAATTCAGAAAGAATTGGATCGAAGAAAACCAGGGCAATCTAAAATTGTAACACAGCGAAAAGAACCGGATGAAGTTCAGTTTTTGTCAGGTGTTTTTGAAGGAAAAACCACTGGTGCTTCCATTGGCTTTATCATAAAGAATGTACATCAACGATCTAACGATTATTCTCATATAAAAGATTCTTATCGTCCATCTCATGCCGATTATACCTATGATAAAAAATATGGAGTTAGAGATTATCGTGGTGGAGGAAGAACTTCCGCACGTGAAACTGCTAACTGGGTTGTTGGTGGAGCAGTAGCAAAACAAATAATACCAGAAATAAAAATAAATGCTTTTACATCTTCAGTAGGTGATATTTTTATGGAAAAACCTTATCAGGATATCGATTTTAATAATATTGAAAATAATATTGTTAGATGTCCCGATGATGCTTCTGCTGAAAAAATGATTGCTCGTATTAATGAAATTAAAAAACAAGGCGATACTATTGGAGGAACAGTTACTTGTGTTATTCAAAATGTACCTGTTGGATTAGGAGAGCCAATATTTGATAAGTTGCATGCCCAATTGGGTAAAGCAATGCTTTCAATAAATGCTGTGAAAGGTTTTGAATATGGAAGTGGATTTTGTGGTGCAAAAATGAAAGGAAGCGAACATAATGATGTTTTTAATAGTGATGGCACCACAAAAACAAATCTTTCGGGAGGAATTCAAGGTGGTATTAGCAATGGTATGGATATCTATTTTCGTGTAGCATTTAAACCTGTTGCAACTATTATGCAAGCCCAACAGACTATTGATAAAGATGGGAGTATTGTTGAAATACACGGAAAAGGTCGTCACGATCCTTGTGTTGTTCCTCGGGCTGTACCAATTGTTGAAGCTGTGGCTGCAATGGTGTTAACCGATTTTATGATATTGAATAAATAATAAAAAAGGGCTGAATTTTAAAATTCAGCCCTTTTTTCACATATAAAGTACTAAAAATATGATAGGAATTAAAATTCCTAATAGTGTATAAATTCCTCCCCATCCCCAAATTCCATTTTTTCCTTTATTTATAAATAGTGATGTAATTGCGAATAAAATTAAAGCTCCTGCAAAAATATCTGAAAACCAAGTCCAAATTTTATTAGGATTATAGTGCAAATAGTTTACCTCATAAAAAAGAGGTCTTTTTTTTAAGTATTCAGCTCGGCCTTGCCCATTGTTAATATCTATTAAAATTGAAGAGCCTCCTTTTAAAAAAATTTTAAGTTTATTATCGCTTGGATAATAATGTTTCTTATAATTTTCTTTATGATCAATTTTATCTAATAACAAAAGAATGTTGTTTTTTATAGTTGGTGAATTGTCTAAATTAATTGCAGTCGTAAAATGATTGATTTCAACAGAGTAATTAGGATTCCAATCACTCATATGATTTAATGCAATACCTGAAATTCCATAAATTAGAGTTGTTCCAATAAAGAAAAACCCAATATCTCTATGAAGAATTCTACTCCATTTTCGTAAATGTTTCATAAACTAAAAGAGTCTTTATTCTACTTCAGTATGTGATATGTATTTTAAAGAGTAAAAGGAGATATGGTCTTTGTTTTCGAGTTTCATTTGCTCTCTATATTGATGAACTTGATCTTTTTTAGCTTCGAATTGTTCTTTATTTGAGGTTCCTTCCGAATGACTTTTTATGTTGTCTTCTTCCATTTTCAGACAATACCCTTCATCAACTCTTTCCTCAGCAACAATACCAGTTACTATTATTTCACTACCAGTTAAGTCTTCATTAAACCTTTCCTCTGAATTGACGTGAACCCGGCCATCATCTGTAACTAACAGTATTTTTTTACCACCATGTTTACAAACGTGATCAACAATACCTGTAACTTTAACTTCTTTATTAATAAAATCTTTGGCTTTTATGTCAAATTCACCTAGAGTTAATTGTGGAGATTCAATAAATTCTTCTGTTGTTATTGTTGCATTGTTTTCTGCTTTTTTTGTTTCTGTTTTACAAGAAATAACGAAAGCAATTATTGCTAAAAGGAATAGTGTCTTTTTCATCACATTAATTTTTATTTAGTTATAAGCGAATATCTGTCGCTTTACTAAAATAGAAGTGATTTTTTAATAAAATGCTGATTAAAATCAGTACCCTATTTTTCGAGTAATGTAATATAAGTTACATTAACTATTTAAAATACAGTGTTTTAAGTGTTTAGAATATTCAATGCGGTTTTTATTCCTATTCCTTTTTCGTAATTATATTTACAAGCTATTAAACAACTTTCAATAGCTCCAATAGTTGCTAAAATATCGTTATTATTAACACTTCCCATATGACCTACTCTAAAGTATTGTGTTTTTAATGAAGGCAATAAACCACCAGCAACAATTACGTTATTATTTCCAATTTTTTGTAAGAAGGTAGTGGCATCAATTCCTTTTGGGTAGTAGGTGGCTGTTAAAGTATTTGCAGAGTGATTTTTATTTGTAGGTAATAATAGCAATCCTAAAGCTAACATTGCTTCACGAAATGCAGTAGCTATTTTAATGTGACGGATAAATCGAGTTTCCATTCCTTCAGCTACAATTTGTTGCAAGCTAACTTCTAAAGCAGCAATTAAATTTACAGGAGGTGTTCCAAAATAGGAAGCCTGTCTGTTTTCATAAGCGTTCATTATTGGTAACCAATTTGTAAAATCTGCATAATAATTTCCTACAGGAGATTTTCGATTTTTAAATGATTCCATTGCTTTTTTAGAAACCATTAGTAAAGCTAATCCAGGAGGAACCCCAATGGCTTTTTGAGATGCTGTTAAAACAATATCAATTCCCCATTCTTCTTGTTTAATTTCTTCTCCAGCTACTGAGCATACACCATCTAAAATGGAAAGTGTGTTATATTTTTTAGCAATTTCAGCAATTGGTTTCGGGTCGAACAATACTCCAGTTGAAGTGTCAACGTGTGTAATTGTAATTATTTTATATGATTTTTTAGCTAATTCAGTTTCTATTTTTTCTAAAGGAATTGTGGTCCCTGGTTCGGTTGTAAGAATAGTAACATTTGCTCCATATCGTTTTGTGATTTCTGCATAACGTTCACCAAAATAACCTGTTGAAAGGACTAAAACATTGTCATTTGATTCTATTAAATTAGCTGCAGCCATATCCATTGCCAATGTTCCAGATCCCGCAATAATGAAAGGCTGTCCCGTTGGACTTTGCCAAATTTTTCTCATTAACTCAATACAATTTCCAAAAGAATTTATAAAATCTGGAGCTACATGACTTGATGTTGGAGCTCCTAATGCTTGAAGAACCGCTGGTTCAAATTCAATTGGCCCTGGAATCATTAATAACTTTCTGTTTTTCATTGTTTTAAGAATTTTACTTGTAACGATGTAATTTACAAAAGAAAATTCACCTAATACCTTAGCCTTAGATGAATTTTGTATGATTCGATTATGACGATAATAAAATTATTTTATTATTTAAATTCCAATTAAATCGCCACTTCCTTTTGTAGGTAAATTACTGTGTTCCATTAAATATTCATCAACTTTTTTTGCAGCTTCTCTTCCTTCAGATATGGCCCATACAATTAATGATTGACCTCTACGCATATCACCAGCTGTGAAAATATTAGGAATATTTGTTTGGTACTCTGTTTCAGTTGCTTTGTAGTTACTTCTATAATCAGTTTCAATTCCTAATTGCTCACTTAAAGTTTTTTCAGGGCCGGTAAAACCTAACGCTAAAAGAACTAATTCACAAGGCCATGTTTTTTCTGTCCCGGGTACTTCTTTTAATGTTGGTCTTTCTCCTTTTTTGTATATCCATTCAATTTCAACAGTTTTTAAAGCTGTTAAATTACCAGCTTTATCAGTCATAAATTCTTTTGTGGAAATTAACCAATTTCTATCACAACCTTCTTCGTGAGAGCTTGATGTTTTTAGTTTCAGTGGCCAAAATGGCCAGGGAGTTGATTCATCCCTTTCTACAGGTGGTTTTGGCATAATTTCAAAATTGGTAACAGATTTTGCACCTTGACGGTTTGATGTACCAATACAATCTGAACCAGTATCTCCACCACCTATAACAATTACATTTTTATCAGTTGCCAATACTTGATTTTTAACCTGCTGACCAAAAATCACTTTAGTTTGTTGTGTTAAAAAATCCATTGCCTGAACAACACCTTTGGTATCGGCTCCTTTAACGGGTAAACTTCTTCGTTCAGTAGCTCCACCACATAATACAACGGCATCAAAATTATTTAATTCTTCAACTGAATAATTCACACCTACATTAACGTTGGTTTTAAATTCAATTCCTTCTTCTTTTAAAATAGCAATTCTCCTGTCAATTATTTCTTTTTCTAATTTAAAGTTTGGTATTCCATATCGTAATAAGCCTCCTAAAGCATCATCTCTTTCAAAAACAGTTACTAAATGTCCAGCTCTGTTTAATTGTTGAGCTGCTGCTAAGCCTGCTGGGCCAGATCCTACAATAGCTATTTTTTTACCAGTTCTTGCTTTTGGAGGTTCTACTTGTATCCATCCTTCCGAGAATCCTTTTTCAACAATTGTTTTTTCTAATTGTTCAATTGTAATAGGTGGTTTAATAATACCTAACACACAAGCTTGCTCACAAGGAGCCGGGCACAATCTACCCGTAAATTCTGGAAAATTATTAGTTGAATGTAATATATGTAAAGCTCTTTCCCATTCACCTTTATGAACCATATCATTAAAATCGGGTATTAAATTCCCTAAAGGGCAAGCGCTATGACAAAAGGGAATTCCACAGTCCATACAACGCGAACCCTGTTTTTCAATCTCATCAGTTTTTAATGGGACGGTAAATTCTTTATAATTATGAATTCTATCTTTTACTTTTAGATTAGTTTCGTCTTTTCTTTCAAATTCTTTAAATCCGGTTACTTTTCCCATTATTAAGCTACAGTTTTTTTGTTCATATTTTTTTCACTTTCTAACCTTTGTAATGCTTTTTTATAATCGGTTGGCATTACTTTAATAAAATATAGCAGGTTTTTCTCCCAGTCATTTAAAATTTTATTAGCATAATCACTATTGGTATATGTATAGTGGTTTTTTATCATTTGTTTTAAATCTTCCTCATCTTTTGGTGTTATCGTATCAAATTCAACCATTTCCATATTGCATAGTCCATTTCTGAATTTTTCCTTGTCATCAAAAACATAAGCAATACCACCGCTCATACCTGCGGCAAAATTTCTCCCTGTTTTTCCTAAAACAACTACTTTTCCACCAGTCATATATTCACAACCGTGATCTCCAACACCTTCAACAACTGCAATTGCACCAGAATTTCTAACGCAAAAGCGTTCTCCAGCTATTCCATTTATATAGGCTTCACCATTTATTGCACCATACAATGAAACGTTTCCAACAATTATATTTTCATGAGACTCAAAAGTTGCTTCTCCTGGAGTTTTTATAATTAATTTTGCTCCAGAAAGTCCTTTCCCTAAATAATCATTTGTATTACCTTCAACCTGCATTGTTAGTCCTTTTGTAGCAAATGCCCCAAAACTTTGGCCTGCGGAGCCTTTAAATTTTAATGTTAAGGTATCTTCTGGTAATCCAATATCACCATAAATTTTAGATAACTCATTACTTAATATGGCGCCAACAGTTCTGTCTGTATTTTTAATAGGGAATTCGTACTCCATTTTTTCCTTACGGTAAATTGCAGGATGTGCCAAACGAATGATTTCAAAATCTAAGACATCTTCTAAACAATGGTCTTGAGTTTCTGTATTGTATAAAGGTTTATCGGTTTTTGGTTTATGTAATATTGCAGATAAATCAATTCCTTTTGCCTTATAATGGTCAACAGCTTCAGAAGCACTTATTTTTTGTGACTGACCAATCATTTCATTAATAGTTCTAAAACCTAATTGAGCCATAATTTCACGTAATTCTTTAGCAATGAAATACATAAAGTTTATTACGTGCTCTGGTGTTCCTTTAAAGTTTTTTCGTAGTTCTGGATCTTGGGTGGCAATACCAACTGGACATGTATTTAAATGACAAGCACGCATCATCACACATCCTGAAGCCACCAAAGGAGCGGTTGCAAAACCAAATTCTTCAGCTCCTAGTAAACAGGCAATTGCAACATCACGTCCAGTTTTTAATTGTCCGTCACATTCTAAAACAACTCTATTTCTTAATCCATTCAATACTAATGTTTGCTGGGCTTCAGCAATACCAAGTTCCCATGGTAATCCTGTGTGTTTTAATGAGGTTAAGGGAGAAGCTCCAGTTCCTCCATCATATCCTGAAACTAATATTACATCAGCTTTTGCTTTTGCAACTCCAGCAGCAATGGTTCCAACACCTACTTTAGAAACTAATTTCACATTTATTCTTGCTTCTCTATTGGCATTTTTTAGGTCGAAAATTAATTGAGCTAAATCTTCAATTGAATAAATATCATGATGTGGAGGAGGTGAAATTAATCCAACATAAGGCGTTGAGTTTCGTGTTTCTGCAATCCAAGGTAAAACTTTTTCACCAGGCAACTGTCCACCTTCACCAGGTTTTGCACCTTGCGCCATTTTAATTTGAATTTCTTGAGCATTTGTTAAGTAGTTGGTTGAAACTCCAAATCTTCCTGATGCAACTTGTTTTATTGCACTATTCCTGCTATCTCCATTTAAATCTTTTCTGAAACGGTTTTTGTTTTCACCACCTTCACCAGAGTTGCTTTTTCCGCCAATTCGGTTCATGGCAATAGCTAAATTTTCATGAGCTTCTTGGCTTATAGAACCATACGACATTGCACCTGTTTTGAAACGTTTTACAATTTCGGTCCAAGGTTCAACTTCATCAATTGGAATTGGATCAAAGTTGTTAAATTCTAATAAACCTCGAAGTGTCATTAAATTTTTGCTTTGCTCGTTAATGGCTTTAGCATAAACTCCGTAAGTTTCGTAGCTATTGGATCTAACTGCTTGTTGTAATTTAGATACAGTTGTTGGGTTAAACATATGGCGCTCTGCATTTCTTCTCCAACGATAATCACCACCAATGTTTAGCTCTTTACTTTCTGCAATATCAGTTGCGGGGAATGCATTTCTATGGCGTAGATATATTTCTTTTTCAATTTCATATAAACCAACACCTTCAATTCTAGAAGGAGTGTTAGGGAAATATTCATTGGTGAAATCACTTTTCAAACCTAATATTTCAAATATTTGAGAAGCTCTATAAGATAGGAGAGTAGAAATACCAATCTTATTCATTATTTTTAAAACACCCTTGGCAATTGCTTTGTTAAAATTATCAATTGCTTTTTCTACTGGAATATTAGTTATAATATTCTCCTTTACTTGATGTTGAATAAGCTCATTAATCATATAAGGGTTTACAGCGCTTGCACCATAACCAAATAAGGTAGCAAAATGATGAGGTTCGCGTGGTTCAGCAGATTCTATAACGATTCCAAAACTAGATCGTTGTCCTAATTTATTTAATTGATTATTAATATATGAACAAGCCAATAACATTGGAATTGGCGCATAAGTTTTGTTTACATGTCTGTCTGATAAAATCACAATATTGCATCCGTTGGTAACAGCTTTAGAAGTTTCTTTCACCATATTTTTTAAGGCAGCTTCTATTCCGTTTAATCCTTTCGTAATATCATACAATGCATCAATTGATACTGAATGAAAATCTGGATGAGTAATAAATTTTAATTTATCTAAATCTTCATTTGAAATAACTGGGTTGTTGATTTTTAGCTTTTTGCATTGTTTTTCCGTTACATCAAAAATATTAACATCTCCACCAATGGCTAAACTAAAGTCGGTTACAATTTCTTCTCTTATTCCATCAAGTGGCGGGTTTGTTACTTGGGCAAATAATTGTTTAAAATAATTATATAATAATTGTGGCTGGTCAGATAATACAGCTAAAGGAGTATCGTTTCCCATAGATCCGATTGCTTCCTTTCCTTGAGTAGCCATTGGGGTAATAATTGTTTTAATTTCCTCAGTGGTGTATCCAAATATTTTCTGTCGAGCTAAAAAGTTTGTTTCTTCATTCGGACATATATTTCCAGTATAAGGAACTTTTGATAATCGTAATAAATTTTTATCTAACCATTCTCTATAAGGTCTTTTAGAAACAATTTCATTTTTTATTTCTTCATCATTAATTATCCTTCCTGCATTCATATCTACCAAAAACATTTTGCCAGGTTCTAAACGTCCGTGGCTTACAACGTTTTCAGGTTTAATCTCTAAAACGCCAGTTTCTGAAGACATTATAACATTTCCATCTTTGGTAACGGTAAATCTAGATGGTCTAAGGCCATTTCGATCTAATAAAGCACCAATAACATTACCATCTGTAAAAGGAACAGAGGCAGGTCCATCCCATGGTTCCATAATACAGGCGTTGTATTGGTAAAAAGCTTTTTTAGCATCGCTCATTGTGGCGTCTTTTTCCCAAGCTTCAGGAACCATCATCATCATTACTTCTGGTAACGATCTTCCAGTCATTAATAATAATTCAACTACCATATCCATAGAAGCTGAATCAGATTTTCCATCAAGTATTATTGGGAAAAGCTTTTTTATATCATCTCCAAAAACATCACTATTCATAAGTTCTTGACGAGCTCTCATACGGTTTACATTTCCACGAAGTGTATTAATTTCACCATTATGACACATGTATTTAAATGGTTGTGCCAAATCCCAAGATGGGAATGTGTTTGTAGAAAAGCGTTGATGAACCAAAGCTAAACGAGTAACCAAATCTGGGTTTGAAAGATCGCTATAATAATTTCTAATATCTTCAGGCATTAATAGGCCTTTGTATATAAGTGTTGTGGTTGATAGGCTTGGAAGATAGAATTTTTTTCTATCTGAAAGTTTAGAATTTTCGATAGCGTGTTCTGCAATTTTTCTGGCAGCAAATAACTTTGCATTAAATTGAGTATCTGATAAAGCTAAATTATTTTTTCCAATAAATATTTGTTCAATTTGAGGTTCTATTTTCGAAGCTACATAACCTAAGTGCGCTTTATTAACAGGAACTTTTCTCCATCCTAAAATTTCTAATTTTTGATTTTTAATTTCTGCTTCAAAAGCGTTTTTACAAAAATCACGTTGATTGTCATTTTGCGGAAGAAATACCATTCCAACCGCATATTCTTTCGGTTCTGGTAGGTTAAAAGATGTGTTTTTTATAAAAAAGGTATGTGGAATATCAATTAATATTCCTGCACCATCACCAGTTTTCCCATCAGAACTTACAGCTCCTCTGTGTTCTAATTTTATTAAAATTTCTAAGGCATCATGAATGATAGCATTAGATTTTTCTCCTTTTAGATTACATATAAATCCAGCTCCGCAATTATCTCTTTCAAATTCTGGTAGGTAAAGCCCTTGTTTCATCATAATTAACTTTTTTTCTTGAATTGTTACAAAAATAATTAAAATGATTAAGAAAATTTAATAATATTACGAAATCGTTGTAATTATGATAATGAAATAAGGAGATTGCTATTAATAATTAAATCATTAATATTTGGTTCTATTTTTAGGGATTAAATAAAAATACGTTCCATTTAAATATGGTATTATAGTAAGAGAGGTCTAATAGAATCGAGCAAGGAGAGGTGTCTCATAAATTTATTTGAATCTAACTTGTTCATTGAATTGAAATTAAAAGTGAATTAAAATGAATTTGGTCTTAATTAATTGCGCTAAAAAGGTATATTTATGCAAAGATAATATATATGAAGATCAATTGTTGCCCTAATTGTAGTTCAAATCAGTATGTTAAGAGTGGAATAGTGAAAGAAAGACAGCGTTTTAAATGTAAAAAATGTGGATACTATTTTACAGTAAATAAGATTGGAAAGCAGATAGATTCTTACTATGTGAATAAGGCTTTGCAATTATATTTGGAAGGTTTAAGTTATCGTGAAATTGAACGCATTTTAGGAATTTCACATGTTAGTATTATAAATTGGGTTAAAAAATATAATATTAAACGGCCATATAGTTTTGAATATCACTCTACTTATAAAATTTTGAATGCAGTTGAACTTGCAAAATATTTTGCAGATAATAAAAATTTAATTGGTGCAGGTGTTATTGTTACCGAGCTGGGAGATAAATTTATGTTAATAAGGTGGGAAAGGTTTAAAGGATAACTATACTTATTAGCACTTATATATATTAAATTTTTCACCGAATAATTTTCTTTTCATATTGTATAGGTTAAAATTAATTTTTAGCAAAATTGATTAACTATTAACCAAATCTATAATTTATGAAAAAAATCAAAATACTATTGTTAGGTGTATTTATGCTAGCTTTTCATTTTTCTTTTTCACAAGGCTCACCAGATTATAATGGTGGTTTTAAAATTAAGTTTAACGATGATGGTAGTAAGTACTTAAGGGTTATCTCATGGGGTCAATTTCATGCGACATACGATGATAATGTTCCTGAAACTAAAAGTAACTTAAGTTTTAATGTTAGAAGAGCTCGGGTTTTATTACTTTCTCAAATTTCAAAGAAATTTTTATTGCTTACCCATTTTGGATTGAATGGAATAAACACTGCTACTATTCACCCTTTAGGGAAAGGTGATGGAAGTCAAATATTTATGCATGGAATATGGGGGCAATGGAATTTAAACGACAATCATACCTTTGGGGGTGGATTGCATTATTGGAATGGTATTTCAAGATTGAATAACCAAAGTACCTTAAATTTATTAACCCTGGATAATAACCGGCAATCTTGGGCGACAATTGGATTATCAGATCAGTTTGCTCGTCATTTGGGATTTTTTGTAAAAGGAAAATTCAAAAATTTTAAATATCAATTAGCTATAAACGATGCTATTGTAAATGGTTTAGATATGCGTACTCCTGAGAATGGAGGTGCTGCTGTATATGGTGGTAAGAGAGTTTTAGGTTCTAAAGATGCGGGTTTTGCTTATGCAGGATATTTTGAGTATAACTTTTTAGACCAAGAATCAAATACACTACCATATAAAGTTGGTACCTATTTAGGAACGAAGAAAGTATTTAATTTGGGGGCAGGTTTTTTTACACACCCTAGTGGTTCCGTTTCAGCAACTTCATTAGGTAGTTTTGAAAGTGAAAATGTTTCACTTTTAGCTGTTGATGCTTTTTATGATGCTCCATTAAGTGATGACGGTAGCGCAATTACTGCTTATGCTACATATCAAACAAATGATTATGGGAAAGATTTTATGTATAGTGCATACGGAACTGGAAATATGTTTTACTCACATGTAGGGTATTTGATTTCGGGTGATGTTCAAAAGGCTAGATTTCAGCCTTACTTATCTTATGGCTCAAGTAGTTACGACGCTATAGATGATAGTAGAAATGTATTTGGATTAGGAACAAACCTGTTTTTAAGCGGTCACAATTCGAAATTTACTTTAGAATACAAGAATCAAAAATTTGGAGATAATACAACTAGCACTGTTACTCTTCAAGCAATGATTTATCTATAATAATTTAAAAAAAAATATTATGTCAAAAACAGATATGAAAGCATATTGGAAACAAAACCTTGGATATTTAGCAATATTACTAAGTATATGGTTTTTAGTTTCCTATGTGTTCGGAATTTTATTAGTAAATCAGTTAAACACTATCAAATTTGCTGGGTTTAAACTTGGATTTTGGTTTGCGCAACAAGGATCAATGTACGTGTTTGTTATCTTAATATTCGTCTATGTTTGGTTGATGAATAAGCTAGATAAAAAATATGGAGTTGACGAATAATTAATTTAAAAAAAATAAAATAATCATGGGAATATTAGCATGGACATGGATACTTGTTGGAATCACATTTGCACTATATATTGGAATTGCAATTTGGGCCAGAGCAGGATCGTCAAAAGAATTTTATGTAGCAGGTGGTGGTGTGCCACCAATTTTAAATGGTATGGCTACAGCAGCAGACTGGATGTCGGCAGCATCATTTATTTCATTAGCGGGAATTGTATCTTTTACTGGTTATGATGGTTCGGTTTACCTTATGGGGTGGACAGGTGGTTATGTGTTATTAGCACTTTTATTGGCTCCTTATTTAAGGAAATTTGGAAAATTTACCGTTCCAGATTTTATTGGAGATAGATATTATTCTAACACTGCTAGAGTAGTAGCGGTAGTTGCAGCATTAATTGTTTCATTTACATATGTTGCTGGTCAAATGCGTGGAGTTGGAATTGTATTTTCTAGATATTTGGAAGTAGATATTAATACTGGAGTTTATATTGGTATGGCAATAGTTTTATTTTATGCTGTATTAGGTGGAATGAAAGGTATTACCTACACCCAGGTTGCACAATATTGTGTATTAATATTTGCATTTATGGTACCTGCAATTTTTATTTCATTTCAAATGACTGGGAATCCAATTCCTCAGTTAGGTTTTGGAGGTACTGGCGAAGATGGAATTTATTTATTGGATAAGTTGGATGGACTATCTCAAGAACTTGGTTTTCATGAATATACTTCAGGAAACAAATCTATGATTGATGTATTTGCAATTACCACAGCTTTAATGGTTGGTACGGCAGGCTTACCACACGTTATAGTTCGTTTCTTTACAGTTCCAAAAGTAAAAGATGCGAGAGTATCTGCAGGTTGGGCACTATTATTCATTGCAATTTTATATACAACTGTTCCAGCTGTAGCTGTTTTTGCAAGAATAAAATTAATTGAAACGGTTAGTAATGCTGAATATGCCGAGCTTCCAGAATGGTTTGGGAATTGGGAAAAAACAGGACTATTAAAATTCGATGATAAAAATGCAGATGGTGTAGTTCAATATGTAGCAGATAAAGAAGTAAACGAATTAACTATAGACAGAGATATAATGGTATTGGCAAACCCAGAAATTGCTCAATTACCTAATTGGGTTGTTGCATTGGTTGGTGCCGGTGGATTAGCAGCTGCATTATCAACTGCAGCAGGTTTATTGTTAGTAATAGCTTCTTCAATTTCTCATGATTTATTTAAGAAGATAATTAAACCAGATATTTCTGAAAAAGGAGAGTTGTTAGCAGCACGTATTAGTGCAGCTATTGCGGTATGTATAGCAGGATATTTTGGTATCAATCCACCAGGTTTTGTCGCCGCGGTTGTAGCATTGGCTTTTGGTTTAGCAGCAGCATCTTTTTTCCCGGCAATTTTGTTAGGAATTTTTGATAAGCGAATGAATAAAGAAGGTGCAATTTCAGGAATGATAGTTGGTTTATCATTAATGTTCTTTTATATGGCAAAATATAAGTTAGGATGGATTGGTGATATGCCTGATTCAAGTGAATGGTGGTTCGGAATTTCTCCTGAAGGGTTTGGGACTGTAGCTATGATTGTGAATTTTGTTATATCAATTATAGTTTCCAGAGTTACACCAGCTCCGCCACAAGATGTTCAAGAAATAGTTGAGCATATAAGAATTCCATCTGGAGCAGGTGAGGCAAGTAGTCATTAAGAAATAAATTATTATAAAAAAACAGCACTATTATAGTAGTGCTGTTTTTATTACATTTAGATTAAATAAAGATCTAATGAAAAAAAGACATCAACAAAAATTAATTGTACTTACCATACTATTGTTATGTATGTTTAATATACCTATCATTTTAATTTTTAATAGTAGTGTAACCATAATTGGTTTCCCATTAATTTATTTTTATATTTTTTTTATTTGGATAATAAGTATAGTCGTTTCATATATCATATTAAAAAAATATTATGAGTAGTATTTTAGTGATATTAGTTATTCTAGTTTATCTAGCCGTTATTTTTTATGTTGCATTTTGGGCTGAAAAAAACTCAAAGAGTAGATGGGTAAATAATCCTTATGTGTATACCTTGTCACTGGCAGTATATTGTACCGCTTGGACCTATTATGGTAGTGTTGGGTTAGCAGCAACTTCTGGTTTGAAATTTTTAACTATTTATTTAGGGCCAGTTATTATTATTCCAATATGGATTATCTTAATGAAGAAAATTATTAGAATCTCAAAAGGAAATAAAATTTCTTCTTTAGCTGATTTTATTTCATTGAGGTATGGTAATGATCGATTTTTAGGGGCTTTAGTAACAGTTATATGTGTGTTTGCAATTGTTCCATATATTTCATTACAATTAAAAGCAATTTCAGAAACATTTAATGTTATTACAAATCATAAAATTGTTAGCAATTCAATATTAAATGATACGACCTTTTATATAGCATTTTTACTAGCAATATTTGCAGCTTTTTTTGGAACACAGCACACAGACGCTTCAGAAAGGCATAAAGGTATTATTACTGCGGTTGCACTTGAATCCATCATAAAGTTAGTTTTCTTTTTAGTAATAGGTATTTATGTGACATTTTATTTGTTTGATGGACCAAATGATATTTATAATCAGGCTTCAGTTTTACCAAATTTCAAAGAACAACAATCAATTGACGGTTTAAAAGGAGGGTTTAACTGGTTCTTTTTAAGTTTATTATCTATGATTGCAATTGTGCTGTTACCAAGGCAATTTCAAGTAACTGTTGTGGAAAATGAACGAGAAAAATATTTGAAAAAAGTAACTTGGTTGTTCCCTTTATATTTATTGTTATTTAACATTTTTGTCATATTTATTGCTTGGGGTGGAAATGTAGTTTTTAACAATCAAAATGTCGATGCTGATTTATTTACATTAATGTTGCCCTTAATAAATGGCCATGAAATTTTAGCTTTATTGGTTTTTTTAGGAGGGTTTTCGGCAGCAATATCAATGGTGGTAATTTCGTCACTTGCTTTATCTACAATGTTAAGTAATAACTTAATTATTCCATATGGGTTTTTACAACAATTCAGTAAAGGTGAATCTGAAGAAAACACAGAAGTAATAAAAAATATTAGGCGTATTGCTATATTTTCTTTGATTATAGTCGCTTATTTTTTCTATAGAAGTTTCATTTTAGATCGATCTTTAGTTTCAATAGGGTTAATTTCATTTGTATTAATAGCTCAATTGTCACCTTCATTTTTTGGTGGTTTGTTTTGGAGAAGGGGATCTTCGAATGGGGCTAAATATGGTATTATTGTTGGGTTTTTAATTACTATTTATACATTAGTTATTCCTTTTTCAATCGATTCACAATTAATTTCTTCTTTATTTATAAGAGAAGGAATCTTTGGGATTGGTTTTCTTAAACCTCATGAGCTTTTTGGTTTACAAATTTTTGAACCAGTACCACATGCTTTTTTCTGGAGTTTATTTTTTAATGTATTCGTTTATGTGTTTTATTCAGTTAGTATTATTGGAAATTATAGAGAGCGAAATTTTGCCGAAATGTTTGTTGATAGTACTAAATATGCCTCATTACATGAAGATGCTTATGTGTGGAAAGGGGAGGCGTATGTGAAGGATATTAGAAAAGTTTTAACTCGTTTTTTAGGAGAGCAAAGAACTGGAAGAGCTTTGAATTTGTTTAATATAAAATACAATATTGATTCCAAAAATCAATTTGCAGATGCTCGTTTAATTAATTTTTCAGAAAAACTTTTAACCGGAAGCATAGGAAGTGCTTCTGCAAGAATTTTAATTTCATCGGTAATTAAAGAAGAGGAAATTAGTTTACTTGAAGTTTTGAAAATTTTAGATGAAACTCAAAAAGCAAAAGAATCCAATAAGGAATTAAAAGAACGTGATAAACAAAAGGATGAATTTTTAGATACAGTTGCTCACGAGTTAAAAACTCCAATCACTTCAATTAGAGCACTTTCTGAAATTTTATTGGATGATGAAGAGGTAGATAAAGAAACTAAGAATAAGTTTTTAACAAGTATTTTAAATGAAAGCGAAAGAGTTAGTAGGTTGATTAATAATATTTTAGACTTAGAGAAGCTTGCTACAGGGAAAGAAAAATTGGATTTAAATGAAAATTCAATAAAAGAAACAATACATAAATCTATAAATTCAGTTACACAGTTTGCTAAAAATAATCAAGTGAGAATTAGTGAGGAAGGTGTAAAAGAAGCCAAATTAATTTTTGATGAAGACAGAATTCAACAGGTGATTATTAATTTATTGTCAAATGCCATTAAGTTTTCCTCCAAGGAAAAAGGCAGAGTTTCTGTTTTTACTTATATAAATAAAAAGAAAATTGAAGTTTCTGTAGAAGACAATGGTAAAGGGATTGAAAAAGATGATTTAATATCAATATTTAATAAATTTTATCAATCCAAAAATCAAACAATTTTAAAACCAGTTGGAAGTGGATTAGGATTGGCAATTAGTAAACAAATAATAGAAAGTCACAAAGGAAAAATTTGGGCTGAAAATATAAAACCACAAGGAGTGAGAGTAACCTTTACATTACCATTAAATGAAAATTAACATGAAGAAGATATTAATAGTTGACGACGAACCGAACATAGTAATGTCATTAGAGTACATTTTTAAAAAAGAAAACTTTGAAGTTTTTATTGCTAGAGATGGCTCTGAAGCATTGGAAATTGCAGAGTTAAATGTTCCGGATATTATTCTACTGGATATAATGATGCCAAATGTAGATGGGTACCAAGTATTGCGATTTTTAAAAGAAAGTGTAAAATTAAGAGATATTAAAGTTGTATTTCTTTCTGCAAAAAATAAGTTATCTGATATAGAATTAGGATTACAATTGGGAGCAGATAAATATATATCAAAACCCTTTTCAACAAAAAAATTAGTAAATGAAGTAAAAGCATTAGTAAAATAGATTTTTAAATCCAATTAGTATTGGATTGAATAACCTTATAAAAATATAATAGTATGAGTTACGAAAAACATTATAAATACAGTATAGAAAACCCAACCGATTTTTGGAAGGAACAGGCTAATAATTTACAATGGTATAAAAAACCAACGTCTATTTTGTCGAAAGATGAAAATGGATTTGATCGTTGGTTTGCTGATGGAAAATTAAACATTTGTTATTTAGCTGTTGATAAACATGTGGAAGATGGTTATGGTGAGCAAGTGGCTATTATTTACGAATCTCCAGTAACTCAACAGAATGTAAATTACACTTTTAATGATGTAAAACGCCAAGTGGAGCGTTTGGCTGGTGGACTGCGTGATTTGGGTGTAAAAAAAGGAGATACCGTTATTATTTATATGCCAATGATACCTCATGCGGCCTTTAGTATGTTAGCGTGTGCACGTATTGGAGCTATTCATTCGGTTGTTTTTGGAGGCTTTGCACCACATGAATTGGCGATCAGAATTGATGATTGTAAACCAAAGGCAATTATTACTGCTACTTCAGGTATGGAAGTAGACAGATTAATAGCGTATAAACCTTTGGTTGATGAAGCAATTAAAAAAGCAACTCATAAACCAGATAAAGTAATTGTTTATCAACGTAATTTAGGTGCTGTTAATCCGAAAACAGAGCGATATATCAGTTATAAAAAGCTGGTTAAAAATTCTGAGCCAGCAGAATGCGTTGAAATGAGTTCAACAGATCCTTTATACATTTTATATACATCTGGTACTACAGGTAAACCAAAAGGTATTTTACGTGATACTGGAGGATATGCTACTGCATTAAAATACTCAATGAAATATATATATGGAGTTGAAGAAGGCGACACTTATTGGGCAGCATCAGATGTTGGCTGGGTTGTTGGTCATAGTTACATTGTGTACGGACCTCTACTAAATAGAAATACCACTATTGTTTTTGAAGGGAAACCAATAAAAACCCCTGATGCGAGTACATTTTGGAGGGTTATTAGTGAAAATAACGTAAAAGTTATGTTTACTGCTCCAACAGCAATTAGAGCTATAAAAAAGGAAGATCCAGATGGGGAGTTGCTAAAAATGTATGATTTAAGTTGCTTAAAATATCAATTTTTGGCGGGTGAACGCTGTGATGTTGCCACTTTAAATTGGTTGGAAGAAAACTTAAAAATCCCAGTAATTGATCATTGGTGGCAAACAGAATCTGGTTGGCCAATGGTATCTAATATGATGGGATTGGAAGAACTTACGGTAAAACCTGGATCTGCTGCCAAACCAGTTAGTGGTTATGATATTCAAATATTAAATGCTGAAGGAAAACAGTTAGGACCAAATGAGGAAGGTTTAGTGGCTGTAAAACTTCCTTTACCTCCAGGGAATTTATTAAATATTTGGGAAAATACAGATCGTTTTAAAGAGGGGTATTTGAAAAAATTCCCAGGTTATTATTTTTCTGGAGACGGAGGATATCTTGATGAAGATGGATATGTGTTTATAACAGGCAGAGTTGATGATGTTATTAATGTAGCTGGTCATAGACTATCAACTGCGGAAATGGAAGAGGTAGTTTCCTCAAATCCATCAGTTGCTGAATGTGCTGTTTTTGGAATTGAAGATCAATTAAAAGGTCAAGTTCCATTAGCATTAATTGTTTTAAAATCGGGTGATTATATTTCAAGTTTTGAATTAGAATATAAAATTGTACAGACAGTTAGACAACAAATTGGCCCAGTTGCCTCATTAAAAAAAGTATTGGTCGTTTCACGATTGCCAAAAACACGTTCTGGTAAAATACTTCGCAAATTATTGAGAAATATTGCTGATGGAGTTCAATATTCTATTCCTTCAACAATTGATGATCCCGAAATAATAAATGAAATTACACATGAATATAAACTTCATAAAATAGGTGTATTTGAGCATGCAACGGAAGAAGAAAAAGAAACGTTAGACGATTTAAAAGTTGATTCTTTTATTAAATATTATAAATCATACCAGCATAGTGTAAACGATCCAGAAGGTTTTTGGTCCCAAATAGCAGAAACCTTTACTTGGCGTAAAAAATGGGATAAAGTTGTTGAATTTGATTGGGATACGCCAAAATTTGAATGGTTTAAAGGTGCTAAATTAAATATTACAGAAAATTGTTTAGACAGACATTTAAAAAACAGAGGAGATGAAAAGGCAATTATTTGGGAACCAAATGATCCAAATGAAGCAAATAGAATTTTAACGTATAAAGAATTACATGCTGAGGTTTGCAAATTTTCAAATGTGCTTAAAAATAAAGGAGTTTTAAAAGGAGACAGAGTTTGTATTTATATGCCAATGGTACCAGAATTAGCGATTGCTGTATTAGCTTGTGCTAGAATTGGAGCTGTTCATTCTGTTGTGTTTGCAGGATTTTCCTCTGTAGCACTTTCAACAAGAATTAATGATGCCGAATGCAAGGTTTTATTAACAACCGACGGTGTTTTTAGAGGTAAGAAAGCGGTTGATTTAAAATCAATTGCCGATGAGGCTTTAGAAACAACACCAACAATTGAAACGTCAATTGTATTAAATAGAATCAATTCTGAAGTTACTATGAAACCAGGAAGAGATGTATGGTGGCACGAGGAATTAGCAAAAGCAAATGATGTATGCCCAGCTGAAGAAATGGACGCTGAAGATATGTTGTTTATATTATATACATCTGGATCAACAGGTAAACCAAAAGGAATGGTGCATAGTTGTGCTGGTTATATGGTGCACACTGCTTATAGTTTTAAAAATGTTTTCCAATATACTCATGGCGATATTTATTTCTGTACTGCTGATATAGGTTGGATAACCGGACATTCATATATTGTTTATGGTCCATTGGCTGCTGGAGCAACTACTTTGATGTTTGAAGGTGTTCCATCATATCCAGATTATGGTCGTTTTTGGCAAATTGTTGAGAAATATAAGGTAAATCAATTTTATACAGCTCCAACCGCAATTAGGGCATTAGCTGCACAGCCAAATTCTTTAATTGAAAAACATGATTTAAGTTCAATTAAAGTTCTTGGTACCGTAGGCGAACCAATTAATGAAGAAGCATGGCATTGGTATGATGAGAAAATTGGAAAGCAAAAATCTCCAATTGTGGATACGTGGTGGCAAACTGAAACAGGTGGAATTATGATTTCTCCATTAGCTGGAGTAACACCTACTAAGCCAACTTTTGCTACACGTCCTTTGCCTGGAATTCAGCCTTGTTTAGTAGATGAACTAGGGAATGAATTAAACACAAACCCTGCAGAAGGCAAATTATGTATAAAATACCCTTGGCCATCAATAGCGAGAACCATTTATGGAAATCATAAACGATTTAAAGATACGTATTTCACAGCTTTTCCAGGGAAATATTTTACGGGTGATGGTTCATTTAGAGATTTAGAAGGTAATTATAGAATTACAGGTAGAGTAGATGATGTTGTAATTGTTTCAGGTCATAATTTGGGAACAGCTCCAATTGAAAATATCATAAATGAGCACAATAATGTAGTTGAATCTGCCATTGTAGGTTTTCCTCATGAAATAAAAGGAAATGCATTATATGCATATGTTATTTTATATGAGCCATCTGAAAATGAAGATTATTTGCGACAAGAAATAAATGATTTAATAGGTCGTACAATTGGACCAATTGCCAAACTTGATAAAATTCAGTTTGTACCTGGGTTGCCTAAAACCCGATCTGGAAAAATTATGAGAAGAATTTTAAGAAAAATTGCTGAAAATGAAACATCAAATTTGGGTGATATTTCAACATTGTTAAATCCAGATATTGTAGCGGCAATTAAAGAAGGTTCTTTAATTAAGTAAATATTGTTTCCTTTATATTTAGGCAGTTATCTATACGATTGGATAACTGCTTTTTTTATGATCTCAAAATATAAATACAACTTATTATTTGTTGATAAACTGCTAGTTGCAAATAAAGATAATTTAATCTTAAACTCTTATTTAGAGACGTTTCAAATTGAGTTGAAAGCTCTGAAAACTGATAAATATCATATTATAAGTTACGAAAATATATATTTTTGTAACATAAGAAATTATTCCAACAGATGCCTATAAAAAGTTATATCCTTCATTATGAAGAGAATAAAAAAGAAGTTTTAATGAGTGAGCTGTGCAAATTTGATAATTGTGAAATTATTCCAGCTCAAACTCATGCGGTTATTGTAATTGTAACCGATACAAATTCAGAAGAAGAAGATACAGAATTATATAATCAACTATTAGAAATTAAAGGCTTGAAACATTTGTCATTGGTTTCAGGATTTGATGCTAAATAAAATCATTATGGAACAAACAAAAGTAGATCGTAGATCTTTTATTAAAAAAATGGCGGCTGCCGCGGCAATGACTGCTGCCGCAACAATGTTTCCCGGAATTGTTTTTGCTGCTGAGCAAATAGAAAACATTCCAAAAGGTGGAAATTTAGATTGGAAAAAAGGACCTTGTAGATTTTGTGGTGTAGGGTGTGGAATTTTGGTTGGAGTGGAGAATGGAAAAGCTGTTGCTGTTAAAGGAGATCCAAATAGTTCAGTTAATAAAGGGCTACTTTGCGTTAAAGGATACCACCAAACGATGTGCATCCAGGCAAAGGATCGTTTAACTCATGCATTGGTTAAGAAAAATGGTAGTTATGTGAAAACGCCTATCAATGAGGCATTAGATCTTGTTGCAAGTAAAATGAAAAGTACCATTGAAAAACATGGAAAAGATTCCGTAGCAATGTATACTTCAGGGCAATCTACAATTCCAGAAGGGTATGTAGCATCTAAATTAATGAAGGGAGCTATTGGAACAAATAATTTAGATTGTAATGCACGTTTGTGTATGGCAAGCGCAGTTACTGGGTTTTTAACAACTTTTGGTGCAGATGAACCAATGGGATGTTATGAAGATATTGACTATGCCGATTATTTTATCACTTGGGGAAATAATATGGCGGAAATGCATCCAGTATTATTTTCAAGAATGTTAGAACAAAAAAATAATAGAGGGGCTAAGATTATTGATTTCGCTACTAGAACAACACGTTCAAGTATGGCAGCTAATAAATCAATATTATTTGAACCTCAAACCGATTTGGCTGTAGCAAATGCAATTTGTTATGAAATCATTAATAACGGTTGGGTTAATAAATCTTTTGTTGAAAAACACTGTAATTTTAGTAAAGGTTCAACAAATATTGGTTATGGTACTGAAGATAAATTTAAATTTACAGATAAACCAGAAGCTATAAACTTTGAAGAATACAAAGAATTTCTAAAGGACTATACCCCAGAGAAGGTTGCGAAATATTCAAAAGTATCTGTAAAAGATATAAAGTATTTAGCTAATATATATGGAGACCCAAATAAAAAAGTAGTTTCTTATTGGTGTATGGGAATGAACCAGCATACTAGAGGAACTTGGATGAATAATTTAGTTTATAATATTCATTTATTAACTGGAAAAATTTCACAACCTGGAAATGGACCATTTTCGTTAACAGGGCAACCTTCAGCTTGTGGTACCGCTCGTGAAGTTGGTACATTTACTCATAAATTACCAAAAGGGGTTGTAATGAATCCTAAACATAGAGAGCTTGCTGCTAAAATATGGAAAGTTCCGGTGGAAAGAATTCCTTCTAAGCCAACTTACCATGCTACAGAAATGTTTAGGGCAGTTGACCGTGGAGAGATTAAATTTATTTGGACTCAGGTAACAAACCCATTAGTATCATTACCAAAAACAAGCCGTTATAGACCAGCAATGGAGAAAGAATCTTGTTTTGTGGTTGTTTCTGATGTATTTCCAACACCTACATCTGATGTTGCTGATGTAATTCTACCTGCATCTTGGCATATTGAAAAAGGAGGTTTGTATGGTAACTCTGAAAGAAGAACACAACATTGGGATAAAATGGTTGAAGGGCCAGGTGAAACAACTCCTGATGCTTGGATGACTATTGAAGTAGCAAAACGTATGGGATATGGAGATTTATTTCCTTATTCAAAAGAAAATCACGTAGAAGAAATTTATAATGAATATCGTCAATTCCACGAAGGAGCAAAGCATGGAATGGCTCCTTTGGAAGTGTTGAAAAAAGAGTCTGGTGCTATTTGGCCTTATGTAGATGGTAAATCTACTCAGTGGAGATTTAACTCAAAATATGATCCAGCTTGTGATAATGGTGAAGATTTCCATTTTTATGGAAAGCCTGATGGAAAGGCGGTAATTTGGCAGCGTCCATTCGAAAATGCACCAGAAATGCCAGATCAAGAATATCCATTTTGGTTAAATACCGGACGTGTTATTGAACACTGGCATACAGGATCTATGACAAGAAGAATTCCTGTATTACATAGAGCAATGCCAAATGCATATGTTGAATTACACCCTGAAGATGCCATAAAATTTGGAATTAGAAATGGAGAAAAAGTAAAAGTAACTTCTCGCAGAGGAAGTTGTACACTACCAGCTTCAATAAATGAAAGAGGTTTGCCTACTAAGGGTCAGGTGTTTGTGCCGTTTTTTGATGAGAGTTTATTAATAAATGATGTTACTTTAGATGCTTTTTGTCCTATTTCAAAAGAACCAGATTATAAAAAGTGTGCTGTAAAAATTGAAAAAGTGTAACAAAGTAATTCATTAATTATGAAACGATTATATTTTATAGGAATATTTGCTTTGTTAATAATAGCTACAATTTATACTTGGTCAAAAAGTTATTATACTGAACAAGAGGAAGCATATGTTCAACTTCCAGTTGAAAGCGGACAAGTATTAATACCTTCGGAAAAAGGAGTTTTTGAGCGTTCAAGGTTTGCTAATGATTATGCAACGATGCGCGAAGATTATAAAGGAGGAAGAAGTTTAGATACTTATTATAATAATAGAGCATTTCACGGAGCACCTCCAAGTATTCCACACCCAGTTGTTAATGATTTAACAATGGGGGATAAAAGTTGTTTAAAATGTCATGAAAATGGTGGTTATGTTTCAAAATTTGAAGCATTTACCCCAGTCGTTCCTCACCCTGAAAAGGTAAATTGCAGGCAATGTCATGTTCCTCAAAAAACTGAAAGTTTGTTTAAAGGAACAAATTCAGGTTCATTTTCAAGGCCAAGTATAAACAATGAAGCATTTGAAGGAGGACCACCAATCATTCCACATCAAATACAATTACACGAAAATTGCTTGGCGTGTCATGCAGGGCCTTCGGCTCCAAAAGAAATTAGAGTATTGCATCCTGAGCGCTCTAATTGTAGGCAATGTCATGTGTTGAATAATAAAGAAATGACTGATATTGGAAATTTTATAAGGTAAATAATGAAGCAACCAACAACAAAAATAGTAGCTAGTGTAATAACAATTGTTATTTGTTTATTTGCGATGTCTTGTAAACATTCAAATGAACATAAATACCATACAGTTAAGGATAAAATTGAAGCTGAAAGTGTTACAGATATAGAATTATCTGTTTCTTCAGATAAATTTAACGAAACCATTAAAACTGTTCCTATTAATGAAGATGGTGTTGAGTTTTTAATTCCAGAAAGAAAAAGTCAGATTTCATCTTATAATTGTACCGAGTGTCATACAAAACCAATTGAACAACTAAAACAAGCTCAGGTAGGAACAAAAGCAGCTCATTGGAATATTAAATTACAACATGCAGGAGCCGAAGTTATGAATTGTGCAACATGCCATACTTCAAATAATATGGATAATTTACATAGTTTAACTAATAGTGAAATTGATTTTAATTATAGTTATAAATTGTGTAGTCAATGTCATCAACAAGAATTTAAAGATTGGAGAGGAGGCGCACACGGTAAGCAATTAGGAGGTTGGGCACCACCAAGGCTTTCAAATACCTGTGTTAATTGCCATAATCCGCATAAACCTGCTTTTGAAAAACGCTGGCCTGTTAGATTTAATACCCAGAAGGAAATAGAGCGTAGATAGATAATACATAATACATAATAATTGTTTTAATAAAAAGATAAACAATGAGTGAGGATAATAAAAAATGGTATTCATTAAACCTTGGTAGGTCAAAAAAAACAGAATCATGTGGTTGTGGAAAAACTTCAGAGTCTTGTGAAAGTGAAAAACCAAAAGATGGTTACGATCAAATTATGGATGTTCCTATGAGCAGAAGGTCGGCCTTTAAAAAAATAACAGCAGGTTTAGCAATTGGTGCGGGAGCAGTGAGTACAGCTTGTAGTGTTGTAAGTGGAGATGAGAGTAAAGAAAAATCTGCAATTGAGTGGGAAGAATACTTTAAAGGAAATTACAAGTTAATGACCAATGAAGAAAAAGATAAAACAGTTGATAGATTAACACGTTCCTATGAATTACGTACTGGGAAAAATTTAAATATGTCAAGCAAAGATGCGGAAGAGGATGTGTTATTTGGTTATGCCTTTAATATTTCTAAGTGTCAAGGTTATATGGATTGTGTGAATGCCTGTGTTGAGGAAAATAATCAAGATAGGTCTTCCGAAATGCAGTATATAAGAATACACGAAATGGAGGATGGTAAAGGATTCAATTTTGAAGAATCTGATGATAATTATTACCACGAAGTTCCTGCTGAAGGTCATTTTTATATGGGAACTCAATGTTTTCATTGCGATAATCCACCATGTGTTGAGGTGTGTCCTGTAGAAGCTACTTGGATGGAAAAAGATGGAATTGTTGTTATTGATTATGATTGGTGTGTTGGATGTAGATATTGTATGGCTGCATGTCCTTATGATGGAAGACGTTTTAATTGGAAAACTCCTGAGGTTCCTGAAGAGGAAGTAAATAAAAATCAACATTATTTAGGAAATAGATTGCGTAAAAAAGGAGTAATGGAGAAATGTACCTTTTGTGTGCAGCGCACAAGAGAAGGTAAAAACCCTGCTTGTGTAGAAGCTTGTCCAACCGGATCACGAACTTTTGGTAATTTATTAGATCCAGATAGTAATATTCGTTGGATTTTAGACAATAAAAAAGTATTTAGATTAAAAGAAGATTTAGGAACTGAACCTAAGTTTTGGTATTATATGGATTAAGGATTACGCCAAATAAATATAAAATGAAGACATTAAAAGTTTTTAGTAGTTTAGTAAAAGATGCCTTTTTAGAGGTTACTCACGGAAGTAAAGTTTACCATATTTGGATGGCTGTATTATCATTTATCATGCTATTTGGTATGTATAATTATAGTATTCAGTTGGAAGAAGGACTAAGCGCTACAGGTATGACTGATAGAGTGAGTTGGGGATTATATATTTCTAATTTTACTTTCTTAGTTGGTGTAGCAGCAGCAGCAGTAATGCTGGTTTTGCCTGCTTATGTACTTAAAAATATAGATTTTAAACAGGCAGTATTAATAGGTGAAGGTTTAGCTGTAGCGGCTTTATTTATGTGTTTAGCCTTTGTTATTGCCGATATGGGAGGTCCTGCCAGATTATGGCACATGATTCCAGTAATTGGAGTTTTTAACTTTCCTAATTCTATGTTAACTTGGGATGTATTAGTATTAAATGGGTACTTATTTATAAATATTACAATTCCATTATATATTTTAATAAAACGATATCAAGGCAAAGTTCCCAATCCAAAAGTATATATACCTGGTGTATTCCTGTCTGTTTTTTGGGCTGTTGGAATTCATATGGTTACTGCGTTTTTATATCAAGGTTTACAAGCAAGACCATTTTGGAATAATGCTTTATTAGGACCTAGATTTTTAGCTTCTGCTTTTGCAGCTGGTCCAGCATTGATAATTATTGTTTTAGCAATTATTAGAAAATTTACTTCATTTCAAGTTCCAGATAAAACGATTAAAAAAATTAGTATGATCGTTACTGTTGCAGCTCAAATTAATTTAATTATGTTAATTTCTGAGTTATTTAAAGAGTTTTATGCTCCAACACACCATAGTATTAGTGCAGTTTATTTGTTTTTTGGTCTAGATGGTAAAACAGCCTTATTACCATGGATTTGGACTTCAATTAGTTTAAACGTTGTTGCTACGGTTGCCCTAACATTTCATAAAGTACGAAGTAATTTAAAAATTTTGTATGTTTTATGTGGAATGTTATTTGTTGCGATTTGGATAGAAAAAGGATTTGGATTAATTGTACCGGGATTTATTCCAGGACCGTGGGGTAAAATTGCAGAGTACACACCTTCCTTGGTTGAAATTTCAGTAACTCTTGGAATTTGGGCAATGGGTGCATTTATTTTTACAGTACTTGCTAAAACTGGAATTGCGGTAGAATTAGGACAATTAGTCTATAAAAAGCAGAAAGAATAAGATAGATTTCTTATAATATAATTATTGGGTTTTCAGTGAACTTGGTTTATTAAATTAAACCTTCTTTATTAGGAATTCTAAACAAATCGGAATAATGAACGGTTCTTTCTTTTTTAAGCTTCGAAATAATTTTTAAAAATAAAAGAGCTGTGATATAGGCATCCCCAGAAGCGGTATGCCTATCGTGTTTTGGGATATTAAACTCATCACACAAAAAATCTAAATTAAAATGGCTATCTTTTTTTCCTTCTAGTTTTTTATATAAAATACCAGTGTCAATACTTTTATTTTTAAGTTTAGGGAGATGCATTCTATTTAATGAAACATTTATCATTTCAATATCAAAAGCAGCATGATGGGCTACTAAAACCGAATTTCCAATATAGTCTATGAAGTTTTCTAATGCTCTTCTTTCCGTATGTTTTATTAAGTTTCCACTCTTTAAAATACCATGTATTTGAGCCGTATCCGGATTGTAATCATTTTGTTTTAAATAGATTTCAAAACTATCCGAAACATCTATAATATTATTTTCTAATCCAATTGCTCCAATTGATAATATTTTATCTTTTTCAATATTTAGCCCGGTAGTTTCAGTATCAAAAACAACAAAGCGAGTTTCTTCAATACTTTTAGGTTGCTTTTCCTTAAACTTTTTTAAATAAGCTTTCCAAAAAAGAGGTAGTTTTCTATTTTTAAACCAAGAGAATATCACATCATTTGAGCTAAGTTATATCGAATATTTAATAAATCTTGAATGTCTTTTAGTGGTTTAAAACACCCTTTTAATTTTAATTTCTCTGATTTAGTTAAGGTATTTAAATCTATATATCTCCCAGAATTGTTGTGTTTTATACCTTGCTCTGTTCGATAATGCAATAATATTTTAAAAGCATCTAAACAAGAAAGATATAAATCCTTATTTTGTGGTTCAACCTTGGCTAGTTTGTTAAATCTTGAAATTGTATTGTTTTTATCTTTAATATTATGAGATAGAGTAATCAATCTAGCAGCATCAATTAAAGGCATTAACGCCCGACTTTTTAAATCGAATTGATCTTTATGGGCACCGTCGTGTTCTACTAAAAATTGTCTGAAAAAACCTAAAGGGCTTGGATTTCTTAATGCATTCCTTCCAAGGAAATTTAAAAATATTTCGAAAGAAGCGATAGATTTAAAGATACTTTTAGACATTTTATGTACTAAATCTTTATGACCATAAACAAAATTATAATCAAAAAATATGGTGCACATCATTACGGCATCATCTGTTGGTTTTTTAATCCAAGTATCAAATTGTTTTTTCCATTCAGATAATGATAAACACCAATTAGGATTGCTTGCCATCATATTAGCAGGACAATATTCATAGCCAACTATTTGAAGCATATCATTTATTTTTTTTGAAAGTTTTAAAAAATAGGTTTTAGTATTTGGGTAGTCTTCAATTGAGGTGTCTTCAAACACCAAAGCATTATCTTGATCAGTTTTAAGTAACTGTTCCTTTCTACCTTGACTTCCTAATGCCAACCAAGCAAATTTTACAGGTGGTTTGTTGCCCATTTCTTTTAATGAGAGTTCAATAGCTTTAATAGTTAAAACATCATTTATTTCAGAAATAATTTTAGAAATAAAAGTAATTGGTAAACTTTGTGCTAAATACCCTTTGAGGAGGTTTGTTGTTTTTTCTCTTATATATTTTAGTGTTTGAACATCTGTAGCTCGATTTAACTCTTTTATTAATACTGAAGGGTTATTGCCATGCAAGACCACAATATCGTGTTCAGATAATATTCCAACAAGTTCAGAATTTGGTGTTCCATCTTTAGTAATGCATAGATGCGATATTTTATATTTAATCATTGCAATTTGCGCTTCTGCAACCGTAATTTTTTCTGGAAATGTAATTACTGGCGAAGACATGATTTTTTCAATATCCACATCTATTTTAACTAAACCAGTTGCAATTTTTAAGCGAAAATCTTTATCAGTAATTATCCCTATGGGTTTTTTATTTTCAACAATTATAATTGAGTCAATTCTATTTGAACTCATTATTTTGGCTGCTTCTTTAATTGAAGAATCTTTTAAACAAGTTATTGGGTTTTTGCTGTAGTTCGCTGTTTGAACTTCCGAAAATGTATTATTTGATTCAAGTGTATAATCATTAGCAAACAATTGACCATTATTTGTTTTTGCATAAGGAGTTTTAATATTAGATGAAAAACTAGCTATAATAAATTTATTAGCCTTTTCATTAGTTTTAATAATTTCCTTTAAAATTTCAACAGAAATAGCATATAAAATAGATTCTTCATTTCCTTTTGCACTCATTAAATATTGATCATTTTGAATAAGTGGTCGCAAGCCAAAAATATCCCCTTCATCACATATATCAACAAGTATTTGATCAGTTCCCATAGTTCTGTACAATCCAATAGCGCCATCTTTTACAATATAAAAATTTAGGTGTGGGTTTTCATCTTGTTTAAAAACGAAACTATCCTTTTCAACGTACGTTACTTTAACATTAGATGAAATTTTAATAAGTTGTTCTTTTTCTAATATGTCAAAAGGAGGAAAGTTTTTTAAAAAATCGAAAATACGTTCGGAGATAGTGTTTTTCATATTTATTAAAGTAATGCTAAACTTTAAAGTTACGAAATTATGAATAATAAATATAGAAGTTATTTATTTAAATTGTAGTTGGTGTTAACTAAGTTAATTAGATTTAACGGGTTGTTTTTCTTGTGTTTATAAATCTGTTTTAAAAAAATATATGCGGTAATTAAAGCATCTCCAAGCGCGGTATGTCTATCGTGCATTTTTACATTGTAAATTTTACATAGATCATCTAAACTATACAATTTTTTAAAGCGATCTTCGGAGGTGATTTTTTTATGTATATAATTGGTGTCTAGCTGTTTAGATTTAATAGGGCCAAGTTTTAATCGTTTAAGTGCACAATTAATCATTGTCATATCAAATTTAGTATGATGGGCAATAATTATGGCATCATCTAAATACTCAATAAACTGGATTAATGCTTCCTCTTCAGTAACCTTAACTTCATTTCCATTCCTTCTAATACCGTGAATTTTGACAGTTTCTTTATTAAAAATATCTTGTTTAACATAAACTTCAAAAGAATCTGAGATTGAAATTTTATTGTTTTTGATGCCGACTGCTCCAATGCATAAAATTCGATCATTTTCATAATCAAACCCTGTAGTTTCAGTATCTAAAGCAACAAAACGTATATTTTCATAATTTGAATATTTGGTGCAGTTCTTTACAAGGTCAATATGTTTCTGCCAAAATTCAGGATATATTTTTTTCTTAAAAAGATTAAACATATTTAAGGGATTTGTGAAACGTTAAAGCGTAATTTTAAAGATTCTTGTATGTTTTTAATTGGTTTAAAGCAACTTTTTAGTTTTAATCTGTCTGCTTTACTTAAGTTATTGATGTCTACAAATTTTCCACTATCAGTATTAGTTAACCCTTGTAAGGTCCTAAACTGCAATAATATTTTAAAAGCATTTGCGCAAGATTCGAACAAGTCTCGGTTTTGAGGCTCAACTTCCATTAATTTTTCAAAACGAGCAATTGTATTGTTTACCCTTAAATTATAGTGTAATGAAAATATTCTTGCAGCATCTACAAGAGGTCTTATAGCTCTAGTTTTAATGTTAAATTGGTCTTTATTTTTGCCATCTTGTTCTACTAAAAATTGCTTAAAAAAGCCTAAAGGAGCAGGGTTTTCAATTGTAACTTTACTTAGAAAACCTAAAAAGGTTTGTTTTTTAGAGATGTATTTAAAAACGCTGTTAGCCATTTCAGTATACAAATTATTGTCTCCATAAATATATTCAAAATCAAAAAATATAATACTCAATAATATTTTATCTGAAGTGGGGTGTTTTACCCAATCTTTAAATTGATGTTTCCATTCTTTAAGGGATAAACACCAATTAGGATTGCTTGCCATAATATTAGCCGGACAATATTCAAATCCAACAATGTTTAATTTTTCAGTCACTTTTGTAGAAAGATTTAAAAAGTATTCCTTAACTTTTTGATAATCTGCATCTTCTACATTTTCAAATACCAATGCATTATCTTGGTCGGTCATTAATAACTGTTCTTTTCTTCCTTGGCTTCCCATTGCTAGCCAAGTATATGCTACAGGTGGTTCTTCTCCAATTTCAGAAATAACTAGTCTAATAATTCTTTTGGTAATTGCAGTATTTATTTCTGAAATTACTTTCGTAATAAAATAAATCGGTATTTCTTGTTCTAAATAGCCTCTTGTAAGTTCGGATGCCTTTTTTCTAATATATTTTAGGGTTTCTGCATCTTTGGCATATTTTATTTCTCTAACTAAAAATGTAGGGTTATTTCCTTGCATAATATTTAAATCATGCTCTGCTAAAATACCAACAAGTTCAGATTTGTCAGTTCCATCTTTGGTAATGCAAATATGTGAAACCTTATGTTTTAACAATGCAATTTGAGCTTCTGCAACTGTAATTTGTTCTGGGAAAGTAAATACAGGGCTAGACATTATTTCACTAACTTTTTCAGAAATAGTATAAGCCCCTGTTCCAATTTTTGTCCTAATATCTTTATCTGTAATAATTCCTATTGGAACATTATTTTCTGCAATGATAATAGAATTTATGATGTTTTTTGTCATTATAATCGATGCTTCTTGAATAGAAGTATCTATTGAACAAGTAATTGGGTTTTTACAATATTTTGCAGATTGTGTTTCGGAGTAGCTATTTTCAATTTTTTGGACTGAAGAAATATTGGCAAATAGTTTTCCTTTATGTTTGTCAGAAAAAGGGTCTCGAGTATTTGTAGCAAAACTTGCAATTAAAAACTGGCTAACTTTTGGGTATTTTAAAATGATATCATTAAACAAAACGATAGGAATACCATATAATATTGTTTCCTCATTTGCTGCAGCTCCCATTAAATAACTTTCTTTCATTATTAATGGTCGAAGTCCAAAAAGGTCACCTTCATCACAAATATCTAAGTTGTGTTTTCTATCGTTAACAAAGCTATATAAACGGATAGCTCCTTCATAAACTATGTAGAAATTTTCATGAGGAGCATCATTTTGGTCAAATATTATTTGATCTTTTTCAAAGTATTGAATTTCTACATTTTTAGCGATTTCTAATAATGTTTCCTTCGAAATTAAGTTAAAGGGAGGGTAATCTTTTAAAAAATCAAATATTCGTTCTGCAATAGTATTTTTCATCAAGAATTTTAATAGTAAAATATTAATTTAGAATACAAAAATAAGTTAAAAAAGTGAGGTTATATATAAAGAAACACCCATCATTTATATAATGAAGGGTGTTTTTATATTAATAATTTTAGTTCTAATTAGAGTTCCATTCTTTTCTAAATCGAATAAGTTCCTCATCAATTTGTTTTTTTGAAGAGGTAATTAATTCATCTACATTATCTGAAACAATAGGTTCTAGGTAACTAACTTTAATTTCTGTCCTCCATTTTCCAAAACATCTTAAAAAATGTGGAATAAAAGTATCATTTCCTATCCAAGCATCATTCAAATCCTTATAATCTATGGCTACGGGAAGAACTGGAACTCTCAATTCTGAAGCCAGTACAAATGCACCAGGCTTAAATGCAATAGTTGTTGGTTCAATATGAGTTGTTCCTTCAGGAGTGTTCAATATTGAAAATCCATTTTCTAAAACCTTACGTACATTATTAATGGCCTCCTTTCTACTTTCTTTAGATTCCCTTTTAACAAAAATTGCTCCTGTAGCTTTACCAATATTCCCAACTAACGGCCACGATTCAACTTCTTTTTTAGCAACAGGATAAGCTAAAATGTTTTTTAATATAACAATGCCATCAAAATATGTTCTGTGATTTGAAATAATGAGCCCTGAAACTTTAGGCTCCTTTCCATACACTGTAATTTTAGAACCTAAAATAAAATGTAATATTCTTATAATACTTCTCCTATATACAATTCCACGTTGTATCTTTTTTGATTTATTTTTATAAAATATGTTGGTAATTAAAATAAAACTAAAAATAATAAATGTAACCAGTATAAATAGCAATAGCCTTATTATGGCCAATAAAAATTTTAACAAACTCATTTATTTAAAATAACTAAACCCTTTTTTTGGTTCTATTTTTAGTAATGTTTCATAAATTAATTTAATTACATTCTCGACATCATCTTTTGAAACCATTTCAACTGTGGTATGCATATAACGTAAAGCTAAGCTTATTAATGCAGAAGGAACACCTCCATTACTATAAGCGAAGGCGTCAGTATCTGTCCCTGTTGCTCTTGATGAGGCCATTCTTTGGAAAGGTATTTTTTCAGCTTCAGCGGTTTCAATAATTAATTCTCTTAAATTATTTTGAACAGCAGGAGCATAGCTAATAACAGGTCCATTTCCTGAAATTGTTTCACCTTCTTTTTTCTTGTCGATCATTGGTGTTGTGGTATCATGACAAACATCAGTAACTATTGCAACATTAGGTTTTATAGTTTGAGTAATCATTTCGGCACCTCTTAGTCCAATTTCTTCCTGAACGGAATTTGTAATATACAATCCAAAAGGAAGCTTTTTCTTATTTTCTTTTAATAACCTGGCTACTTCGGCAATCATAAATCCACCCATTCGATTATCTAAAGCTCTACAAACAAAATTGTTTTTATTTAAAATAAAAAATTCATCTGGATAAGTAATAACACAACCAACATGTACTCCAAGCGCCTCAACTTCTTCTTTCTTTTTACATCCAACATCAATAAAAATATTATCTAAAGAAGGAGCTTCTTCTTTTCCTTTTAATCTTGTATGTATTGCAGGCCATCCAAAAACTCCTTTTACAATACCTTTTTTAGTATGAATATTTACAATTTTAGATGGTGCTATTTGATGATCACTTCCACCATTTCTTATAACATAAATCAAACCTTCTGGTGTAATGTAATTTACATACCAGGAAATTTCATCAGCATGTCCTTCAATAACAACCTTAAATTCAGCATCCGGATTTATGATTCCGACAGCAGTACCATAGTTGTCTGTAATAAAAGTGTCAACATATGGTTTTAAATATTCCATCCAAATTTTTTGACCTTCACTTTCATATCCTGTAGGAGACGCATTATTTAAATACTTTTCTAAAAAATCAATGGATTTTTTATTTAAAATTTTTTTATTCATAATACAATTGTGTTTGAGCGAACGAAGATACTAAAATGTTGTTTATGCATAAAATTTAAATAATTTTTTATGTTTAAATTAGGATTGTAATTGTTGATTTAGCGATTCGAATATTGTATTTTTGCAATCTTTTTGGATACTATATATATGTATGATTAAATTTTTAAAAATAATTTTAATATTTCTGGTTCTTTTTTTAAGTACCCCTGCTTATTCGCAAGAAGAAAAAGACGCTATTCCATTATCAGAGCAATACTATGTTTTTGAAGGAGATACTTTGTTAATAGAATTGGATGAAATATTATTATTAAAAAAACTGAAATTTAAATCAAGTTATGATCAGCGATATTATTACTGGTTTCGAAAAAAAACGTTGAAGGCTTATCCGTATGCTAAATTAGCTGCTGAAAGATTAGAAGTTTTAAATGATAGGATTGATAATATAAAATCTAAAAGGAAGAAAAAGCAATATACAATAAGAGTTCAAAAATATTTAGAAGGTGAATTTACCGACCAGCTTAAAAAACTAACACGAACCGAAGGTAGAATTCTTATAAAATTGATCCATAGACAAACTGGGGAAACATCATTTGATTTAGTGAAAGACTTAAGAAGTGGTTGGAAAGCCTTTTGGTATAATACCACTGCAAAAATATTTAATTTGTCTCTGAAAGAAAAGTACGATCCTGAAAATATTAATGAAGATTATCTAATAGAAGATATTTTACAACGTGCCTTTGCTGATGGTTTATTAAAAGAAATGCCATCTAAGCTTAATTTTAATTATGTAGAATTAAGTAAAAGTAGAGTTGAAGTTGAAAATCAATCCTTAAAAAAATAATAAATTCTTTCATTTTGCTATTGTGGGTTAATAATAAATAATATATCTTAGCAATCCGCTTATTGCGAAAGCCAACTCCAGATAAATTTATTTTTTTGTAATCAGCTTAAAAACAGCGTTTTGTTTTGAAGTTGTATTTTTTCTCAAAAAAAGGTTTAAAAAAAGTTGTTTAGGACGGAATAAAGTTAGTACATTTGCAGCCGCTAATAACGGAAAAGGTTGTTAGAAAAAGTTCATAGAAAAGGTGTTTTAAACTTCAGGAAATAAAAACAAATTTTTATTTGTTTTGTAAGGAATAAGGTTTTACATTTGCACCCGCTTAGGAATAGGCGTAACGTTCACAGGGAGATTTTGGAATAATTAGGAAAAAATAATTAGCGAGTTCGATTCTTGCATTTCTACAACATATTTGGTTAGGTAATTGAAAGAGATTATAAGAATCGAATAGATGAAGTTCATTGAAAATATTGAAATTGACAGCGTAAATTGAGTAAGAACCTAAGTGTTAAAACTTAGACAATTCTTTTGAGTAAATATTAGCATCGTACGTTATAAAAAACATATACGATGAAGAGTTTGATCCTGGCTCAGGATGAACGCTAGCGGCAGGCTTAACACATGCAAGTCGAACGGTAACAGGTCCTTCGGGATGCTGACGAGTGGCGCACGGGTGCGTAACGCGTATACAATCTACCTTTTACAGGGGGATAGCCCAGAGAAATTTGGATTAATATCCCATAGTATTATTGAATGGCATCATTTGATAATTAAAGCTTCGGCGGTAAGAGATGAGTATGCGTTCTATTAGCTAGTAGGTAAGGTAACGGCTTACCTAGGCAACGATAGATAGGGGTCCTGAGAGGGAGATCCCCCACACTGGTACTGAGACACGGACCAGACTCCTACGGGAGGCAGCAGTGAGGAATATTGGACAATGGAGGC
>ERZ767114.170-NODE-170-length-45128-cov-3.720739_pt1 | contig 45128 bp, 43 predicted proteins | sample MGYA00374952_ERZ767114 | MGnify/ENA primary metagenome ERZ767114 (study PRJEB28939, sample SAMN06267156) | marine metagenome | isolation source: Columbia River Estuary | place: USA:Columbia River Estuary, USA | collected 2012-05-05 ... | reverse complement strand
TTTAGTCCCCTCATACATATCAAAACGTAGCAATTTACATTCCAGTTCGCCATTGAAGAGGTTCCATTTTCTAGATGGCCGAAGACCAATACTTTTTATTGCTTCCATATCTGAGGTTATCCAATAGACTTCCCAGCCAGCGTATTTTTCTTTTAATGTATCACCCATTTGACGGTACATACGGTGTGTATCGGCCTGAATACGGACATTATATGGCGGATTGATCAACATCAATCCTTTCTCCGCTGGTGGATCTGCTTCAAAAAAGTCTGCGCGTTTTAGACGCACAGCATCTTCAAACATGCTGCGTTCAATATTAGCAGCTGCTGCATCTAAACTGTATACGTCAATATCTCGACCGAAAAATTTCCCATCATAATCCTTTGCTCGGCTCAAAAGACCTTCTCTGATCTTAACAAACAATTCTTCTTCAAATCCTTTCCAATTAAAGAAGGCAAACGACTCACGATAAATATTCGCAGGCATGTTATGTGCAATTAGAGCCGATTCTACTAAGAATGTACCAGAACCACACATAGGATCTAGAACGGGCATGCCCCCATTCCAGCTGCTGTGAAGGATTATCCCCGCAGCTAAAACCTCATTCAAAGGAGCCTTAGCGGCTTCGAGGCGATAGCCACGTCGATGCAAGCTCTCCCCTGAGGTATCAAGATAAATACGGACTGTATCTCGCGAAATATGAATGTGTATGGGTACCTCAGGTTCATATTTATCGACAGAAGGTCGTACACCTAGCTTATCACGAAATCGATCTACGATCGCATCTTTTGCTTTAAGACCCGCAAAACTGCTGTGATTGAGTTCTTCGTTTGTACCGACTACGTGGACGGCAAATGTTTTTCCTTCGTCAAACAACTCTTCCCAAGGAACTTCATAAACCGCGTCGTAATAATCATCGACCGTCTCCATTTGAATCTCATTCAATGGCAACAAAACGCGTAATCCCGTGCGTAGGGCAATATTAATCTTGTAAACAAAGCCTAAGTCCCCGACCACCGCCACTGCACGATTAATTTTTTGAATTTCTCGTCCGCCAAGCGAGAGGAGCTCTTTGCTTAGAATTTCTTCTAGCCCATAGAGCGTTTTTACGATGAGGCGGTAATCTTTGTTTTCGAGCACCTTTCTGCTATTTAGACTACAAATGTACGCTAACTTTGGCCCTATGATAGAGTGGTATGAATTTATTGCCTTGGTGCTCGGTGGCTTTGCTGCTGGACTAATCAATGTTGTTGCAGGCAACGGTTCCGCCATTACCCTTCCTCTTTTAATGTCCTTGGGCCTAGATGCGAATGCAGCGAATGCTACAAATCGCATCGGCGCTTTGTTTCAGACCACGAGCGCCATAGGCTCGTTATCTCGTACAGCACGTGCAAAATACATGATAAAACAAAGTTACTTTATCATTCCACCTGTACTGATCGGGGCCATAATCGGTGCCAATTTAGCTGTAGATCTGCCTGAAGATGTTATGCGAATTACCATCGGGTCCATCATGATTTTATTACTCATTACGACATTAACCAATCCTAAGAAATGGCTTATTCCCACGGATGGTTCTAAAAACAAAAGAACCCCTCTAATCTGGCTCGCCTATTTTGGGCTTGGTCTTTATGGCGGATTTATACAAATGGGCTTTGGGATTTTCTTTTTATCTATCTCCGTCTTGTTATCAAAATATGCACTTCGCGATGGCAACATAATGAAGTTATTTATAGCTTTTCTTATGACCATTCCCGCCTTCGTTATATACGCACTCAGCGGAGAAATGGACTGGGCCTACGGGCTAACATTGGCATTAGGAACTTCGCTAGGCGCTAGATTTGGTGCGAAAAAAGTGGTGCAGCATAAAAAAGCAAATGCTATTACACGTAAGGTGCTTATCGCTGTGATTATTGTGGCTATCGTTAAAATGTTTCAACCGTATATTGGTCAATTGATCTAAACAACTATGAGTCTACCCTGGTACCAAACCTGGTTCAACACCCCCTATTACCACGACCTCTACCAGCACCGCGATCTAAACGAGGCGAAAGCCTTCATTGAATCATTGTGTCAGAAGTTAGGAGTAAAAGAGGGCGAAATTGCCATTGATGTAGCTTGTGGTCGAGGCAGACACGCACAAGTTCTTGCAAATCAAGGATTAGATACCGTAGGTTTAGATTTGAGCCCAGAAAGTATTTCTTTCGCGAACCAATTCGCACATGAAGGACTTAACTTTCGGGTAGGAAATATGCTCGAACCGTTCGAAGTTACTGAGGCAGATTGGGTATTCAATCTCTTTACCAGCTTTGGTTATTTTGAAGAAGACACTATGCATGCCTGTGCTATTGCAAATATGGCGGGGGCGTTAAAACCAGGCGGTAAACTCGTCTTAGATTACATGAATGCAGAGAAGATCGCCACGCAGTTAGTACCCGAGGATTCGGTACAAACCAAAATGGCTCGGTATAAAATCACTCGTCACATTGAAAGCGAGAGTATTGTGAAAAGAATATCTTTTGAGGAGCCCGGTTGCAACATTCTACAGTTTGAGGAACGCGTACGGGCTTTCGAATCGCACGAACTTATTCACTTTATGGAAACCGCCGGTCTGCGCGTTTTGGATCAACACGGAGACTATGACTTATCACCATTTTCACCTAAAGAAAGTGATCGATTGATTATTATTGCTCAGAAACCTTTGCTTTCATGATTTGGATTACCCTACTTCTTAGTGTTGCCATAGGCGCCGGAGCCGCGTGGATTGTGGCTACGGATTCAAAAACCTTTAAGTATTTGCTGTCTTTTTCGGGTGCATTTCTCTTTGCTACGTTATTAACGCACATGCTTCCTGAGATTTTCGAACACGGAAATTGGAATATGGGTTGGTGGATCATGTTGGGATTTGCAATCCAATTACTTCTTGACCACCTAAGCGAGGGATTAGAGCACGGTCATTTTCATTCGAAACAATCAAAAATCCCTTGGCTTGCTATTTCAGGTTTGCTCTTGCATGCTTTTTTAGAGGGCATGCCGCTTTCTAGCACGGGCTCTTCCGGCCACAATCACGCAACGGGCGGATTCCTATGGGCCATTGCTTTACACAAACTTCCTATAGCGCTGCTCGTTACGGGTGCGCTTCGTAAATCCGGTGTTAGACTTGCGACATTACTCGGGATATTGGGGCTTTTCGCCTTCGCCACTCCTTTAGGTGCGCTCGTCGTTAATCGCGTGGACGTTGAACAGTGGAGTCTTCAATTATTAGCGATAGCGGTAGGTATTCTACTCCATGTCAGTACGACTATTCTGTTTGAGAGTTCTCAAAACCATAGGTTCAATGCAGTAAAATTGATTTTTGTACTCGCAGGAATGCTATTAGCGGGATGGATCAATTCTGGGATGATACTTTAGCTTCTTATATGTGGTCATAGATAAAACCTAATGCAATTTATGTAGACAACAAGTTTGACTATCGTATTTTTGGCCCAGTAATAAATTAAAACCAAAATAAAATGGCTGTATTAGTCGGTAAAAAGGCGCCAGATTTCACTGCTTCTGCGGTAATCAATGGCGAGGAAATCGTTGAAAACTTCAAACTATCAGATTACGCAGGAAAGTATGTAATCTTATTCTTCTACCCGAAAGACTTCACTTTTGTATGTCCTACTGAATTACACGCCTTCCAGGCGCGTAAAGAGGAGTTTGCAGCAAAAGGTGTGGAATTGATTGCTGTATCGACAGATACGGAACAAAGCCACTGGGGTTGGTTACAAATGGGAAAAGACCACGGCGGTATTGAAGGCGTTACCTACCCTATCGTTGCAGATACGAATAAAACCATCTCTCATAACTACGACGTGCTTGACGGCGAATGGTCGTACGACGAAGACGGCAATTTAACTTCAACAGGAGAAATGATTGCTTACCGCGGTTTGTTCTTAATTGATAGAGAAGGAACTGTTATGCACCAGTTAGTGAACTTCTTCCCATTAGGTCGCTCAGTAGATGAAGCGATGCGTATGGTGGATGCACTGCAATACTTCGAAGAAAAAGGTGAAGTTTGCCCTGCAAACTGGACCCCAGGTAAAGAAGCTATGAAAGAGACGCACGAAGGTGTGGCTGATTACCTAGCGAAGCACTAAGCGTTTCTTGCTTGAAAGACTGAAAGCCGCTCCCTCCGGAGCGGCTTTTTTTATACTCGGCCGCGCATGTTTCAGGCAAATTGAACCTTTTTAGAAAAAACTACACTTTTTTTGCAACAAGCGTGAACTACCCTGATACAATTGCGTTTAGGTATATATGGAACATTCTGCGCAAGCAGATTTTCATGGCGGTTTAGGTAGAAAGGGAGCTTGGCGGCTCCCTTTCGTTTTTTACATACCTATGCGCAAAATTTCAGACAAAAAAACACCCCCGGGCGCTCCGCGCCCGGGGGTGTTTACATTTTAATTTCAAATATTACTTCGTCAAATCAACTAGTTTACGCAGGTATTCTTCTTTACTTGCAGCTGACCCTTCCACTAGAACTCCATCTTTGAACGAAGCTAAGAAAGGTAAATTGCTTACACCTGCTGCTTTTCGCGCGCCCTCATTGTGCTCTGCGTTCACATCTAAGAATAAGACATCACTGTGCTCTTCTTCATTACTCACACGTTTGTATTTAGGCGCAAACATCTTGCACGCACCACACCAATCTGCATGGAATTTAACGACCACTCGACTGTGGTCTTTTAACAACTGATCAAAATCTGCATCCGTAGCGATAGTTACTGCCATTGTATAGGGGTATTAAGTTATTTCTTATGTCAAAAATACACAGACCATAGCATCTGGAGTAATCATTTACATTGATGTTCTCTATGCACTTATTATTAAAGTTCTACTTGCGCTTTATAATCCTTATGATACATGTCCCGCACTAGACCATCCGAAACGCCTATTTTGGGTACATAAATATGCTTACAACCGGACCACAGCATGACCTTTTGATAAATGGGCAGGGCATGTACGATAATATCTGCGCGGTCAAAGTTTAGCCCCAATTCAGTCACACGTTCTTCGGCAGATAAAGCCTTTAATGCCTCTTGCTGTTCAGACACAAACCTATAATCCAATGGCGTTTGGAGCGATTTCATACTCAGTTTGTGTAGTTTGTTAATATTGCCACCCGCGCCAATAGCCGCCTTATCCGAAATAGGAGCAGCATGCTTTTGCAACCAACGCTGCATTCGAGTCCACTCATCCTCTACAACAAGGTTGTTCATCAACCGTACGCCTCCAATTCTGAAGCTCATTGATGCCTCCACAAATTTATTTTTTATCACCGATATTTCCGTCGAACCACCACCCACATCGATATAAATAAAATTATCGTGTGGCGCTTTAATGATGTCATAGATCTTAGAATTAAAAACCAATCGGGCCTCCTCTTTACCGTCAATAATTTCAATGGCTATACCCGTTTCTTTCGCTACCTGTGTCACTATTTTCTCACCATTATCAGCTTCGCGCATGGCTGAAGTGGCTACTGCCCTAAAATCAACCACATCGTGAACTTTGAGGTAATGAGCGTAGGCTTTCATTCCTTCGATGAAGCGCTTTTTCGTCTTGCCTTTGATTTTTCCATGTTCGAAAACATCTTGACCCAGTCGGATGGGAAGCCGTACCATTCCAGCTTTACGATAATACGTGTAACCGTCCTTGTAGACCACATTAACGACAAGGCAACGAACGGAATTTGATCCTATATCGATAGCTCCGAGTTTGGTGACAATCATAAAAATTGGTTTCTAACCTTTTAAAAGCTGCTTCTTAACGTAAGAATACAATTCCAATTGCGCCCGGATTTTGGGTCCGTTGAGTTTTCGGTAGGCATTGGATTGATTCGCATCGAAAAGTCGTGATTTTGTGTTGTCCTTCCAAAGAATTTCGAAATGATCTCGCAATTGACGCTTAATTTTCTCATCATAAATGGGTACTGTAACCTCTACCCGTCTGCTTAGATTTCGAGTCATCCAGTCTGCAGAAGAAATAAAGTATTCAGGTTGATTATTGTTATGAAAACAAAAGGCGCGTGTATGCTCTAAGAACCGGTCTACGATGCTTACAGCCTCAATATTGCCACTGAGAGACGAATCGCTGAAATCGATACAGTTTATTCCGCGTACTACCATACGAATAGACACGCCTGCAGCGCTTGCTTCATATAACTTAGCGATCATACCGTGATCGCTGACACTGTTGATTTTCACCCAGAATTTCGCCTCTCGGCCTGCGCTTGCATGCGCGATTTCTCGATCGATCAGCTTATAAATTCCATCGCGAGTGCTGTTGGGACTGACCATTAAATGTTTGTAATTATACTGCTTATAAGGTGATTCTATGAATGTAAATACCTTTCTGACTTCTTTGGTGATGCGTTTTTGAGCAGTAAGTAAATGGTAGTCTGTATAGAGTTTAGCAGTTCCTTCGTGGTAATTACCTGTTCCAACCACACAATAATCCACTAACTTTTCTAATCCTTCATCACGGCGAATTAAAGTCAATTTTGAATGCACTTTCAAACCGGGAACCCCACCGATCACTCTAATTCCTTCAGCACGAAGCATGTTCGTCCATTTGATGTTATTCGCTTCGTCGAACCGTGCCTGAAGCTCAATAAATACCGTTACATCTTTTCCATTTTTAGCCGCATTTACAAGAGCAGAAATGATACGACTCTGACTGGCCAATCGATATAACGTAACTTTTACCACGCGTACTTTGGGATCAATAGCAGCCTCTCGCAATAAGCGAATCACTTTTCCAAAGTCATGGTATGGAGTAAAGAGTAATACATCTTGCTTCTTTATTACTTCGATGATACTCCGATCCTCTTCGAGGGCTGGATGCGATACAGCCGGTAATTTTTCATGCTCTAAAGAACTATCGCCTACATTTGGGAAGCGCATTAAATCCTTTTTATTGTGGTAACGACCTCCGGCGATAAGTCCATCAAACTCAGAAATACCTAAACCATTAACCAATAAATTCAGAGTTTTATCCGAAATATTTCGATCATACACAAAACGTACGGGGTCCCCTTCGCGACGTTCCATAATACCTTTCTGAATTTTTTCCATGAAGGACTTACTTACATCGTCATCTAAAGTGAGCTCCGCGTCTCGGGTGATTTTCACGGTATGCGCCTCGATAGAATCATAATTGAAAATATGGAATATACTATCGAGGTTATACCGAAGAATGTCATCTAAATACATGACGTATTGCTTACCATATTTAGGCAGCGTTATGAATCGATTCATTGCACCTGATGGTACTTCAATAATGGAGAATTGCTCGCTATCGCCTTTGACCAACCGTACGGCTAAATAGATACCTTTATCCCTTAAATACGGGAATTCGGGGGCCTGACTTAACATAAGATTGGTCAGTGCTGGACTGACTTGGTTGCGGTATACATCGCGAACAAAGTAGGCTTGTTTTTGCGTTAATCCATCTTCGGAAATGATCTCTATAGATACTCTAGAAAGCTCCTTTTTAAGATCTTCATAAATCTCCTGACCGCGTTGCTGCTGGTCGTTTACGAGTTCACTCAATCGCTTCAATAACTTTCCGGGCGCATGTCCTTCTAAATTATCTTCATGGTGTTTATCCGACGACAACTGCAATCTTCGCACAAAAGAGTAGCGTACGCGAAAAAACTCATCCATATTATTCGAATGAATACCTAAAAACCGAATGCGCTCAATCAAAGGCACAGAACTGTCTTCGGCCTCTTGGAGTACTCGCGCATTAAATTTCAACCAGCTTATGTCGCGGTTATAGAGACTTAAATCTTTTTCGTTCATCTACTTTTTAAGTCTTTTCGGGTATTCAAACTGAACTAATTTTCCATTGGTATTTATCTCTCGCCAATACTTAACGTCAAAAGAGATGCACACAACACCTGTCGTTGGGACATTCGCAATATTTACAGCCGTAGTCTTATTCACGAAATCCGTTATTGCGGGATTGTGGGCAAAATAATACACTGTATCTACTAAATCCTCAGAGGCTTTAATCACCGCTAACAACTCGTGAGAAAAACAATCGTATAACTCATCTTTCAGGGTGATTTGAGCCGCAGGCAACTGGAAGTTTTGCGCAAATATGAGCGCAGTGTGCAGCGCTCTTGTTGCAGGAGAAGAATAAAATTTGATACGATCGTGCTGATCCATCCCATCAGAAAGCGCCTTTGCAACTAAATGCGCATCACGTATTCCACGTCCTTTTAACGGTCGATCTCGATCTTCGATCCCCTCATGGGCCCAAGAGCTTTTAGCATGTCGAATTAAAAATAGAGTTTTCACAACGCTAAATTACACTAAATCAACACTTAAGAAACACCTACAGTGTAGGTTTTACATATTCTTAACGCCGGTTTTATATCGAATTAATCTCGCGTTGCGTCCTTCGCCGCATTCCACAGCATCTCCATCTCACCTAAATCCATGTCAGACAGTGACTTACCTGATTTTCTCGCGGCATTTTCCATAAAAGTAAATCGATAAATAAACTTCTTATTGGTACGTTCCAGCGCCATCTCTGGGTCAAGATTACTCAATCGAGCGAAATTCACAAGTGAAAACAGCACATCACCTAACTCGCCTTCTATATGATCTTGATTTCCAGATTTTTGCGCCTCTTCAAACTCTGCTAATTCTTCGCGAATTTTAATCCAAACATCCTGAGGATCATCCCAGTCAAAGCCTGCACCTCTTGCTTTATCGCCAATCCGAATTGCTTTCACAAGTGCTGGTAGGCCTTTTGGCACTCCTTGAAGCACGCTTTTCGTGCCTTTTTCCTTGAGCTTGATGGCTTCCCAATTGGCCTTAACCTCGTCTTCCGTCGTAGCTTCAACATCACCATAAATATGAGGATGGCGATGAATTAGCTTGTCAGATACACTATTCAGCACATCGGCCACATCAAAGGCACCTTTTTCGCTTCCAATTTTACTGTAGAAAACCATGTGCAGCATAAGATCGCCTAGCTCCTTTTTAATCTCATTTAAATCTCCTTCTTCGATGGCATCCGCCAACTCATAAGTCTCTTCGATAGTCAAATGACGCAAGCTTTCGAGGGTTTGCTTTTTATCCCACGGACATTCTGCACGAAGGGTATCCATGATGTCTAATAACCGACCAAAGGCCTCCAATTTTGCTGCGCGACTGTTCATACTACTAGGCTTCTTCCTCAGTCTCTTCTAATATTCCGAGTAAATCATTTTTAGCTAGGATATTAAACCACTGCACTATTTTTTTAATGTCGCTCGCATAAACGCGCTCTTGGTCAAATTTAGGCAACACCTCTCCAAAGAAATCTTCCAGATCATTTTTACTACTCTTATGAGTTATGGCCTCTTTGCCTTCTGTTACCTCAGCCATGGCTTTGAAAACATCACGCAATGGAACTTCTTCCTCATAAGTATAGATGGCAATATCACCTAAGGAGCTTACGTTTGCAGAGGCCGAAATGCTCGTACGCTTCCCATCGAGAAGGCTTTTCACCACAACACCGCCCTTATTTTGAGCTACTAATTTGAATAAACCCGGTTTACCGGTAATTGATAATACAGTTCTTAATTCCATTATTCGTTATTTAACCAATCTCTTACAGTTTGTATTTCTCCAGTTTCGGAGACACTTATTAAGTCTAAAAGCGCCTTTGCATCAGTCGCTAATGTATGTTCTGGATAGCGCTTTAGAAGTACGCGCAAATACTCCACCGCACGTTCTCCGTCTCCTAATGCGCCATCGAAGAATAATGCCAACTGGAGCAAAGCTTCCGGCGCATAGCGGTCTTGGGGGAACTTATTCGTAAGTAGGATGAGGTAATTTACCCCATATAATCTGTAGCTTCCCTCTTGATTCATACACGTCAAACCCGCCTTCATCAAATAGGCTGCATCCGTTTTGATTAATGAATCCTGAGCTACAAAATGAGCAGCCGCACGAGTATATCCCGCTGGCGTAAGTACGTTACGTTCCACGAGCTCTAAATAAAACAAAGCCGAATCACTCGTCGGAACTGCGGTAGTATACTCTTTAATATTTTGTTGTGCCGGAGAAGATTGACAACTCACAACAACCATCATAAATACCGCAATCACGAACCTCATTTCGCTTTAGGGTATTTCATAGGATAGCCGGGTGTTATTCCACCACGCTCTATTCTTCCTAAGGCGCCTTTTATTAGTCTTTTACGTAAGGGCTTAATTTTTTCTGTAAAAAGTACCCCTTCGATGTGATCGTATTCGTGTTGAATGACACGAGCCGCGAGTCCCGTGTAAGTCTCTTCGACTAATTCCCAGTTCTCATTATAATATTCAATAACTACCTTTTCTTTACGAAAGACGGTTTCTCGAACCTCGGGAATACTAAGACAACCTTCTTCCATACCCCATTCCTCACCTGATTCCTCAATGATGATGGGGTTGATGAAGGTCTTCTTTAGAGCGGTAAGTAATTCGTACTCATCACTGCCTTCCTCAGCAAATGGACTTGCGTCAATGACGAAAATTCGAATACCTCTACCGATCTGGGGTGCAGCTAAACCAACACCTTGAGCATTGTACATGGTTTCATACATGTTTTCTATCAATGCGTCTAAGCCAGGATAATTCTGATCGATTTCTTCGGCTACTTTATGCAGTACTGGGTCGCCATAAGCGACAATAGGTAAAATCATTATTTGGATTCTAAAGGCACAAAGATAGTTATCGCTGCGCTAAATAGTTCTCTAATATCAATGCGGCCGCTACTTTATCAACCGCACCTTTTTCTCGTCGTTTTGACTTCTTCATTCCGCCTTTCACTAGAGCATCAGCAGCTAGGGAGGAGGTGAAGCGTTCATCTACTCTAATGATGCGTATTTCAGGCCATTTCTCGCCAATTTTTTGACAAAGACCGTCAATAAAAAGTGCCACTTCAGACGGCGTTCCGTCCCAACGCACAGGAGCTCCAACCACCAATTCCTCAATGGCTTCCACATCTTGGCGACGTTGTAAAAAGTTCAAAACCAATTCCGTTTCAACCGTTTCTAAAGGGAACGCCATCATGTGCATCGGATCCGATTCCGCGACACCCGTGCGCTTTGCCCCTACATCTAATGCTACAATTTTTGCCATAGCTCAAAGGTAGTCTAAAGCAAGTGAAAGCTGTACCTTTGGACCTTTAAGAGCAGACGATTTATGCAAGATTTACGACCAACTATAGAAGCCGCTTGGGAAAACCGAGACTCATTAAAAGAATCCGCTACTCAACAAGCCATCAGGGCTGTAGTAAGCGCTCTAGATAGTGGAGAATTGCGTGTTGCTGAACCTACTTCGAACGGCTGGAAGGTAAACGAATGGGTAAAAAAAGCAGTGGTTTTGTATTTCCCAATCCAGCAAATGGAAACCATGGAGGTCCCTCCTTTTGAATTTCATGATAAAATTCCACTTAAAACCGGTTATGCCGCAAAAGGAGTCAGAGTGGTTCCCCACGCCATTGCGCGACATGGCGCTTTCTTAGCCCGCGGTGTCATTATGATGCCTTCCTATGTAAACATTGGCGCCTACGTAGATAGCGGCACCATGGTAGATACATGGGCAACCGTAGGCAGCTGCGCTCAGATAGGTAAAAACGTCCACCTCAGTGGTGGTGTTGGCATTGGCGGAGTATTAGAACCACTGCAAGCTGCACCTGTGATTATCGAGGATGATTGTTTTATCGGTTCGCGTTGTATTGTTGTGGAGGGCGTTCGTATAGAAAAGGAAGCCGTTTTGGGCGCGAATGTCGTGCTCACTGCATCAACAAAAATCATTGATGTAAGTGGATCCGAACCTGTTGAACACAGAGGACACGTTCCTGCGCGTTCCGTTGTCATACCAGGAACGATGCCAAAAGAATTTCCTGCGGGTACCTTTAATGTGCCGTGTGCCTTAATCATTGGCAAACGCAAAGAAAGTACGGACAAGAAGACCTCACTCAACGATGCTTTGAGAACGCACAACGTTGCCGTCTAATGTCTACTCCACTTTCCATTATCATTCTCACTTACAACGAGGCAGATGTTCTTGCTCCTACGATGCAAGCTGCTGCTACCGTTGCGAATGAATTAATGGTTGTGGACAGCTTTTCTGAGGACAATACAGTTTCCATTGCGAAAGAGCATGGTGCGACAAGAATTGAAAAGCGCGCATTTAAGAACTGGGCAGACCAGCGAAATTGGGCCATGGAACAATCCCTACACCCCTGGGTACTGTTTATTGATGCGGATGAAGTACTGGATAAACAGTTGATTTCGTCCCTTCATCAGTGGAAAAGTGAGAAGCACATCGATGAAGAAAACTATTGGGGGTTGCGACGCATCCATTTTTTTATGGATCATGCCATGCGTTTTTCTGGACTTCAATCTGATGTCGTGGTCCGATTATTCCATCGCACCCGCCGTTACAGCGATTGTGAGGTTCATGAGAAAATTAATGTTCCCAAGCCGCACCCTTTGCCAGGCAAACTGCATCATTATACCTATAAAAATTGGGAACAGTGGAAGAAAAAGCAACGCGCCTATGCACGCAGGAGTGCTATAGACCATCAGGCAAAGACCGGCACTATCGGAGTCTTTCATGCTGCTGTAAAACCCGCTTTCCGATTTTTTAAACACTTTGTACTACGACTGGGTTTCCTTGATGGACGCGCGGGTTTTTGGTACAGCATTTCCATGGCACAAGGCGTCTATTGGCGATACGTCGAATTAAAAAAACTACGACTTTCATGACTGCAGGACAAACTACTTTTTTAGTCATCGTGATGATCTTGACCGTTACTGTGTACAGTTTTAAATGGGCCTTGCACTTCCAATACCTTCGTGTACAGAACAAAAAGTCTCCGGGACATTGGACCGACTATTACAAGCGTAATTACATTCATAAAAAAGACCGTCAATGGTGGAAAGAATCCATCATGCTCTTCCCGCTACTCTACCCCGTGATACTAACCGGTAAAGAAAAAGAAGACCATTGGTTGCTCAAAATCAAACGGACAAACCTCGCTTTGTACTTCATCCTAATTGTACTTTTGTTGGCTGGTATTTATTTCTCAAAAGTTTCGACACTCTCTGCATAAATGGACGATTGCGCAAAATTTCTAGATCAATCCAGCTTTTCGCTGATAGGCAACGTAGCGGACCAATTGGGTCAAGAATGCTACGTCGTTGGAGGATTTGTACGTGATAAACATTTAGGGCGCCCTATTAAAATGGACCTCGATTTTGTTACGGTGGGTAGTGGAATCGAATTGGCCCGTGCCGTTCAGAAAGAACTAAAGCCTAGGCCAAAACTGACCGTATTCAAATCCTTTGGTACGGCCCACATGAAATACAAGGGTATTGATCTGGAATTCGTAGGTGCTCGGAAAGAAAGCTACCGTAAAGACAGCCGCAATCCTGTGGTGGAAAACGGCTCTCTACAAGACGATCAAGACCGTCGTGATTTTACAATCAACGCAATGGCCATCTGCCTAAACAAAAACAGATGGGGAGAATTGTTAGATCCGTTTGATGGCATTAGCGACCTCGATAAAAAACGAATCACCACACCCCTCGCACCAGATAAGACGTTTGACGATGATCCACTTCGAATGATGCGAGCTGTACGATTTGCTGCGCAATTAGATTTTAGGATCGACTCCGCAACCCTAGCGAGTATACGGAACCACGCGAATCGAATCTCCATTGTGGCCCCGGAGCGCGTTGCTGTAGAATTCAATAAAATCATGGAGGTGCCTAAACCTAGCTATGGATTAGGGCTACTCTACACCTCGGGGCTACTCCAGGAAGTACTTCCTGAATTAATTGCGCTAAAAGGTATTGAAGAGGTAGAAGGTCAAACGCATAAAGACAACTTTTACCACACGCTAGAAGTGGTCGATAATCTTGCTAGAACATCTAATGACCTCTGGTTGCGTTGGGCAGCCTTACTGCACGATATCGCAAAACCCAAGACGAAGAAATTCATTAAACCTCACGGATGGACTTTTAGAGGACATGAATTTCTAGGCGGTAAAATGGTGCCAAAAATCTTTAAGCGGATGCAATTGCCTACGGATGCGCGTATGAAATTCGTGGTAAAAATGGTACAAATGAGTTCGCGTCCCGCATCATTAGTAGATGAAAACGTGACCGATAGTGCGGTACGTAGATTGCTGTTTGACGCAGGTGATGATGTAGAATCACTGATGTTACTTTGCGAAGCCGATTTAACTACGAAAAATGAAAAGAAAAAGCGTCGATACTTGAATAACTTCAAGCAGGTTCGTGTGAAATTCAAGGAAGTAGAGGAACGCGATCACATCAGAAATTTTCAACCACCGGTAAGTGGTGAAGATATCATGAAGACCTTTGGAATTGGTCCGTGTCGTGAGATAGGCCAAATCAAGGAAGCATTAAAAGAGGCTATACTTGAAGGAGAGATACCCAATGAACGCAACGCAGCTTTAGTAAAAATGAAAACGATTGCCGAAACTCTAGGCATCAAATAATAATCATGGAAGTATACCTAAGAATAATTGCAGATACACAAGAAACTGTCATTCGCGAATTACGCGTAAAAGGCAGTGCCACTTTATTGAATTTCCAAGAATTGGTGCTCCCACTCTTTAACCTTAGCGAAGGCGAAATGGGAAGTTTTTACTTCAGCACTCCCGACTGGGATCAGGGTAATGAAGTACCCATGTTCGCAATGGAAGACGGTATGTCAAGCATGGAAAACACTACTGTTGAAGACTTTTTTAAAGGTACCAATCACGGCCTGTACGTCTACAACTTCCTGGATATGAATATCTTTTATGTTGAAAAGACCAAAACTGAAGATGAAGAAGGTTTTGAAGATTTCGTTGTACTATCATCGGTAGGAGAACTTCCTGCGAATGAAACAACAGAAACGACCGTCACCAATTCTGATAAGGATCCATCCCAAATGAGTGAAACTGAAATTAATGCGCTTTATGGTTTAGATGATCTCGAACCTAAAAAGAGCAGTGATGAAGATGAGGAAGACGACTTGCGTGAAGACTCTTACTACTAAAGCCAATCCACAGACAAAACACGTTCCACGGGAATAGTTATATTTCCTTTAAGGTAAATGCAACCACCGTAGTTCAGCCAAATGGTAGTTTGAACCTGAAAAATATCCGTTTCCGTTTGAAAAACTATGGCCACCTTTTCATGACGAATATTTCCTACATAGGTAGCAGAATGAATACGCTTTGAGCGCTTAGTTCGTGCATAATCGTTTGACAAGACTTCGCCCGAAGGAAAGACTAACGAAGCTGTATCAAGTCTGGAAATATCTATTGGTTTTGCAGTCATAGTAATTTAAGCGGTCCTCCTAAAATTACGTAATTTGAGCCAATTATGAACGCAAACGGATTTAGAGACGCTCTGTATACCATTATATTCGAAGCCAATACGCCTTCCGGCAAGGCTTTTGACGTTGCTTTATTTGCGACTATTGGGGTAAGTGTCACTGCAATAATGTTGGAATCTGTTCCGAGCATAGCGGCCCACCAAGGAGCGAGCCAGTGGTTTAAGGCCATAGAACTCATCACAACTTTACTCTTCACTATTGAATACGTTTTGAGACTATGGTGCAGCCCAAAACCCGGTCCTTACGCACGTAGCTTCTACGGTGTAATTGATTTAGTAAGTACACTCCCATTCTATCTTGCAGTTTTGTTCCCTACTACAGGAACATTAGCAGTGATTCGAGCGCTGCGGTTACTACGAATTTTTCGTGTTTTAAAATTGAGCCGTTTTCTCGTTGAAGGAAATCTACTTTGGCAAAGCCTATTGCGTTCCTCACGGAAAATAGGTGTCTTCCTGTTTACGGTAGTCCTACTTTGCGTAATCATGGGGACCATCATGTACACCGTTGAAGGTCCTGATAACGGCTTCAGCTCGATCCCATTAAGCATCTACTGGGCAATTGTAACGCTCACCACCGTGGGGTACGGTGACATTGCTCCTGGAACAGTCTTGGGTCAATTTCTTGCTTCTGCGATCATGATTATGGGTTATGCAATTATAGCCGTCCCGACCGGGATAGTTACTGTAGACCTCGCGACTACTACTAATAGAAAAGAATCAAAACTCAAAACTTGCGAGAACTGCGGAAACAGCTGCTCGAAGGATGCAAACTACTGCCCACAATGTGGCACTGAATTCCCCTTAAATGACTAAAACATTAATCAACCTATGCGGCCCGACTGCCGTTGGAAAAACCAACGTAGCACTTTACTGGGCTGAAAAGCTAGGTTGCCCAATTCTCTCCACAGATTCAAGACAATGCTACCGAGAACTTGCAGTAGGTTCTGCTCCGCCGTCAACTGAAGAATTGGATCGTGTACCGCATTATTTTATTGCCGATCGCAGCGTAGAACAACCCATTACTGCAGGCGAATATGAGCACTTTGCTTTGGCAACGCTGGAGGAACTTTTCAAGACGCACGATGTCGTAGTAGCAGTTGGAGGCTCAGGCATGTATATTGATGCATTATTGCACGGCTTAGACCCGCTGCCTTCAGATCCCAAAGTCAAAGCAAAACTCGAAGAACGCGCAACTGCAGAAGGTTTAGCGGCGTTAAAGACTGAACTTTACCATTTGGACCCGGAACATTCTGCGAAAGTCGACGTTCGCAATCCACGTCGTGTGATCAGAGCACTAGAAGTGATTGAAATCACTGGTAAGAAATATTCGGAGCAACTGAACAATACGCCTAAGGAGCGACCGTTTAAGATTGTGAATTGGGTTTTGAATTTAGAACGAGAGGTTTTGTACGAACGCATCAATCAACGTGTACATTTAATGCTAGCAGACGGACTTGAAGAAGAAGCGCGTGGATTGATAGCGCACCAGGGTTTAGTGAGCCTTCAGACCGTAGGATACCGCGAATGGTGGCCCTATTTCAAAGACGAATACGATCGTGAACGCACCATAGAATTGATACAACAGTACAGCCGTCGCTATGCCAAAAGACAATTGACGTATTTCAAGCGATTCAAAGGCGCGACATGGCTCGACCCCAATGACATCAACGGGCAAGAGGAATCTTTACGACAAGCAGGGGTGGCGAAATGAGGTACATCAACTACTTCATGCCCTCTCATCTGATTTTTGGCTCCCTCTATTTATTGGGGCAAAAGATCGACCAAGCAGTTCGTTCCAAAAGAGGAATACATGCGCCCTATCCCACTATATGCGTTGGGAATTTTCAGGCGGGAGGAACGGGAAAAACTCCAGCTGCTCTATGGGTTGCACAGCAGTTGAGCGTATTGGGCTATTCCCCTATTATTCTCATCCGAGGGTACAAAGGCAGTGTTTCAAAAAGCACCATTGTTGATTCCAAAGATGCCTATGCTTACGGCGATGAGACCGTTTTACACGCGCAGTACTTCCCCACAATCGTCGGTAAGAATCGACAAGAAAGTGCTCGACTCGCGCAGAACCTTCCAGGAGATAAAAAAGTCTTAGTCATGGACGACGGTTTGCAACACTACGAACTACTTAAAGATTTCAGCATCGTATGTCAGAAGCGCCTCCGATTTGAATTGGACCACATGCTGCCCATTGGTCGCCTTCGCCAGATCCCACATACGAATATCGACGCTATTCTATCGCAAATGAATGAGGCCGGTTACGAGCATGTTGAAACTTGGAAAGGTATCCCGGAATATACCTTTGAACGAGAAACTATTCTAATATCAGGAAGCAAGAAACAAGGTTTAGTGATTTGTGGTGTTGCAAATCCAGATGATTGTTTATACCAGATTCAAAAAGCAGGCGACTTCATCGGCGATGAAATAAAATTTAGTGATCACCATCGCTACAGTGCAGTAGATCTTGCTCGCATTGAAAAATCTTCGAAGAAATACGAATACCGCGTTCATTGTACCGCGAAAGATGCTGTGAAGTTAGCACCCCTGATTCAAGCAGAAAACAGCCAAATTAAACTGAGTGTTTGGGATGTTGAAATTCAGCCTGTTGGCGATGTTCAGCCGCTCCTTGATGCCATGGTGGCGAAGATTGAAGAAGTGTATCAAAATCGGTCCCAAAAACAGTCTGAAAAAGCGTAAATTAGCGCTCTAATTTATCTCGAAATGTCTAGCATTTACGACGCCTACGAACCGGTAATTGGTATTGAAGTTCACGTGCAATTGGGCACGAAAAGTAAAGCCTACTGCGGTGATGCAACCACCTATGGAGCTTCTCCTAATACTCAGGTGAGCCCGATCAGCTTGGGCCATCCAGGAACCCTACCTGTGTTCAATAAATCCGTGATGAATTATGCTGTGAAGCTCGGTATTGCCTGCGACTGTACCATCCGTGAGCGCAATGAATTTGCCCGCAAGAACTACTTCTACGCAGATTTACCAAAGGGCTATCAGGTTACTCAAGACACTACACCTATCTGTACAGAAGGGTTTGTTCGCATTAAAGATGCACAGGGTAATGACAAAAGAATTAATCTGACTCGAATCCATATGGAGGAAGATTCGGGAAAAAGCATACACGATATTGACCCCTTCAATACGCTCGTAGATTTAAATCGTGCAGGGATCCCACTGCTTGAGATTGTATCAGAACCGGAAATCAAAAACGGCGAAGAGGCTTACAGTTATTTGAGTGAGATCAGAAAATTGGTCCGTTACCTAGAAATTTCTGACGGCAATATGGAGGAAGGTTCGCTTCGTGCGGATTTGAACATTTCAGTGCGCAAAAAAGGGACTACTAAATTCGGCACTAAGGTGGAGGTCAAAAACATGAACTCCTTCCGTAACGTTCAAAAGGCGATCGATTTTGAAATTATTCGTCAGATTGATTCGATTGAAGGCGGAACCCCTATTTTTCAGGAAACCAGAACTTTTGACGCTGTCAAAAACTGTACTATCGGCCTGCGTACTAAAGAGGATGCTCACGATTACCGTTATTTCCCGGAGCCTGATTTAGTGCCCGTGATCGTCCCATCTTCGTACGTTGCTGAAGTTCGTGAGACCATGCCGCCACTTCCCTATGAGTTGTTCAAAAAGTATACGGCAGAATTAGGCCTTAGTGAATACGACGCCTTCGTCCTCACAGACAGCAAGGCTTTCGCGTTATATTTTGAAGAAGTCATCAAGCATACAACGAATTACAAAGGCGCAACCAATCTACTGATAGGATCTGTGAAATCATGGCTAAACGAACAAAGCGTTGAAATCGATGAGTTCCCTATCACACCGGCGGCCCTAGCCAGCATTCAAAATTTGGTTGATGAAGAAAAGATTTCGATCAGTACGGCCACTCAGAAATTATTCCCTGCGTTGTTGGAAGCCCCTACTGCTGATGCTGCAGGGCTCTGTGAACAAAACGGCTGGATTCAGCAAGGCGATAGCAATCAACTGCAAGCGTGGGTCGATCGAGCATTGGCTGCTTATCCCGAAAAAATAGAAGAATACCGCTCAGGTAAAAAAGGCCTGATCGGTTTATTCATGGGTGAAGTCATGAAATACAGTAAAGGAACTGCCGACCCTAAAAAAGCAAGCGCACTGTTGCGCGAGAAATTGGATGCGTAAGTTTAGTTTTCTATTCCTTCTTGCCATTATCGGGTGTTCGAAGTCGCCTCAAGGCACGCAATTTTTATTTGCCCTTGAAACGCCCGGCACCTATTCTGTGCAAATGCGAGATGATGTAGGTGAATTTCTGGTGCTCGATACACTCGAACTTACGGGTAATGATGCTTTTACGGTCCAATTCGATACTTCCCGCATCATCTCCTTTCTTCCTATCGAAGGCGATCTACCGGTCATTCATGCCGTTGTAGGCCCAGATGCTAAGACATTAACCGTCTCGAAAGCTGGCTTTATTTCTGGCGATGCAGAAAACAATTGGCTTGGTGCCCAACGTAAAATGCAGCTTGACCTCATTTCTTTTACGGATAGTATGGATCTCCTAAGGAGTCATTATAGCGACAGTACATCATTCGTTGGATTAGAGGCGCTGAATGCTTCCTACTACGACTACGCCGACGCATACCGGCAGCGTATTCTAGACTCTCTGGAAACACACCCTGAACGCTTGTCGAACTTACTTACCATCTATCATCGCATAGGAACGCAACCGGCGCTAGACTATGCCGTAGACCGAGAACTGTTGCAAAACATGTATCAGCAACTACGTTCGACTTATCCCGGTAGCCCCGATGTTACTACTTATGCGATGTGGCTTGCAAAATACGAAGAGATGCTCGCCTTCACTAATGAAGTAGAAGCCGCGCAAGCAAAATTTCAACCCGGTCATCCTTTTCCAGAATTGAAACTCGAAACTCCTGAAGGGCAATCGGTTCACATTAAACGTATGAGTCTAGACAACCACGTAATTGCGGTTTGGGCCTCTTGGTGCAGTGGTTGTAGAAATGAATTACGTGCTACCGCGGATAAAGGCAAAAGTGAAGATTGGATTTACCTCAGTATCGACGGTCTTCCTCAACAACGCAGCCCACTCGCAGAATGGTACGGAGCAATCAAAGAAGATAAATTAGGAGGTACCCACCTCAGTGACCTTATGGGGAGTAGAAGCAGTATTATTAGCGGCTTAGGAATTACAGAACTCCCGGTTTATTTTAAGGTTAAGGACGGAGTGATTGTTTCCCGCGCTTCTTCTATCGAGACGCTTAATTAACCTTTTTGATCTAGTACTATTCTGATATGTGCTAAATGGTGCTGGCAGTGCCATGCATACTGCTGTACACTTTCTTTCATAGAGTATTCGCGTTCGTCCTCTTCGTGACGGTATGATTTCTCCCAGCCCGCGTCGGTTATTCCATTTAAAAAGCTCACCCATTTTTCATGGAGACTTGCCAATAGTATGATACTTAGAAAAGGATCTGTACTGTAGTCGGGAAGCTTTGAAAATACATCTTGCGGATATGCTTTAACTGACGGAACCTCTTGAGAAACAACGGCTAGACGTTGACGGTTAAAGCCGTTCATATGTGAGTCGGCTAAATGGTGGACTACTTGACGCGGTGACCAACCACCTTCGCGATAGGGCGTATCCCACTGCTCAGCAGTTAATCCTTTTGCAAACTCCATAAGCTGCTGCGGCATACGCCCAATAACAGCTATACTGCTCTCGATACGTTCTTCGCCTGGGTTCTTTTCAATGGACGCACGTCCGATCGGGTATTGAAGAAATTCTAAATCCATGGGTCAAAAATAATGCTAACTAGCGAGCAAAAAAAAGCCCCGCATCCAAAGATGCAGGGCATTAAAAGTGTTCATTCGTCTTTTTAGTGTGCGATAAGTAATCTAGCAAAAGTGCTTGGCACTTCCTTAACTCCTATCACGTACATTCCGTTAGCAACATTGCTCACGTCAAGTTTAAACGCTTGAGCGCCATTTTCAGTTGCTTCGAAGATTACGGACTTCACTGAACGACCATTTAGGTCAATCAATTCAACAGTATAGTTGCCCGCAGGTAACTCTAGTGCTAATGTCGTAAAGTCTTCAGCAGGATTAGGGAAGAGCTTGACTGCTTCATTTGCTTGCTCAACTTCTTGTTCGGCAATTCCGATAGGACGAGTTGTCATTAATGAAGTCGTCTGAAATGCTCCACGACCGAAAGTTCCAGCAAAAATATCGCCTTCTTCCACGGACATATCTGCGGTAGAGCTTTTGTTTGTACGGTATTGCTTTAAAGTAAATACTGGAACGCGAGCTAGACCACTATTGTCCGCGCCCCATTGCGGTGAAGCCATATTAATATTCTCAGTTGAGAAAATACCAAACTCCGTCCCAATGATAGCGTAAGCACTATTGCCTTTGTCAAAAGTCGCAGCATATACTGGGAAGTTGCCAAGGTTACCGTCTTTAACAAGGAAGTTGGCTGTACTTGAAGTAGCATTGCTACTGTAATACACATAGTTAGAGTTCCCGTAATTTCCACATGTTACTAGGACGCGGTCATTGTTGTTAGGATCTACTGCAATGCTAGTAATGTTTCTTCCTGGTAAATTCTGAACCATATCCACTGTTACCGCAGTTGCGCCGCTGTCTGCATCTGCAGTGCCATAATCACGGGCAGCAGCAAGACCTGCGATTCTGTATATGCGACCGTTCTCGGTTCCTACCCAAGCGTAATTACCATCTTCGCTCACCTCAACAGCCTGAGCCGTACCAGTGATTGAAGCCAATTTATACCACTCTGGCGTAGTGCTAAAATCAAGGGCGCCGCGAGTCATCCATACTGAACCACTAAAACCTACTATAAACATACTGCTTACAGGATCTTGAACGATCACACTATCGTCCATATTCAAGGCATTAGGCAGTGTATATTTGAATGGAAGGCCATTCGTATTCGAACCCAATACCACGTCTGCACCTGAGGCATAACTTACATCTACTGTTGCAATAATCTCTGCAGCCGGAGACGAATTAAAAATTACTGTGAAATCACCAGTTGTCGCATCGAAGCTACCGGTTCCATCTCCGCTAAGACTTCCACTCGCATCAGAAGTAATGACTGCTGTACCGCTTTGGACAATAAAAGTCGATGCATCCATTACAGCAGAAGCCTGAAGCGGCGCAATGTTTGAGACGAAAGTATCCTGACCAGCATTAGCGAAACCTAATGAGCGAAGCGCACGGTTTACTTTGAATTGAACTGAATCCTCACTAAGTGGATCATTGCTGTTTTCATATAAGTAGAATGGTGTCATCCACGACTTTACACCTTGGCTAGAACGACTGTCCCAGAACGAGGTGAATGACTGCCCTTTATTTTCACTACGACCAATTCTTCCTTGCTGATACTCTGTAAAGTAAATCTTAGGTACTAACCAAGATACCGTTGAATAACCACCGTCACCTGAGAATCCATCAACAGCACCTAAACTACGCCCTTCATTAGGGGTGTTTCCAGAACCGTCCATTACCCAGCTTCCGTTATCCTGCGTACCTCCTACAACGTAGCGGTCTGAGGAAATTCCAATATTGTAAAATTGCGTCGTTACGTAATTCTTATTCAACGTCTGCCATGTTGCTCCAGCACTGTTTGAAAAGTAAACACCACCATCATTTACAATGTATACTTTACTACTATCCGTTGGATGCCAGACCACATCGTGGTTATCAGAATGAATATTGAATGGCCCAAAACCATTTACTTGATTCCATCCTTGACCTTGCTCCCATCCCCACACCGTAATACCACCTACGATGATGCGGTTCTTATTGCTCGGGTCTACACCTACAGCTAAGTCATATTTACCTTGACATTGCGAACTACAAAACGGATCAAAATAGGTGGATTTTTGTCCGATTTTAGACCAAGTATCACCACCATCCGTTGTGCGGTATACTCCCGCTAATGCACTACCTGACGTAATCTGTACCACATAGATGTAATCTTCATCATCGGCGGCAGAAGCAAACATGATACGGCCACCACTGCGCGGTAAACCGGTCGAACCTGCACTTGATTTAGAAACTTCGACCCAAGTCGATCCTCCATCGGAACTTTTCATTGTACGTCCGCCCAATGTTCCCCACACGTTACCGCCTGCGTCCATATGGATATCCCAACACGTACCATTTGAACCGATCTGTCCTTGTAATGGGTTACTCCAGCTCGTACCCCCGTTCGTTGATAGGCGGATACCTGAACTTGTTGCGATATATAGCTTCTCATTGTTGGCAGGATCGGTAACAATCGCCCCAACAGATGGGAATGTCGAAGTTGCTGATAACTGAGTAAACCCGGCATCGTTTGCGCCTTTCTTGAAAACACCTGCTCCAGGGAATCCAGAAGAGGTAGAGGCTCCGTATCCTGTGGTCCAGGTATTGTACAAACCCTCACCTGTACCGTAATAAACATCACCATCCTTACTGTAGGCGATGGTCATTACAGCCAAATTCACTTGTTCAGGATTTTCTTCTGTCCAGCTCAAACCGCCGTTAGCACTGTAATACAACCCACCACTAACTGACCCAACGTACATTTCGCTTGGATTTGAGGGATTGATTGCCAGCCCGCGTGTTCTTCCACCACGGTTGTTTGGACCACGTTCAGCCCAATTAAGACCGATAGCACTTTCGGGCATATTCTCTAAACTCTCAATGGCCGACTGAATATCTTCCTGATTTACAGTACCCGTCAATTGATTGGCGCGCAAACTATGCAAATATGCAGCAGCACCTGCGGCACTTTGTTCCTCCATATTTACTGGAGTATACTTTGGCGCACTGGTTGACAGTGCAATTATGGCGGCGGTTAGTACTGAGCCTGCTAAGGCAAAACGTAATCCTCTTTTCATGTATAGTAAACTAGTTGTTTCTAATGAAGTTAAAAATAGGGTGCAAAACGCATTACCGCAAGTGCTTATGCAAGATGCTTTTCAGCATGATAAGAACTACGAACTAATGGTCCAGACTCTACATATTTAAAGCCCATTTCCAGGCCAATTTCTTTTAATCTATCAAAGGTTTCAGGGGTAACAAACTCTGCCACAGGCAGATGCTTAGGAGTAGGCTGTAAATACTGACCTAGGGTCAAAACGTCAACGCGTGCATCAACTAATTCCTGCATGGCTTCTATGACCTCGTCTTCTGTTTCACCGAGACCGAGCATAATTCCACTTTTGGTGCGATGAATCCCCTGATCTTTAAGGTATTTCAGGACCATAAGCGAACGATCAAACTGTGCCTGGATTCTTACCTTCCGCGTCAATCTACGAACCGTCTCCATGTTGTGGCTCACAATTTCTGGATTCACTTCAATAATGCGGTCTACATTAAAGAGTTCTCCTTTGAAATCTGGAATGAGCGTTTCCATGGTAGTGTTTGGACTTAAACGACGAATGGCATTCACAGTTTCTGCCCAGATAATGGACCCCCCGTCTGCCAGGTCATCCCGATCTACTGAAGTGAGTACAGCATGTTTGATTTTCATCAACTTTACACTGCGTGCAACTTTTTCGGGCTCTTCCCAATCCACGGATTGCGGGCGCCCTGTGGCTACATTACAAAATCCACAAGAGCGCGTGCAGATATTACCGAGAATCATGAACGTTGCAGTCCCTTCACCCCAGCATTCACCCATGTTGGGGCAATGGCCAGATTCGCAAATGGTGTGTAGCTTGTATTTATCCACCAAACCTCGAACACTCTTGTATTTTTCGCCCGTAGGTAACTTCACGCGAAGCCACTGCGGCTTTTTCACGCGTTCTTTCGTTGCTTGAGGTTTTTGCGAATTATGTTGATCAACCATACTAGGATAACTTTTAGATGTTGGTTTTGTTTTGACTAAAACCAAATTCTTTGCGCCATTTTTCCACTGTGGTTTCAGTGACTTGTTGGTGCGAACCGTGAGCAAGTACTTTTCCGTCAGCAATCAAAATGAGCTGAGGGCTTTCATGCTGAACATTTAACTCTTCTGCTAAGGCCGAGGACAGAGGACGCTGGGCAACTACATCTAGATAAACCCAAGTTTCCTCGCTATTGCGCTTAACTAACTGAAGTCTTTTCATTGCAAAAAGACTTACACTGCAGCGCGTACTATGCTTGTAGATAAACACCGGTCCTTTTAGACGCAGATAACCCGCAATATCTTCAAAAGATTGCGGGTGCTCAAAGGGGATTTCCGGGGTAGTTCGACCCGTTTTATCCGTGGTGCGTAGGAAGCTCAACATGAGAATACGTAGGACATTTTTCAGTCGTTCCACATGAGGAGAGCGCCAATGTAGCGGCCAGTACTACAGCAAGAGTTAAAACTTTTTTCATCATTACATCGATTAGTTTCGCTTAACTTGCGAGTGGTAAAAATAACGCACACGCTTCAAACTTCTTGCGTAATGCCCAACTTCCTTTACACATTTCCAAAAAATTCTTGGTCCGACTTCTTTGAGTCTGAACAAAAGAAGGAGTATTGGACTACTTTAGATCAATTCCTTCAAATGGAATACGATACTAATACCTGTTATCCTCCTTCGACGGATATTTTTAAGGCCTTTGAAGTTTGTGAGCCACAAAATGTGCGCTGTATTATCATTGGCCAAGACCCATATCACGGTCACGGACAAGCCAACGGTTTAGCTTTTAGTGTGGCTAAAAACCAACCCATTCCTTCCTCCCTGAAAAATATATTCAAGGAATACAGCGCAGATCTAGATCTGGAGCCCCCAATGCACGGGGACCTTAGCAGCTGGGCTAGTAACGGTGTATTCTTGATGAATACGGCTTTATCTGTTCGAGAAAAAGAGGCCGGCTCCCACAAAAGCAAAGGATGGGAAATCTTCACGCGAAATGCGATAGCACACATTTTAAAGAACTCTCGAGATACCGGCTTTATTTGCTTTGGAGTTCCCGCACATAAAATCGCGCTGGAATGCTGTGAAAATTTTCCTAAAAACGAAACGGTAATTATACACACCCCACATCCATCGCCGCTCAGTGCCTACAGAGGTTTTTTTGGCTCAAAACCCTTCACAACTTTTAATGACAAACAGGCACAAAAAGATCGAAAAACTGTAACTTGGAATCTTCCTTCAAGTCAACAAGGAAAGTTGTTTTAAACTGACACAGAGAACTTTGAATTAACATGACAGAACTGATTTTTCCCATATTAAACGTTTTGCTTTTTGCCTATTTGGTCTACCGCATGCGCGGCTCTTCGGACGACCAGGGAGCTCCAGGTGGAAATCAAGACTTACCTGCATGGGCATCACAGCAATTGGAAGAATTAAAAGCAAGGATTCAGCAGCTCGAAAGCGACTTAAATGAAAGTAGAGAATCGCAACAACAAGTGCTATTAAACAGTGCTACTGAAAGAGCAACATTAGAAGGCGCTTTAAATGCGGCTAAAGAAAAATTGGCACACATTGAGAAAGTTCATGCGGCGCAAAAAACGGAAGACGAGAAGGCTAAAGAGGGAATGAAAAACGAGTTTAAAGTTCTTGCGCAATCTATCCTTGATGAAAAATCGAAACAATTCAAAACGACGAATTCTGAAGAATTAGATAAGCTACTTGCACCCTTTAAACAGAAACTCGAAGATTTCGAAAAAACAGTAAAGGACAACCATGAGAAAGAAGTCAAGTCCACTTCTGCATTGATGGAGAATATAAAGTCATTAAAGGACATGAATGACAAGCTCTCCGAGGAGGCAAGTGGACTAGCGAAAGCACTTCGCGGAGACAATAAGAAGCAAGGAAACTGGGGTGAATTCGTTTTGGAGCGTGCGCTCGAGATGAGCGGACTTACCAAAGAGAAAGAATATTTCGTCCAAAATAGCGAAACCACAGAGGATGGGCGGCGCTTACAACCCGATGTTATCATTCAGCTGCCTGGGAATAAGAAAATCATTATTGACTCGAAAGTAAGCTTAGTTGCTTGGGATAATTTTATCAATGCTGCAACGGAAGATGAAGCTGCAGCGGGATTAAAGGCACTGGCAGTAAGCGTTCAAACCCACATCAAAGGTCTAAGCGATAAAGACTATCCACAATTATACGGTGGGGATACCCCTGAATTTGTTTTGCTGTTTATTCCGATCGAGGCCGCATTCATGGAGGTAACTAAATTCGACCAAGCCTTGTATGAATATGCGTTCTCTAGAAAAATCATAGTGGTCAGTACCTCTACCCTGCTCGCCACATTGAAAACGATTGCAATGGCTTGGCGTCAGGAGAAGCAGACGAAAAATGTCATCGAAATTGCGGAAGCCGGCGGTAAACTCTACGATAAATTTGTTGGGCTTAGCGAAGATTTAAAAAAACTGGGCAGCCAATTCCAAACTGCACAGAAGACTTACGAAGACACCATGACCAAAATGATGGAGGGTCGAGGAAATCTAGTTTCTCAAGTGGAACGACTAAAGAAATTGGGCAGTAAGACAAAAAAAGAATTAGACAATAGACTTGTGGATAGAGCCGAATTAGGTGAATATTCAGATAAAAATATTGAAGAAAAACCCTCGGATAAATAACTATGGTAAACGACCAACTCATCTATGGACTGCGTCCGATTCTTCAAGCTGTTCAGGATGGACAGACCATCGATAAAGTATTCCTTCAAAAAGGAATCAGTGGTGCGCTTTATACGCAACTCGAAGGAACACTGCGCGATGCAGGAATCGAACCTAAATATGTACCCGTAGAAAAATTAAACCGCGTTACGCGCGGAAATCATCAAGGAGCCGTCGCTTACCTCAGCCCTATCGACTTCCACGATTTGGAAGAAGTTATTATGAAAGTCATAGAAGAGGGACGCAAGCCATTGATTCTCGCTTTAGATCGCATCACAGATGTACGAAACTTTGGTGCGATTACCCGAACAGCTGACTGTTCTGGTGTAGATGCCATTGTCATACCTAAAAACGATAGCGCTCCTGTAAGTGCGGATGCGGTTCGTACATCCACCGGAGCATTGCTTGAAGTACCTGTTTGTAAGGTCAATCATATGAAAGATGCCGTTTACCTGGCGCAAAGCTTAGGTCTGAAAATTATTGCAGGTACTGAAAAGTCTGAAACCCCTATGTACGAAGCGCCCTTTAATGAGCCCTGTATGGTTATTATGGGTAATGAAGAAACGGGTGTGCACAAAAGCCTTTTGCAATTGGCAGATGCCAAAGCCTTAATTCCAATGCATGGTCAAATCAATTCATTGAACGTAAGCGTGGCAACAGGAATCATTCTCTACGAAGCCGTTCGTCAAAGAAGTTAAAAATGAGGGGGATTTTAGTTGGATTATTAGCCATGTGCAGTAGTGTGCTTTTCGGGCAATACAATTGCCAAATCACCAAACATACGCATGCCGCTCAACAAAGTACCACATCCATTAATTACAATTCTAGATCGGATACTGCAGACTTAGAAGAACTGAAACTTGATATTAACACAACGGGATTCACTAACCAGCAGCTATTAGGAAAAGCCTCCTATCAAATAGAAGTGAAGATAAATTTCTCAAAGCTTCGATTCGATCTTTTAGGGTTTACTGTGGATAGTGTTATTAGCCCTTCGGGACCTCTTTCATTCACACAAAAAGGTGAACATTTAATAATAACCCATAATGCCACTGCCGGGAGCATTCTGCATTGGGACATTTATTACCAAGGCAACACAACCAAAGATGGTAGTGGCTGGGGCGGAATGCATCACGATGGTGCCTATGACTATAATCTAGGCGTAGGTTTCGCTGCTAACCCGCATGTTTACGGCCGAAGTCTCTTCCCTTGTTTTGACAATTTCGTGGAAAAATGCACCCTCGAAGAAATGAACATCACCACACCCTCTGGAAAGGTCGGTGTAAGCAACGGCATTCTCACCTCTGTAGATACACTCTCCTCAGGTAATTTGGTGTGGCATTGGGAAGGTCAGGCACCACTCCCCTCTTATCTCGTAAGTCTTGCAGTCTCAGATTACCATAAACAAAGCTGGACACACGCCGGAAAATCGTTTGAGCTCTATGGCCGTGCGCAGGATACTGCCAACATGACCGCGGGCTTCGTACATCTCAATGCTATCTATGATGCCTTTGTCGAAGAGTTCGGCCCATATGTCTTTGAGAAAGTCGGCTATGCCATGACCATTACAGGTGCCATGGAGCATGCAGGTATGATTCATTTGCCACGCACTTTGGCCAACGCCAACCTCAGCGGCGAAGACATCATCGCACATGAGTTGGCCCACATGTGGTTTGGGAATGCAGTGACGACTAAAACTGCAGAAGACATGTGGATCAACGAAGGCTTTGCTGAATTTGGCTCGCACTTCTATGAGGAGAAAGTATATGGGCGCGCGCAGTACGTGAATACGGTACAAAACAACCAAGCACTCGTACTGAAACAAGCCGCGCAAAATGATGGCGGTCACTTGGCACTAAGCGGTGTCAACCAGAATCAAACCTATGGCACACATACCTATCAAAAGGGAGCCATGGTCGCCCACAACCTTCGTGAGTTTTTAGGCGATAGCCTTTTCAGTCATGCGGTTAAACAACTCATTGCTGCCAACACCTTTGGCAATTACGATGCGAACAGTCTTAAGGTCTCCTTCGAGAACTCAACGGGTGAAGATTTAGACGATTTTTGGAACGATTGGATTTATAATCCCGGGTATCACGGGGCTTGGGTAGAATTAAATTATCCGGAAAATGCAAATTGGGCCACAGCCGATAAACAAGTAAATATTCACCATCTAAGCGCCAACACCGGAAATTATACCGCGAGTCAAAAGACCACACCCATTGTTGTATACAAACACAGCTACAACCATGGGTATAGTGGTAAAGAAGATCTGGGAAATGCCGGCTCCTTTGCATCTTCTAGCGCAGATTATACATACACCTCCCAAACCACCCAGTTAGGCTCGGGACAGGATTTTTGGCTAAGTACTAACGATAGTGCCGAATCTTTGGGAACCTCAGTCTACGACACTTTCACTTGGGCAGAGCTTAATGGCACTAAAACTTTACCTAAGACGGGAGTTAAAATAACTCCTAAACCCAATGCATCCGGACTTAACGGTACATTCTACGTGTGGCACCATTATACAGAGGGCAATTTCCCTAGTAACGGAGTTACAAGCCGCGATCATTTTTATTTCATCGGTTACGAAGGAAACCACGATCCACCCATTGATTATACAACAGAGCTGCCTTTCGAGGTAACTATCTCCTTCAACACTAATGCAAATAATAGCGGCTTAGACAGCGATTTAAATGGTTCACCCGGAAATCAGATGACCATTGGGGAAAGCCCAAATCTTAAATGGAAAACAGGAATGCCAATGGGTAATGCTTCAACACAAGCTTTAGGCAATACCGGTGTAGGTAATATTAGCTTCACGCCTCAGCATGTTGCACGCTACTACTTTATCATGAATACCGCCAATATTGGTGTTGAAGAAGGCGGCATAGACGGCTTGAAAATCTTTCCTAACCCGACAAATGGCATATTAATGATTGAAACCAATATTGGCTCCACCCAAATTGAATATCAAATCAGTGATGCACAGGGGAAAATCGTAGATCAAGGCACCTTAGCGCATACTCATGGTACCAGTGAAATGCAACTGCCAGAACAATGCAGTCCAGGAACCTACCTATTCACTTGTGAGGCAGGTACGACCAAATTTACCTTGCAGTAATTACTTCAGTACCAGCATTACTGGACAATGGTCGCTGCCCATCACTTCGTTCAAGATTTGTGAATCCTGTATTCGGCCCAAGAGTCCTGCGCTGACCATGAAATAATCCAAACGCCAGCCCACGTTTTTCGAGCGAGCTCCACCACGGTAACTCCACCAGCTGTACTTCACCGTATCTGGATAAAGCGTTCGAAAGGTATCCACAAAACCAGCTTCAATCATCGTCGTCATGCCGTCGATCTCCGCCTGTGTATATCCCGGGGTCTTATTGTAGTTCGGTTTTGGATTTTTCAAGTCTATTTCCTGGTGTGCCACGTTCAAATCGCCACAAACCACTACAGGCTTTTTCTCTTCCAAATTCTTTAAGTATGCCAGGAATGCAACATCCCATTCTTGGGTTCGGTAATCTAGACGTCTTAAACCTGAACTAGCATTCGGGACATAGGTGGTCACGTAATAGAAGTCCTCGTATTCAGCGGTAATGGCACGTCCCTCATTATCATGCTCGGCAATACCGATGCCCATCTTTACGGACAATGGTTCTACTTTCGATAGAATCGCAGTACCGCTATACCCTTTCTTCTCCGCGCTAAACGCATAGATATGGTAGCCTTTCAACTCCGCCAAAGCTTCCTTCACCTGCTCAGGCGTCGCCTTGGTCTCCTGCAATCCTACGACATCGCAGTCCAATACATGCAAGTCTTCTATTAAAGTTTTTCCAGCGGCAGCGCGCACGCCATTCACATTGAACGAGAGTAATTTCATTTACATATTTCTTCTATACTGTCCACCAACTTCGAACAGAGCGTTTGTAATTTGCCCTAGACTACAATGTTTTGCAGCCTCCATTAACACATCAAATATATTCTCATTCTGAACGGCAGCCTTTTGCAATGCGCTAATCATCTCCTCGTTCAATTCGCCTTTCGCCTTCTGAAGACGCTCGAGCATTTCTATTTGATATTCTTTTTCGTCGGTAGTGGCGCGAATAATTTCCGCCGGTAAAACGGTTGGTGAGCCTTTTTTATTGAGGAACGTGTTCACACCGATAATAGGGAATTCGCCCGTATGCTTAAGCATCTCATAATGCATGCTCTCCTCTTGTATCTTACCGCGCTGGTACATGGTTTCCATGGCACCCAAGACGCCACCGCGTTCTGCGATACGATCAAATTCAAGCAACACTGCCTCCTCAACGAGATCCGTCAATTCCTCAATAATAAAAGCACCTTGAATAGGGTTTTCATTCTTAGCAAGACCCAATTCTTTATTGATAATCAACTGAATGGCCATTGCGCGACGCACACTCTCCTCTGTCGGAGTCGTGATGGCCTCATCGTAAGCATTGGTGTGCAGAGAATTACAGTTATCGTAAATCGCATACAACGCTTGTAAGGTGGTGCGTATGTCGTTGAAATCGATCTCCTGCGCATGTAAACTGCGTCCAGAGGTTTGAATGTGGTATTTCAACATCTGCGAGCGCGCATCTGCACCATATTTATTCTTCATCGCGTTGGCCCAAATACGGCGCGCGACACGACCGATCACTGCATATTCTGGATCGATACCGTTGCTGAAGAAGAAACTCAAGTTTGGCGCAAATTTATCAATATCCATCCCCCGACTGAGGTAGTATTCAACGTAGGTAAATCCGTTAGAAAGTGTAAATGCCAATTGAGAAATCGGGTTTGCTCCTGCTTCAGCAATATGATAACCGGAGATGGACACGCTGTAGAAATTACGCACTTGCCAATCAATGAAATACGACTGTACATCGCCCATTAATCGCAAGGCAAATTCCGTTGAGAAGATACAAGTGTTTTGTGCCTGGTCCTCTTTTAAAATATCGGCCTGAACGGTTCCACGCACTGTATTCAATGCCTGTTTTTTGATTGACAAATAAACCTCTTTTGGCAATACCTCATCGCCCGTCACACCGAGAAGCATGAGGCCAAGTCCGTCATTACCCTCAGGCAGCTCCCCTTGATAGGCAGGGCGCGCAATAGAACGATCGTCGTACTTTGACTTTTTCAAGGCTTCTACCTGAGCCTCAAGTTTATGCTCTTTAATGTAGACCTCACATTCTTGATCTACCGCAGCATTCATGAAGTAGGCTAAAAGCATCGGCGCGGGACCATTGATAGTCATCGACACAGAAGTAGTTGCATCTGTCAAACGGAATCCACTGTACAGTTTTTTCGCATCGTCAAGGCAGCAGATACTCACCCCAGCGTTTCCTATTTTACCATAAATATCTGGTCGTCGATTAGGATCGTTTCCATAAAGTGTCACACTATCGAAAGCAGTAGACAATCGCTTCGCAGGCATCCCCAAGCTAACATAATGGAATCGCTTATTTGTGCGCTCCGGACCACCTTCACCTGCGAACATGCGCGTAGGATCTTCCCCTTCTCTTTTAAACGGATATATTCCCGCTGTATAAGGGAATTCACCAGGAACGTTTTCTAAGAGTAGCCAACGCAGAATATCGCCCCAACTGCGGTATTTCGGCAGTGCGACTTTCGGAATTTGAGTATGCGATAAACTCTCTGTATGTGTTTCAATATTGATGGCCTTACCACGGACATGGAAGGTGTAAACCGGGTCTTTATAACGTTTTACCGTCGCCTTCCATTTTTGCAATCGCTCCCAGTTGTGTGGATCAAAATCCATTTTAATCCGGTCGAAACTCAATTGCAATTGGCCAATTAATTCCTTGTCCTCTAAGGTTTCTATGGAGCGGTGTAATGCATACAACTTATCAGCGACCTCCACCTGCGCCATGATCTGATCACGGTAAATGCGGTGACTTTCAGAAATCTCGCTCAAATAGCGCGTCCGGTTCGGAGGAATAATAAAAATCTTCTCACTCATCTCCCGGGTTAACGCAAAGGTGCTGGTAAATCCTGCATTTGCCTTATTGTTGATCATTTCGATGATTGCACTGTACAAGCTATTGGTACCCGGATCATTGAACTGGCTAGCTATGGTTCCATAAACAGGCATAGTCTCCGGATTTTGCTCCCATAAGTTGTGATTGCGCTGGTACTGCTTTTTGACATCGCGTAATGCATCTAATGCCCCACGCTTATCGAATTTATTCAGTGCGATTAAATCGGCGAAATCAAGCATGTCGATTTTTTCCAATTGCGTTGCCGCACCATATTCTGGGGTCATCACATATAAACTCGCATCACTGTGGTCTAATATTTCAGTATCGCTTTGCCCAATTCCTGACGTTTCTAGGATGATCAAATCAAAACCAGCCACCTTAAGAATGTCTAGTGCATTTTGAACGTGTGCACTTAAGGCAAGATTGGCCTGACGCGTGGCTAACGAACGCATAAAAACATTACCATTTTTGATGGCATTCATACGAATACGATCACCCAGCAAAGCGCCGCCCGTTTTTCTTTTTGAAGGGTCGACTGAAACTACTGCCAAACGTTTTTCAGGGAAATCTAAGAGGAAGCGGCGTACCAATTCATCTACCATAGAACTCTTCCCTGCACCTCCGGTGCCCGTAATCCCTAGAATAGGCGTTTTAATCGCCGCTGCTTTCTCTGAAACTTGCCCTAAAGCGTCCGCATGCTTTTCACCACAATTTTCAGCCGCACTTATCCAGCGTGCTACAGTGGCTGCACTTGCAGAAGGGAGCGATGCCAAATCTGAAGGCAAGGCATCTCCAACTAAAAAATCCGATTGAGCGACCAAATCATTGATCATGCCCTGTAAACCCAACTTTCTTCCATCATCAGGATGGTACAGACGTGTAATACCGTAGGCATGCAGCTCATCTATCTCTTCCGGAAGGATTGTACCACCACCACCACCGAATATCTTTATATGTCCTGCTCCTTTTTCTTGTAGCAAGTCATACATGTATTTGAAGTATTCGGTATGCCCACCCTGGTAAGAGGTCATGGCAATTGCATTTGCATCTTCCTGAATGGCAGTATCAACTACTTCTTCAACGGAGCGGTCGTGTCCTAAGTGTATGACTTCACAACCGGTGCTTTGAATGATTCGACGCATGATGTTGATTGCTGCATCGTGTCCGTCAAAAAGTGAAGCGGCAGTGACAATGCGCACCTTGTTTTTAGGTACGTACGGAGCCGGGTTTTCCATAATCTGTGATAAGTATTTGGGACCTCTAAGATAAGGCAGAATCAGGCAATGATTGCTTTCGTTATATTTGAACAAATCGATTTTTATGAAGTCTTTGCGCTCCCTCTTTTTCTACATGCCTTTGCTCCTGCTACTTTCCGTCGATTCGGGCAGTCAAGATATCGGTCTTTGGCTTCGCATTACGCTCCTTGCCGCTGCCGGAGTAGTAGGGAGTGTCCTTACGCGCAAGCACGGTAGCAAAGGCCTTAGTCTTATAGGATTCCTTATCCTGCTGTTGTTTCTTCCGTTGCTAAAACTGGATAGTGTAAGCGCAGGTTCGGAGTTACTGGGATATGGCGCTCGAATCGCTCTTTTGTTTACTTGGGTCCACTTAAGCGCTGTATTATTTCGAAAAGAAAAATCCGATGGAATTTTAGCGTTGGCTACAGGCGCACAAGCAGCGCTATTAATTGCTGCTTTTAGCATTCTCCCTTCCCTCGTAGAAGCGTACAAAGCATCAAATATTTACCTCGCTAACGGCCCTCTTTTCACACATAAAAACTATGCCGCCGCAAGTCTACTATTACTAGTTCCACTTGCTTTAAATGCTCGTGAAGAGGGACTATTAGGTTTGTGGCTGCAACGCATTAGTGTCGGTCTTGCCATTTTGTGTATTCTACTTTTAAGAACTCGTGGCGTTTGGCTTGGGGCGTTTGTCATGACGGCTATAGCGGTGGCGTATTACGCATTTAAAGGGAATGCACAACGCAGAACTGTAGGACTGATTTCATTGGGAGTAATTTCGATTGGTATTGTGGTAGCCATCTTTGCTTCAGGAAGTGAAAAAATATTCAACAGCGACACCATTCAAAGTCGTCTGCACTACTGGAATGCATCTTGGGAGATGTTTATGGACCAGCCTGTAACAGGTGTCGGAGGCGGCCAATGGAAAATAGAATATCCAGGTACTGGTCTAAAAGGCACGAATGAAAGCGTGATGAGCGGACAGACATCAATTCTCCGCCCGCACAACGATTTATTGTGGATGCTTAGTGAAACTGGTATTGCGGGAGCACTGCTCTTCATAGCGCTACTAGTTTTAGGTTTTCGCCAAACAATTAAACATGAGCGTGGATTATTTTTCGCGCTAACCATCGTCGGCTTTGCGGTGTATGGCTTTGGGGAATTCCCGCTTGAGCGGGCTACACTTTTACTTCCGCTTGCCACTGCCTTAGGTTTTGCGGCTGCACACACAAAACCTTCGATCAAAACCCGCCCCATCGCAGGTGTGATTTTAGCAAGTATTGCAGGACTTTTTACTGTCTATGTCGGCCAAAACCGGGTACAAGGCGAGCGTGCTGCTCAAGATTGTTTAGACGGTTATATGTCAGGAAACGTACGAAGCATGCAGATCAATGCCCAAAAAGCACAAAATGTTTGCTTCGAAATGGACATCTACAACAACCCTATGGCCTACTTCGAAGGGCTTAGTCACATGCGTACACCGAACGGTCAGATACCATCAGATACTAAAATAAATCAAGCAGAAGCCGCTTTCAATCAAGCGTTAGAAATTCACCCTAACCATATTTTAACACTCAACCAATTAGCCGCCGTAAAGAGATACAACAGCAGTATCGGTGAGGCAATTGACCTTTACGAACGCGTTATTGAAATCGCACCACGCAATGGAAATGCTGCAATACAGCTTATGGAACTTTACCGTGTCAAAGGGGATGTATACAGCTCCTTGAATGCGATGAAAATGTTTGCGACTAAAGATCTACAATGGTACTGGCGCAACATGAACACTAAGAATTATCAGCCTCGAGGACAGACGGAAGGACAAAGAATGCAAATGCTCGATGCCTATAGAAAAAGCAGCGTAACAACGCTTAAACTCTTTGCAGGCATCAATAATCCAAGACCTGCTGCGAAATCACTCCATCGTGATTTGCAAGGCAAAAATCCGGGTGAAATGTGGCAAATCTGGCTGAATTGGCGCCAGAATTAAATAATAAAGTGGAATTCTGTTAATTTTTGATCGTTTTCTGCCTTAAAATTAGAAATACGATTACATTTAGTCCATGCAACAAACGATGAATCCTATTGTCAACTTCAATAACCGCAATTATAAGTGGAAGGGGTTGCTATATCCATACGTGAAGGCATAGATTACGATAAGCAAAAAACCCATTATAAATACAAAACGCCTTCACATTGTGAGGGCGTTTTTTTTTGATTTAAACGAATGAAAAACTTCATCAATTCTGTACGTAAAAGTGGTCCCTTAAGGACAAAAGATAACTTTATCATTACTCCATCAATGGTTGATGCTAATGGCCAATTATCCATTTGGAATTTGATGCAACTATTGAATGAGGTTAAAGGTGGACGTATGAACCAGCTTTTACTCAACGTACGGTTTGAGGACAGAGTCAAAAATATGGATCTAAAGATCTATGACAACGCCAGTTTACAGGAGGAGCTTGTTGTCGAGAGTAGCTTCGCCCCTAGCGGCAAACGTACTGTTGATCTTAAAATCTATGTGAGTCGTCGTAAAAAAGGAATGCCTGTTAAGCGCGTATGTAAAGCCGTATACACCTTAGGTATACACGCAGCAAAGTAGATACATCTGTTCATTGACAATGGTGATTTGGTTATTCCCGGAACAAGATTTCTATTTACTGCGGGCGCGGCTCGCCATGAAAAAAGCCCGGCGTAATGCGCCGGGCTTTTTTAGTCGTTTACATTACCCTTTCAAGGCTTCCAAGCGCTGCGTAATGAGTGCTATTTTACCTTCAGCATCAGACATTTTTTTACGCTCAGACGCGACGACCGCTTCAGGTGCATTAGCAACGAAGCGTTCATTGCTCAACTTTTTAGTTACACCAACTAAAAAGCCTTGGGTATATTTTAGTTCTTCTTCTAGTTTGACAATTTCTTCTTCAACATTTACAAATGCATCAGCAGGAATGGTGTAATTCACACCTCCCGCGACAAAACTAAATGCAGATTTCTGGACTTCGTCGACTTCAATAATTGAATCAACATTCGCCATTTTCTTGATCAATGCATCATATTCTGAATTGTGCGGAGTACCCTTAGCAATCTCAATGGTCAAGATTTCCTTTGGAGCAATACCATTTTCATTGCGTACCGTCCGTACACCACCTAAAACCTCTGCAAAATGATTGAACGACTTCAAAATCAAGTTATCTTCTACTTTCAAAGTAGGCCAAGGCGCAAAATTAATGGTTTCACCTTCTTTGCGGTCCGCGAGGTTTTGCCACAATTCTTCCGTGATGAATGGCATGAAAGGATGCATCACTTCTAAAAGTGTATTAAAAATAGATTTCGTCGCCTCTAGCGCTTCTGCCGAAACCTTTTCTCCACGAGCAGGCTTCACCATTTCTAAATACCACGAACAGAAATCATCCCAAACAAGCTTATAGGTAGTCATCAAAGCTTCTGATAGACGGTATTTCGTAAAGCTGCTTTCCAATTCTACTAATGCCTCACCGATACGATTACGCATCCAATTCACCGCGAGCGCTTCGGAGGGACTCATCTTATCTGCTCCAGTCTCCCACATGCCCACTAATCGGAAGGCATTCCAAACTTTATTTGCGAAAAAAGAACCTTGAGAACATAAATCTTCATCGAACAGCAGATCGTTTCCTGCGGGTGCCGTCATAAGCATTCCTACACGCACACCGTCGGCACCATATTGGGCTATCAAATCTAATGGATCTGGACTGTTACCTAATTGTTTGGACATTTTGCGACGCTTCTTATCACGTACCATACCTGTGAAGTACACATCTTTGAAAGGACGCTTTCCTTTGAACTCATAACCTGCCATGATCATGCGAGCCACCCAGAAAAATATGATATCCTGTCCTGTTACTAGTGTATTTGTTGGGTAGAAATAGTCCTCCTCTTCAGGATTGTCAGCAAACACGCTATACGGCCAAAGCCACGAACTGAACCAAGTATCCATGACATCTTCGTCCTGGCTCACCTGGTCCGTTCCCAATGCTTGTACGGCCTCTTCACGGGTCTTGCAAACGGCAACGTTGCCTTCGGTATCGTACCATGCTGGAATCCGATGACCCCACCACAGCTGACGGGAAACACACCAATCCTTGATGTTTTCCATCCAATACAAATAGGTTTTCTCCGTATGCGGAGGATGCAACGTAATGTCTTTTGATTTTACGCCATCAATAGCTGGCTTTACAAGATCGGCCATTTTAAGAAACCACTGCATCGAAAGTCTCGGTTCTATGACTGCATCTGTACGCTCACTGCGCCCTACTTTATTGCGTAAGTCTTTTGTCTCAACTAATAGACCTGCTTCATCCAATGCTTTTGCCACGGCTTTCCGCGCAACAAATCGATCCATGCCTTCAAAAGCACCGCCGTGGGCATTCAAAACGGCATGCTGATCAAAAATATCAATCACTTCCAAACCGTGCTTCTCTCCTAGCATGTTGTCATTCGTATCATGAGCAGGAGTCACTTTTAAAGCACCCGTACCAAACTCAATATCTACATAATCGTCGAAGATGATGGGAACAGCGCGGCCAACTAATGGGACAATTGCTTTTTTACCCTTTAAATGTTGGTAACGCTGATCGTCAGGATTCACACAAACAGCTGTATCACCAAAGATGGTTTCTGGACGGGTCGTAGCTACTTGCAAAGACTCATCAGACCCTTCGATCTGGTAAGTCATGTAGTACAAACGACTATTCTCCTCTTTATGAATAACCTCCTCATCAGAAACTGCGGTGAGTGCCACAGGGTCCCAATTCACCATGCGTAGGCCACGATAAATCATTCCTTTTTCATGAAGGTCAATGAAAACGTCAATCACCTGTTTGCTGCGCGTTTCATCTAATGTGAAAGCAGTTCTATCCCAATCGCAAGAGGCTCCTAAATGCCTGAGTTGTTTTAAGATAATACCACCGTATTCATCGGTCCAGTCCCAAGCATGTTTTAAAAAGTCTTCCCTACTGAGGTCCGATTTTTTTATGCCTTGTTCGCGCAATCGCTTCACCACTTTCGCCTCTGTAGCGATAGATGCGTGATCTGTACCAGGAACCCAACATGCATTTAAACCCAACATGCGTGCACGGCGAATGAGAACATCCTGAATCGTATTGTTAAGCATATGTCCCATGTGTAACTTACCAGTAACATTGGGAGGTGGAATAACGATGGTATAGGGCTCCTTTTCACTGACCTCAGCGTGGAAATAATTCTTTTCCAACCAATGGTTGTACCACTTTGATTCGATATCTCCTGGAGTATATTTCCCGATTTCGCGCATGAAAAATTAACTTAAGTAAGTTGCAAAAATACAAGGCTTCGCGCATTCCATGAACCCAGAGGCTAAGAGTTTGTTAATTTCCTTTGAAAGTGCTTAAACTACACTTACATTTGAACAAGTAAAATTCTATTAGCAGATTATGAAAAAGTTATTCCTAACATTATTTGTAGCCCTCTTTGGCTTTGTTGCACAGGCTCAAGAAGAAGCCGTTGACGGTGCGAAAATTGCATTCGAACAAAAAGTAATTAACTACGGAAAGGTAGAAAAAGGAGGAAACGGAACGCGCGTTTTTAAATTTATAAATGAAGGCACAGAGCCATTAGTATTAAATTCCGTTCGCGCATCTTGTGGTTGTACAACTCCAAAATGGACCCGTGAGCCTATCGCTCCTGGTACAGAAGGCGAAATCACCGTAAAATACGATACTAATAGAATGGGGAACTTCCACAAAACGGTTACTGTTCAGTCAAACGCCAGTAACAAAACGGTTGTCCTTACGATTAAAGGCCAGGTTATGAATCCTGAATCAAAGCCTTCAACCCCTACCAAGAAGGGCGGTAGCTTAATCGCAAATTAAGTTCAAAGGTGTGCGAGGTACACCTTCAAAGTTTCAAGAAAGCCCCGTATTTTTGCGGGGCTTTTGCATTTAAAAATCACACATTATGCCGACTGTATCTAGAAAAGGTAAAGCAATGCCTTCAAGTCCTATTCGCAAACTGGTTCCTTTCGCAGAAGAAGCTGAACGCTCTGGAAAAAAAGTGTTTTATCTAAATATCGGTCAGCCCGATATACATACTCCAGAAGTAGCACAGCAAGCGATTAAACAAGCGGATATTCCAGTACTTGCGTACAGCCACAGTGCCGGATTCGCAAGTCTCAGATCTGGCCTTTCAAGATATTATCACGGAAAAAATCTTCCTGTATCCAGTGAAGAAATTATAGTGACTACAGGCGGTTCGGAGGCTTTACTTTTCACTTTCGGCTCTGCGATGGACGAAGGCGATGAAGTAATTATTCCCGAGCCATTTTATGCTAATTATAACGGTTTTGCTACGGCGAGTGGCGTAAAAGTCGTACCTGTAGAGGCGAATATTGAAAATGGCTTTGCCTTACCTCCGGTAAGCGCTTTTGAAGCGGCTATTACACCCAAAACAAAGGGAATACTCATCTGTAATCCGGGAAATCCAACCGGCTACCTTTATAGTATCGAAGAATTGGAACAACTCCGTGACATCGTCCTCAAACACGATCTATTTCTTATTGCAGATGAGGTCTACCGGGAATTCACTTACGATGGCGCGAAGCATTATTCTGTCTTCGCGATGGATGGATTGGAACAGCATGCAATAGTTGTGGACAGTTTTTCAAAGCGCTACAGCATGTGCGGTGCTCGAATTGGCTGTTTGGTAAGTAAAAATAAAATCTTCATGGCTACAGCGATGAAATTTGCCCAAGCCAGACTTTCTCCTCCAACCTATGCGCAAATAGCGAGTGAAGCGGCTTTGAAGACCGCCCAATCGTATTTTGATGATGTAAACGCGGAATACGTGGAGCGCAGAAATGTTCTTGTTGACGGTTTAAATAGCATCGATGGAGTGTTTTGCCCGAAGCCAAAGGGTGCTTTTTATGCCGTAGCATCTTTCCCTGTAGAAAGCGCTGAGCACTTTGCAGAATGGCTGCTTAGCGAATTTGATCACCATGGGAAAACATTAATGATGGCTCCTGCTGCTGGCTTTTACGCGAAACCTGAATTGGGCAGACAACAAGCGAGACTTGCATATGTCTTAAATGTTAAAGACCTTAAGGAATGTATAGAGATCATCCGACACGCATTGCAGGTTTATCCTGGAACTATTAAATAAACATCCTTTGATTGTACAAATCAACAAGAGCCTAAAGGAACTCAACACCTTTGGAATAGATCACAAAGCGGAGCGCTTGATATGGGCCCACAGCAAGGAGGGAATCTTGAATTACGTAAGTCATCACGGTGCGCCTTCCCTTGTCCTGGGAGGAGGGTCAAACATGTTGTTGACCCAAGATATTTCTGGTGACGTACTAAAGGTTGACATCCACGGTCGAAAAGTAGTTTACGAGGATGATGACCAGGTTCATATCAGGTTTGGTGCAGGCGAAAATTGGCACGAGATCGTACTCTGGACGTTAGATCAAGGGCTTGGAGGATTAGAAAACCTAAGTCTTATTCCAGGAAACTGCGGTACTGCACCGGTACAGAATATTGGTGCGTATGGCGTTGAACTTAAGGACTGCTTCATCTCTTGCGAGGGGGTACGTATCGACGAAAAACGCTTCTTTGAATTGGACCTTGAAGGCTGCAAATTTGGCTACAGGGATAGCATTTTTAAAAATGACTGGAAAGGTAAAGCCATTATTACTCGAATTACGTTGCGTTTGACCAAACACAATCACAAGCTTAGCCTAGATTATGGAGCGATAAAAGATGAATTGGCCGCGAAGGGTGTTGAGGAGCCTACTCCCAAGACCATTAGCGACGCAGTAGTGGCCATTCGAAAGAAAAAACTACCCGATCCAGCGGAGATAGGAAATAGCGGTTCATTCTTTAAAAACCCTGTGGTTCCCGAAGAGCTAGCAAATACACTTAAAGAGCGTTATCCTGAAATGCCAATTTATACTGTGGATGGCGGTATTAAGATTGCCGCAGGCTGGCTGATTGAAAAAGCCGGTTGGAAAGGCTATAAAGATGGAGATGTGGGCGTACACAAGAATCAAGCATTGGTCTTAGTGAACTACGCCAATGCCACAGGAGCTGAAGTACTCGCTTTGGCCCACTCTGTTATTAGTAGCGTACAAGAGAAATTCGGTATTGTACTGCAGGCAGAAGTGAACTTAATATGAGTAGATCCGTCGCTTTTCACACGCTGGGTTGCAAACTGAATTTCGCAGAAACCTCGACCATAGCTAAAGACTTTGATACGGCTGGATTCATCACCGTACCCTACAAAGAAAAAGCCGATGTGTATGTCATCAACACCTGCAGTGTTACTGAAAACGCGGACAGAGAGTGCCGAAATATCGTCGGACGTGCACTAAAAGCGAACCCCGATGGATTTATCGTGGTGGTTGGGTGTTATGCCCAATTAAAGCCTGAACAAATCATGGAAATGCCGGGCGTCGATCTTGTCTTAGGAGCTACCGAAAAATTTAATGTGACCCAGTTTTTAGGCGCCCTCGAAAAACAAGAAGGTCCGGCAGAAATCCACAGCTGTGAAATATCTGAAGCCAATTCTTTTGTGAGTTCCTACAGTGCTGGTGAACGAACACGAGCTTTTTTAAAAGTTCAAGACGGTTGCGATTATAAATGCACCTATTGTACCATTCCTCTCGCGCGCGGAATCTCACGTTCGGACACTTTAGAGAACGTGGTGAAAAATGCACAAGAAATTGCAGCGAAAGGCATACCTGAGATTGTACTCACCGGGGTAAATGTTGGGGATTATGGTAAAGGGGAATTTGGTAATAAGCGGCACGAGAATACGTTTTTAGAATTGGTTCAAGCACTAGACGAGCAGGTACCTGTGGAACGTATTCGTATCTCTTCTATCGAACCGAACCTTCTGCGGGATGAAATCATTACTTTCACAGGCGCGAGTAAAAAATTCGTTCCGCATTTTCACATCCCACTTCAAAGCGGTTCGGACGAAATTCTCAAGAAGATGAAACGGCGATACATGACCGCACTCTACAGGCAACGTGTGGCCGCTATACGAAAAGCCCATCCCAATGCGGGAATAGGCGTTGACGTCATCGTGGGTTTTCCTGGTGAAACAGAGGCACATTTTTTAGAGACCTACAACTTTATCAATGACCTAGATATAAGCTATTTACATGTGTTTACTTACAGTGAAAGAAATAACACCGCCGCTACACAGATGGACGGTGTTGTTCCTATCCCTGAGCGAAAACGCAGAAATAAGATGCTGCGTATATTGAGTGAAAAGAAAACACGCCTGTTCTACGAAAGTCAGTTAGGCACATCACGAGCTATCCTTTTTGAAAGCGAAAATCGTAACGGTTACATGTACGGATACACAGATAATTACGTTCGTGTAAAAACATTCTGGAACCCCGAATGGGCAAACAAAATCAAAAGATTCTCATTATCTAGCATTAACCATGATGGAATTATTATCTTAGAAGCACCTAAAAACGCCATTAATGCCACAGATTTTCATCGAATATAAGCCCCTTGTGGGTGAGGATGCTTTTATAAAGCATTGGCAGAAATGTCGAGCCTCACACGTAAAAGACGGTCTAGTTCATAATTCAGAGTTGTATAAAATTAGAGAAGGTATGTTCCTTGGAATGATCGATTTCAATCCAGACTATAGAGAGCAAGTCCTCACACTCTACACGGATCATCACAAAGTTCAGAGTGGAATGCAAACCATCTGTAAAAGCATACATTTTAAATACGCAGCCCTTCGAAAATAGCG
>ERZ767114.168-NODE-168-length-45336-cov-5.129367_pt1 | contig 45336 bp, 47 predicted proteins | sample MGYA00374952_ERZ767114 | MGnify/ENA primary metagenome ERZ767114 (study PRJEB28939, sample SAMN06267156) | marine metagenome | isolation source: Columbia River Estuary | place: USA:Columbia River Estuary, USA | collected 2012-05-05 ... | reverse complement strand
GGGCCGGTTTTAGTCGGTGTTTTGACACATTATATCAATATGTATCCAGAATTAGCGATGAAAGAAATGAAAGAAAAAATTTTGAGTGATGCTACAAAGGATCATATTAAAAGTAATAGAGGTAAAACTAATAATTTATTAGTTTATTTAGAAAGGGGTTAATTAACGTAAAGGTATTTGGTCATTATTTTGTAGATAATAATTTCTTTTTTGGTATAATTGAAAGATATAATCAAAAATTAGAATATAGAGATAAAACAATAAAGTAATTAACAATATAAAAAAAACATAAAATGATATAATAAGAATAGTTGGAAAATCATTTAATAATAATTTAAGTTGAATTTGAGGAAAATCATCTCCTGGACTTGACATTTTTAATTTAAAAAAATGAATTTGAATATTTAATTCATTTTTTTAATATGTGTATCATTTACGATATAAAAAGACAGACGATAGGTAAACTACTTAATAAAATACAAGTTGATGAAAAAAAGATTATAAAAATAGGTAAATTAGTTAAAAAAATAGAAAAGATGGATAAAGATAATTATAAATATGGAAGTAGTTGGTTGGATAATTTGTTTATGAAAAGGAGTATTAAAAAGCTAAATAAAATTTTAGAGGAATATAAGATTATTATTATTTTTGATTAATTTTTAAAAAGTTATTTTAAATGGTATAAGTAATAGTAATAGACAAAATATATAATGTTAAAAAATATACAAGATTTATTTTTAGAAAAGCATGGTTCTTATTATCGAATGTTACAATTTGAGACAATTAGTATATTTGTGATTATTTTAATATTTTTTACATATTTTTTCAATAAAAATTATGGATTTGTGATTATATTAATTATATTCTCTTTATATTTATCTGATAGTTATGTTGGTGTAAAAAGTAATAATGTGGAAAGTTTCAATGAAATAACGATGGTAAAATTAGATACATTAAAATCGTTATCTAATAAATACATAGAAGAAAAGATGAAGATAATTAGAAATTCAAATCCGCAAAACATGTCATCTGATGAAATAAAACGTATATATAGTAGGAATAATTTGGATTCTTTATATATTGATGCTAATTTAATAAATTTTATATATTCAATAAAGGATTTAGCTAATTATAATATGAATGAATTTTTTGAATTATTAAAGGGTACAAATTCTATATTAAGAATTAAAAGAGATATAGATGAATACTATAATGCGAATGGATATTATCCAGAAAATACATCAGAATTATTCGAGTCTGCTTTGCAGCTTCGTAGAAATACGATTAATAACTTGCATAATTTTATATATACTATACCAAAAATGAGTAAAATGTATAAATATTTATCTTCTTCTACTGAGAGATATTCTGTTTTAATATCAAGAGTTACAGATTGGATACATTCTGCTTATAAAAATAATATTAAAACACGAGGAATAAATGCGAATACAAAATTTGTTAGTTATAATACAACAAAACCATATGATGATAAAGAAAATCATCAAAGTATTCCTGGAAAAGGTGAAGAAAAATTAATAAATTTTCATTATTAATTCTGTTGTTGTAGTTTTAGAGTAAAATGTCTTTTATTAAAAAATCAAAGTTTATTTGTTTCGAGTAATCTAAAAATTGCTTGTTCTTTCATTTTACATTCAAGCATAACATCAATTGGAAAAGTTATAGTAAGTAATGATTGATGTAAAAATTGTATATAATCAGAATGTTTTCTTCTTGCTGTTTTTGAATCTTTTTCTGTAATTCCTGGGACACTGTTGCTGACGTGAACTTTAGGTTTGATATTTCTATTGTTCCATACAGCAAAAACACGTTCAAAATAAAATTCAACAGGATTATCAGAAGGATAAATTGAATCGTGATGCATATCGATTACGATTGGTACCTGTAATTTTTCGCTAATAGGTAAGAGATCTTTTACGCAATAGCACATTTCGCAATTTTCCAAGACTAAACGGTTACGTGTATTTTCAGGTAAAAGAGAGATATTTTCTTCGAGACGTTCTAAAGCTTTTTGTTTATTTCCGTAAACGCCACCGCCATGGATGATAATTACGGAATTTTGATCAAGACCCATCATATCTAAAATTTCATTATGATGGTTTAAATCAAGAAAAGTGTTTTTTACAACATTTTCATTTGGACTACTTAGTACATTGTATTGTCCAGGATGCATAGTTAAACGTATCTTATTTTCTTTAGCGTAATCACCTATAGTTTTTAATGTTTCTTTTGCAAAATCGATAGAATAGCCATGTTCAGGATGGCTTGCAAATGGAAAGATTTCTGAACTAAGACGCATAAAAAAGATTTGATGTTTAACATTCCATTGTAATTGAGTAAAAAGATCTTTTAAATTTTGATCAATGAGAGATTTAAGATAAGAGAATCCTTTTTCTTGTAACGTTGCCAAACGCAATGTTCTTGACGTAAAAATAGCTGGTTTATTTTTACGTAATTCAGTATTTAAACAGGCGTAACCAAAATTAAAATTTTTAGGAATTGAAATGCAGTTTTTTACAACTGTACCTTCTTCAATTCCTTCAACTTCTTCAATTCCTTCAACTTTATCTTCTTCGCACGAATTACACATAACTTTACATTATTTAATGAAATATGTTTTATTTTCAATTTTTATATTTTTAATCTAATAATTTATTTTATAATTTTTAAAAATTGAAATAAAAAAGTGGGAGGGTAATATATAAAATGGTAAAAGAAACTAAAGATTTGATTGATTTTCCAAAGGTATGTGGTGTTTTAGTAGAACCAAGAAAATTAGATAATATTGTTATTTTGATAGAGAATTTTCAAAAAGTAATGCCGGCGAGGCATCTTTTCTTTTTTTGTGGATCTAAAACAATAAATTATTATAAAGAATTATATAAAAATGATAATTTAATAACATTTGTTGATTTAAAGGTAGATAATTTAACAGCAAAACAGCATAATAATTTATGGAAGACTCTTTCTTTTTGGGAAAATTTTAAAGATTTTACTCACATCCTGACTATTCAAACGGATGGTTGTTTGTGTGAGAATTCTGAATATAAAATAGAAGATTTTTATAAATATGATTATGTAGGTGGATATACTCCATATAAGTGGTGGTGGAAAGAAACAAAAGGTCTTCATAGATATACTGATTTTCAATGTTTTAATGGGGGTTTTTCTTTTAGAAAGATTCAATCAATGATAGATGTATTAAATGAATATCCTCCTTTACCAACAGAAGATTTTTACGATGGGTTATGTTTTAGAGCTTATGGTGAAGATTTATATTTTGTTGTTGGTCTTTTAACATTAAATAATAATTATTTATCTAAAAAATATGTTGTAGGATTAGACGAATTTGCTACTAAATTTTGTACACATACACATTATTTGCACAAAACATTTTGTGTTCACAAGTATGATAATTATGTAACTTCTGGAGATGTTATTTCTTTTTTAAACTATTGTCCTACATTTTTTAATTTTATAGAAAAAAGGAAAAAAAATGATTTAAAATAATAGTATAAATAGTATATAATTATATATGATTTATACTCTTTTAGTATTAACTGTTGGTGTATTTTTAGGTCAAGAATACAATTTACCATCTGTAAAAAACGTTTTATTGTATACGTATAATTTTTTAAATGAAAGAAAAAAAGTAAAAGATGATGATGAAAATAATATAAAAAATATGTTTGGTTATTTTAAATAAAAAAAAATGAATTCTATATAATTTTTTAATTTTACAAAATGGATAATTATGGAATGTTTAAAATTGGATCCTTTACCGACGGTACCTTTACCGAAGGTACCTTTACCGACAAAGGTACCTTGCCGTCTAATACCTTCGGTAAAGGTATCGCTAATAAAGTTGACGTAAGTAACAACGACAGTAAGGTATATATTGTTGATTTTTTAAATATTTTTTCTGATTTTAGAGAAATTAAATACAAAAAAGAGAATATTGATTTTCATTCTGTAAAGCATAACAACAAAGAGAAAGATACGTATGATTTTTTCAACTTGTTTTTTACAAAATATATAGATTATGTTAAAATAAATAAATCCAGTTATTTTTATTTTGTGATGAAAAAGTTACATAATTACGAAGTTATATTAGATAATATTATAAAGACTCATAAAAATTTTAATATGAAATTTATGATAATAGAGGATAAATTTAAAAATGAATTGTTAGACAAGAACAAGGATGATTTTTTATGTCAGTATTTTTTTTACATTTTACAAAAAACAAATGATTGTGTATTAATTTCTAATGATAAATATAGGGATAAAGGAAATTATATTAAATTATTTAATTTTGATATTTTTGTAAGGGTAGTTAATTTTGATAATAAGAAAAATATAATAGAAAAATCTATTCTAAAAATAAAGTTGTCAGATAATATAAGTAATCTTATTATCTTTCAAAAATTTAATAGATGTACTATTCCAAAAAGGGATCTTAATATTATTTTATAATTAAAATTGTTTTATAATTAATATTATTTTAATTAAAATTCTTTTAAAACAAATATTTTAGAGATATATTCAAAAAAGTATATTTTAGAGAAAATTGTAAATAATTTAGGTCTAGATGTATTTTTTTCTTCCAAGAAATCTGAAAAATATTTTGATTTAATAATTTGATATAGCATATAGATACAATTTTTTGTACCATAGATAATATCGTATACTTTATTTACATACAAAACGTTATCTTTTAAAGGATACATTATTTGTAAAGTTTTATTATTATCAAAATATTTAGTATTAAATTGAATAATAATTTCTAAATCGCCAACTGCTATTTCTTCACTTTTTATCAATCTATTATCTTCATTTTTATCGTTTTGTGCATTGAAATTAAAAATGCAATCTAAATTATGTATAATATTTTCATGATATATTTTTGAATATGTATTGTCTTGATTGTTATTAAGAATAGTTATAGATTCTGGATAAGGTACAATATAAGAATCTTTCTTTTTTATAATAATAAGATTCATTTTATATTGTTGTACAAGTAATGTAATTTCTTTATTGTTTTTTAATTTTCCATTAAAGAACATTCCTATATTTGGTAATTTAATATTTAAATTTTTATGAGAAAATGATTTAACATTATCTTGCCGTCTAATACCTTCGGTAAAGGTAGGTGAATCTTCATTTGTTTTAAAATTTTCTAAAATTTTACATTTTTCAAGATCTATATTTACATTATCATTTATGACAATATTTGAAATGATATGATTAAATGGTATAAGACTATCTAAAATATCATTGCAATTTTCTACATTAATATTAATTACTAAAGAGTCTATATTTTGTATATTATATTGTAGTATAATGTTATTTATGCTAGTAGTAAAAACATTATATTTTTTTACATTAAAATAATTAGTTCCTCTAACAAGTAAGTTTTTATCGTTTTTAGTAAAGTATTTATCTTCATCTTTATTAAAATATAAAATAGAGTCAGTCATGGTATCTTTTTCAGATAATATTTTAGAAATAAGTATAATATTTTTATCTAAATTTTTTTGTTTTAATAAATCTATGATTTCTCCTCTTGGTTCTATTAATAAAATATGATTGTTTGGCGATTTAATAAATGAGCAATGTTCTTGATATCCGTAAACAATGTTACATGATTTTAAAGACATAATAATGTAAGTAAAGATAAAATAAATCAAAAAAATACATTAAGGCTACAATTAAAATTAAAATTAAAATTAAATTGTATTGTATATATAATGAATAAAGAAAAGGATAAAAAATCTATATCATCTTTAAAGGTTCCTTCAATAACATCATTGCATCAAGAGAAATTTGTAAAAGAAACAAACAAGATTGATATTTATAATATTGTATTGAATAAAATTATAGAAAAAATTCTTTATACAAATCGCCATACAGATAAAACATATGTTATATTTGAAGTTCCCAAGATACTTATAGGGTATCCTCAATATGATATGAAATCGTGTATTTTGTTTATTATAAATAAATTATCTTCCAATGGTTATTTTGTAGAATTCATGGATCCATTTTATATTTATATAGATTGGGGTTCAAGTGAGGCTTCAGTGGAAAAAAGAAAAAATAGAATAGAAATTCCTAGAATTCCTGTTAAAAATGTAGATAGTTTAAAAGCTCAAACAAAAGCTTTATTAACACAATTTCCAGATACATCAAAAGTAGAGTTTGTATACGAAGAGGATTATAAAGAAAAGAATAAGAATAAAAAGAAAATTACAAAAGGTAAAAAAAATAAAAAGTGAAAAATTAAAAAAAAGGTTGAAAAAATGTAATGAAGAGATATATAAAGAGTAATAAATTAAAAAATAATCAAATATGTATAAGTGGAGAATGGTTAAAATGGGTAAAAAATAATGATTTGTATAAATGTGAAATTATAAAAAATGAGGAAATAAAGATAGTAATTGATTTTATAAACGAGAATGATAATAGATTCAAGATAAATGACATTTCTTTTTTAAAAAACTATGTTTATTTTAAAATTACAAAGTGTAATACAAATAATATTTGTGCAATAGTTGTTTTAAAAAAGCAACATTTATTTATAAAAGATAATAATGATTTTAAATTATACGATTCGATATGTATAGATTATATATGTAAAATGAAAAATGCATTAAAAACTAATACGAATAATGATAATGTCATATATGAAGAAGACGGCATTCCTTTAAAAACAATTTCGACTGATGATTTGGAAATAGATGATATTATAAACATATCAATTAGTACATTTATAAAGATGTATAATACCAATACTTTGTGTTTTATTTATAATTTAAATACTAAAAATTTTACTTGTAATGAAATAGATGAAATTGATAAAAGTACATTATTTTGTAAAAAACACTTTTATTATAGACCTATATATATTGATAAATTATTAAAAAGTGATATATTAAATAGATTAAGTGACAATGATATAAATGTTTATAAAAAGGTATACAATACTTTTAGTTATCATATATCATTTTTAAAAAATGTAAAGATAGAATTTATTGCGGACGCAGAGAAATATGACGAATATGATTTATATGATTTAGCTGAAGAATTAAGTGATAAATTATTAGAATACAATGAAAAAACAAAAGAAGTATTTGACTATATAGATAAAAATGAAATGTATGATATATTAAAAAATCCTGTTTTTTATAAATTTATATTAAGAAATAATAATAATGAAATTATAGATTTTGCATGTATAAAATGGTATTATATAACAAATAATAAAGAAAAAGATAAAATTTATTCTAAAAATGGTAAATATTATTGTAGTTTTTATTCTAATTCATCTTCATTACATATTTCTTATATTTTAGAAGCGGTAAGTGAATATTGTTATAAGAATGATATATTAGATATAATAACATTAGAGGATTTTTTTACAGGTGATGAAACAAATTATTTTAAATTGGTAAAAAAATGTACACGATATTATTATATAAAAAATATAAAAACATCTCTTGTTGTAAACTCTAGAAAAAATGGGTTAATTGGATTATTTAACTAATTTTTTTTTAACATGTATATCTATGGACAAGGAGTTTTTAATAATTGATACTCATCAAAGTAAAAATGGTAATGTTACAGAATTAAAAGAAAGTGATGGTAAAATACTAATAAAACAATTTTCGGGAACAAATACGGATAATTTTATTATAAAAAAATTCAATGGAAAAAAATTAGAATTTTGTTTTTTTAAATTGAATGGTATTTATTACGTTAATATAAATGGATGTCATATTATAGATTACAAAAATTTTATACATATACATCATATATCTCAAATACAGGAAAATGTATCTATAAAAAATTCATATTTAGGAGAGATAATATTATTAGATTGCGACGTTGATATGGTTTATAAAGCATTAACTATAATGTCTAATTGGATAAAATCAAAACAGACAATATTTAACGATATTGTTTATTATATTTTTAATTAAAAAATTAAATGAAATAATTAAAAAAAGAAATGTACAATTAAAGAGAAAATAATAATTGCAAATTGAAAGGTATAAAGTGTTTTTTTATAGCCTTCGTAATCATAACCTATACCGTATATTCTAGGTTTACCATTTGGCTTAAATAGTATAGTAGGTTTAGTTATATATATAATAATGATAATACAAAATAGATATATAATTTTTCTTTGTATTTCTGAAGATGATAATATTAACATAATTACTTTATACAAAGAAAATAATTTAAAGGATTAAAAGATATATAGAATAGAAAATATATAGAATAGAAAATATATGAATTTACCAGAAAATCCTGGTAGAGAAAGACGTTTAGCTTATGGTAATTATATACGTAATATAAATAGAAGAAATAGACTGCGAGGTAACGATGTTGATGTTGAAATAAATTTAATTGGTAATAATTTTCAGAACAGTCGAATAAGAGTTGAGAGAGCATCAAGGATTAATGGATTATTATTAAAAGATTTATATGAAAATTCTGATGTATATTTTAAAAAGGAAAACATATTATGTAGTATTTGTTTAAATGATAAAACAGATAATATTATAAGAAAGTTAGTTTGTAATCATTTTTTTCATATAGATTGTATAGAAATGTGGTTATCCGATAATAATAATTGCCCTATGTGTAGATATACCTTACTTTTTTAAAAAAAAAGTACCTTTTAATTAAATTAAATTGCGTAATATAATTAACCAATTTTTTTTTATACTATAATAATAATATGGATACTAAATCATTACAGGCAGAAAATATAAAGACTGTATTTCATCCAAGTATGTTTGAACAACAGCCAACTGGGATACCTGATGTGAAAAGAACTTTATTATCTATTAGTCAAGAAAGAGATCAAAAATTATCAGAAAAAGATTTTAAAGATATTGTGTCACGTGGATCTTTTCTTTTTACTGATGATGATAAAAAAATTGGTAAAAACAATACAAGATTTATGTTTAAAAACATATATGGTGATACTCCATTAACTTTTTTATATTTTTCAAGTAAAAATGTTGATAGTTTACAAAAATTATTACGATTAAGTGTTTATAATAAAACTGGGTATGTAATAGATGATCAATCTGTAAATGAATTATTGACAATAATGAGAAGTGTATTTTTAGAGCATTCATCTCATCCTCCTTTAATTCATAAAGATATGACAAAGGATGTTGTTGAAAAATTATTAGTAAAATATACAATTGAAGTTGATAGATTAAATAGACTAGTTGTTGAATTTATTATTCCAAAATTAATAAGTCAAATCAAACAATATTTAGGATATTTACAAGATGCAAGTGCTCAACCAGTTCCATTACCACCACCAATGAATGATAGTATTACTGGTCGAAATGCTTATAAGAGTGTGACTCAATTATTATTAGGTGGAGATTTTTAAGAAATTAGTGGTGATGATTTATGTATTGCGCATGCATTTTCTTTTGATCCCGTTAATTCAACCAATGCATCTAAACTCATATCGATATGATTATCTTTATAACAACTAGGGCATTCATCCATAATTTTTAAAAATATCATCTTTATGTATAATATATACATAAAAATTTAAAATGTGACTTTATACGATATTTGTTTTTTTATATACCTTAAAGGTACCTTGCAGAGCTGAAATTCTCTATTTTGACGACTGTCGGTAAATCTTTTTCGTACAAGATTTGTTTTTTATATAGCTTTAATTTTAGTAGTATATTTGTATGTAATAGGTACTCCATCTCTAACTACTTCATTTTTTTCATTTACTTTAGAGACTTTGTATTTGAATACTTTTTTAGCTGAACCAGCTGTAGTTTCAGAGATATGAACTTCTAGTGAAAATCTTCCTGATTTTTTGTGATATCTATAATATTGCGAAAATGCTTTTCTTGCTGCTCCAGATGGTGTAGAACTAATATATCTTCCACCATTTGCTCTTAAATGTTTACCGCTATGATAAAAAGCATCAACTGTAAATGATCTATCCGAATTATTCATTATTATATAGTTACACAATAAATTATTATTTCTTATAAAAAATAATTATATATATATATATATATATTAATATGAATAAATATTTGCAAAAAAATATTAGTGATATTCCTCCGGAATTGATTTTGCAGACAATGTCTTTTATGAAATCAAAAGATATTAAGGAATATTGTAAAATAAATCCACGTATTAATAAAATATGTACGGATAATAATTTAATAGTAAAATATGGTTTAATGAATGATTTAGAGATTACAAAAGATCCTTCAAGAAATGTATTACAATATTTGTTACCATCGCTTGATTCGCTTGATTCGCTTGATTCGCTTGATTCGCTTGATTCGCTTGATTCGCTTGATTCGCTTGATTCGCTTGATTCAATTTCAGGTGGTAGTCCAGATGCATTTTTACAAAAAGTATTAATGAAAAATCTACAAAAAGAATATGGAATAAGATTACCATCAAAAAAGAAATCAAAGAATAAATCAAAGAATAAATCAAAAAACAAGAGAAAGAAAAGGTCACCTCTTAAGTATGAAATTAAAATTGGAGGAGGTGAAAAGAGATCTCAATATTATGGTAAAAAGAGTAAAGTGATGGTAAAGGTTCCTGAAAATGTAAAAAATACAGCTCTTTATGCATTTAAATTAAAGAAACTTGGTTTTAGAGGTGGATTAGAAACAGGGTGGAAACGTGCAAAACAATTAGCGACAAAAGAATCAATTCCTATTCAAGATCTTAAATACATGCGTGCATGGTTTGCTAGACATTTATATACAAGTTATCCAACATATAAAAAATGGAAAGCTGCTGGTAGACCGAAAACTAAAGAGTGGCATAGAAAAAATGGAATTATAAGCTGGCTTATTTGGAGCGCCGATGCTGGATTTAAATGGGTTAATTCTCAGAAAAATATAAACTTATTAAATAAGCATTATCCTGGTAAAAATTACAAATCATTAAATTTAAGATAAAAATTAGCTTAATTTGTGTCTGAAAAAATGAATTAATTTATTTTTTCATATAAAGTAGTATATGTGGGGAACAAGTCTTTGTTGGTGGGCTAATATAGATTATCCTAAAAATATAAAGGATCAATTAATTGAATTATTATTTGGAGAATCAGGATTACAATTAGATATAGTTAGATATAATTTAGGTGGTGGTAGTAATCCAGATGAAAATATAAAGCAAAATTTTCGTCTAGGTGGTAATATGCCTTGTATAAAAGACAAACAAGGCAACTTTTGTTTAGAGAATGATAAATTACAATTATCAATATTGGATGAAGCTATTAAAAAAGGTGTAGATAAAGTAGAATTATTTTGTAATAGTCCTCCTTGGTGGATGACAAAATCTGGAGTTACGAATGGTAGTAATAAGAGTTTTGATTGTAATTTAAAAAAGGAATGTATAGATAGTTATGTGACATTTTTAAATGATTCTTATAATTTATTAAAAGAGAAATATCCTGTTATAAGTATTGATCCATTTAATGAACCGAGTAATCCTTTTTGGAGTCCAAGTATTAATCAAGAAGGATGTTTTTTTGATTATGTTACTAGGTGGAAAATAATAAAACGTTTAAAAAAGAAAAACAGTGATATATTTATGTCAGGTGTTGATGAATTTAGTATAGGTTTTGCATTATTTTGGTATATTTTTTCACCAAGGTCATTGATTGATCGTATAAATATACATGGTTATAGATTATCGTATAAGGAATTTACATTTTATTTTGACGATTTCAATATATGGAAGCGTTTACTTAGGTGGTTAACGAAAAAACCAATATGGATGAGCGAATATGGTTTTGGATATTCCAATACAATAAAAGATTCACTGCCTTTAGGTAGAAAAATATTTAGTGATCTAAGGTTATTAAAACCGGAGGGATGGATATATTGGCAAGCTGTAGAAGATACAAATGGAAGTAATTGGGGATTAATTCAAGTAGATTTTAACAATCCTACAAATATAAATATACAAAAACAATATCATGTTTTTAAACATTTTACAAGAAATATAAAAAAAGATGATAAATATGAATTTATAAATAATAATATAATAAGAATAACTGGAAATGAAAAAATAGTAAAATACATTATATTAAACGATAGTAACTTTGATATAACATGTAACATAAAAGAAAAAATAATAGAGTATAATATTTCTAATCAATCTAATGATTATGATACGATAAAATCAGAATTTTTTTTAAATAACCAAATAATTATAGAAAAGTGGAGTATTGTAAGTATAATTTGTAAAGAAACATAATTATAGATATTTTTTTGATAAAAGATCTACTTTTTCTTTTAATTCTTTAATACATTCAAGTAAAACTACAGTCATTTTTTGATAATCGAGTGAGTAAAACCCTCCAGGGTTACATCTTAATAATTCAGGAAAGACATTTACAAATTCTTGAGCAATAAATCCAACATGTTTTTGATCACTATTTTCATCATATATATAATTATATTTAATAGTTTGTAACTCTTCTATTTTTTCCAAGAATAGTTCATGTTCTTTTTTAAATGGTTCTATATCTTTTTTCAATCTTATATCAGATGAACTTGTTACGGTTCCTCCGATAAAAACATCTTTTGATATAGATGCACCTCCTAAAACTGTTAAAGATCCGCCAGTTCCAACTCCGGTTGCATTTTCTGTAGATTGGATATATATACTATTACCGACAAATAAATCTTTACCTATACTAGCACCTCCTAATGTCAAGAAAGATCCACCATTTGTAGTACTTTCGGCATTTTTTGTAGATTGAATAGTGATACCGCCAAATGAGATAAGACCTCCTGAAAAGCTATTAATAGATTCATCTGTTGCTGTAATTGTCATGTATGAAAATGTAGAAGAAGTCATAGCGCTTGTATTAATATTTCCATCTATATACAAATTAGAAGAAATATGAGCACTTCCATTTACATCCAAAGTATAATTTGGATTTTGCATATTAATACCAACATTAGAGTTAATTGTATATAAATTGCCCAAAGTATTAACATCTGAACTTGCACTAAAATTACCTATGATATTAGTACTTCCATTAACATAAAGTAATGATGATGGTGATGTAGTACCAATACCGATATTACCAGCACTATTTACCCGCATTCTTTCAGATCCGACTGTATAAAAGTAAAGATTACCATCAGTTACACTTGGACTTTCTGAAGGCAAAATTTTAGTAGTTTGTGCAATATCAACAACTCCACCAAGAGATCCCCAAGCACCTCCTGGTCCATAACCTTCAAATTGACTTGTTTCTGTATTATATCTAATTAGACCATTTTGTGCATTGATTGGTCTAGAAGCTATATCTCCAGTAGGTACTTTTAATTTTTCACCAGATATGCAAAGTGAGGCTGAAGTAATACCGATATTTGAACGTAATGATCCATTGATATCCAAAGTATATGTAGGTGAAGTGGTACCAATACCAATATTACCAGAGCTATTTACACGCATTCTTTCAGATCCTACTGTATAAAAGTAAAGATTACCATCAGTTACACTTGGATTTTCTGAAGCTAAAATTTTAGTAGTTTGTGCAATATCAACAACTCCACCAAGAGACCCCCAAGCACCACCTGGACCATAACCTTCAAATTGACTTGTTTCTGTATTGTATCTAATTTGGCCATTTTGTGGATTGTTAGGTCTAGATGATATATCTCCGGATGGTATTTGTAAAATAGGTCCACCTACATATAGACTCTTTTTTATACTTGCACCTCCAAGTGTCAAGAATGATCCTCCATTTGTAATACTAGATGAATCAGTTGAACACTGAATTGTAATACCTCCAAGTGAAATAATAGAACCGGTGCTTCCGTTAATAGATTCATCTAATGCTGTAGCTGTTAAATAAGAAAATGATGTAGAACTACCAGCTCCTCCAGAGATAGAACCTCCTCCTATATTTAAAGTACCTCCGATCCAGACATCTTTTCCAAAAGAAGCTCCTCCCATAACTGTAAAAGATCCACCATCTAGTACACTTGAAGAATTAGTTTCATCTAAAATAGTAAAATTACCTGTTGATGTTAAAGTCATAAGAGTTGTATTTTTCGAATACCAGGTATGATCTCCTCCAGTAGAAAAATATTCTATTGATCCAGCTGAATTAGAGTTTAGATTTCCATTTAATACAATTCTTGTATTTTCTGGATCATTTGGATTAGAAGTTTCTTTTGTACCAATGATACTCTTATTATTTGTATCAGAAGAAATGGAAAAGTTATTTCCAGATCCAAGTTGTAATGTATTAAGAGGAGTTGTTGTTAAAAATCCAATATTACCATTTGATGTACATGTAAGAACATTATATAAATTTGAATTATAAATAGAAAAACTACCATCTGCATTATTTAAATTGTGTCCGATTTTCCAAGATGCATTACTTGTATTTGAGAAATTATTACTATAATAAAAATGTATAGCTGTTTCTGCACCATTTGTGACAGGTGAAAGATTTATTTGTGGACTATTATCAGATCTAGAAAAAACAGGTCCATTTATACCCATACCGCCATATAAAACAAAACTTCCTGTTTGAGAACTTATTGGTATATCAGTGCTTCTAACTGTTAATTTACCTCCTATATAGGTATCCTTACCTATAGCTGCACCACCTGCTATACTTAAAGCACCGCCGGCGCTTGGAGAGGAAGAGTTTACTGTATTTGAAATACCTATACCACCACTCAGAAAAATAGCTCCTGTTGTATAACTTGTACTAATTTGCGTGCTATCAAAATTAATATTACCAGTTGCATTATTTAAACTAATAGTGCCATCAACATATAAATTTCCCTTTATACCTATACCTCCTTCTAAACGAAGACAACCACTCGAAGCGTTATGACTTTGTGTGGAACTAGTAATAAGGATATCGTTTGTAGCTGTGAGTAATTGATCTTCTATAATGAGACGACTGGTAGTTCCATTAGGCATAAATGTACAAGTTCCATTTTGTAAAATTTGAAATTTCAAAGAATCTTGACCAGTATACATTCCAATAACTCCATTTGCATTATTTCCAGCATAAAATCTTAATTGTGAAGAATTAATACCATTATCTGATCCGTATAAAATAATTCTTGATGTTTCTGATAAATTAGTATCTCCTGTAATACCTAAATATCCATTATTACTATTAGAACTAATAAAATCATTTTTTCTTATAGAAACAGCACTATGTACATTTTCAGTTGAAAAGAAACCTATACCTATATTATTACTAAAAAGTGTATCTGAATCAATAAATGTATATTTTAGATCTGTATTTAAATAAATATTTCCAAAATCAGAATTTATATTTAGATTATTATTATTATCTAAGCAAACAACATTTGATCTTGATGTACCTGTGACGTCTAACCATTTTAGATATTTATTGTTATCTATAGTTAAATTGTCTTTAAAGTTATATGAACTTGACATTAATATTACTTTTAAAAAAATTTTCATCAAAAAACTAGATCTCTTTTTCAATAATAATTTTAATTGTTTCTTTACCATTAGAACCTTGCCGTCTATCGACAGCGTCATTAAAGGTATATACTTTATTATTGATACCTTGTCGTCTATCGACGTCGTCTGTAAAGGTATGTTGATTTTCTTCTTCTTTAAAAGAAGCGTCGGTAAAGGTACCTTGCTGTCTAACGACATCGTCATTAAAGGTACCTTGCTGTCTAACGACATCGTCATTAAAGGTACCTAGATAATCTGATTGTTTTTCTAATTTTTGAATAGACCCATATAATTTTTTGTTATTAATATCTTGTGATAAATATAATGTATGCATGGTTTGTGAAAGAGATGATAATTCTTTTCGAATATTATAAATAAGATGATATTTAATTCTATTAATATCTTTTTTAAGAGATATATTTTCTATAAATTTCATAATAGGAATAGTTAAACAATTATTGTTTCTGTTAATTGTGTGAATTTCTGATTTAGGATTTACAAAATACATTGATTTATTATAATCTTTTTCATCAAAGTTATGATATTTTACATTATCGTAATAATTATTTTTAGAATTCATATAATAATTAAAATGATTAAGAGCTTCGTTATTATAAATTGATTCTTGTATACATTTATATATAAATTCTGGTGAATAATCATTTCTTATATTGTTTTTTGCATGATTTTGTATAAAACTTATTGCTTCCTCTTTATCACATATCATTAAATTTTCTAAATGCATATCTTTAATAAAAGATTCATATATATCATTAGGTGAATCTTGAGAGCATGAATCTACAATAGTTAGATATGATCTTTCAGCGTTAACTGATTCAATTTGAAATATATAATATAAACTAGATCTAGAACTTTTTCCAGTTGGTAATATTTTAATTCTATTCATTTTTGTTCTATGAGTATCTATAATTTGGCAAAGATCTTGTAAATCTTTAATATCTAATGATTTTACATCAATATAACTGGGAATTATTTCAGAGAATTGTGTTGTTTCATCAATTGAGAAATATTCATTTAATTCTGGAACTATATTTATTAGATTATGTATATTTCCTTTTACATATTTATCATTAGCATTAGAAACATATTGTTCAAAAAGATGTTTTAATTTAATATTAGATACATTTTCCAAATTTGCCAAGCCATATTGTACTATACCCGGAGTACCATTTTCTCCAAAAAATGTATATGAAGTTCCTGAACCAGAAATACCATTTCCGTATAAAAAGAGAGAGTATCCCGTTTGTAATTTATTAAATGCATTATATAGACCGTTTGGTACTGTGTTGAATTTTTCCAAGAAATTTACATTATTTAGCAAGTATTCATTTTCAAAATCTTGTTTTCCTATATAAACATCTAAATTTGTAAAATCATCAGGAAAGACATTTTCAAACCCATTATATGTTTTACCATTTAAAGAAATGCTATTTTCTGTTGATTTTGTAGAAATTAAAAGAGTTTTATCATTGATTCCAACTAGTGGTTTTACTCTAATATAAATATTAACATCATCTATTAAATCATCAATAACATTTAGTATGTCCAAGTCTTGATTTCTATAATAAATTTCATTAAAATTCCAAAAATCGAGTATGTTTGTAATACTGTTATAAAAAGTTTCTGGTATTCTTTCTATAGAAGAATTTGTTTTATGATATTGTAAAAAAGGGCTATTAATGATTTCTTGTAAATTTAAAAAATTGACATGTTTATCAAAGTCTTTTTTTATTTTATAAAATTCATTTAGAATGTAATCTTGTATAACTAAATTTTCATTTTGTATAACGTCATTTAATTCAGTAATAACTCTTTGTTTTCTAAAAAAAATATTATTTAATGTAATGAAATGAAAGATTTGTTCACTTTTGTTATTGCTTTCCGTATTTATAGATGTATTATTATTTAAAACAAGTAATTCGCTAATTTTTTTTAGTCTATATTTTATATTTTTTTCAGAATCATCAAAAAAATTAGATTCTACTATTGTACTTTTAGTAACATCTTGAGTAAAATCATCTTTAAGAGACAAATAGATTAATTGATCATTCAACAACTGTTTCAACATAGAATCAATATAAACGATATTTTTATTTGTTTTATTTGATTCTGATCCAATCATATTTTTTAATAAATTTTGTAAAATGTTTATATTTTTAATAAGTTCTTTTTTGCAGGAATATATATCATTTTTATTTAAAGAGTTTTCTAATTCACACCAATTTAACCATTTGTTGTAATAATCTTTGATGGAATAAATAATATCATCTGTATGATTTAAAATATATTTTTTACAGCGTTTTTTATAAGAGTTTTGTAAAATAATATATAAATTATCTTTATTATACAAGTCTTTTAATTTTTGTATTTCATCTTTTAAAATGGAAATATTATCTAATAAAAGATTTGGTTCTTTAGTTTTAATTGACGACAAGGTGTCACTTTCATATGGTACCTTGCTGTCTATCGACGTCATCGGTAAAGGTACCTTGCTTTCGTACGGTAAAGGTACTTGTTCATTTTTTTCTAGTAAATCCAAGTTTTTTAATAAGAAATCGCAATGTTTTTTATTTTGCTTATAAAATATTTTTGTGTTTTTCATATTAGGATCGATTAAATGTACAAAATGATTTGATACATTATTTATATAATCATTAATTTTTTTCAAGATATTATCCATATTATACATAATTTCTTTTTTACAGATTTCTATCAATAGTTGATCATTATGCATATTTTTAATAATTTCGTTAATGTATTTTTGATATTCTTTTTTAATATAAATAAATGTATTGTTTTCACTATTATAGAATGCATCATAATCATAATTATTAGGGGTTTTTAGTATTTTTTTAATATCTTTTATTAATTTATTTTCTTTTACTTTTTGTAAATAGTTGAAATTGTTTATTTTGGCAAGGTAAGTAATATCATCGAATTTAAGAATAGGAAGAGATGTAATTTTTTTATTTTTAGGTAAATGTATATATTTTTTATTAGATAATTTTATTATTTCTTTACCATTAAAAACTCCTATGATTTTATCATTTTCTATAATATAGAAAAAATTTTTATTTGTAATTATATATGGATAATTATGTTTTAAATATTCTATTAAATTAGAATTCATATTACATTTTATTTAGAAATTAATTTTACTTAGAAAATTAATTAATAATAAATTATATTATTCTTCTGAAAATCCAATAATATTACGAGATTCATCTTGGATTATTTTTATATTTGATGATACCGATGACGATGGGATTTCTGATGTTTTCATTAATTTATCACCTACAAAACTTAAATTAAAAGAAGTTGATAGAGGTGTACTCGATGTTTCTGGTATAACAGAAGAAGATGTTGTACCTTTACTAGACGGCAAGGTACCTTGTGTTGTAGAAGAAGGTCTTGTATAAGGTGGTGGAGGTGGAGTTGGTGGAGGTGTAAGAATTGGTGGAGGTGTAGGTGGGGGTGTAGGAAGTATAGAAGTCATCTTTGAAGGTTCTGTGATAATTGATGGTTTAGGTGATTTTTTCATAGTAGGATAATCTGGTATTTCGTAAATTTCAGGTGTAGAAAGTATAGTCTTTGAAGGTTCTGTGATAATTGATGGTTTAGGAGATTTTTTCATAGTAGTATAATCTGTCTTTTTAATTAAATTGTCATTAAAAATTCTCAAAATTTGATCATGTTCTTTTTTATCCATTTTTTTATTAATAGGAATAAAATCTTTTTGAGCATGATTAAAAAGTATATGTATATTTTTATTTGGTTTAATGGTATTAATTTGATAATCTACCTTTTTTTGCATATTTTTATCAATTGTTGGTAAAGTTTTTATAAAATTAGGTAATGTATTATTATAATCAATTACGATGGGGATAGATTGGTTATCAATATTATTTATATTAATAGGACTTCTTAATCTATAAATGAATCCATGTTTATTGATAAAAGCGATGATATTATTATCTTGTTTAATAAAAGCTCTTAAGCCTTTAATAGTATTCATTTTGTATGTTTTTGGTATATCAACAAAATTAGAGGATGGATAAACTACTTTAGGATAAAATTTTAAAAGTTTATAAAAACATTTCTTTGCACTTGTTATATTATATAAACATGGATCTTTTTTTAAAACGTTTTTATTTTTCAATTTACTAAATGTTTTTCCGGGTGATTTAATCATTCTTTTAGTTTTTTGATTTATATAAAATTTTGTAGTCATTAATATTATATTATAAAAATAATTTAATTAAAAATAATATAAAATAAATTTTCCAAGATCGATAAGTTTTCTTTAAATCAATGTCTTTTAACTTAGACTTTTTTCCATAAGATTCCGGATGTTAAATCTGGGACCCATCCAATATTAGAAGTGTGTCCTTGCATGCATGAATATCTAACTCCTTTATATGTAACTATAGAATTTACAGAATACAAAGTTATATCTTTCCATTCATTAGAGCTAACAACCGGTTGGACTACAACTGGTGGTAAAGGTAGCTGTGAAGATAAAGGTTTAGCTTTCCATGTTTTAGAATCATAAATGTTAGGAATCATAACAGTACTTAAACACGTATATTCTACATTTTTATAGATTAGCTTTTCTCCTTTTGTAAAAGACAATGTAGGGTTTGATGTCGGAGTAGGTTTAGGTGTCGGAGTAGGTACTGGGGTAGGTACTGGAGTAGTAGGTACTGGGGTAGGTTTAGGTGTAGGAGTAGGTACTGTAGTAGGTTTAGGATTTGGTGTATTTGAAACCTTTCCATGAGTCAAGTTATTTTTAAGAGTTGCTACTAAACTACGTTTGTTGTCAATAGGTGCATCTGCAGAATTTTCCCAGATTATAATTCCTCCTAAATTTTTTTCATATATTATTTTGCATTTTTCTTTTACTGATTCTACGTTATCATAACTATTAATTACCCTTTTGACAGGGTCATAACTGTAGGCAGCTTTCGCTTCTTCATCAAAAAATTCTGTTGCTCCTGCTACAGGTAATCCTTTGTAATCAACTGAACCTTTGTCCCATGATTGATCGGGTGACCCACCTGAAGAAGATTGTCCTATCCCTGAAGTATTAGCAAATCCTCTGCTATAAAAAGCTGCACCTATATAACACTTGGTACTAGGAACCCCTCTAGAGATATAGTAGTCTGCAGCTTCTTCGCAACTTAATCTAGAAAAGCTAGATTTTCTAGGATTAGTATGATGTCCAGATATTGTTTCCCCCCATGCTCCATCATGGAAATCATATGTCATTATATGTAGTTCATCAATATGAGGATGAGTATTTTCAACGTCAAATTTAGCTTTATTAGGGTCTGCTACACAGCACATGGAGATTATATATTTACCCATACCTTCCGAGGTAAAAGATTGTCTTAGTTGTTTTAAAAATAGAATAAAATTAGAAGAATCGTTTGGAGAAACAGAATTTCCATCTAAACCGTGATTTACTCCGTCATTTGATACATATTCCCAATCAAGTGATACACCTGTGAAAATAGGATATTTCTTGAAAATGTTTATAATGTTATTAACTAAATTTGTTCTTGTAGTTTGATTAGATACTGCAGGAGAGAAATTTTTACTCCACGTCCATCCCCCTAAACTAAGATTGACATTGAGTTTTCTACCTGAATCCCTTAATTTTTTTAATTGACCAAAATTTCCATATACACCAGAATTATCATTCCAGTTGTCAGCAGGAGAAACTCCATCTCCACCAGTATATCTTTTATCGTAATCAGCCCATGGATCACCTGACACTATAGACCCATCGGGGTTTAAATTCCAAAAAGCATACGCTACGTCGTATACACAATCTGGGATGTCTTTTACTTGAAAATTTCTAGCATATCCGCTCCAGTTAGTATGATAATATACTGCTCTTTTTCCAGTTGGAGTATTATAAATTTCGAGGTTGCTCATATATAGTTTTCTATAAAGAAAATAAATTTTTTAATTAAACTGGGAAAAGTTTAATGAAAAATAAGAGGAGAAATACGTAACAAAGAAGACTAGGATTCAAATTTAAATGTTATGTTAATTCTGTTTAACTATAAGATTTAATGATTTAATCTAAGATTTAATCTATAATATTTAATCTATAAGGCAAACTTGTTTATCTTTATTTTCGATATCGTTACCGACATCATTAGACGGCAAGGTATCGTTATCTTCATTAGACTCTAGTATAAAAGTAGAAGTGTCATCTTCTATTTCGCATTGTGTTTTATCATAAAGTTCATAAAATTTTTTACTTTTAATATTATGAATAGATTCTTTATATTTTGTAAAATTTTCATGTGATTCTTGTAAAAACATAATTAAATCCCAAGATTTTTTTAATTCTTCTTTTACATTATTAAACCAATCTTTTCTTCTATTTACTCTTTGATTATTGTATTTTTTTACAAAATAAAAAGTTTGTATTAAATCGTGACGTAAAGACATTTGTTCATTTTTCCAATCTATATATTCTTTTGTTGTTTTTACGTGTATTGGTGAATAAATGAATTTAGGATCTGGTCCAGAGTTAATAATTTCTAAAAGAATTCCTTTTGATTGTTTTTCTCCAATTTCTTGTTTAATGAATTCTTCTTCTGAATCGAGTTCTTCAATTTCACATTCAAAAAAGTCACAAAAATCTAGATTTACGACCTCCATTTGTATCTGTGTCTGAATCCAATAATGTATTGGTACTTGTGTTTCATCTATTTTACGGCTTTTTGGGCATTTAATTTCAATCATAATTCCGTCTGGTGTGATACCATCTGGACTTGCAGCTAACCATTTTAGTCTAGAATGTGGTACTAATCCAAATTCTATAACATTTGTATTATTTAGTTGACAATAAAGTATATTGGCAACTTCTTCGTATTTTTTTCCCCAAAGTGTATAAATAGTATCTTTAAATAGATTTTCTCCATAGAATCCTCTACATTTTTTTATAATATAATCTTCTCTTGTTTCGTAATGATTAAGTGGTTCTGTATCTTTATATTTAAAATTTATTAATTTAAATTCTTCGACATATGCTTCACATGAATTTTTTGATTTAAATAAGCAACTAGCTGCTTCACTAGCAGTAATTCTTTTATACCTAGATTCGTACCATTCGGGTGTTCTTTGTTCAGGTTGAGGTTTTTTTTGTAATAATTTTACACGTTTTCTATAAAGTTTTAATTGATCAGAACTTATTTCCATTTAAATATATAATTATTTATATTTAAATTCATTTTGTTTTTAAAAAATAAATAGAAATTTACAAAAAGTAAATATTTTCCGTAAAATATAATAAATTAATTTAATAGAATAGTTAAATGGATTATATAAGGTCATTTACAAATAGAGCGCATTCGTATTCAAATGCAATGGACCTATACCAAAATGTATTAGATGAAGAAATTATTACAGCAATAGAAAATCTTGAATTAAAAAAGGATGATATATTATTAAATGTTTTTGCTGGAGGAATACCAATTGATAAATATATAAAAGATGAATTAAATATAACATATTTTGCTTTTGATATGCATAAAGATTTTTTAGAAAATTCTATTAAACAATTTACTTTTGATAAAATACAGATGAAATCAAATTCTGTTAATAAAATAATTTGTATTGCGACATTGCATCATTTAAGTATTGATGAAAGAGATGTTTTATATAAAGAATTAAATAGAATTTTAATACCTGGTGGTAGATTAGTAATAGCAGATGTTATTAGCGATTCTCCGCAGGCTAAATGGTTGAATGGATTTGTAGATAAATATAATAGTAATGGTCATAATGGATTATTTTTTACAAATGATGATTCAAAGTTATTAGAAAAGAATAATTTTAAGGTTGATATTTCTATTAATAATTATAATTGGAATTTTAAAGATGAAGAATGTTTACTACATTTTTGTAAATTATTATTTGGATTAGATTTATGCACTGATGATAAATTATTATTAAATTCAATAAAAGAATATTTGCATTATGATAATAGCAAGATTCCTTGGCAATTAATTTATTTTAATTGTAAGAGCTAAATTGTTTTATTTCGCAAGGTATTAAATAATATTACACCCATAATAAACCTTGATCCATTTCAGTTTTGTCATCAAAAACTTGATGACCAGCAGCAGGTGTAAAAGTAAATTCACTAAAATAAATAATATCATCTTTACCAATGTAAAAGTCAAGTCTTACAAATTCAAAATTTGCTGATAATATTTTGCACAAGTTTAATAATTTTTGTAGACATTTTGGTTTAGGGATTTCGAATGGTAAATATGGTTTTTGTGTCAAATTCCAATTAATATCGTATGAATTTTGTTTGTTTTTATATTTAACACTTATACTTATAGGATTAGAATGTATACATCTAAACATATACACACAAGCATATCCTGTATAACCTAATATTGAATCGCATATTTTTTCTTCTATAAAAAACTTTGGTTTAATAAAACTATATTGTTTTTCTAAAGTTGAACCATAATTCCTATTCCAAGCTTGTAATATTCGAATTGCATAATCACATGACGTATCTGCATCATTATATATATTCCAACCAGATCCGTGTGAACTTTTAATAATATAATTTGTATTTAGGTCATCTAATGTAAGGTCATAATATGAATTGAGTACGCGGACTACTTTGGCAACTTGAATGTCATCTCCACAAATTTCCTTTACTTTATTTTTTGCTTGTAATTTATCGACGTATTCTGCGTATTCTTTTGTTAATTGAGTACCATAATAATAGATTTTTTTAAACATTGGAAGTTCCATCCAATTTTCAGGTTTTAAAAAAGTTATCATAAGATATTATTATTTAAGAGTTAAAAAAAGAATTGAAATTAAATAAAACACGTTAAAAAAATTAATTTAAAACTTTGTTATATTTTAATAAATAAATGACTATAAAAAAGATTTCAAAGAAAAATCAATCAAAGGTACCTTTAATATTAGACGACAAGGTAGAAAAATCAGAAAATGTAGTAGATGTTAAAGAATCTTTAAAGGAAAATAATGAAAATGTTAACGACAAACCAATTGAATCGATAAATGAATTTTTAGAGGAATATAAAAATATAAAAAGTGTTTACAATAAAGCTCAGGAGATTTTACTTACAGAAAAGAGAACAGAAAATGAATTGTATATAAGATGTTTAAAAATGACAAGTCGTGCGATTAAATTTTTAGATGAGTTGAATCAATTTGTAATACAAAGACACAAAGAGGAAATTAAAACTGTTTACTATATTAGTTCAGAATTGCTTGTTCGTTCTATTGGTCTTCATATGAACAGAAATGGTTTTACTGATATAGAAAAGAATACATTGTATATGGCTATTGCTCATATAAGAAAGGTTCTTTCACTTGAACCATTTCATAGAAGAGGTATGGAGATTTTTAAGATGGTATTTTTATACTTGACTATATTTAATCCAGATGCTGAGGAGAATTTGGTATATTTAAATCAGATTTTAATAGTTGATCCATGTGATTATCAGTTACATTATAATTTTGGTTTTATGTATCATAGGGTTCATAAATTAGATAATAGTATTTACCATTATAAAATGGCTATAGGTATTCTTGATTTGATTTTAAGAGAGCCTAAGATGGATGAGAATATTAGATTATCTATGAATCAATTCAAGGTGAAATGTTTAAATGGTCTTGGGAGTATTTATTTTACTGTACAAGATAGAGATACAGCTTTATATTATTTTAATTTAGCTTATGAAATTGATCCATTAGATCCAGATGTAAATAATCAAATAGGTGTAGTTTATACGGAATTGCGTATTACTGACAAGGCTATTTTTCATTATACAAAGGGTATTGAAAATTACCAACGTGCTCATATTTCGGTTGACAAGGATATGTTAATTGCTAGTATGTATATGAATATGGGATTAGCTAAATGTTATGAATGTAATTTTATTGGTGCGATCGATGGTTATAACAAGGCATTAAAATATAAGCCACGTTTATCATTAGCTTATCAGAATAAATTACTAGATTCAAATTACATTTCACATTTAATAGAGGATCCTATGTATATTGCGAGAATTCATAAATCGATCAACAAGATTTATCCTTTAGTTGTAGATGACTACCGTATTTCTCTTCCAAATTACAAAGTTAAAAAGGAGATTTTAGATTGCAAAGACAAACAAGATTTAATAAGATCTGGTAAAAAGATAAATATAGGTTTTGTATCAGGTGATTTTATATGTCATCCTGTGAGTTATTTTATCCATAGTATTTTGAATCATGTAAATTACGATTTATTTGATATTACTTGTTATTCTGTAAAGGTTGTAAAATTGGATGGTTTGTTTCCAAAATGCAAGTGGCATGTTGTGAAAAACATGACACCTGAACAATTAAAGAATAAAATTGCCGAGGATAATATTGATATTTTGTTTGATTTATCTGCTCATACTGGAGACAACCGTCTTGATACATTTGTATTAAAGCCAGCTCCTATTCAAATCAGTTATTGTGGTTATCCGAATTCAAGTGGTGTAAAGTCTATGGATTATCGTATAACTGATAAATTTTGTGATAGTGAAAAGTCACAAATTTATTACCAAGAAAAGTTTATTTTTATGGATAAATGTTTTTTGGCGTATTCACCAAGTATGGGTATAGATAATATTCCTGCTATCAGCGAACCACCATGTATCAAGAATGGATATATAACATTTGGTACATTTAATAGATACAACAAGGTTAACGATATGGTTATTGGTGTATGGGAGAAATTATTATTAGCAGCACCGACTGCAAGATTTGTGATCAAGACAAAGGAATTTTTAACACAAAAATTATACGATCAATTTTTGAATACATTCAAGGACAAGTCTGTATTAGACAGAGTAACAATTTTGCCATATTCTGATACATATGGAGATCATTTACCGGATTACAACAAAATGGATATTGCTGTGGATACATTTCCATATTCTGGTACAACTACGAGTTGTGAAAGTTTAATGATGGGTGTACCAATTTTGACATTATTTGACAATGTACGTCATTATCATTCACAGAATGTAACGACAAGTTTGATGAAAAATTGTGGTTTAGATGAGTTTGTAGCATATTCTCAGGATGAATATATTCAAAAGGCTGCTTATTTTGCTAACAATCTAGATAAATTTAGAAATATAAAGAAAGAGGTAAGAGATGCGTTTATAAATGGTCCAATTTGTGATTACAGTTCATTTGTAAATGAATTTGAGGATAAATTAGTAGAAACTTATAAAAATCACAAGTGGTAAACTTTTTAAAAAAAGTTTTATCAAAAATTAAACAATTTAAAATTGAAAAGTAATTTAATAAAAACAATAATAATAGAAATATGGGCTGTGATTATTATATAATTAAACAACTTCGAATCGAACATTCAAATGGTACAGACACGATTGAATTAGACAAAAAAAGATGTTATTTTTCCGAATATGAAAATGATTCTAATTATGACAGTGACGATTCAGGAAAAAGCCAACATGATGCTATGTATGGACATTACTTAAAAGTGACATTTATACCACGAATTTTGTGCGAAAATAGTGATTGGAAAAGTGAAAAGATTAAAGAAAAATATATTGGTATAGTTTATAATAAATTAAAACATTATAATAATGCGTTTAGTAATATAAACACAATTATTAAAGAAGAAGTTAGATATTTTAGATAACTAATTTAAAACTTAAAATGCACGTAAAAATGGAAAAACTTAAAATGGAAAATGGACGTAAAAATAGAGAGAATGAAATTTATTATAAAAGAGAGAAATAGATTAAAATTTTTAAGAAAAAGATATATTTATCTTAAAAAGTATTTAAAATTGTTTAAAGTATTATTTGATGAGCTTGACGAACTTGAGTTTGTTTGAATTATTAATTGTAATTGATATATTTTTCAAATAATTCTTCTTCAAGAATTTCTTGTTCGAGTTTTTCTTTATTAAGTTGATTAAGAATATTGAATACTTCTAATTTTTCATAATAAGTCATATTTAAATCGAATTCATTTAAATAATCCATAAATTGTTTTAATTCTTCAAATTCTTTATCGATAATGGCGAGCATATTTGTGTAATATTATATAATTTTATATAAATTATAAAATAAATTCAATTTTTTAAAGGTAAAACTTATTTAAAGATAATAAAAAAATTGAATTTTGCTTATTTTTTTGAAATAAATAACATTGTAAAAAAATGAAAAGTTTTATTAATATTAGTTTTATGCAAATTGGATATGTTTTGTGCCAAAACATGATTATTGCACCAAATGTATTGGATATGAGTACTTTAAATGCAGCTGAAGCGTATTTTACAGTGCGTTTGGATACTGCTCCTGATTATGATATGTTAGTTAATTTTACTTCAAATGCTGTAACATTTTCTAATTGTCAATCTGCTGTATTTTCAATTGATAACTGGCAAATTGACCAAAAAATCTATATTGATAGACAATCTGTATTTTCTTCTTTATCTGTTGATATGAGTTCTGCTGGAATTTTACTAGAAATGATTAATATAGAAACTAATAAAATTGTACAAAATAAAACTATTTCATTAAAAGATTTAAAACCTAGTAAAGGTGCAAATTGTTATTCAACTGGTGATCCTCATTTTGTTACTTTTAATAATCAACGATATGACTATCAATCGTATCATACAGTATGGCTTTTACAATCACCGTTTTTATCGGTTCAATGTCTTCAAATGCCATGTAATAATTATGTCACTTGTAATATTGCATGTTCTATTCAAGTTTCTGATGGTGTGAATTATGCATATTTTTTGACTTCTGCAAATGGTACAACTGCAAAATTGACAACAACTAAGGTAAGAGATGATAATAATTTTCTTAATAGTTACTTGTTTCATCAAACTACTAGTGAACAAAATTGGAAATTTATTTTCAAAGATGGTTCTCAAGTAAATTTAGTTGGTCGTACTTGGCCAACAGCTGACCAAGGATATATGGATGTATTTATTTTTGTACCTACAAAATATAAATATTTGACTTCTGGATTATGTGGAGTATGGGATGATAATTCAAAATCTTTAATGATGCCTAACGGGACTTTACTTAATTTTACTGATAAATCTAAAAGTGCATCTAATGTTCTTTTGTTTACAAATTCATGGACTATTCAAAATTCAAGTGTGGCATACAATCAAATTTATAATGTAATTAATGGTACTGCACCAGTACCAATCAACTTTACTACAATGTATCGATTTCAACCATATATAAATAACTTTGTTGAACAAAAATGTGGTAGTAGTCTTCAAACAATTATTCAAAAATGGTCATCTACTACATTTAAACAATGCATGAAACCATTAAAGGTAATGCCTACTTTAGTTAAAACTCCAACTGGTCTATTGAACTCTAAACCATTTACAATTAATTGGAATGCTATACAACGTTATTCTAAATGGGGTAAGTACACACCACTTATTACTGACCCAATAAGATATTATCCAGGATATTTGTATCGTGGAAACTTTCTTAAAAAACGTGATATTACACAGCCAGTTACAGATGCAGTTACAGATGCACAGCCAGTTACAGATGCACAGCAAGTTACAGATGCACAGCAAGTTACAGATGCACAGCAAGTTACACAAGATGTTTTACCACAAGACCTCTTCTTTATTGAAGAACAATGTAAACAAGTTATGATTGCTGAAAATTGTCAACAAATTGTACCAAATGAACATGTAAATCACATTGAAAATTGTGTTGGTGATGTAAAACATGTTTGGTTTATGACAACTAGTAGAGATACAAGTATTGCAGCTACGTTAAATAATCATAAACAAGCATTTGTAGAACATTGTAAACAAGCTACAGAAAACTTTTTAGCTCTTATTCCTATGCAAATTGCAGTAAAAATTGATAAAGTACTATCTCAATCTAATAGAACTCTTATGAAACGTGATACCGTCGGTAAAGGTATTGGTAATGATATGTTAACACAACTTGAAATGATTGTTGGAAATAATTCACATGTATTGACTGTAATCAAAGCACAAATGAATAACGGATTTGGTTCTTTTGAACATCAACAAAAATGTTTGAATGGAGGTATTATTTTAACTTCTGGTGGATGTGAATGTAAAGATATGTATACAGGTATTCACTGTGAAAATAAAGTAGTTATTCCAGTATTAAATAAAAATTCTGTAGATGACAAGTTATCACCATCTACACAAAATAATAAACCTGAAGATAACAATTCTGTAGATGACAAGTTTTCACCAAATAAGCCTGAAGATAACAATATTTCAACTACTACTGTAGATGACAAAAGAACATCTGATACTGATACATCATCCACGACTAATTTTGTAGATTATAGAACTTTTTCAGTTAAATCAAATTCTATGAAAAAAGAATATTCATATATTATGTTATTTATTAGTTGTCTTTTCTTTCTAATGATGTAATCTAAAAACGTAAAATTAAAAAGTAAATTAAATTAAAGCTTAATTTTTAGTCCAGAATGTTTGTACTCTACCACTTGGGTCTTTTGAATCTGACCAATTAGGTTCCCAATAATAAACTGTAGTTTGAGAGCTTTCATGTATATTTTTAAATATTTTATGAAAGAGTATTCTATAATAAAGTTGTTCTTTTGTGTTTGGTGTAAGGTACGTATATGTTTTACTAATTTCATTAAACTGAGAGTCTGTAAATGCATTATTTGAGAAATCTTTTAATGCGTCAATCCAATTATTTTCTTTTCCATTAAATCCACTAACACCATCGCTAAATTGTTCTTTTTTTCTATATAGTATAGAATTTGGGAGGTATCCTTTAAAGGAATCTCTTAAAATTTGTTTTTCCATTTTATTAAATGAATTTGGAACATTTCCAAATGATTTCCATCTAGGATGTAGAGAAAGTATAGTACTAACAAAATCTGGATCTGTAAATGGAACACGTACTTCTATAGAATTTGCCATACATGTTTTATTCGCTCTTAAACAGTCGAATTGATGAACATTGTTTACTAATTTCAATGTTTCTAATTGAAAATCTTTTTCAGAAGGTGCGTTAGCTCCGTAAAGATAACATAATAATTCATCTGATAATTCGCCAGAAAACAAAACTTTAAGATTTGGAAAATTTTGTTTAATTTGTTTAGTCAACAAGTACATAGGTGTGCTAGCTCTAATAGAGGTAGAGTCATAAGTTTCTGTATAAAGTACAACATCTTCTAAACTATCTAGTCCTTCTTTAATAGAAAAGTAATATTCGTGATGATCTGTGTTTAAAAATGAAGCAACTTCTCTTGCTGCAACTAGGTCTGGTACATTTTTATCAACGCCAATACTAAAAGTTTTAATCTGTTTAGTATATCCCATTTCATCTGCTAATGAGACAACTAAAGAAGCTATTAAACTACTATCTAAACCTCCAGACAAAAGTACTCCAAATTCAGGTTGATCATTCAAGACAATATCTTTTAATCTTAATCTTACACTATTTGTTAATTTAGTTCTAATCATTTCTGTAATTATATTTTTATTTTTAACTAGGTCATTTTCATTAAATTGTGTAATTTCTTTATATTTTTCATTAAAATCGATATAATTACGGTAAAAATTTGTAAAATTAGTAGAATCGATATTAACATTAGCATAAATGTATTTTCTAGGTGGAAAAACTTGAATATTTGTGACTAAATCTTTATGCAAACATTTTAATTCAGATGATACTACAAATCTATTTTCAGTTTCGTTAATTCCAATATAAAGAGGTGTTACTCCAATTCTATCTCTACCAATAAGTACGTGTTGTGATTCGAGGTCATATAAAAAGAAACTAAACTGTCCATTTATCTTATTAAAAAATGTATCAAGGTCATTTTTATATTTTTCATATAATGGGAAAATAATTTCACAGTCTGATTTAGTGCAAGTATAATTTAATTCTTTTTGAAGTTCTTTCCAATTAAATATTTCACCATTAATGATTAAATAGATAGTATTATCATTATTTACAAGTGGTTGTGTTGTATCATCGCCGCATATTTTTAATCTTGAATGCAACATTAATACAGATTTTTTAAAGTTTGGATCAATAATAAGATTATTTCCTTTAGAATCTGGTCCTCTATGATTTAATTCTGAATAAACAGAAGATATAGTAGATTTATAACTTTTAAAAACATCTTCTGCCTTTTCTGGATCAAGATTTACTTTATTTTGTTCAATTAATGCAAATATCCCACACATTAGTACCGTGTTTATATAATAAATAAAATTATTTTTAAATAAAATATTTAAAATGTAATTTTTAAAAATTAAATATTATTTTGTATATATATAAATGAGTCTTTTAACAATTTTAAAATCAGATAATACTGGAAAATTGTTAGAAATAGAAAGTTTTAAATATGTATTAGTTATTGTAAATGCTGTTATTGCTATTGTAGTGAATTCTATAAATTTATACACTGGAAATAGAAGATCAAGGATTTTTGGTTTATTATATTTAGCTGTTGTATTATACAATTTGTTTTTATTATATAGAAAGGTGATAGTTGGATTTATTCTTGACTAAACATATTAATTACTGATTTTCCTTAATTTGTATACCTACCCATCCTTTATAACGTTCACCGTTATAACTGGAATCTTTATATTTTTCTAATATATTTTTGTATTTGGCTTTAATATATTTTTCTATTTCTAATTTATGTTTATTAGATACGCGTGGTGATATTTTAGGTTTACCGATATATAATTCACAAACATCTTTTAATTTAAGAACGCCACCCTTTTTTTCTTCGATATTTTCATCTAACCAATTAGAGAACTCATTATTTTCTTGTCTATATTCGTTTGTTTTAACTTGTACTTCGATTGGTTCTTTAATATCTTTGAAATAATAATCAATAAGAATATTTACAAATGTTTGTCTCCACGATGCGTCTTCTCTCATTCTAGAAGGAAGAGTTCTATCAATTTTAAATTCGCCAGATTCTTTGGGATCATCTACGAAACGAGAAGGAAAATCGATAACACGAATACGTCTCCAAAGAGCTGTATCTTCTCCTTTAATTTCTGGTAATTCATTACATGCTAAAAAGAGTTTAGCTTCCATAACAAATGACATTGCTTCTTGATAAAGTCCTCTTGCTACAATTTCTTCACTACCAGTGAGTTCTTTTAGTAGACCGATATTAATTTTTTCTCCATCTTCAGGTTCACTTAAAAATGCAAATCTTTTATGCATTAATTTAATTTTTTCAGTATTTGCTTCGTTTGCGTTATTTCTTTTACGAGTTAAAAGTGTTACTTCAACTTTTTCACCAAATTCGCCCATAGTTAATTTCATAAGATTAAGAAGCTGACTTTTACCATTTGCGCCAGTATCACCTATAAACATTAAAAAATAAGTATTAGGTATATCACCATTTAAGCATTCGCTCATTTTTTTTAAAACATAATCTCTAACTCCTTTATTTGGCAAAACTTGTTCTAAAAACGTATAAACTTCTGGATTTTTTGCATCTGAAGAGTATTCGTAATTCATAGTAAGATTAATATAGTCTTCTTTTTTTGTTGTTCTAAATTTTTTTTCAAGTAAATCGTAAACTCCATTTGTAAAAGGTACAATATGTTTTTTACTATTTAAATTAGATACAAATGTTTCATCATTATTGTAAATCTTGGCACCCTTAATAATATCATCTTGATATCCAGGTTTATGAAATTTATTAATCAAGCTTTTAATATTTTTATTTAAAGTCATTGTAGTTTCATCTGTTTTTTTATCATCGTAATGTGTTTTAATTTTATCAAAAAGTTTAGATAAATCCATGATTGACTTTTTCATTTCTATATTATCATTATCGCATCTCCAAATAGATCCATTAAAATTGTACCAATTATTTTTAGAATAAACGAAATCTTTATTTATAACAAAGAGTAATTTAGAAATCATTGTTATTTTATGTCCATCTAAAACTTGATTAACAATATTCGTAATTTCTTTATTTTTAAAGATATTATTATCTAATTTTATATCACAGCTGAAATCGATTTCTGAATTATTATAGATATTAATGATATTGTTAATAGTTCCATGATTAACCAATTGATTATAGTTCATCCAGAAGCTATTAAGTGTTTTATATCGATCATCTAATGGTATAATTTGTGTTTTAGGAAATACAGCTTGACATACTTTACACTTGAGGCAATAACCATTATCGCTGATATGATGTTCTACGTTACATTCGGGGCATTTTCCTTTTAATATACCTACAAGATTTTTATCTGCGACGCTTCCTCTAAAAATCATTTCTTTACGATCGAAACGTACTTCTTTAATATCTTTATCAAAATTTTCATTGATATAGTTTTTGCATTCAATAATGGCATTATCTATAAGATCTAGTTCTTGTTTATTTACTTTTAAGCATTTTTTGATAATTTCATTAATTTCTTTAGGAAAGTCTTTTATTTTAATTTCGTTATATTTATCTAAATTGCATTCTACATTGTGACATTTTTGTTTAGCGCTACATGTATCTATTAAAACATATTGGTTATTACCTCTATGTTCTCTATTTAAGAATGGACAATATCTTTCTATAAGTGATACAACAATGCAATTGTGACTTTTATCGATAAAGACCTCTCTTATTTTGTTAGGGAAATGGTGAAATTCTATTTGTATAAATTTTTTAATAATTTCTTTATCGTTTTCATTTAATTCTTCTGGTATATTTACAACAAGAATATCTCTATGTTCTATATGTTCTATATGTTCTATATGTTCTATATGTTCTGCGCGTTGTTCTACATTAACATCAATAACTTCATTTTCAACTACAGGGTCGTATATTTTATATTTTTTTGGTAAATACCCAACGAATGTTTCGATTGATTTAAAATCATCACTGTAACATGATTTTAAGAGGGGTCTTATTTCTCCACTTTTAGTACTCATGAATGTTCTAAAAAGACCTTCTCTATAAACGGATGGATCTACGATATATTTATTAAGTTGTTTATATTTATCTAGTTTGAATTTTTTATATAATGATTTAATTTGTTGTACATCTTTAAAAGCTATTTCTTTAGAGTCATCGTCTAAATCTTGTATACGTAAGATAATATGGAATGATTTTTTTATATCTGAATGCGATTCTAATATAATACGTTTTATTAGAATATTAGAATAAACTTTTTTTACAGTATTTTCTACAGATTCTATACATTCATCTAATATTTCTTTATAATCATAAAAATAATCTTTTTCAACTTTGTTATTGCTAATACTATCATCATTATCCTTTTTATAAATTTCTATATCGTAGTAAAACGATACGGGTTTTTTAGATGATATAAACTCATAAAAATGTTTATTTGTGCTATTTTTTATTATTTTAAAGAAACTTGTATAATTTTTAGTAGTAAAATATTCTACTATATTATTATTACATACTAATGTATTATTTTTTGTAGATTCTTCTATAGCTGTAGCTTTATCATAATATATTAGTGACATCTATTTAAAGATGAGAAAATATCTTTTTAAATTGCGCGAATTTGAACATTAAAAAAAATATTGTTTAATATCATATGAAAAAATATTATACGTACGATATTAAAATACCTCAATCTCTTAATTTAAGAGAATCATTAATAATTAATAAAATAGTTGATACATTAAATGATAGACGTGGTTGGAGAAAATTTGGATATAATTTCAAGTATAATCCATATCAAAACGTTGATTTTATTATAACAATAGTTCCTAATAAAACAATTAAAAAAGTCTGTAATTTTAGTGGATTAAGTTGTGCCGACACCTCCACTAATACAGTGTATTTAAATTTGGAAAAGTGGAAAAAAGGTAGTTATAAATCAAAATTATCTTTAGATGAATATCGTACGTATTTAATTTTTCACGAATGTGGGCATATATTAGGTAAAGATCATATAGAACTTGAAGATTGTAAACCTGGAACGAAATGTCCAGTAATGATACAACAAACTATTGGTATAGGTAACCTCAGATCAAATTGTTGGCCCACAAAAATGGACAGTTTAATTTAAATAATACCTTACCGTCTATATTAAAGGTACCTTTGTAAAAGTGCTATTTTTTTCATTTTATGTTTTATAAGCGTTTATTTCATTTATTATGTATATTTTATTTATTGTGTAATTATAAACGCAATAATGAGTTTAAACAGTGTATTTGATTTTGATTACGAATTTTATTTTTTCACAGAGGATGTGACAGACCCTGTTAAATTCGATACAATTTACAATCAATGTACAATACCAGATCAATCTGGAAATAGAAAAGATTTAATATATAAAAAAGGTTTAGAAATCGTACAACTTTTACTAGCTGCACTTGGATTTCATATATTTTCGACATTTGTCAAGGTTGATAATAAAACATACAAAGTAACTGTTCATAATATGACATGGGCTGGCGAGGGATTATTTTAAATATAATTTCAAGATTAAGCAAGGTATATATTTTTATAATTTTTATAATTTAAACAAATAGTTTTTGTTTAAATTTATTTGAAAATTATCCAAGGATTTATTTAAAGTGAAGATTCATCTCCTCCATGCATTTTACGAGCAGAACGTCTTTTGCTAGACTTTCTTTTAGGGGACTTTCTCTTAGAGACTCTCTTTGACTTTTTCTTAAGAGAAGATCGTTTTTTAGCACCACCCTTCATTTTGCGGGAAGAACGTCTTTTGCGAGACTTTCGGACAGAAGATCGTTTCTTTGACTTTTTCTTAAGAGAAGAACGTTTTTTAGCACCACCTTTCATTTTGCGAGAAGAACGTCTTTTGCTGGACTTTCGGACAGAAGATCGTTTCTTGAGGGAAGATCGTTTCTTTGACTTTTTCTTAAGAGAAGATCGTTTTTTAGCACCACCCTTCATTTTGCGGGAAGAACGTCTTTTGCGGGACTTTTTGACAGAAGATCGTTTCTTTGACTTTTTCTTAAGAGAAGAACGTTTTTTAGCACCACCCTTCATTTTGCGGGAAGAACGTTTCTTGTAAGACTTTCTGACAGATCGTTTCTTAAGGGAAGATCGTTTCTTTGACTTTCGTCGTTTAGCACCACCTGAAGCTTTTCCTACTAAAGGAGAAGGACCTTGTTGAGCACCAATACATGATCCTTTTCTGCAGATTTTCCATGCGTATTTATTTCCTTTCATGACGACTTGGTACATTTTTCCATTACGTCCCATTTTCTTACTTCCAAGTGTTAATTTAGAAGCTCGTAATGAAGGAGATGAATGTTTTCGAGAGGATTTTTTAGACTTTCTAACAGATAGTTTTTTGTTAGATTTTTTATAGACTTTTCCACCAAACAAATTAGAGATAAAATTTTCAATCATTAGTTATATTATAAACAAATATTTTTATTTTTTAAAATTCTGTATAATAATAAAAAAAAATACGTATATTTGCGTAATTATAAGGTACCTTGGCGAAATAGACAGCTCTGTAAGGTAGATGTATCTAATTATTTAAAATTATATTAACTGATGCCAATATAGAATGAAGATTATTTATATTTAAAACGTTTAATGATAAGAGACCATTTCTTATAATTTGTAATACATCTGCAATGTTATGATTAAAAGAAGAATCATTTTCGATTAAAAAGGAATGAGCTCCAGCAACGAATGATTTAAAAATGTTATTATTTTGCGTAGGTATTCCGCTATTATTAATAATAGAAACATTATATGTATTTGATAATTTAGAACATTCTTTTAATAAGGAGAATTGTCCAAATTCTGTTCCATCACCTAAAGAAATAGCATCTACACCTATTTCGCATAATGATGTAAATCCTTCTATAGAATGAACATTTCCTACGATAATTTGTAATTGAGGAAATTTAGTTTTTATATCTTTAATAGTATTAAAAAGAACATTATTATATGCATTATCTATTCTAATAAATAAAATATCCAGACCTGAATCAACTAATGAAGAAATTCTTTCGATAGAATCTGAAAAAATTATTGTAGATACAGCAGTAATTAATCTTCCTTTTTTATCTGTAATATACTTGTTTTTAAAATTATAAAATGTTTTAATATTATTCAAAGTAATAACTCCATGTAATTTATTATTATCATCTAATATTGGAATATAGTGATAATATTTTAAATTATGAATAATATCCATAACAGGATTTTGTATTAATAAATTACTCCAGTTATAATCATATGTTTTATAGTGTTTTAGATAAGTTAATGGTGTCATTATTTGATGTGCTAAAATATCTCTATTAGTAGAAAATAAATCAAAATAGTTTTTTACAATAAAACCTAAAAATACATTGTTTTCATCAACAACTGATATATAATCACAAGAATATTGTATAAACGTGTTGTATATTTCATCATAGTTTGAATTAGAATAAATTGTTATAGGATTTTCATCTATAAATTTTACATGATTTTTTAAAGTATTTATGAAATGTATTTGTTGTTTTAAATCATTATTTTTAAAAATACCAAGACCTCCTAGTAAATTTAATGTAATAATATTTTGAATATTATCTGATAATGAAATAATTGGTAATAATAAATTTTTATCCTTTGTAAATTTTGTAGTAAAAGAGATTTCATCTTGTGAGTTTATATTTGTAAAAACTGGAACAATATCAATATTATTAAATGATAAATTATTTACAGTATCTGAATATTCAAGAGTTTTTTTTTGTATACCCTTCAATCTACCTTCGGTAAAGGTAGGAGATGTTTGTAGTTGTGGTTGTGTATTTGTAGAAAAAGGTTGTGGTTGTGTATTTGTAGAAAAAGGTTGTGGTTGTGTAGTTGTTGTAGAAAAAGGTTGTGTATTTGTAGAAAAAGGTTGTGTAGTTGTTGTAGAGAAAGGTTGTGATGTTTGTGGTTGTGTATTTGTAGAAAAAGGTTGTGTAGTTGTTGTAGAGAAAGGTGTAGTTGAGAAAGGTTGTGATTGTGTAGTTGTAGAAAAAGATTGTGTAGTTGTAGAGAAAGGTGTAGTTGAGAAAGGTTGTGGTTGTGTAGTTGTAGAGAAAGGTGTAGTTGAGAAAGGTTGTGGTTGTGTAGTTGTAGAGAAAGGTGTAGTTGTAGATAAAGGTTGTGGTTGCGTAGTTGTAGAGAAAGGATTTGATGTTTGTGTAGGTTTAGTAAAACCAAATGAATTATTATTATTATTATTTCCAAAATTACCAAATGAAGTTTTATTATAATTAGAAAACATGATTTATGTATTTATGTAAAATTTATGTAATTAATTTCATTTTTTTTATTAGTTATATAATAAGTATAAAATGAGTAATGAGAAAGATGATACTGATATTATTATGGAAGGTGTAGATTTTAATGATGTAGAAGATGATGAATTGTATATTAAAGATGAGGATATGGGAGGATATTATACTATATATAATTTACCGTATACGTTAAATATAAAAGGTGTAGATTATATTCTTACGAAATATAGTGAAAGACTGCAAGATTATGATAATATAAATAGAAAAGATAATGAGATTGTTTATCCATTACGTTTAGAAAAATATAAACCAATTGAAATTAATGAAAAATACAATAGACCAATAGATATAGAAGTTGCTATTTTTTTTTTACAAAATGCAATAAATAAAATAAATAACAAAAATAATTCTGATATTATAAAAACTCTATTACGTGAGGATATTATACATATAAATTTAAATAATGGTAGTGTAAATATGCATAGATATGGTATAAGTGCACAAATGGATAAAATAGATAAAATAGATAAAATAGATAAATTTAAAACAATATTTATACCTATTTGTATAAGTTTGGGTAATTCAATAGGTCACTTTAATGTTTTAGTTATAAATAGTTATATTAAGACAATATCATTATATGAACCTTTGGGTATATTTGGTATAGGTAGAAATATATCAGTTAGAGATAAACAAATATTTAAAAAATCATTGAATTATATAAAAGATGAAGTGTTAACAAAATTTAAAGAATATAAATGGATAACATCGTATATAGAGGAATATATGACTCAAGAAAAGAGTTATATATATCAGATAGAAAAATACAAAATAGGTGAGGTTTATTGTGTAGCTTGGTGTTTATATTTATGTTTATTTAAAATTTTTAATATGCATTTAAAAAATCTACCTATTTTTATATTACTAGAAGAATCGTATTTAAAATTATTATTTGACAATGAGGATGTTAATATTTTTATTAGACGTTTTGTATCATTAATAAATGAAAGTACTGATTATTATGAGTCAAATAAAAGGAGTGATACTACTCTATTCTATGATTTTGATAATATTGTATATTTTAAATATGACCCTAATGAAGAAGTTTAGATTTATAATATTCATTAAATACATTTGAGAAAACTTGAAATTCAAGGATAGATTCTATTTCCAATATTTTAATAATTCTTTTAGATGAAGTTGTAGTTTGTGGTAAAAGTGGTAATTTATCTTTAAACATGTTATTAAAATCTTTAACTTGTTGTAAATCTTTATTATATTGTATATAATGGTAAAATGACAATGATACAGTCATATAGAATATAGAATATAACAAGAACTTTATTTAAAAAATTAAACTTGACAATGTGTGATATAATCGGATAATTGTGTTTTTATTTGTAAAAGATCATCGTATAAAATACAAATATGGTTAAATTTATAAATTTCTGTTAATTTAATATTTGTAATTTTTTTTTTAATAGAAAGTGAAAAATGTAACATTTTGACTTTAAAAAAAAGGATATTAGTTTTTTTATTCAATGTATTTAATATATCATGTAATTTGTAAATTTCTTTTGAAATTAAATAAATATCCTTATCATTTATTTGTATAGTACATAAAGGACAAGGTAAAATACAAGATTCTTTAAAAAATTCTTTAAAAAAGAAGCATTTTTGTTTACATTTATGAGGATGATATTTAACAAAACATCCTAAATGATAGGGGTGATTACAGGAGAGAGTAATTTTAATATTTTTGATATTATTTATATTATTTTTAATAATATCTAAGTCATTTACAACATGTTTTTTACTTTGTTGTAAATCGAAATCTTGATAACAAAAGATACAATAATCTATGCACATTAAAAGATATTAAATAAAGAAATAGAATCAATTTTTATCTACGTGCGAGATATTTATTAGGTAAGATATCATATTCTGGAGGGCATTCTTTTTTATTATTAGGATAATAGTTATAAAGTGGTCCTTTAAATAACGATGGTTGATCGTCATCTTTAAGAGATTTTTGTGGAAATGTACTATTATCAGATTGAGAAATATATATATTATCTAGATTTTCTGGTTTATATTTACAGTCTACGCATTTTGAAGTAATTCTGGACATACCTTTAAGATCATTTTCAATATCAACGTTTCGATTAGGTGTTCCTGAAGGTATATATGTAAGGAATGGTGCTGTATAGTTATTACATTCATTATCGTTAACGAATCTAGATTTATCTACGATATAATTAAAGATACTTTTGTTACTAGATTTTTGTTGATTAGATGAACATAGATCATATTTTGTTTTTGTGGAGCTCATTATTAAATTAAATAAATAAAATAAAATTATATAATAATTTTAAATTTATGTTGATCATAAATCCAAAATTCAAAATCATATCCTAATTTTCTTACAGCTAAAGCTTTATGAATATTTTTTATTAAATTTATATTATAAGTCCAAGTACTTTTAACTTCAATGATTTTATTTTCAGATACAATATATATATCTGGATAATATCTCAATTGTTTATTTTTAAAAGTATATTTAATAGTAGGTACTTTTTTTCTTTCAGTAATAATATCCAATTCTTGATATTTTTTAACCAATTCATCTAATGCAATATGTTCATATCCTTGAATTCTAATATTATTTCCAGATGGCATTTTATAATTTTTAAATAAATATGATATTTTTACTCTTTCATAACTACAATTTATACAACGACTATTACTATTTTTAAATGAATTAAATGTTATTTCTGACAATTCTCCACAACTACATATATATTGTAATTTAGAAGAAGTATTAATATATACTTTTGAGATTAATATACAACCTTTTGATTTAAAATAATCATAAACATACTTATAATTATGTTTTTCTTTACCAGAACATTTAATACATCTACTTTTACGATTTTTAAAATCATCAAATCTTATACTTGATAAATTTTCACATTTACATTTATAATTCATTAAAGTTTGTGCATTTATATATTTTTTATCAAGTAATTTGCAGTTGTTTTCTTTAAAATAATTAAAAACATATTCGTATGTAAATAACTCTAACCCTGAACATTTTTTGCATCTATTATTAGAATTTTTAAAATCGTCAAATCTTATACTAGATAAATTTCCACATTTACATATATAATTCATTTTTGTTTTATTATTTATATATTCTTTTTCTAATAATTTACAATTATGTTCTTTAAAGTAATTATAAACATATTCAAATGTGAATTTTCTAGTCATTATATATAAAAACATAATTAATTTTAAATAAACAAAAAAAATGAAAAAAATTACAATTTCTTTAATAAATACGTATGGTATTAAAGACTGGTATTAAAGATGAAAGTGAGATTGCAGATGACCTTATATCTAAGGTTCGTGATTTGTTATTAGAACACAATGAGCGTACTGGGTCTAAAATTGAGACAGAATATACTCCTGATTTATCAGAATCTCAAAAAAAGGCATTTGAAAAGTTCAAGAAGGGGGGCAACATATTAATGTTAGGTGCAGCTGGTTGTGGAAAGAGTAGAACTGTAAAGGAGATGTATAAATATATAAAAAATAATAGTAATAAAGAGATGTATGTTACTTCTACAACTGGTATCTCTTCATATTCTATAAAAGGTATAACTATAAACAGTTTTATGGGAATTGGTACTGGAGAATCATCTATTGAGATATTATTGCGTAGATTACGTTATAAAATGAATATAAAGGATAGAATAAGAAGAACTGATATTTTAGTAATAGATGAAATAAGTATGATGTCTGCTGATATATTTGAGAAAATCGATATTATATGTCAGACGTTACGTAAATCTAGGAAACCATTTGGTGGTATTCAGATGGTAATAACTGGAGATTTTTTACAATTAGAGACAATATTCAAGAATGATTCAAATGATCGTAGATTAATAATAGAGAGTGAATTATTTAGAAAGATGTATGATAAGAATACTATAATATTAAAGGAAAATTTTAGACAAACTGGTGACAATAAATATATAGATATTTTATTAAGAATACGAAAGGGTCTTCAGACGAAAGATGATATAGATGTGTTAAACAGTAGATTAACAAAGTCAAGTAAGCCTAATATGATTTATTTAGTGAGTAGTAATAAGAAGGCTCAGTCTATAAACAATATTCGTTTATCTAATATAAATTCTGATGATAATGTATATGATTGTGTTTATACGCAATCTGATAATAACGAGTCATGTGATATACTTAAGCGTGAATTACAGCATCAATTTATGCAGAAGGGTATAGAATCTTTACGTTTAAGGAAAGGTTGTAGAGTATTATTGATAAAAAACATGGATGTATCGATTGGTTTAGTGAATGGATCAACTGGTACTATAAAGGATTGTTTAGAGGAGAGTGTTGTAGTTGAATTTGACAATGGTGTAACGGAGAATATACAAAAGGTAGAATGGGAATTAGAGATGGATAATTCAAAGGTATTTTGTAAGCAGATTCCTTTAATGTTAGCTTATGCAATAACATGTCATCGTTCACAGGGACTTAGCTTAGATTCTGCTGTATTAGATTTAGATGATTGTTTTTGCAATCATATGGTATACGTTGCTTTGAGTAGAGTAAAATCTTTAGATGGTTTATATTTAAAATCATTTGATCCAAAAAAAATAACTGTAAATGAGAAATTATTGGAATACATAAATACTATAGAATAATAGAATTGTGTAAATAAAAGTAAATATTTTTTATTTACATAAGATAAATGTCATTAAACGAGGAAGTATTTTTAAAGGAATTAAAATACGATGATACAATATTAGATACGGATACAGATGTTAAAGAAAATACAAATGTGATAAAAATAAAGATAGTAAATTATGATATATGTAAGAAATGGTTAAAGAATAGAAAAAAATACAAGCATTTAAAATCGAAATGTGAGAGTAAGTAGAATATAGTTAATGTAATACGAAAGTGTGACCTCTATAGGAGGCTATTCTGTTAGTAATTTTCTGCGTGCCTTTAAAATCTAAATTATGGAATGGATTTTTGGAATAAAATGACCATTTAAAGACTTTGTTAAGTTTAATTTTTGTTTGTATATCGCTATAATCATAAATATCTAATAATATTTCATTAGGTAGTATCATTATTATATAATTACAATAATATAAAAAAAAGATGACGCACTCGACGTAGTCGAGGCTCTGCGCTCGGCGGTATGATAAAAATATTAAAAAGACATGATAAAAATAGTAGTTAGATAAAAAATATTATAATTAACAGACCATACGATATTTATAAAGTGTGATAGTAGCTGGTATAAGAACACACATATACGAGATAAGATTGAGAAGAATTTGATCTTTAACTGGATCAAAGTTGAATCCAAGACGTTGTAGAAGGTGTGCGCTATATCCTGTATCATGATTGTAATCATATTCTGATAGGAAGCATTTATTATTATTTGTTAACCAATGTAATATAGTAATAATACAAAAGTAATAATGTACAAAGAGTAGATTACAATTATCAGAGATGCTTCCACCAAAGATTATAAAAAAAGTGATCAGATAATGAATAATATTGTTGAATTGTTTCATAATCCTTACATATTATAAATATAAAAAATAGTGATAAAGAGTGGTAGAAAAGATAACTTATAGACAATGACGCACTCGACTACGTCGAGGCTCTGCGCTCGGCGGTATGATAAAAATATTAAAAAGACATGATAAAAATAGTAGTTAGATAAAAAATAGAATTTTTATTGAATTAGATAAGAATAGTAAAATGGATATAGATGATATTTGTAAAACGATAGGTGATGAGTTAGGTAAGGGGTATGCTGAATGTGTTTATCAGGAAGGTATGTGTGTTTTATTAAGAGAAAATATGTTGGGATATTCTAAGGAAGTAGTGATACCGATAAAATACAATGACTATGTGATAGGTAATGTGAGGGCAGATATTGTTTTACATGATGAAAAAATTATAATTGAATGCAAAGCGATTGATAGTAATTTAAAACCTAGTCATTTTCCTCAAATTATTACATATATGTGTTTATTAAACTATAGTTATGGTATATTAGTAAATTTTAATCAAAATCCATCAAAAGAAATGGTGGAGATAGCGAAAGTAAAACGATTAGAGCATGATAAATTTTTAATTACATTAGATAATACCGATTATTATTTGACAAAGAGTGGTAAGTTGATAATTTAAAAAAGATGACGCACTCGACTACGTCGAGGCTCTGCGCTCGGGTGTTTTAACCAAAGATATTACAGATCCTGTCGATGAATTATGTATACAAGTATAATAAAAATAAAATCGTTACCATAAATAAATTTTGTACTTGTATATTAATACAATAATATAACATATGCGTAATTATGGTTTGTTTTTTACCAAATTTATATATAAACATTACTATTTTACATATAAATTAACA
>ERZ767114.166-NODE-166-length-45737-cov-10.064915_pt1 | contig 45737 bp, 43 predicted proteins | sample MGYA00374952_ERZ767114 | MGnify/ENA primary metagenome ERZ767114 (study PRJEB28939, sample SAMN06267156) | marine metagenome | isolation source: Columbia River Estuary | place: USA:Columbia River Estuary, USA | collected 2012-05-05 ... | reverse complement strand
AGCCTTATTGCAGCGCTTGGAGCTGTCTGTGTTGTCTCGCGTCAGCAACGCTTCTGATGCGTGTTGCAAAGCATAGCGTTCTGTATGACCCTTTGAATCACTATTCCTAACAACTATCGGGTTGAGGCCCGGGCAAATTGTAAATACTTCGATAAGAAACTCAACTCATGTCACAGTTGTTTCAGATGGACAGGTACGTTATTCGGACAGCGTTTTGGCGCATTTTCGGTGGAGCCTTTTATTTTGAAGACCTTGACGGAAGGGTTGTTGCTTATTCAGAACAAAAACGCTTCAAATTGAAAGAGGACATCGTGCTCTTCACCGATGAAAGTTGTACAGTTCCCTTGGTTCAAATCAAAGCCCGTTCTATTTTGGATTTGGGGGCGACTTACGACATTATCGACGCACAAACGGGGATCAACCTTGGCTCAGCAAAGAGGAACTTTATGAAATCAATACTCAAGGATTCATGGACAATCAAAGACGCTTCTGGAAACCCATATGCGCAATTAATCGAAGACAGCAGAGCAATATTACGACGATTTCTCAAATTCATACCAGCAAAATATCATTTTGAAATCCCCGGACAACCAGAAATCCTCATTCAACAACGCTTCGCTATAATGACTCAACGAACAGATGTGATGATTCCTCCTGGGCATCCAATCGACCGTCGAATTGTTGCTGCGGTCGCTCTGCTAAATTCAGCAATTGAACGTCAAGACACGGATTCGTTGCTCTACTGAATGGATAAGTACCGCAAGACAAGATTTTTGATTTCACTGAATATTTCAAAGAAAGGAATTCGACAAATCATGTTCACCTGAGGCGACGGTAAACACCCTTGTACACAATTTGCCTGCTAACAAGGGTTCGAGGTGGGATCTATTCATGCCTAGCGAAGTTGATGGATAGCACTACAACGGATACATTGTTACATATCCGTCAATATAGGAATTCACCTTAGACCGATTATGACACGATCGATCTACAACGGGTTGTACTCATACCCCCATTTCACAGATGAGTAGAGTAGGGGTACGGAATATGATACACTTCAGAGGTCTCTTACATCTAAGAAATAAGATAACTTAAAAAAAATCCAAAATAGTGGTACTACACAGCAAATACCAAACGCAGGATGAGACCATCCAGTAAGCATTGCAATATTGTCAACAGTTGACGGATGCCAATTAGCCGAAAAAAATGCAGCTAATCCTTCTCGAAGATCATCAAAGAATATTTGTCCTGAATTATTCCTGTAAAAATCAAAACCTCTCCATGCAAATACAATCGTCAATATGAAAAATAAAGCACCAAATACCCTTCGATAGTCTTCAAGGGTTGGCTCTCTATCTTCTTCCATATGATTTGTCAACAAGGGTTTCCCTCTATGATATCACCGCTTATTACCGTACCGACTGCCAAGAGGGGTTGTCTGAATAACCCGCTACGAAAATGATTTCACAATTCCACTCAATCAGTATTGCGTAGTGCAAGAATTTCAGATGGGATGGAATATGTGTAATCGAACATCGGCCCAATGAGGCGTATTGATTCAAGGCCCTCTCCAAAAACAACTCGTTCAAAACTCGAGTCAATGGCATGCAAAGGCATGCTTGCGATCAACGCCCCCTCTTTTGTCAATAGAATTCCCGTGGCCACCAGGGGTGCATTTGAGGTGAACGAAAGATGGTTTTCCGTAAGTTCAACCTTCCCAAGCCCAGAGAACATGGTTGAGAATTGCGCACCGATCTCACCCCAATCTGCCAGAAGGTATTCCATGTTGTTGGAACATCCAATTTGGTTAAAGTTATTTTTATCTCACCTTGGAGATGTGAATTACCCATCTCATTGGCGTATGATGGTGCAGGAGGCAAATCCGAGGACTTGCGTTGGGTCTTGTCAGTGCCTAGCGTCGAAAAAGACCCAGTGTTTCACAGTTCGGTGATGTCCTCACGTTCGGTCGACACACCAAACGCTGCTTGGGCTTCTGTGTAAACTGCACCATCGATGGTGCCTTCACGAACCAGCGAAGAAAGCGCTGCAAGCGCAATGGCTGCACCGTCAATTTCGAAGAAGCGGCGAAGCGCTTCACGGGTGTCCGATCGACCAAACCCATCGGTACCGAGCACAGTGTAATGGCCACCAACCCACTGTCGAATCATGTCTGGCACTGCTGCCATGTTATCGGAAACGGCAATGACAGGCACGCTTGCCTTGCCGAGCATTTGCTCAATCCAAGGCTGCTTCGCATCTTCTGTTGGATGAAGTCGATTGTAACGGTCGCATGCCATTCCTTCTCGGCGCAGTTCACCGTAGGAAGTTGCTGAGTAGATTTCAGCACGCACGCCGTATGATTCGAGCTTCTCGACTGCATCGAGCACTTGGACCATGATTGGGCCAGAACCAATGAGTCGAACGATTGGTCCGTCGCCCTTTGGTGCGCCTCGAAGCAGGTACATGCCACGAATGATGCCTTCGTCAACGCCTTCTGGCTTCGGCGGCATCGGGTAATTTTCATTGTAAACAGCGATGTAATGGATGACGTCTTTGTCTTGGGCGTACATCTCATCGATGCCATGGCGGATGATTGTAGCCAATTCGTAAGCGAACGAGGGGTCCCATGCTCGCACGGCAGGGTTGGTGTGGGCCATCAAGAGAGAGTGGCCATCTTGGTGTTGGAGGCCTTCTCCATTGAGGGTGGTTCGTCCGGAAGTTGCACCCATCAGGAAACCACGGGCGCGCTGATCGGCTGCCGACCAAATGAGGTCAGCGACACGCTGGAACCCGAACATCGAGTAGAAGGTGTAGAACGGCACGGTTGGGTAGTGGTGTGTGGAATATGAAGTGGCAGAGGCGATGAACGTCGAGGTTGCCCCTGCTTCATTGATGCCTTCTTCCAAGAGTTGGCCTTTGGCTGATTCCTTGTACTTCATCAGTACCTTGTGATCAACTGGCTTGTACAATTGTCCTTCTGGATGGTAGATGCCAAATTCAGCGAACAATGGATCCATACCGAAGGTTCGCGCTTCATCAGGAATGATCGGGACAATTCGTTCACCGAAGCCCTTGTCTTTCATCAAGGAGCGCAAAATTCGCACAAACGCCATGGTTGTTGAAACTTGCATCTTTCCTTTGGTGCCTTCATCGAATTCCGCATAGGCTGCGGCTTCAGGAAGGGTGAGGTCAAACTCAGGAACCGTTCTGCTTGGCATGAAACCATCCATTGCAGCACGGCGCTCCTTGGCGTAGGCTACGAGTTCAGGAACATCCGCTGGCATCACGTATGGGTAGGCTTCCAAGTCTTCATCCGAGAACGGCAATCCAAGGTCGTCTCGCATGTACTGCATGCTTTCCATGTCCGCCTTTTTCTTCTGGTGAGTTGTGTTACGACCTGCAAAGGCAGGGCCAAGTCCGTAGCCTTTGATGGTGCGCATGAGCACGACAGTTGGCTCGCCTTTGTGGGCGGTGGCCTGGGCGTAGGCTGCGTGGAGTTTGAGGAAATCGTGTCCGCCGACATCAGCACAGAGGTCAACAAGATCTTCATCACTCAGATGTGCAACGAGAGCTTGTAGTTCTTCTGAGTTGAACAATTCCTTGCGGATGGTTGCTCCGTCTGCGGTCATGATGCGCTGTTCATCACCGTCAACGAGTGAATCGAGACGGGCTGCGAGAGCCCCGTTGGCATCTCGGGCGAATAAGTCGTCCCAACTGCTGCCCCATAGGACCTTGATGACGTTCCAACCTGCACCACGGAACCGACCTTCGAGTTCTTGAACGATTTTCGAGTTGCCCCGAACCGGCCCATCAAGGCGCTGTAGGTTGCAATTCATGGTCATCACAATGTTGTCGAGGCCTTCTCGGCCTGCAAGTGAAAGTTGGGAGAGGGATTCAGGTTCATCAGATTCACCATCACCCATTGTGTACCAGACGCGAGAGTTCGCCGTTGAAACAAGGCCACGGTCCTCGAGGTACCGGTTGAAGCGAGCTTGGTGAATGGCGGTCATTGCACCAAGGCCCATGCTCACGGTTGGGAATTCCCAGAAGTCTGGCATCAAACGAGGATGAGGGTAGGAGGAAAGCCCCTTGCCGGCGGTTTCTTGGCGGAACGCTTCCATTTGTTCATGGGTCAAACGACCTTCGAGCCAGGCCCGGGCGTAAATACCCGGTGAAGCATGGCCTTGCCAATACAAGTGATCGCCTTGGCCAGCGCCATCTTTACCTCTGAAGAAGTGATTGAAGCCAACCTCCCATGCGTGAGAGGTGGAAGCATATGTTGAGATGTGGCCCCCAATGCCTTCGAAGTACTTGTTGCCACGAGTCACCACCATCATTGCGTTCCATCGATTGATGCCGTGGAGGCGTGTTTCGAGATCGAGGTTTCCTGGGTACGTACCCTGGCTGTCTGGGTGAATGGTGTTCATGTAGGCCGTGTTGACAACGTCAATATCCACGCCGGCATCCTTGGCCGCACCAACCGTAGAGAGGAGCAAACGTCGTGCTTCTTCCTCGCCAATCTGGTCGCGAACGGCCAAAATTGAATCAATCCATTCCTGTGTTGCCACAGGATCTGGGTCAGGCAGCGTACCTCGAACACCAAAGCGCATCTCATGCCCCTCCTTGCTACCCCCTCCAACCTCGGGGCTTTCAACCCCTCGCCTTGGTCGCATCGCAGTTTTTACCCAACCGGGTGTCGAATGAGCGCTGAAAAGAGCCCTCGGCTCGCTGTCCCACGATTCTTGAGCCTTCATTTCAACAAAATTCGGCATAAGAGATAAAGACCGAACAGGCAGGGCGACAGATATGTCCGTCGAGGCTATGGTTCAAACGATGATTGATGATTTAACTGCTGCACTTGCTGATGCTGTCAAGCACGACAAGGGTAACGCTGCTGCTGGTACCCGTGTCCGAAAGGCCATGCAATCCGCAAAGGCTGCTGCACAAGAAGTGCGCGCCCAGGTCCAAGCTGACAAGAACGCTTGAGGTCAAGTGCGCGTCAAAACGCGCCACTCGCCCCCGCCGTTGAGAAGATCTGCTTCTCCGCTTGATTCAACAGACCACCCAGTGGGAACGTTGTTTACTTCAGGAGCAAGCACAATCGTTGTCACATGCGATAATTCAGCGTCTATGTCACCAATCCAGTTGGTATCGGTAGATCGCCAATGACCTGTAAGGTTCTTCCCTTCTGCATCGAGTGGTTCGTAGAATGTGTACAACCAGTGCATCCCAAGGGTCGCATCTGAAACAAACAAGAAGTGATCACCGCTTTCTAAATTCATTGCATCAGCAGCTTCGTCCGTCCACATGGTCTGGCCGTGAATACCTGCAAGCAAGGAAAGAGGCAGCAACAGCAACAGGGTGACACCGATTGCTCGCATGTGATGGCCAGGAACTTCAAACGTCGGCGTACCGGCTTTGAGGTTCAATTGCTTCAACAGCACAACAAATGGGATGAACAACAGCGTCATGTATCGACCATTGTTCCCCATTGTCCATACAATACCTGGCCAAGAAGCACCCCATAGCACGGATTCGTATGTCCACAAAGCGGCAACGTAGAAGACAATCGCCGTCATAGCAGCTGCTATCATCGCAGCCATTGTAGCGATCTGTGCGTCATCCGTGGCCCTAAGTGCTGCCACTGCCGGCTTCAACAATGGCCACAACACCATACCAAACAAGACAAACAAGCCGATCGCATCGAACAGGGAGAACACAATCGCTGACAAGAAGCGAAGAGGTGCATCTTTCACCACACCAAAGGTTGGTGTGGCATCAAAAATTCCAACAAGAAGCATGACTGTTCCAACGGCGCCTGCAATTGCACATGAAGCCTTGAATGGATTTCGCATCCATGTAAACCGTGACGATTCTCGTTCCTGTAGTGCATGCCAAGCATAGCCAATCGCACCAAGCAAGGCGCCATAGAGAAGCACAGAGGATGGCCCACTCATACCCTTTGAATATGGAATCAACATCAGTATGCATCCACCAATCAAGTTCTGAAGCAACCGCATGTTGCTCGACCACAACCCCGTGAACAAACCAAACGCCACCGCAAACGCCAGGGCAAAGTAGACCTCTTCGTAGCCGCGACCGACTGAAAAAATAAATGCGGGCGATAAAGACAAAATGGCTGCGGAGCGCTCACCTATGGTGCGATGCACATAGCCAACGAGGGCAAAAAACACCACCAAAGCAAACGCCTTGATGCTGGCTTCAGAACCAGAGTACATCGGTAAAACGGTGCGTTCCCCGGCATCGCTCGAATCGCTCACACCCGCTACCTCGGGCCGTAAATCCCCCCAGGGGAGCCCTCCATCGGCATCCACCGCCATCTTGACGTGGGTATCGAGTCCCAAATCACTGCTGAAGCAGACCACGATGTTGAGGAAAAGCCCGAGCACGAGCAATCCTTTCCATGTGCGTTCATCATCGAGATTGAACAGCACCATGAGGGGTGGTTCGGGGGGTGAGGTTCAACCCTTTCGGACACTTCGCCCATGCATGGGCGGAATTCTAGAGGGGATCAAAGTCGTCGATGTGTCGCGAATTCTTGCTGGCCCATACGCAACACAAATGCTTGCAGACTTAGGTGCGGAGGTGACGAAAATCGAGGCGCCATGGGGCGATGACACCAGAGGCTGGGGCCCACCTTTCACCAAGGGCTTTGATGGAAAAGAGGTCGCTGCCTACTTTCTCTCATGCAATCGAAACAAAACAATCGCCACCTATGACCTGAAACGCGACGCTGATTCGGTTCGAGCAATGATCCTTGAAGCAGATGTCGTTGTTGAGAATTTCAAACCAGGAACACTGGAACGACTGCTTGGACCAATGCCCTCCCACGTGATTGTCTGTTCGATATCGGCCTATGGTGCAACTGGCCCGCGCCGCGACGAGCCCGGATACGATGTTGCGCTCCAAGCTCGATCTGGCATCATGAGCATTACAGGAGAGCCAAATGCTGCGCCGGTAAAAGTCGGGGTTGCATGGATCGATGTCATCACTGGACTCAACGCAGCAAACGCAATCCTTGCTGCATTGTTCAAGAAAGAACGAACGGGAGCGGCAACCCACATCGATATCTCGCTGTGGGATTGCGCCCTTGCTGCGCTTGTGAATCAAGCACACAACGCCATGGCAAGCGGCGAAAACCCTGTCGCCATGGGTTCAGCGCACCCGAATCTTGTCCCATACAGGGCGTTTGAAGCAAACGATGGATGGTTCGTTCTCGGCGTTGGTTCCGATGCTCAATGGTCGACGGTCGTCGAACGGCTTGGCCTTGGGGGTGCTGCTGGCTTGGATGAATGGGCCACAAACAAGGGAAGGGTGCTGAACAGAGAAGCGGTGGAAGCATGTGTGGCAGCCGCCATCGCCAAACACGACCGGGTACACCTCGAAACCATGCTTCATGGCGTGCCGTGCGCTCCCGTGAACACCGTTTTAGAAGCGCTCGCTGATCCTCAAAGCGTTGCTAGGGGAGCTGTCACTCAACACAAGGGCGTGGATGTGCTGGCCAGTCCGTTACGGTTTATGATGCCTCAAAAGGAAAACAGCGACCTCTGACCGCCTTCCCGAATGAGCCCCACTTCACGCAATTTATCGAACGCATTGTCCATTCGTCGTTGGCTGAACTGACGCTCGACTTGTAAAAATTGAATCAGGCCTTTTGTGTCCACTTGACCAGGTTCAAGATCGGCGTCTGCCACTTCGTTTGCAGGGTGATCATGGAAAATGGCGCGGATTTCATCCAGACGTTCTGGAACATCTTTTTCTTTCGCCTCGCAAATCGCCTCAATCGTTCCATGGGCTTTGATGAGCTTCATCCCAGTCTTTGGACCAATGCCACGGATTCCCGGATGGAAATCAGTTCCGATCATAATGGCAAGGTCGATCAGTTGAGCGCGAGTAAGTTCGTTCTCGGAGAGCACCTCGTCCAAGATAATCTTCTGTGCTTGGACCACACGGCCATGCTGCTTGGAACCATGGCTCATCAAGTTCCGAACGAGCAAGGGCGTTCCATACAACAACGCATCCCAATCTTGGGTCGCCACCACATCGAGTTGTCCTTTCGCAGCCATCACAGCAGCTTGCCCTTCACCTTCTGCTTTCGCGTCGACCCAAGGGACGCCAAGGAGGTCGAGAAGTTGTTTGGTCTCTGCAACCATCTCAGGCGAATAATGCATGATTCGTTGCGCCATCTTTTGAGCGAGTGGGAAATCACCTGCTGCAAGTGCTTCTTTGTGAATGCGCTCAGCTTCAACGCGGCGTGCACGGCGTTGAGCAATTTCATCTGCTTTGAGTTCTGGCGCAGTTCCGTCGAACACATACACGGGCTTGATACCTGCTGCAAGCAAGGTCGTGGTTCGATTGAGGAACCCCATAAGATGCGAGACAACTTTGCCATTTTCTGCCCGCAGTGGTCCACCATCGCCTTGTGGCGAGCGGTCTCGCATCGTGGTCAAAAATTGGAACGCAGTAAGGAAGGCATCTACGCCGACACGCTTGCCTGCAAGGCTGTTCAAGTCGATGGTCTCCGGGGAAGTGATGTCTCGAAGATTGCAGCCCATGAAAATCACAACGGGTGAGAGTATGTGGTTGTTGGCATCCGAACCCGTCAAGAAGTTGGGGGGTCAGCGCTTGGCATGGTGAGGCACATTGCATGCTTGCGCGGGTGGCATCCTGCGCTTGCGCGTGCAGAAATTGCTGCGTTGTTACCAGAAATGACCACCACTCGACTCGAAGGGCGAAGGTTGCTGGCATTAGAGGGCGGCTGCGATGAGATCGCTTTGGCTGAAGCCGTGGCTGTATCGAGCGGTTGCCAAGCAATCCTTTGCGAGGCCATTGTGTGGCCCTGTGAGGGTGAGGCCCCCATCGACCGCTTGATGCCAGCCATTCTTGAGCACCTCAACCACCACCCTCGTGACGGAACAGTGGCGGTGCGTGCTTGGCGGCATGAAGGCCGCATCGAAGGCGTTGGGCCAAGTCGCCTTGCCCAACGAATAGGGGGTCGATTGCATGACTTGGGTTATGCGATTGATCTCGAACACCCGCAACACCGGTTTGGTGTCGTCATCGATGCCAGTTCAAACACCATTGCCTGTGGATGGATGCTTGGCTTTGGAGATGAATCGGATGGTGTGTCTTCTAGAAAAGCCGCTGAACGGCCTTTCTTCAAACCAGTGAGCCTTGATCCGCGTCTTGCCCGCCTTGCGGTGAACCTTGCCTCGGGACCTGTTGGCAACCGCGCCACCATCGATGTGATGACTGGAACGGGCGGATTCCTCATTGAGGCGGCCCTATCAAACCGAATCGCAGTTGGACTTGACCTCGACCCAGTGATGGTTGAAGGCACCATTCGGAACTTGGAGTGGGCGTTGAACGCAGAAGGAAGAACTGAGCACAGGGCCATGGTTCTTGCTGGGGATGCTACGAAGTTGACCGATGCCCTCACCGGGCTTGATGCCCCTGTCAGCGGGTTTGTTCTCGATCCGCCGTATGGCCGCAACTCCCAAGGATCGCTTGAACCGATGGCGTTGCTGAAAAACGTGCTCGACAGCGCTCATGAGGTCGCCGTCGATGGCGCCGGGTTGGTGTTAATTCTCCCGATTCACCCAATGGGGGAACATCCAGATGAGCCAATCCCAAGCGGTGCAGATGTCAACTTGCTTCATGGCGATTGGCAAGGGATTGAACACGCCCTTCGCAACGCACACTGGTCTGTTCAAAACCGCTGGGTGGAACACGTGCATGCGAGCCTAAGCCGACTCATACTTCACGCAACAGCTGCTCCTCAAGATTGAGCAGCGTGATCGCATCTTCTTCAGATGGGGTCGGAAATTGAGAACGGTGAGGGCATCCTTCGTCGAGAATAGCTTCATCCTGATCGTTGAGCACATTTGGGTAGGTCCGACAACCTCGAGGGCGCACCTCGTAGACTGAACACATGCCTTCTGCATTGACATCGGCAGATGAAGTCAGCAAGAACACGCACGCTCGGGTTGTTTCATCGTTCAGCAAGGTAAGAACGCCATTGTTTTTCCATGTGAACGAATCGACATCCATGCCAGTGCGACGCGATAAGAGGGACGCCTCGGCTTTTGTGAGCGGCATCGTTGTCTCCCTGCAACACGCAGAACATCCCGTTGGAATGCATGGAAGTGAGCGGGCCATGTTCGTTGGAAACGACCCGCCTTATTCAAGAAGGGTGGCCATCTCGCTTGGATTACGGGCGATTAGGGTAGCCTGGATATCCTGTCGGGCTTCGAACCCGACGACGCGGGTTCGAATCCTGCATCGCCCACCAGCACCCTGCGTAATGTGCGAAGCGTATTCGCCGTTCAGCGGGTCCAGAATTGAACCGTTTCATCGCCCCAACGGTCGTCAGAGCCTCGAACAAGTCCTGCTTGTTGAAGCATCAAATCATCGATCATTGAAGGCACTGGCTCGACGTGTTCGACATTGCTTTCGACGAGGTAGAACTCATCCACAAGACCGGCTTGTAGGAACTGTTGGACCGTTGTTGGCCCCCCTTCGACAAGGAGCCGCTGAATTTCACGGTCACCGAGTTGATTTAGAAGTGCCTCAAGTCCTCTGAAGTTCGACGTCATGTGGAGTGTTTCGAGCCCATCGTGAAGCAAAGCAGCGTTCGAATCAATGCGATTGTTTGGGTCAATCACGATTCGAAGCGGCTGGCGATCTGTTTCCACTCGACGGATGGTGAGCGTTGGATTGTCCCGCTCGACGGTTTCTGCTCCGACAAGTATGGCGTCGCATTCCTTTCGCAGTTGATGCACGCGGTCGAGGCAAACCTCTGAGGTGAAGCGTTGTGCTTCAGCCGAACGGTCGTCGACCGAACCATTGCAATCGACAGCCATTTTCACGGTCACCATTGGCCTTCTGTGAGCGCACCAGTGCATGAACGGGCGCATCTGGTCACCTGCTTCCTTTTGCAAAAGACCGAATCGAACATCAATACCTGCTGTTTCAAGGACTTTGAAGCCAGAACCCCTGACGGTTGGATTGGGATCTGGATGAGCGACGATGACTTCCTTCACCCCAGCCCACATCAATGCTTCAGTGCATGGAGGCGTTCTGCCAAAATGATTGCAAGGCTCAAGGGTGACAAAAGCCGTGGAGCCGTTTGGAGAAAACCCATTCTTCTCTGCATCATGAATGGCCATTTGTTCTGCATGGAGGCCGCCTAAATGATCGTGCCAACCTTCTGCAATAACCTGGTCTTCTTTGACCAAGACACAGCCGACCAGAGGGTTTGGACTCACGCGGCCACGGCCCCGTTCAGCGACATCAAGGGCCCTTCGCATGAAGCCCTCTTCTGCTGCTGTCCATGGACTCGCCATGGTTGCCCCACTTCGGTTGGGTTCAAGACATCTTGCATTTCGCCTCAACCGGAATTCTCCGAATCGGGCTACTGAGTCCCTTCTCTCTGCGCGGACCTATCCGCTCATATCTTTTTATGCATGATGAATGGCTTTTCACCCGATGTGATTTAGTGTGAAATAGGCGTTGTTAAGAGAAGGTTTCAAACCCCTAACCGCTCTCTTCAAACTATGTCAACCGATGAAGCGCCGGCCGGACCCAGTCCCCTTGAGTTTGAAGCTGATTCGTCGACAAAGATGAAAAAAGGCGCTCATAAACCGATTTTTGCACACCTTTTCAAAGCCAAACCAAAAAAGGTGAAGGCCACAAAGCGTGTCCATCTCTTGGTCAACCCTTACGCCGGAAACAAAAGTGGGCGAAAAATTGGTGAACAAGCAAAAGCACTTTTGGAAGCCGCAGGAAAAACTGTGAAAGCTTACCACTCGGCCTATTCTGGTCATTTAATGGAAATGGCGCAAGAACTTGAGATCAAGGCCAATGACCTCGTGGCAGTTGTTGGTGGCGATGGGAGCCTTTCTGAAGTCATCACAGGAAGAATGAGGGCTGAATCCGGTAAAACGGAGTTGTTTGCCTTGATCCCTGCAGGCACTGGAAACTCGATGGCGCATGACCTCGGGCTCTCATCGGTTGAGCAAGCCGTCGAATCAATTGTTAGCGGTGCTCGCCAGTCCATTGACTTGGCAAGGGTGGAGTTGGTGAACGGGCTCCCTGGTGCGGAAAACGGTACAACGGTTCGGTTTAGTCACAACCTCGTCACATGGGGACTCGGCGTCGATTCAACAATCAAAGCTGAAAAGATGCGTTGGATGGGACCAGTGAGGTATGATGTGGGAATCTTGATGGCTATTATGGCCAACAACCGAAGGCACGCTACGTTAACGCTTGATGGAGTCACGATGGAAGATGATTACACCCTCTTCCTGATTCAAAACACCCAAACTGGTGGCTCAAGGCTTCCTTTAGCACCTGGGGCGACCCTTGATGATGGGTTCATGGACATTGGAATCTTGAAGAAAATGACCCGTCGAGATGTCCTCAAGGCTTTTGGAATGCTCAAGAAAGAAGGCAGGCATGTCTTCCATCCGCGTGTTGACTACCACCGATTCAAAACGCTCTCAATCGATACACCAGCGCCTGCCGCAATCAACATCGATGGAGAAAACATCGGCTCTACTCCCCTCTCCATGGAAGTTCTACCAAACGCTGTGGAACTATGCGTACCTGCTTCAGAATGAGAAATCTGAGAAATTCTCATCGTCTTCGAACGTTTCCTTTTCCGCTCGAGGTGGTGCCTCGTACGACGTTGCTTCTTTTTCGACCGGTTTTGCGGCAGCCCTTCGCTTTCGAACGGCTTTCTTCTTCGGAGGTTGCTTCGGCTCTGGTGCCGATGATCGAGTTGGTGCAACGCTGGAAAAGTGTTCACGAGCAACCGGTTCTGGTTGTGACGAAGTGACGCTTGTCGGAGGGCTGCTCGAACGCTTTGATGCATCCCAAACTGAAGGTTGGGTCGAGGTGACGCTTGAAGTCGTGGTCGTGGAAGGTGGTGTCATTTGTTCCATCTCTTGTGCGGCGGGTGTTACGACGACGGATGATTTGCCACTCGAAGATGGAATGGGTGCCGCATCGTCGTCATTTGACAGGATGCTGTCCATGTCAAAGCCTGCAAGCGCTGATTTCTTCGGGGTCTTCGTTGGAGCTGCTTTGTCCTTCTTGGCAGCCGAACGTTGCTCTTCTTTCCGAGTCGTAGGTGAAGACATGCCGGAAGATTTGGCTTTCTTTACGTCTTGCTTTACTTTCTTGATGTTGTCAATTCCAACCTGGCCTAGCAAGGTCTTCATGGTGTCTCGTGCCCCTTTCATGACGAACATCTTGGAGAGGGTGAACGAGGCAACTGCCCCGCCAATACCGACGATGAAGAACATCAAAACAAAGCCAGTACGGCCGAGAATCGGCACATCGCCATGCACCCACTCGTCATCAGCGTCTCCACTGGAGGACACACTTGCACCTTCGAGGTTGATGCTTGTGACCATGACGAAGAGTTGCTCCCGGTTTTGATTGCCAATGAGAACAGTGCAATCGTCCGCGACCTTCTGACTGGAATGGTAACCGTATGCATTGCTTGCGTTGCTTGCCACCAAATAGCCTTCAACGCTGACAGGTTGGTGCCATTCGCCCAACGAGAGCATACCATCGTGAACGGATTCAGTGCTTGGAATCAAGCCAAGGATGTACCAACGAGATTCCTCATCAGCGTCGATTTCATCGAGATCCACCGTTCCCGCCCCCGTTTGTGGGTTCAGTGGATCGTTCCACTCTTTCAGATCAACACGCGCCCCTTCGCCCTCGAGCATCTCTGAGGCTTGATTGAACGACATTGATTGGATTGCAACACTCGACGTAACAGCAGCGCCAATGCCTGTCACTGAAGCATCATGGGTGGCGTACATTTGGCTCGCAGCAAGGTACCCAGTGAATTTGACTGGCATGCTTTTGTTGGTCCCCATCTCTTCTTCGCCGGGTGAACAACCAACGGCTTGCAGATCGTCGAGGTTTTGTACAGTCGGGCCAAGATTACTGGTGATGCTGGTTGAAGCGCGATCAAAGTCGACTTCAACACCACCGTTGTCTGCGCCCCACGAGGCGGTTGTGGGTCCAAAGCAGCCGGCAAGCAGCATCAGACTGAACAGGGCTAGGGCGAAAGCACCTCGGCGCATATTTGCCTTAGGGATGCTTTAGTTTGAGAACTCTTCCCTCAAGACGGGTTGAGAAAAAAACACAAATTGGGATGGAAAATGGCGCAGAGAGAGGGATTCGAACCCCCGTGTCTAGGAGACAGTGGATTTCAAGTCCACCGCAATACCGGGCTATGCGATCTCTGCAACAAGCCGTCGGGGGCATCACCCCATCATACTGTTTTCGGCTCGCGCACCTTGCGAAAATCACGCATTGTGTTCCTTTCTCGTTGCGATCGCTACAGCAGCGAGGCCGAACGCCGAAAGGGCGATACCAAACGTAAGTCCGGGCATTCCCTCACCATCACTCGGATCGGTTTGTCCGTCGAGTGTTGCTTCCACGTCCGCTCGGAAATCATCGGATCGCCATGAGTCTCCTGTCCATGCCACGACTGGTGACATGCCGTCAAGAATGTAGGTGATGGTCGAGTGGCCAACTGAGTAATCGATGACAGTATCACCGGAGGCAACGCACGACAAGCGATCGCCTTCTGCCCATTCATACCCTTCATCACACATGCAGTGCTTTCCTTCACCGGAGCCCATTTCCCAACCATGGTCGTTGCAAACGCCAGCTTCAATTTCTTCGCGGAGCGTGGCACCCGGTGGAGGGATCTCAGATATATTGGTGGAGTTTGGCGCCCATGCGATGTACATTGGTTCGATCAAATCATCCATACCGACTTGGGAAGACTCCCAAGATGAACTGGTCATGTTCCAAGCGAAGAGGCTCCACCACCACGAGTAATCTGTTGGAGCTGCAACATCATCAATGGATTCCATGTAATGACCATATTGACTTTCGCTGATGGTGGTGTTGAGGTCTGCGCCGGTAAAAGCGCCCATTGAAAGATGCCAAGCGGTCATGTCCTCGATGGTGTGAGTAGCAGTTGTGTTGTCAGGGAACAGGACTTGCATGGTAGCATCATCGCTTTGGGGAGCCGCCAACAAAGAAGCGTTTGCATTGGATGCTGCCCAAGCAAGCTGGGAGTGTTCGAGGGCGTCGATTGAGTCGATTCCAACAGGGGACTCTTCCCATTCACCTGATGTTTCATTGTGGAAGAGGATGGACCACCACCATGAATAATCCGCAGGTGACTCAACGCCTTCGATGGCGGTCACATAGTGGCCGTACTGTCCGTCTGTGGCATTGATGCTCCAGTTGGCCCCGTAAGCCATGGCTTGCGTCATATCCCAGCCTGTTGGTTGGAACATGAGTTCTGACGCATTTCCAGTTGATGGATCCACATGAGTCACCGTTGGTTCTTGATTCACACCAATGTGAGCATCGATGACCTCTTGCTCAACAAGAATTCCGAAGTTCCGATAGACATCGGCCAAGACCTCTTTGTCACCGGTGAGGTGAGGCCAATCGACGCCATGCAACTCCGTGTACGCAGTGAGTGCTTCGGGCGTGTCTCGGTCTGGGTCCACTGAGATGGAAACAAACTCAACACGTTCAGCATCACTCGCTGAGAGGCCCTCTTGTACCATGCGGAGGGATTGGGTGATCACAGGACAGACATCTGGACATGAAGTAAAGATGAACGAAACAACAGTCACATCACCATCCAATGTTGAAAAAGTGAAATTTTCGCCTTGTTGATCGATCAGGGTGAAATCGACGATGTCATTTCGAGACAATTGATGTCCTTTGTATGCCGCGGCGTTTGGTGTGGCAGCAACAAGCAGAGCGAAGCAAAGGGCTACAGCCAGCAACTTTCGTAGGTGCATGGTCAATTGCCTCCTTGCGGAGGGTTTGAATCTTCCCACGAATTGGATTATCGTTCTGTTGCGTACGACCAGTCAGGCGTGCACCAACTTGGAAGTCCAGTGACCCCTTCTGGGTTGGATAGACCAATACCCCAAAGCATGAGGGCAACGAAAATCCAAGGGAACAAGAACGTGATGTTGAACCACTTGTGTTCGTCTTTCAAGTGCATAAAATATGCAGCAATACCGTATCCCTTGACAAGACCAACAACGATCAAGATAGCCCAAACAGCGGACCTGCTAATGTCAATTTCTGTTCCTGGAACGGTTTCAAAGAAAACCGCGCCAAGTTCAAACAATGTAAACACCATCAAGACGATGAAGTTCCAAAAGTAGATGTCTTTGCCCATGTATAATTTTGCGTGTTCTCCCATAATCTCACCTCAATACAAATAGAATGCTGGGAAGATAACCACCCAAGCCAGGTCGACAAAGTGCCAGTACAAACCGAAGTATTCGATGCCCTGTGCGTTGTCCTCGTCAAAGCCAACAGTGTCCGCCTTGAACACGAGGTACAGCATGATCAACAGGCCGATAAAGACGTGAAGACCGTGTGCGCCAGTAGCGATGTAGAAGATGGACCCTTGAACTGTACCAATGGTGAACCCTTCAGCGACCAAGTGGCTCCACTCAACGAGTTTGAGCACGATGAACAGGGACCCGAGCATGAGTGTAGCGATGAGGTAGTTTCGTACCGCCGCCTTTCGTGTGGGCATGAGTTTGCCCATGAAGCCCTTCGGAGCCTCCCACTTTGCGTTCTTGGCTGTCTTGAGTGCAAGAACGATGGTGTAGGAAGAGATGATCAATGCGAAGGTGTTGATACCACCCGGCAAAAGAGTCCAGAAGTCACCAACAGATTCTCCAAAGCCGTCGAGCTTTGCACCACCGGGGCGAAGGTAATCAGATGCTGTTAGAACCCAATCGTCTTCCGAACGGCAGCCATCAAAGCCGCCATTGCTGTTTTCGAATGCCCACTTTGTGCACCACTCTGTTCGCATCCTGAGGTAGGAAGAGAAGAATGTTGCAAAGACCATGATTTCAGACATGATGAAGACCCAAAGACCAACCTTGCGGATATGGTCGCCCTCGAACGGGTACGAGGTTGCGATTTGCTCACCGTGGCCAATGAACGGCAAGTCTTCGAACCACCAATTGGACACTGCAATCACGATGATGAGCAGACCAGAGACGCTCACGCCGAGCATGCCGAGTTCAGCCGTGACGGTGTCGTCGAGCAGAGCTTTGCATGCAACGATGAAATCTGGAAGTCCCCAAAGGAAGACCATGATACCGAATGAAAAGATGATTGGTGATGCAGAGCCGTGGTGTTCGTGCTCGTCATGATGGTCATCGTGGTGATCGTCACCTTTTGGCTTACTTGCGTTCAAGAAGCCCCCGAGTCCGATGAAGGTCGCATACGCACCTGCAATGAACAACATGGTTACACCAGCCACTCTGTAAGTGAGGTATGAGAGGTGAGCGGCAATCTCTGAATTGTGAGCCTCCTCCTTGGCAATGTAGAGAGGTTCGCTGTGATCCGAACCATTGACGCTGCCATCAGCAACGCCAGCGGTCCATTCGTCCTTGGCATCCTCGTAGTGGTGGTGTTCGTCTTCCCAAGTATGATGCTTGTTTTCAGCAACAAACACGCCAAGCACGGCAAATCCGACGATGCCGATGGTGAGGATCAAACCCGCCATCATGACAGCGCGCATCCAAGTGCTGTTCGCAACGTGATTTCCATGTCCGCTCATTCTTCGACCCCCTTTGCAAGTGGTGTAGCCAACTTCTTCAGCGGACTGACCTTCTTTTCTCCAGTGACGTGGTGGCCATAGAGTTCGTTCATGTCACCTTGTGTTGGGATGTCATGGAACGATGGAGTTGGTGGTGGAGATGTTGTCATCCATTCAAGCGACCAACCGCCCCATGGATCGTTGCCTGCTGGTTCACCATGACGGTTCGATCGAATGATGTTCCAAACCAAGAGCAGTTGGCTCAGACCAAAGATAAACGAAAAGATACTGACTGCCATGTTGTACTCTGCAAAGCCACTCTCAGTTGTGTAGCTGTGTGTTCGCCGAGGCATGCCCATGATTCCAAGAGCATGCATTGGCCAGAATGTTGCGTTGTAGGAAGCAAATCCAATCAAGAAGTGCCAAAGACCCAGCGTTTCGTTGAGTTTGCGACCTGTCGCCTTCGGGTACCAGTAGTAGACACCAGAGAACAAAGCGAAGACAGTACCGCCGATGAACACGTAGTGGAAGTGAGCCACAACAAAGTATGAATCGTGGAAGTGAACGTCAAGTCCAGCCACTGGGAAGAACATTCCAGAAATACCGCCAAGCGTGAAGGTCACGAGGAATCCAAGCGACCACAATGTGTGGGTGCGCATCACCAGACTGCCACCCCAAATGGTCGCAAGCCAGTTGAACACCTTTGCACCGGTCGGAATTGCGACCGCCATCGTGGTGATCATGAACGCTGCTCGCCAGAACGGGTCCATACCCGAGGTGAGCATGTGGTGGCCCCAAACGATGAAGCCAACAATACCGATTCCTGCCATAGCGAACACCATGGACTTGTAACCAAAGATGGAACGACGTGCGCTCGTTGCCAACACTTCGGAAACAATTCCGAACGCTGGAACTACAACAACATACACTTCAGGATGCCCGAAGAACCAGAACAAATGTTGGAACAGGAGCGAATCGCCGCCTGCCGCAAAGAACACGGTTCCAAGTGTGTGGTCAAAGAGAAGGAAAGCCACGCCGATGATGAACGCCGGAAGGGACATGTAGAGCATGAAAACGCTCACGAAGACAGACCAAGCAAACAATGGCATCTTCATGAATGTCACGCCAGGAGCGCGCATTGTGAACACGGTGGTGATGAAGTTCACACCACCCAACGTCGAAGATGCACCGAGCATCAGAATCCCGGAAATAAACGCCGTTGTACCTGGATTCGAACCGTACTGAGCGAGTTCAGCCCCAAGGTTGGATTCGGTCAGCGAAGAGTAAGGAGGGTACATGACCCACGTAATGTCGGCACCTTCGCCAGACCAGATACCAGTGTAGATCAGCGGGCTTGAGAACACAAGGAGCCAGAGACCCATGGCGTTAATTCGTGGGAACGCAAGGTCCTTTGCTCCGATTTGAAGCGGAAGGACGTAGTTCATGAATCCTGCAATCATTGGCATAGCTGCTAGGAAAATCATCGTTGTACCGTGAAGGGTGAAGAACGAATTGTATTCCGTTTCGGTGAGGAAGGTGTTCTCCGGCAGTGACAGTTGAATGCGGAAGAGGAGGGCGAGAACACCACCAACGAGGAAGAAGGTAAACCCGTAGAGGAAGTAGAGGATTCCGACTTCCTTGTGGTCGGTTGTGGTCAACCATGGCTTGAGGTATGACCAGAAGTTTTCGATGGTGAAGGTGCTTGGAGAGCGGGCGTAGAAGACGTACATAACGCCGAGGAGCACGAGTCCGAGGGCCAAACCGATGGCTGTGATCAAGACGACAAGTGCACGAGCACTTGGGGCAATGTCACCTGCGTTTGCACCGGGAATCACGAAGTCTGCTTGGTTCCAGTAGTCGCCACCAGATCCTGCGCCACCGTTGACAGCGTTGCCGTAAATTGTGATTTCGACAACCTTGCCGTCATCGCCTGGTGCGACCCACTCAAAGTCCCACGAGCGGACGCTGTTGCCTTCAGCTGTGTGCGTCAGGCCGCCATCCATGTCGTGACTGAGTGATTCATTGACGGTCGAGACCATGCCCGAAGAAGTAAGAATTCGGAAACCACCTGCGTGGCCGTTCCAAGGGTCTGCTCCTTCGGTGCTTCCACCGTTGTGAAGTTCCATTGCGTCGTTGACGACGGTCACCGTGAAGGCGTATGTTTCGCTTGCGTTGAACGAGTCCGGTAGACCTTCGACGATCACTGAGGTATCGCCTGAAGCACCGCCGTGACAGGTACATCCGTTGTCACCAGCTGCACCGATACCGGTTGGCATAGCCTCGAATTGAGGGGATGCTGCCAGCATGAGGAGCATAAGAGCGACGAGGGTGAGTGCGCGTGTTCGCATCAATACTCACCTCCATCTGAGGTTTCTGAATCGTTTGAATCAGATTGTTGCTTCTTCACACCGCTGTCGACTTCACATGTTTCGCCCTCTGGTGCGACGACTGTGACTTGGCCTTGCATCTTCGAGTGGTCGAGACCACAGTATTCAGCGCAGCGGATTGGGAACGTGCCCAAGTCGTCCGGTTGTGCGTACATGACGGTGCCAGATGCGAGTCCGGGCACCAAGTCTTCTTTGACGCCCCATTCAGGGAGCCAGAACGAGTGTTGAACACCAACATAGTTTGGATTTGATGCATCGGATGGGCGAGAATGGAGATGCATAATTGCGACATCGTCGCATGGAAGGAGGAGGTGCTCGCCGCCAGCACTGGAGAGAATTGTACCAACAGGCAAGTGTTCCCATGTGTGGAGCAAGTGGTCCTCGGCGTCGAAAACAGTGATCTTCGAATGGAGTTCGACATCAAACATCATGCCCGTGAAAGTAAGCATGCCCATGGTTGTGTTCATGGCATAATCTGTTTCAACACCGTCGATGGCAACAGTGACGTTGGCGGCCGTTGTGTTGTGGGCGTGAATCATCAGCATGTTGCCGGTCCACTCAACATCGATGTGGGTGCCTGGGTCTTCCCAGGTCAAGGATTCAGTGTAGTGGAATTCCCAGAACCATTGTTTTCCAATGATGTCAATTTCGAAAGTGTCTTCGCCTTCTGCTACCTGCCAAACAGCTGTGTTGGAGGCGAGGGCCATCATGGTCAGCCAAACGACGAGGATTGTTGGGAGGACATAGAAGAGCACTTCCAGTTTCGTATTGTGTGAATCAACAGGGAATGAACCAACTTCAATGTGGTATTTGTCCATGTTTTCAACAGGCTCGACGCCGTCGCGGTAGCGCAGCATTGCGATGAACATCCACCCGAAAGTGAAAATTCCAACAATGATACTCCAAAACATGAACTTGTCGTAAAGGACGGTGAAAACAGTGTCTTCAGCAGGCATAGATTACCCTCATGTGGATGGCCGTAGATACCGGTCTTAAACCCTTGTCGATAACGCCTTCTTGACAGTCGTCTTTCACACACCCCCTTTCGCGCTCCAGTGGCCCGTTTTTTGTATGAAAAAGAATCACTTTTCTACCCCTTTTTTAGGTGTGTTACCTTGATAAATAATGCCGAAAATGGAGCGCTGTGTCCCTCGCGTCTTGCCTTCAAACGACCTTTGAAGAAGGAGTTCTGTTGAGCGTAGAGGTTCAAGCAGGAGCGCACCACAATCAGATTGGCGAGGTGAACGCTTGGCGTTCCCGTTTGAACGTCGCCGTTCGCGCCCAAGCCCAGAAGGGGATGGCGAACACGGCGGTGCTCGAATGCCTCAGTACCTCGCTCAATCTACCACGATCTTCGTTGAGCATCGTCAGCGGTCACACTTCGAAGAAAAAAACCGTGAAGTTTGAAAACATCAGCGAAAAAACGCTCCTTGAAACGCTTAGGGAGGCTGTGGAAACACCATGACACGGGACACAAAGCACCGGTCTCCTCTTGGCGCTGGTGATGCCGCCCTTCGCTTCAGAATCGCAGGCCAGGCCCTCGGCGAAGCGAGGGCATTGAATCGGGAGGAGCATTGGCCCGTCTTAGTTGAAGGGAAACGGGACAAATTAGCACTCGAAGCGCTTGATTTCACTGGTCCAATCGAGGTACTGAACCGGGGTTGGCCCTTGGAGCGCCTGATCGCCTACCTCTACGAATCCTACGGGCCTCGGAGGACAAGCGATGGGGGCCCCGCACTTTCAATCCTGATGGACTGGGACAGAACGGGGGGGCGCTTGCAAAATGAATTACGCCGGCGCATGGAAGGCATGGACATCAAAATCTCCGAGGACCTTCGAAAGGTCTTGATGAAGGCGCTCAAGCCCGAGACAAGGGTTGTGGAATCCCTCCGCAGCATGGCCCACGAACTCGGACCTTTTGTCGATGAATACGACGAAGTTGCGCCCTGAATTCTCCACGCTGGTGTTCGATTCCCTTGGCAAACCGTTGAGGTGTCTGCATCATGCATCCGATGCATCATCGGGCTTTGGTGCAGGACGCGTCCGCCCGTCTTCCTTGACCGTGTTGAGCACAACGTGAGTGTAGGAACGAGCCACCCCCTCAAGGGTAAAAACAGTCTTTGTGAGATCATCTAAATCCGCTCGGTCTTTGACGCGAGCAAGGACCATTGAGTCCCAATCGCCCGTAACATCATACACCGCAAACACGCGTGGGTCGGCAGCGATTTGTGCCTGAACATCCAGCATGCGGCCTTTGACAATCCGGAGACCTGCCATAATGGTCATTGACCATCCCACGGCGCTTGGATCAAGGATGACGCTGTAGCCTTGTATGACGTTCATTTCTTCGAGCCGACGAAGCCGGTTGAGAACAGTTCCTTGAGCAATACCAACCCTTCGAGCGAGGGCTCTTTGACTGGTGCGTGCGTCTTCGAGCAACACTTCGAGAATCGCCCGGTCCGTGTCATCGAGGTTCATGCTTCGCCACCGTCCGTTGCTTGCTTTGGCTTGTCTTGAACGCTTCGGAGTGCGTCGTGTGCCGAGGGAAGGCGAAGGTATTGCGTCCACGAGCCAAGTTCGTCAACTTCGACATTGAGCGATACATGGCAGTCGTCGGCCTCGCTTTGCTTGAGGCGAAGGGTGAACTCGTGATGCTTACCGGCTGAAATCTTGACGCGCTTGAACCCACCACGGACCGCCCACGGCTCAGCAACACTGCAGCCATTCAAAGCCAATGGCTGAGTGCCTGCCTGTACCCTGAATTGGAGGACAGCAGGTTCTGAAGAAATCCATTGTGCATCGATTCTTGGCATCCCTTTCTCCCGCTTGAAAGACCCCATCACGGCGCCAGATGCCACCACAAGGCAAAGGATCAGAAGAAAACTTGGAAGGAAGAAATCACCCGCAGTTGAACCGTCCCACGTGGTAGGAATAGGCGTGCTGTAGAGCCCGAGCAAACGGCTTTCGTTCTCATCGCCAAGCCCACCGAAGAACGCCAAGGTGATGTGCCATCCATGAGGCTGTTCATCAAATTCAATGCCTGCGGCCTCAAGATGAGTTGAAGGGACAACCCATGTTGTGTCTGTGGTGTTGTTGGCTTGCACTGAGAAGCCGACTTGAGGCATCATGTCCCGAACGAGATTGTGTGCCACACGACCGTGATGGTCGACCGAGCGGTCCTCTGTAATGAAAATAGAGAGGACCGTGTCGTTGCCCAGGTTGGTAAGTGGCGTCAATTCTACTGGCAGGTGAACCGCAATGCCGCCCTGCTCGTCCAACATCAACTGAATCGATCCTTCGAGCGTCAACACAGGTTCGGTGAGGAAGAGCGTGTTGGCTGTTGCTTCCTGCTCTTGCTCGTTGAACACAGTTGTTGAACTGCCATCCATTCCCAGTTGGCCTCGGCGAGCTTTGGCATCATCATCCGGCCAATTCGAACCAGTCTCATCGCTCCATGACCACCAAGTCAGATGCAGGTGTTCTGAATCGTCATGAGGAAGATTGGCTCCTTGGTCGAGAAAGGTCTCGACAAGCATTCTCGATGTCGGTTCCGGGGCTGGGATTACCGTAGAAACTGTTTCTGTCGGCCCATCGGCTGCATGAGCGAAGGGGGCGGCACAGGTAGCAAGGACAAGCAACATCAACGGCACGGCATACCTTTGCATCGTTTCACCTCATTCTTCCTCGTCGGCTTCCGAAGGCATCCCGAGTTTCATACGCAGAACATCGCGACCCACCCTGTCCATCATCAAAGTAAGGCGAGCCCCGACCCAGCCAGACACAAGCGCCTTTCCACATGGCAATTCACATGAAAGCAAAACTGGCCCCTCTTCTTCAATCAGGCCGTACAGTTCAGTGTATTCTTCCATCAACGGCGCCCAACCTTGGAGCATCCGTTTGAGAACCTCGATTTCTAAAGCTGGTGTTGGGGCTGTGATCAAGGCACGCAGCGCAGGAACGGATTCTTGACGAGAACGCCAAATCTTCCTCTTTTGTGTGAAAGCTGGCAACCCAACGTGGATGAGTTTCAGGGGATGGAACGTTCCTGCTGGAGACAAGTTGCCCTTTTTGTTCGGGCACTGGCGATTGAAAATTCGATCTTCAACCAATTTTGGTGCGATGTTCAATCGCTTTCCGCGATGCCACCATGACCATTCGGCGTCGTTGAGACCGTATCGTTGCTGAACCTCATCAACGATTGGCTGGGGGGCAGGGAAGATGGAGTGGCGATTTGGTTGAGGGGCATCGAGCACCCTTGGAACCCAACCAGATTCTGGGTTTTGGTAGCGTTTTGGGATAAAACTTCGAGCAACGTTTTCCGGTGTTGCCTCTGGCTTATGACGGAGTTGAGCCACAAAGAAGCCCCCCGTATTGTTGTCTTGGTGATACAGCCGAATGCAGTGAACAAGGCTTGCTTCAATCGAATTTTCAAGGGACGGATCGAGATCAAGTTCGAGTTGTTCCGCCATGGTTTGTCGTTGGCTTGGAGAGAAATGAGATGGTTTGATCGAAGGCGCGGAAAGCGCATCACTGCCTGCGTATGGGTGGCCATCTTGGTCGAGAACATCCCACGTTTGAAGGCCGGGGTGAAGGGTCAATCCCTCAAGGTTCGAACGATCAATTTCAACGAGTTCAAGCCAAGGTGCGCGACGAAGAAGTTCGGCAACGACTGCCTCGTTTTCACACGGGTCTAAGCTGCACGTCGAGTAGACCAAGTCATGGCCTGGACGCAACAACATCGCTCCGCGGTAAGCAATTTCAACTTGCAACTTGAACATACTACGACCGTCTCGTGGGGACCATTTCCACCAAACGTTGCGGTTCTTTCGTGATGTTGCAGAGCCTGTGCAGGGTACATCTGCTACGATTCCATCATAGCCAGGCGGAGGGATTCGTCCAAGATGACGACCATCTTGTTGGTTGATGAGCATGTTCGATATGGCCAGACGGCCTCGATTGGAGACGAGCATGTTGACTCGCCCGGAGGCCGGCTCGTTGGCGACGACCACGCCGTTTGGATGGATGGCTTCGGCAATTTGTGTTGCTTTTGACCCGGGTGCGGCGCACATATCGAGGATCAGTTCATCAGAATGCGGATTCAAGACAAGCACTGGAAGCATGCTGGCGGCCTCTTGTCGAGTGATGCGGCCGGACTCATGAAGCAACGCCATGATGTGTTTTGATTGGGCGTCGGGGGCTTGGCCACGGGCAAATGGCATTTGCCAAGCAAAACCATCCTTGGCCCAATGGATAGGTGCACCGCCGATGGACCGAAGAATGGTTTCTGTCCAAGCCCGATCGTATCGCCCCGGTGTAATTCGAAAGGTTTCAGGCAGCGGCTCCGTAGCATAGGTAAGCCACTCGTCCACATTTAGACCGAGGTTTGCTGCCAACCTCGACAAGGGCGTATCCTTTGCCACGGCGAGGAGGTCTTGGTCTTGCCATTCCCCCCGCGACATGGCTTGGGGTTCGGCCACCTCACTATGTTGCTTCCGCCATGCTCAAAGAGTGAACCCTCGTGGTTAGCGTGATGTTGGGCGACACCTTCCCGTGGTTTTTCCCAACCTTGGCGTTGGTGTTGTGTTCGTGGTTAGCGGTTGCATCCATTGAGAAGGAGCGTGCCCGCTCACTGGTTGGCTCAGTGGTCCGATGGACACCTCCTGTGATGTTTGCAGTCTTATTTCTTCACCGTTTTTTCTCAATCATGCAACTTGATGCGACCCACATGGAGGTGTTGCAGTACCTTTCGCAAGACGCCACCCTCGGCGAACGACTGAGGGTAGTGGTTGCGGGTCAGGCAGGATTCGAAGCCGCAGCATTAGCAATGGTGGTTTTTGCCGCCTCAGCCCATCGACTGCCAAGCCTCCAGATGCTTGGGGAAAAGGCTGCGAACGTGGCCCGTCATCGAATCATGAATTTTACGGCGCTCTGCCTCTTGATGACGTTAGGACTTCTGTTTCCTGAGCAAGCATACATTGCGACTGAGCCTCTTCCTCAACAGGGAATATTGCAGCCTCCATCGCTATCGGGAGCCCTGCTACCCATCCTTTTTGCACTCTTGGTGATGTTTTCTGGCGAGTTGTTTGCGGCATCCAGCACCTACAGCATCAGTGCTGATTTCTCCTCTCTTGCAAAGAAGGCCTCGATGAAGAATGCCTTGCTGCTCGTCATCGCATTGATTTGGATTTCAACCAACCCTGCCAGTTGGACTGCGTGGCTCGATGATCCATCAGTGGGCACGGAGGCCGTCGTGCTCTTGATGGTGATTCATGCTACAGTTTCACTCACCCTCATCATTCGACCATCGAGGACCATTGAAAGCAGACTCCTGTATGGCGAGCGACGGAGCTTGGCGCTGATAGCGATGTTTGTCTTAAGCGCAGCACTCATGCTGTTGAGCGCTTGCCTGTTGCTCAACTCTACATCTCTTTTCGCAACGACAATCGGAGCCAATTTGTACGGGTTCTGGGCATGTGCTGCTGTACTTGGCGCCATGCTTCTCTCCCAATTTATGCCAACGCTCGGCTTCGATGCTGCCCCCCGACCAGAGGCGTGGTGGTTGAGAAACATGGCCTTGTTCACGCCGATGGTGCTCATGGCTTTTTCACCGATGACAGCCTACATACTCCCAGGCGTTTGGCTTGCTCTTGCTTGGACCTTGGTGCTTCCATGGATCGTTGAATCCGATGTGCGAACGCCACAGATGCGCTTCGTCATCGCGCCGTTGATGATTGCGACGGTCGCTGCTTTAGCAATTCCAATGATGGCGGAAAGCACGCTCTTGCCGGCATTGATTCTTGCCATCCCTGCGCTTCTCGTGGCTTTCATTGGTATGATGGTTCACAACCCTTCAGCGTTGAACTCAACCCCGTAAAACAGCGTCTTCGCGGGGGTTCAGCGTCGCGCTTCTTATTAGCGATTCAAGAAGCCTCGCAAATGGAATCCTCGGATTTCATGGGATGGGACCCTTATGGCACGTGCATTTAGAGAAGGCGTTGAGCAGAACAAGAGAATCAAAACACACGTCCGACGACGTAATTGGAGCCCTCTGCGCGATCTTCGTGGTCTAAAGACCCGTACTGAACGAATTGGTGAAGCGATGGGCCCATTGGTCGAAATCCCTGCCATGGTAAGAATCGAAAACGAACACTGGGTGTTCGAGCGCATCGAAGAAGGTGTTTTGCACAACCTCACACACAAACTCATTCTTCACGAAGCTGAAGGTGAGAAAGTCATTGGTGCCACGACCGACATGGAAACAGCCATGAAAGTCGCAAAGTGCATGGCGATCAAAGAACAGCGAATCGTAATGATTCAGCCTCTGTGAGCGTTTCGCCTCAGAAGAGGTCGATGATTGCTCCGACAACGCCAAGGTTGACGAGGTAAAAGAAGGTAGCAAGACTGATACAAGCGAAGTAAACTTGGCCCGGAGTAATCTTCCAAGCATCCTCAGATTCTTCATCGAAATATCGAATGAGACCTGCAGCCTGCTGAATTCCGCTGCCATCGGATTTCTTCTTAGACGCCATGTGAACCAATCCTTGCGAGATGCCACCCCTTTATCAACGCGACGCGGCGAAGGATTTCGCTCGAAATTACTCTTCTTCGTCTGATGGAGATGTGAGGTCGACGATTTCAAGTTCCGACAAAGCGACCGCCGGTGGCGAATCGTCCGCCCTCAAAGCGAGACCTGTCGGCGCTGATGCATTGTACTCAGAAGTCAACAGGCCTGTGCTTGGATCTGCTTCAATCAAGGCTGCCTCGGCCCGCGCCAAGGCGCGTTCTAAGCCAGGCGCGTTCTCTTCAGCGAGTGCATTGCGAGCCATGCCGATGTCAAGTTCCGCAGCGGCAAAGGCAACTTGAGCTTTTTCAAGCACATAATCTGAGCCTTCATGGGGCTCTTGCATCCTTTTTTCGACAACGGCCATTCGCTGCTCAAGAATTTCGATGGACGACTCGAAGGCTCCCTTTGCAGATGCCAATGCTTCGAGCCACGTTGTTTCATTTCCGTCAAGCGTTGCCCCGTTGCAATGCTTTGCCATCCACTTCCCCGCACTGCTGCGATGTTTGAACTCCCACAAATTACGCCCAACAGATGCCCGCAAATCGTACAACAAACGCATACGATGCTCATGAGGACCAGTGATTTCTATCACGTTGAGGTAGCCTGAATTGAACAAACCAACGCCCCAATATGCATGGGATTCAACGTTCACATGCAATGTTCCACTCTGCGTTGAGAAGATCCATTTTTGCTCATTGAATCCAGGCGGCTGAGAAAATTCAGGTGTTTCTGGTTGGGAGAGGTTTGCAAGCAAGGCGATCGCAACATCACCGAGGTACACGGCATTACTGGGCAAGGAGTAGCCTTTTGGCCTCAATAAATTGGTCGAATGTTCAACTTTATGACTCGCATTTGCGCGATGGACTTGGGCCACAATGCGCGTGGTTGTGTTGCCCAACACGCCCCCCGTCATACCCTGTGGTCAACCGTCCAACCCATCAATCTCACCCCTTGACGAACGTTGCTTAGGAGAAGAATTGAAGTGCGTCCCTCACTATGGCGAAGCAGGTGAGACAATGGCTGCCAAGAAGAGTTCCTCCAAGATTGAAGCGTTAACTGCACTACCAGGAATTGGTGCTGCTACAGCAAAGAAACTGGTCGCTGCGAAATTAGATTCTGTCAGCAAGGTGGCTGGCGCTGGTGCAAAGAAACTGCAAGACGCTGGCTTGAGCGCTGCTGTGGCAAAAAAGGTCGGCGCTGCTGCAAAGGCTGCTGAAAAAGGAAAGGAGGCCACAAAGGCCACGGCAACAAAAGCCAAAACGGTGGCAAAGAAAACGGCTTCAAAGGCAAAATCAACCGCTAAGAAAACGGCTGCGGCTTCCAAGGAAACGGCTTCAAAGGCGAAGACTGCGGCAAAGAAAACTGCATCGAAAGCAGCAGAAACGGCAAAATCTACGGCTTCGAAAGCCACATCCACGGCAAAGAAGACCCTGCCCTCGAAGAAATCTGATGATGGACGCAAGGGTGGTACGCTCAAGATTCCACGGAGCGTTCGAGACATGCCTTGGTTCAACAAGAAGTGAGGTCTTGGGGCGTCTTTGAGCGCTATGATTGAAAACCGTCGTGGTCAACATTGATGCATGCCAAGGAGAAAATACGGCCGCTTGAGAAAAGCAGTTGAGATGCCTCCGAAAGAAAATTGTTCGAGGTGTCGATCTGGGAAATTTTGCCCAATCGTTGGCCACTCAGGGCAGCAAGTCGCCCCAAAACGCGAGTGGGCAGGACCTGCCACCATCTCAAAGCGAAAGGCGAAGCGAACGTGAGGATCACTCGAGGCCGAAGGCACTCGTCGAAGGTGTGTTCTCCTCGACCTTCTGTTCTTCTTGCGATGCTTCAGCTGCCGCCTCTATCGTCTCACGCGTCGCTTGAGCCCGATGGTAGACTTCACGAAGTGTCTGGTCCGAAATCTCGAGGTAAACTCGCGTTGTAGCGATGCTTGAATGGCCGAGCAAGCGCTGAATTGTAACAAGGTCTGCACCCCTTTCCAAGAGACCGGTCGCAAAGTTATGGCGCAAAACGTGAGGTGTGAGTTTTCCTTTCGGAAGTGCAACATCGGCTGCAAGTTGGTCCATGAGGCGTTGGACGCCACGCGGCTGCAAACGACGACCTGCTGAGTTCAGAAGGAATGCATAATCATCCCCCTTCCGCCTTGACTCCCTTACTGGAATCCACGCATGAATTCGTTCGAGGGTGCGTCGAGTGAACAGCACAAGTCGGTCTTTGTCGCCTTTTCCTCCAAAGACCCGCGCTGAGCCATCTTCCAAGTCGATGTCGTTGATGTCGAGGTTGCACACTTCGCTGACGCGTAAGCCAGTGTCGAGCATCATTGTGACTACGATGGAAGCAACAGGGTTCTCGCTGTTTGCTGCCGCTTCGAGCACCATCGACATCTCTCGTCGGGTGAGGGTGCGAGGGAGTCGACGACCTGTGCGCGCTCTGACGAGGTGATCGGGCCAACGATGTCCGAGCCATTTTAGCAAATGGCGAGCTGCTGCAAGCCGAGCGTTGTAGGTGGTTGGCCGCAGTTCTGAAAGGGAGAGCGTCCAGCGATCAAGGCGCCCATTGAGCGGTTCCATTCGCTCAGCAAGTGTTTCGACGCTCATCGTGTCATACCCTGCTTCATCAAGGACATCCTCGCCAGGGAGGGTTGTTTCAACAAGGGCTCTTAATCCGCTTGCATAGGATTTCTGTGTGTTTTCAGATTTATTCTCGGCTCGCAACGCTTGGCGATAGCATGTGACCCAAGGGAGATCGGCCATGTGAACGAGGCGAGGCGGTAGTTCAGCACTGGATGCATCAAGCCTTCTTTGGCTTGGCCTCAATGCCTTGCGTTGCCGCTCCTGTGTTCTCCGCTTTTCCATTGGCGTTCACCGCCTCCCGCCTTGGCGGGTGTGCATCCCGTGCTCCGAAGAGCAGGTTCAGTACCGTATGGTCCCATATCAAACCACCGCGCGATGGAATGGAGGGGGCCATCGCCTGTTCCGGTGGTCGTTCGCGCCGTCAAGCGTTCGACCCTTCACGGTCTTCGACGGAGAAAGCATCGCTTGGAACATCCAAAATCGCCTGCCGAAGGGACGCTCTCAATTTCGTCAACTCACCGTAGCATACGAGAATGTCATCCCAACGCAACTGAATTTCATCCGATGGATTCCAAATGAGGGCATTGTCTCTTGAGAGCGCAAACACAGGAATTTCGGCGCCTGCTTTGAACAGGCTTGCAAGACGTTTTCCTACCACATTCGGATGGTTACGGATTTGCAACGAAAGAACCCCAGAACCTGGCACTGTGCGAAGCAATTGATCGAGATCAACTTCAGAAAATTCAGTCTCAGACATGACATAGTCGATAATGGCGCCAGCCACATTGACGCCACTGGCCTTCTCGATTCCTTCCAATCCTGGCGATGAATTGACCTCAAGCACCAACGGACCATCCTCTGCCTCGAGTAAGTCAACCCCTGCTACATGGAGCCCTAACACCCGAGCTGCACGGCATGCTGCTTCTTCGTACTCAGGGGGAAGGTCGACCTTTTCGACGGTCCCATTCAAGTGATAATTCGAACGGAATTCTCGCCCACGGGCTTTTCGTCGCATGCTTGCAACTACCCGGTCGCCGACAACCAAGGCCCGGATATCCTTGCCGTGGGATTCTGCAATGTATTCCTGAACCAGAACGGCACGACCGGTCAACAACAATCCTTGAACCAAATTTTGCGATTCGCGCAATGTATGCCGCAAGAACACGCCTTGGCCTTGAGTGCCTTGGGTGACTTTGATCACCACGGGGAGACCGCCAACGAAATCAACCGCTGTTTCAACATCAATGATGTCGCGCACATAGGTGGTTCTGGGAACTGGTAAGCGGTTGCGCGCTAAAATCTGTGAAGCATGCAGTTTGTCCCTGCTCTGTAAAATTCCGACACCGCTGTTGGCCGTCCAAATGCCCAACTGTTCCAGATGGCGGAGCACTGCAACCCCGTGCTTCGTGATCGAGTGACCGATTCTTGGAATGACGGCATCGAAGTTGAATGGTTCCCCATTGTGGAGCACATCAATCCGGCCATCAGCGACAAACAGAGAGAACTTCATCGGGTCTGCAACATACGGGTCTAGGCCCCGCTTTCTCGCTTCCTCGACCAGTCGGCGTGTGCTGTAAAGGCGCGGTCCACGTGAGAGAATGGCCAAGCGCAAGTCAGAGCGGGACGCGTCTGCGTCGCGACTGTCCTCCCCTTCCCTGTCCATACCAGCACGACGAGGGAACGCGCCTTTCAAGTGCTCGCTCGGAATGGAGCGATTTATGTCAGAAGAACAGCCAACAGAAGTCGCCGTTGAGCCACCTGTCGATGAAGACCAAGATGAAGTGCTTGAAGTCATGACGTTGGAACAGCGTCAAGAAGCACTCAAACAATCACGCTGGAATGTCTTCATGTGGCTTGGCATTGCCGTTTTGATGTTCGGTTTCGCCCTTTTCCCAATGTCGTTTGATGAAGAGTACGACGGCTTCACCAACTCTGCAGAGAAAGACATTGGTTTGGTTTGGGGACCTTCCTTACCCGGTGAAGATTTCATGGATGTACCATTGAAAATCGACGTTGAAGTCGTCAACCCTCCGGCTGCATTGGATGTTCATCTCGCGGCTTATGCGCTTCAAGAGGATGATTGCGCCCAAAACCTTGGTTCACAAACCACCCTCGCCCGTGAAGGAACCGATCACAGTTACCAATACCAATTGCTCGATGAAACACCGGTTGCAGGTGGAGAGTACAGATTTGATTTCAAATTGGACGCTGGGCAATACTGTGTGATTGTTCAATTTGTTGACGGCGATGGAGCCAACGTGGGAACCGCTGGCACAGACATGAACATCGACGGTGCAGTCTATCCAAACCAAGTTATTCTTGGCCTTCTCGGACTTGTGTGCCTCGGACTCTCAGCCTTCGCCTTCCTGGGCGCCCAAAAGCACGGCGAATCTGTCAAAAACATGCTTGAAAAAGATCTTGAAACCACTGAAAACAAAGTGCTCGCCTCCATTTCAAGTGAGCGAATTGCTGCGGGTCCATCCGGGCCACCCGGAGCAGCCGGCCCTTCAGGACCCCCTGGTGCTGCAGGACCATCTGGCCCGCCTCAGTCAACTGAACCAAGCGATGCTTCATCAGAAATCGTTGGTGAACCAACCTACGAACCTGCAGAAAATGGATACTTCTTCAAGAAACTCGCTGATGGCTCCTATGACCAAACGGTCTACGTCCAAAACGAAGATGGGGCCTATGTACCCCATGAAGGTTGACGAGCGAATGGCACAAGGGCAAAACTCGGCGCTGAGACCATGCATGGAGCGCCATCCTTGAAAGGGATAGGCGTCAGGGACAGGTTGGGGTTCAAGCATGAGCGATGATGTTGCATCGGCGTTAACAGTTGCAAAACTGAAAGCGCTATGCATTCTCAACGACTTACCAACCTCAGGGAAAAAGAGTGACCTTGTCGAACGGTTGCTTGAATCAGGGCTAACCAATGACGAAGTTGGCCTGCCAAGTGAGGCCTCAAGTATTGAGCCCAAAAAGTCGGTTTTAGAACCTGAAGAGGACGAAGTTGTTCTTTCAATGGAAGATGAAGACACCCTCACACCGGAAGTTGAACCGGAAAGAGAAGAGGTAGAGCTGCCTAAGCCAGAAGAAGATGTGCTTGAGGCTGAAATTATGGACGCCGAAATCATGGTCGAAGAGGCGCCTGTTATCACGGAAAAGAAAGTGGTAACCTCAACAAAAACTGCCGTACAGCCAGCAACCCTGCTCGACATCGTCAAACGCCCACAAGTGGCTGCTGCACTGCTCACGCTGATCATTCTCGGAGCAGGTGGATATTACTACATCAACAGCCAGTTAGAACCATTCACTGCGGACCAATTGAGGTACGGAGACGAAATGAATTACACCGTCAAAGACGGCACATTCCTCGCCACGGATGAATTCATTCAGCTCGTTTTAGACCAACTTGAAACTGACGAGGAGATATGCAAATTGTCCCTTTTGTTTGAAGGGGATGGTCAACTCTCAATCACCGAAGGTGGCACAGATCAGTTGTATGCCGAGGGGTCCACAGATCGACTTGGTGCCGTCATTGCCAACGGCGGAATGGGGGGCCAATGGCTGGCTGTAGAAAGCATCAACAGCAACACCTTGGATTCCTTCACAGTCAAACGCCATCTCACCGACCCCATCTTCAACGGGTGTTCATCGACGTTCATTCGTGCCGATGGGAGTGCTCAAATTGAAACAAAACAGTACACAGAACTTCGGGAACAAACAACCCTGTCCACACAGGCGGATTGGGAAGTTGATTTGCCTGACCCAATTGGACGCTACCGTGGCACAACGGTGAGTTACGGGGTTGGCGGTCTGCTTGGTGGCTTGGATACCTTGGCACCTGGACTTGCGATGATGCTGCAACCAATCGAAGTTGGCGATTTGCTCGGCAATGACCTCATCGACACAGGGGCGACAGGGAGCAACAATGGGTGGGAATGGCGCGTTATCGGCATCGATGAATTTTCAGGGAACCCTGCATGGAAAGTGATTGCAACCCACCAAGACATTCGAACCTACTGCTTGGGCTCAGCGACCATGGAATTGTGGATTGAAGAAGGCAACCCCTGGGCTGCAAAGCAAAAAGTGGATGTCGTTATATCCAGTTCACAAACAAGTCAACAAGATTGCTCGGCAACCACTCAACTGCTCAATGATTTAGTGTTGCCAGAAGGTGATCTTGAATTGCACCACGTTTTCGAGCGAACCTCGATTGAACGTGGGCAAAAGCAACTCGACTTGGCACGTTCATACTCGTCAAGACCACAAGCAAATCAGCTGCAGGTTGATGATGACGAACTCACCTCATGGGGGGCAAACGACCTCCACATGCCCGATAACAGCGACATGCGAACGCATACGTTTGAGCAAGCCATCCAATGTTTTGACTACTTCCAAGGTGAAGCGAGTGGAGCCACGAACGCCCTCGATGACAACGGCTACATCTGGCGGGCGACCACCGAAGCGCTTGAACAAGGAAGCGAGTGGAACATGTCATGGGTTGCCGCTGACGAGAGCGCTGGATGGGTAAATTTCAACCTCACAGGCACCCCAGGCGACGCTGCTTGCGAATTCCATCAGAAGGGCGTGTACGATGATAGCGTGGCCTTCAATCGCGAGGCCATCCCTTCAACGCTCAACCTCTCACAAATGGAACAGCGACTCGCTGACACAACGCTCTATGGCCAACTTACAGGTAACGATCTCTTCTTCACCACAGATGGTGCCTATCACCAAGATGTTCAAACTGGTTACTTGGTGGTCGTCCCCGGCGGGGAATTGAATTCGATCCTCTCAAGTTTAGCAAGTGACGCTGATGGCGCTGTTTCTGTTGACATTGCAAGGTCTTGGGATGGCAACGATGGATGGAGCAACCAGCTCAACCTCTTGGCCGACGCCAATGAAGGTCGATTGCTCGGATGGAGCCTCATACAACAACCCCAGGGCGCTTAACGGCGCGGGTCATAAGCTGGCAAAGCACCAAGATCGGGTGCTGATGGAACGTTTGCGAACTGCGGTGGAGCATAGGCTTGAGGTGCTTGTGAGAAAGCGCTCGTTTTCTGCTGGGAGGGTTTTTTGGGTCGCCGAGTGAACAGGAATGCGAGCAAAGCGAACGTGAAGACGATCGCTGAAATGACAAGTGGTGCGTTTGATTCGAGCGTTGCCATGAAATCACTTTCATCCGAAGCATTGGTTTCGTCGTTGTCAGCGGGCGGTGGTGGTGGATTCCATACAAGATAGGTGATAGCCCACGTAACCTCGACTTGCCCTCTCTCTTCGATGAGGGTCGCCGTAATCATCTCGGGACCAACCGTTCCGTTGGTGTCGCAAAGGTACTGAGCAAAATCTGAGCGAGGCGCAGAGCAATTGAATGCAAGTTCCTCAAAGGTGAGCCCCGTTCCAATCAAAGTGCCGTTTCTGAACCACTGCACGGTTGGGCTGAGGCGTGCGAGGCTGGCTTCATCGAGGGACAAAGACAGGGCGAGTTGGAGCGTATCGTTCGTGGCGTTGAGCGTTATGCTCCTCACTTGTGGAGAGGCAGACACAGAGCCTGAGCGATCGACCCCATTGTCGATTTGCTCATCACAGTCGTCATCAAGACCGTTCCAGCGTTCGACCGCACCCGGAGAAATCATGCTGTCATTATCGTCGCAGTCGTTGAACCAACGGTAGCCATCAGCATCATTATCGAGGTCAGGGAAGAGAGGATCGGTGTTTGTTGAAAACAACTCAATGCCATCGAGTAATCCGTCACCATCAGAATCCGGATCAAATGGGTTGGTTCCAAGAATGAGGTACTCCTCCATATCGAGCAGCCCATCAAGGTCAGCATCGGTTCCAATGAAATCCTCATCGATTTCTTCATTGCAGTTGTTATCGATTCCATCCAATGATTCAGCAATAGAAGGGTTGAGCGAAGCATTGGTGTCATTGCAATCTTGGAACCAATAGAATCCATCTTGATCTGTATCATTGTCTTTGACGAGTGGGTCCGTTTCGTGGATGAACACTTCTGTACCGTCCTCAAGACCATCGAGATCGGTGTCTTGATTTTGCCAATCTGTGCCGTATTCATGGTACTCTTCGAAGTCATACAGCCCATCGGAATCGGCATCAGTGAGGTTGAAACCTTCATCCCATGAGCCATTGCAATCATCATCAATACCGTTCAAGACTTCGATGGCATCTGGAGAAACAAATGGATCAGAATCGTTGCAATCTTGGAACCAGTAATACCCGTCTCCGTCAGCGTCCGCATCGAAAACCAACGGGTTGGTGCCATAGATGTTGACTTCATCACCATCGCTCAACAAGTCGTCGTCGGTATCACTGTCAAGCGGATCTGTGCCGTTAATCAGGACTTCCACGCCGTCATCAAGCCCGTCCATATCGGTGTCTTTTGAAAGCGGGTCAGTGCCGTAGACGAGGACTTCCAAACCGTCGTCTAAGGTATCGTCGTCTGTATCGATGTCGTCTGGGTCCGTGCCATAGATCTCCGTTTCGTTGGTATCGGTGAGGTTATCCCCGTCTGAATCGAGCACCATTTGGGTTCCGTAGATGATGAGTTCCCAATCGTTGAGCGTTCCAGAGTCCCCATTGCCTTGATCTTCCAAAGAAAGCGACCACTCGCCTCGGCTGTCTTCGCCCCAGTGATGAACGGTGCCGAAGCGCCAATTGTTGAAATTATTCCCACCGTCACCGTGCTTCTCTGCAAGGATGCTTCTCGTTCCCGATGGGCTTGTCAATGTGAGGTTCATATCGCCGCGGAAGGTGTGTGGCAGATCCACGATTACGTCGATGTTCTCGATCTGTATAGCATCGGTAACCGTGGTGTTCGAATACACGATTTCACCCGTGTTATCAGGAATATCGAGATCGGTTTGAATCGTTCCTGAGGTGAATGAAATTTCTTCTTCCGATGTGGTCCAATTTACTGAGGCTGCCACAGCAGCACCCGCGTCGATGACGCCATAGCCGTACTTGTGGCTGACGAGATGGCCAGCCCCGTTTGTGGACCAAGAGAGGTCGTTTGCATGATTTTTGCGCGACGTTTCGACAAGAATGTGTTGAACATCGCGCCATGTGAGGTTTGCGTTTGCTTCGAACATCAAAGCAATAATTCCTGATACCAAGGGTGTGGCAGAAGAAGTGCCTCCAAAGGTGCTGGTGTAATCACTGCTTGAATAGCCTCCCGATCCTTCGATATCTGTGGTTGTAATGCTTTCTCCATCGCCGTTTGAGGGCGAGGCAACAAGGATGTTAGCACCTGGTTCGGCGTAGTACGACTGACGTCCTTTGTGGTCGACTGCAGTGACAGCGATGGTGTACCTCAAATTCGCATAGCCATCGTAGTTCGAATTGTCATTGTCATCGAGCCCATTTCCTGCAGCCCATGTGATGATGTTGCCGTTGCCGTTTCGACCTTGGAGGGCGTCGGCTTCGAGGGCCGCAAGCATCAACGGGCCCGGCCCAGAGAGGGTTTCCCCGTTATCGCTTGGGCCCCACGAGTTGGAATAGATGTCAATTGATTGGCGCTCGTGGCCCAATGTGTCCGATTCTCGAACATCTGTCGTACTGCATGAAATGAGTTGAAGACCAACAAGCGTGGCTTCAGGTGCTGCGCCTGTGACGCCAATTCCATTGTTGCCCGTCGCTGCAGCAACCCCGCCTGCAGCCGTTCCGTGAGCGTTGTTCGAGGTTGGTGTTGGATCACCATCGTTGTTGCAAAAGTCATAATCAAGGCTTGAATCATAATCTGTAAAAATGTCAGGGTGGTTCCAATCGAGTCCATCATCGACAATCCCTATGACGACACCTGCGCCCTTGTAAGAATTCCATGCACCGGTGATGTTGACATCTTCACCACTTATTCCGCCGGTCTGACCGGAGTTGACGAGGTGCCATTGTTCGTTGAATTTTGCATCGTTTGGCGTCCATCTTGGTTCCATAGACCGCTCAATTAACGGATAAGCTGCCTCAATCAGACCTGATGTTTGCCAGTTGGCCAGTGTCGAGGCGGCTTCGGATGCTTCGAGTGTGACAACCTGTGCGCCATAGAGGGCCTCAGCGGGCACACCGAGAGGATGCTTCGAGAACACAATCCATTCACCAACAGAAGCCAATTGCTCATCGGTGTAGTGTGAAACATCGCTGTGGAAGGTGATAGAGGCTTGAATGGACGGGGAATATGAATCAATGATTGGATGATGTGTTGAATCTGAAAGGGGTGCCCATTGTGAATCGATTTCCCCCCTATGGCTCGCTGAAGCCCCTGCGATCGGGACCAACAATGCAGCGATTAAAATGGAGCACATCACCAAGGCGCGCATTGACTTCTCCTTCTTCCAGTCCGTCATAACGCTACCCCTGCTATGGTTCAGGTTTTGTCAATCGTTTGGCGAGTGCGTGCGTGCTTTCATCCTGAATGCGCAGCGAGCGAATGTAGCGAGGAATGGTGTGCTGCGAATAAGCGAGATCATCCAAGGAACCAACCCATTCTAAGGCATGTGTTGGAGGTGAAAGTTGAGCGTCTTGGCTGCTATGAACCGTCCAGACAGAACACCCGTCGCCATCCTCTGAGGCGGTTTGAAGGCAGAAGGTTTGAGGCAATGCTTCAATTGAGCAAGAAAATTTGTTGCGTCCAGTGTATTCTACAATGCAGTCGTTAACCACATACGGTGCATTCATAGATTCCAAAGCTTCGATGGATTGGTCATCTTCGGCCCCTCGTTGAAACCAGATGAGTGGAAACGCCTCGTGATCCAGTCGCACAATCAGGTCGCGGACGACGCTTCGAGCCCGTTCCGGTGCGAGAAAAAGAACAATCACTCGCGGGCTAAGCCCATCGTCGAGAAACGGACGAATGGGAAAACCATCGATTGTGGCTCCGGCATCTCGTGGGTGGATTGGCGCACATGCCCACCCTTTTCTCTTCAGTTCCCCAACTGCCGTGTGGGCTGGACGGTCGGTGTTGAGTCCTGCACCGTAGATGTGTATCACAGGACTCATCATCACATGGGAACTTAATTTGGCATCATCGAGTGATGAATGCCCCTCTATCTCCATGAGCCAATGTCCTCCAATGCCCTTATCAAAACTTGTACTGCATCGCTCACTGCCAAAGCCAGCAACGGGTTTGAAGTCAACGAACCCCCCGCACAGTCTGTGGCCGAAGCATCCAGACCCCCTCACGACCGCGGACACGCCTTGTGGTCTGCGGAAGATGGCCCGACGAGGATGCTGCTCGGTAGTTTCGATCGATGGGTTGGCGCTGTCATTGCCGATGATGGAATTGATATGCCCTTCATGGGTGGTAGCGACCCTGTCGAGGCCACCATTGTAGCGCGAGCTGATGGCATCATTGTAGGAACTTCTCCGATTGACCACATGTTGCAGATTTGGGCACCTTCCTTGAAGATCACATGGCGAGCAGGCGATGGGAAAAAGGTCTCTAAAGGCGACGAGATCGCCACCCTTACTGGAGATAAGGAGGCGGTGTTAGCCATGGAGCGAAGCATTCTCAATATCCTCGGCCAGCTTTCTGGCATTGCGACCGAAGCAAAACGCTGGAGCGCAATCGCGCCGGGGCAAATCGCTTGCACCCGCAAAACAATTTGGGGACTGATGGACAAGTGGGCAGTGCACCTTGGCGGTGGACTGACGCACCGATTGAATCGAACTGATGCGACAATGATCAAAGAAAACGACCTTGCTTCGATGCTTCAGGACGTGGATGGTCACGCCAATCGCATTGCAAGTTTCCTCCAAGAAGTGGACCCTTCAACCTGCGGTGCTTTCCTTGAAATCGAGGTTCGAGAAAACAAGGAAGCAATCATCGCTGCCGCAATGTGGGCCCAGCGCAGAGAACAGGGCGTCAAGAAACTCGTCATCATGCTCGATAATTTTGGCCCCGAGCGTTGCAAGGAAGTGGCAGCCGAACTCACAGAGATGGGTTTGCGGGAACATGTGGTGCTTGAAGCAAGTGGTGGAATTGAATTCGATCACCTCGAACTGTGGCACGAATGTGGCCTCGATGTGCTTTCAACAAGCGCCATCAATCGAGGGGTTGCGCCCCTCGACATGTCGATGCTGATGTCCGGCGCTTAAGCGGGGTGGAACGATGAGTGATTTTGCTGCAGATCCAAGCCATCCGCGCTACCAGTCGCTTCTTCTCCGCCATCGTCTTGAACAGGCTGAAAAAGATGGATTGCTCGCTGGCAGTGCAATGATTGCTCATGGCCGAGGCGAGGCTTACGATTACTTGCTTGGCGAACGCACCATTCCAAGCGCACACAAGGCGACAGTGCAAGCATTAGGCACGCTCAAAAAGGCCAAGCGTCCTGTGATCAGTTTGAATGGGAACGCTGTTGCGCTTGCAGGAGAATCGCTGCTGATGCTTGCTGAGCGCTTGTCCTGCCCGGTTGAGATCAATATATTCTACCGCACACCGGAGCGAATGGCTGCACTAATTGGACGGCTTGAAGCCATCAAAGAAGAGCATCAGCTCGAGGTTCAAATCCTCGGAGCGGAACCAAACGCTCGCATCCCGGGCCTGAAAGGTCCACGAGCAAATTGCACCAAAGAAGGCATCATCGATTCGGACGTGATCATGGTGCCCTTGGAAGACGGCGATCGGTGTGAAGCGCTTGTAGCCATGGGCAAAACCGTCATTGTCATTGATTTGAATCCGCTGTCCCGATCAGCTAAAATGGGCAGCATCACCATTGTTGACGAATTAACTCGGGTGGTGCAAAACATGTTGGTAGACATCGAGAACTGCGTTGTGGATGAGGCGTTCAGTAACGACGAGGTGCTTGCCGATGCTTTGCAGCACATTGCAACAAAATTCACTTCACGGTAAGGGCAAGCGTACGCCTCAGAATTCTTCTGAGAGTTTTGCAACCAATCGAGAGCTGATGCTTTCCCCGACGGCTGAGCACGAAGCGTCGCCACCCAAATCGTAGGTGAGGCCTTTGCCGTCTCGCAAATGGTCGGCTACGCTCTCATCGATCATTCGACCGATTTGAACGAGTTCGTCCTCGCCGTGCTTTCGACCGAGCCAATCCATCATGAGTTGAATCGAGTTGATGGTTGCAATTGGGTTGACCTTGTTCATGCCTGCGTATTTTGGTGCCGAACCGTGAACTGGTTCGAAGAATGCGTGGTCGTCGCCAATGTTTCCGGATGCGGCCATACCCATGCCACCTTGGAGAACTGCCCCTAAATCGGTGGCAATGTCGCCAAACATGTTCGAGGTGACAACAACGTCGTAGGACTCTGGCGAGCGGGTGAGCCATTGCATGAAAGCGTCAATGTACCCGTAGTCTTTCTCTGTACCTGGATACTGCTCTGCGACCTTGTCGAATGTTCTTCGGAACAGTTGACAGCCACGGGTGACGTTGGATTTGTCAATGCACGAAACTCGCTTCACGCCATCAACAGGCGCTCCATTGCGTGTTTCAGCTACATCGAAGCCCATGCGAATCAAGCGCTCGCTTCCACCTTCGGAAATCGGGCGCGGGTCATAGGCAACTTCGCCTTTGAGGCCTGGGAATTCCATCGAGGGAGGTTCGTAGGGGTCTCGACCTTGCGCTCGGTCAGCGCTTCGTCGAAGCAATGAATGGTACAATCCTTCCGTGTTTTCACGCAAGACCGTCATATCGACCATGCCTGGTTGCCAAATTTGGGTGAACCGTCCGTGCACCTTGTGCGGGACGCCTTCGTAGAGTTTGATTGGACGTAGATTGGCGTACAAATCCAAGCCGCTGCGCATTCCAAGAATGACTGAACCGCCGGCAAGATCGCCGTTAGGAAGCCGTGCGCCCGGGTGCCCAATGGCTCCGAGGTAGATTGCATCTGCTTCATCTCGACAGAATTCAAACGAGCCTTCTGCCCATTCTTCACCTGTGTCGAGGTAATGCTTGCCACCACAATCAATGACGGTTTGTTCAAACCCATGATTCGTGTTGGCTTCGATTGCGTTGAGAATTCGTTGGGCCTCTAGTGCGACTTCTCGCCCTGTGCCGTCGCCGGGAAGAACTCCAATCCGATAATTTCCCATGCCTCTCGCAAGGGCAACTCCTACATGAACGCGACCCTTTCTTCAGAATGGCTATGGGAATGAGAATGCTGAGGTGGCTTGTGTTGGCGTAGCATTGAGGTTGGCGTCCATTGGAAGTGGTTGTCGGCGACTGTATGAACGCAGTCCAAGGGTCGGGGAATGGAAACAATGGTCGGTTGTGTCGAGAAAGGCTTCATAGGCCGTCATGTAGGAGAGTGAAGAACATGAGCGACAAGCAGAACGAGGTCTCAGAAGCCCATGTTCGACTGGAGTCACTGCCCAAAGAGGTGCAGCGACTTGCTGAAGTCATGATGAGCGTTGACCCTCATTGGAATCTTGATGCGTGGCTAATCGAGCAAGCAAACATGGCGCTTGAGCTGGCTGCAGTTGATCTTGCGCGGGAGCGCATCGCCGTTGAACAGAGGCTCCACCGATTGGAACAAATTGCCCGGCGAATGGAGCCCGATCAAGAGGCTGCTGCCGACCCAAAGCAGCGAAACATCTTCGATTGCTTCAACCTCGATATCGACAAGGCGATGAAAGGGCTCGGGCAACGTGCTACGACGCCAGAACTGCCACCGCTCAAGGCAATAGGCAGCAGCGAACTCATGCATCCCGCAGCGAGCTTCCTTGATTTACTTCCTGACGACGAAGGTGACGACCCTCTTCTTGCTCTGGCGTGTCAGATGTTGCTTGTTGTAGTCGAGGCTGAAATTGGGAAAGGCGAACCATTTGCGACCCTCGAAGTGATCTTCAATGGAATGAATGAACATGGCGTCATGCCTGAAGAAATCGATGAGGCCATTGATCACCTGCTTGCGATTGGCGGTTTAATTGAGATCGATGACGACTGTTTTATTGCCATTGCTTGAAGTTTTGAAACCCCGTTAGGGTGGGTCCCATGGGCCCCCAAGCAACAATTGGTTATACCGTGCACTCCTATCTTCTATGTATGGGAATTGTGCGTTCGTTTGTGTTTGGAACCTTGACTTGGGTGATCTTAATGGAATTAAGAACCGGTCCTGAGCTTGCGCTTGGCGGCGCTGTTGCGGCGGCATTCTTGGTTGAATCTGCTCAAAACCGGTCCAGACAACATCGATTGATGGAACAAAGCAGGGGTCTCAAACAGCATCTTCATCGCTCTTCGTTGCACATTGAAGAACTTCAGTTCCACCTCCAAAAAACAAACCAGGAATTGCACACAGCCATCGAGGAAATCAATCGGCGAGATGCCGTTGGAAGCCCAGCCGCAAGAGAATTGCTCAGCCGCCAAGAGCAAGCCATGAATGCACAATCGAAAGCCATTGAAGCCCGTAGTGACCGAAATGAAGCCTTGCTCGATAGTTTGGAACGGTTGTTGGTCATGCAGTCCGATCAGACATCCAGAATCCAACTCACCCTTGCTGATGTGGTCCAAAAATTAGCGATGGAGCCGCGCCAGAAATTAATGCTCCAAGACAGTGTATTGGTCCAAGATGCTCCATCAATCGGCGGAAGGATACCTGCCAACCGCACCCAAGCGACGCAACGGAATCACGCTCAGTACCTTACTGACCTGTTTGATTAACTCCGACATATTGACGAATCGAACTGCCGTGGGAGAATCATGGCGACGAAGAAAGAAGGGGCTCAAAGGCTTCTGGACAGTCTTGATTCTGCAGTGCGGATCAAAAAACGACTTTGGTTGGCGATTGCTCAAGGTGTGATTATCTCCTTGGCTGTTACTTGGTTCACGCAGTGGCAGTTCGGTGTTGCAGCGAGTCTTATCTTTGTCCTTTTGATTCAACTTGCTTTCGAACGAATGTCGAACAGCATTGCGGCAAGCAAGTTGCAAGCGTTGAATGATTTGGGTTGGTCAACCGAGGCTGACTCAGATGAACAGCTCCGCGAAAAAGCCGAAAAAATACTTTCATGATGGTGTCTGCATGCAAAACGATGCTGCTCTCTATCTCCAGTTCATCGAAGAGGAAGAGGGCATCGCCAAACGACGACTTCGAATGACGTCGCTGATCATACTCATTGAAGGTACAGTGCTCTTTTGGTTGTGGAGCCAAGGAACATCGGTGCCACTCCTTGGCGGTCTATTTGCAGGGTGTTGCCTCTCACTGAGCCTCGGCTACCGATCTCATGTTCGTCAATCATGGACTCGAGAGGAAACCATGTTGGAGCAGCTTGGTATTGATCCAGAACTGCTCGAGGAAGGTTCTGTTCGTCAGAAACTTGTGCTCGCTGCTGAAACTGGAACCTTCAACGAAGTGCAAGTGGAGAAAATGACCGGCAGCATCCGTGGCCAAGATGAGAAGGGATTTACGGGCGGAATTCAGAAAGATCATCTTGATTCAACCACAATGCGGCGTGATGTGAAGGAATCTGCTGGAGCCTATGAGGGGCTTGAAGGTGATTTACGCCGCTCTGAACACTTAGTCAACGAAGCGAATGAGCGGTATGGGGTTGTTGCAAACGAACAATGGAGCGTCGCAGAGTCAAAAGATCAGGACTTAATCGAAGCCGGCGTTGAACGGTTGGGCGACTTGGTGCGCACTGATTGGTTTGAAAAAAATGCAAAGGATGGGGCCGTGGACGAACTGATGGGACAAGGCCAAAAGGAATGACGCGCTCCCGTTGAACATGAAGGTGAAGGCAATTCTCCTCGCTGGTGGCCATGGGAGTCGGCTGTATCCTTTCACAAAGTATACCCAAAAAACACTGTTACCACTTCACAACCGTCCGGTGATCGATTACGCACTCGGTACGATTCGTAGAGCAGGCATCACGGACATCACCATCGTCTCAAATCAATTTATCGGACAAATTACGAAACACGTCGGTGCCGGTCTGCCCGATGAAAGAATCCACTATGTGTTGGAAGAAGAGCCAACTGGCGTCGCCGATGCCCTCAATTTAGCAAGGGCCTACAACGAAGATTGTCGGCTTCTCATTTATTTCTCAGACAACATCACAACGGTTGAGTTAACAGAGGAAGTTGGGACTTTTAGCAACGCTGAACATCCACCAGGCTGCATACTTCTTGCTCGTCAGGAAGCCAATCCCCAAGCGTTTGGTGTTGCGGTTCTTGGGCAAAATGGAGAAGTCGTGGACATCGTGGAAAAGCCTGAAAACCCACCATCTGATCTTGCAATCGGTGGAATCTACATGTTTGACGAAGCGTTTTGGTCCTTCCTCGACCTTGGGGTTGAAGAGAAGGGAGAGAATTTCTCAATCACAGATGTAAATCGAAGGTATATCCAACAAGGCATGGCGAAACTCATCACGGTTGGTGAGGACACTTGGGTGGATTGTGGAACACCAGATTCGCTTCTTCATGCCTCCAATATGGCCAAGGATGGGAAATTGAATCCGAATCCATTCCGTACATGAGCACGGCAACTAAGAAAGGCAACCATCGTCTGGCACGAGTGATGAAGGTCGGAATCATTGGTGCGGGAATGGTCGGTGGAGCCATCGAAGAGTGCTTCGGCCATGCCCATGAACTGTT
>ERZ767114.165-NODE-165-length-45981-cov-6.068382_pt1 | contig 45981 bp, 54 predicted proteins | sample MGYA00374952_ERZ767114 | MGnify/ENA primary metagenome ERZ767114 (study PRJEB28939, sample SAMN06267156) | marine metagenome | isolation source: Columbia River Estuary | place: USA:Columbia River Estuary, USA | collected 2012-05-05 ... | reverse complement strand
AAACACCACCACCAGAAAGCTTTTCACCTTCTCCTCTGAGGTTTGAAAAGTTGGTTCCCGTTCCAGAACCAAACTTAAAGAGTCGAGCTTCTTTAACCCAGAGATCCATGATTCCACCTTCATTTACTAGGTCATCATCAATAGATTGAATAAAACAAGCATGGGGTTGTGGTCTTGAATATGAGTCATCTGCCTCTACGAGTTCTCCTGATTTAGGATCTACATACCAAAATCCCTGTTTAGGACCTGTGAGGTCATATTTATGGTTGAGTCCAGTGTTAAACCATTGTGGGCTGTTAGGTGCTGCCATTTGCGTAGCAAGCATGTACTTGAGTTCATCTTCAAAAGCTTGAGCATCATCTTTTGTTGCAAAGTATCCTGTTGTCTCTCCCCAGTGTCTCCAGGTTTCAGCTAGTCTGTCAAAAACTTGTCGTGAAGAGGTCTCGGAGCCAAGAATAGTATCCCCGTTTTCATCTTTTAAAGTGTTACCTTCATCATCAACTTGCGGAACGCCAGCTTTTCTAAAATATTTTGAAACCATGATGTCTGTTGCAACTTGTGACCATGTTGAAGGGATTTCTACATTTTCCATTTCGAAGACTACTGAACCATCAGGGTTAGCTATCTTTGAAGTTCGCTTCTCCCAAACAATTCCTTTATATGGATCGCCCTTTGATGTATATTTTCTCGTTACCTTTAATCCTGAACTCTTCGCCATGTTTTCTCCTTTTACAACTAAATATGGTGTACTTTGTATATTTAGATACTAAATATAGTGTTTAATAACTATATTACAAATCACTTTAGTTTTCAAGCTTATCTAGGTAAAATTTTCGCGAGGATGTTAGAAGTACAAATTCGATATATACAAGTTGTCTTAACTACAGCAATTTTTGTTGGGTTATTAATGGACAATATTCAACTATTAACCGCTGTGTTTGTTGGATTACTCTTGGTGTGGCAACTTGAGATGTTATCGGGCCAACTTCGTGTTGACTCTAAAGAGTACAGATTGATATTAATTTTTATCTCTGTAACTTTTTTACCTGTTCTCTTAAATATTTTGAGTGAGTCAAATATTCAAACACTACTTTATATTGTTTTACTATTAGTTCCACTTATTGGGATATTTGTCATGGATTTAAATATTTTTAAATTAGGAAATCTTTTATTTTCAACGATAATTTCAATGACTGTAATTCATTTTATTCTTACTCAATATTTTCAAGACAACATTATGTACTTAACCTATCTTTTCTTACTGTTGTTCTTTATTAAGACAATTGCAACCTTGTTTAATGTGCAATTTAGCAACTTTCAATACTTCTTTAATTTTTTTGCGGCGGTCATAGTTTTTGTTGGAGTCAGTAGCTTTTACGACTACAGCATTTCTCACGTATTGCTTGCAGGAACATTTACGGCATTATTTACAGTATTGATTAATTTTTTAATTCTGAAACTCCGCTTTGAGTCAGAGTTTATAAACGAACTATCTACGCAGGTATATTTGTATGATTACCTCGTAGCATTTATGCTATCTTTGTTTTTTGTGGATGCAGTAAATATTGTGAATGGTTTATTCTAGTTAGGTGATAGTCGATCAAATAAACAATTCACCGTTTGTAACTAAGGAATTTCTTGATTTAGTAATTCAACTAAATAGTTCTTCTGATAGTGACTTACAGCATGATTTATTTTCAATAAAAGATGGCACCTTGTGTAACAGCGGATCAAGAGATTACATAGACTACCGTCCAAATTTTAATCTAACCTTTAAATCCTTAAAAGATCTCAACTGTAAAAAGGTCTCTCTTGACTCTATGCATTTCGATCAAATTAAAGAAATTACAAAATTATACCCAGAGAACTCACTAAAAATATCAAAACAAGATCAAGTTGTAAACCTTATGCTCCCTAAGTCTTATGAGGAGTATCTTGCTGCTCTGCCAAGAAAAAAAAGGCATGAGTTAAAGCGCAAAAAAGTACGCTTTCAAGAAAAGTATCCCCAAGCTGTATTGAGGGAATCTAAAGACAGTGAAATATTTGAAAGTTTTATAACGCTTCATAAAACATCAGATGGAGATAAAGGTAATTTTATGAATGATGAAGTTACTGCATTTTTCAGCAGCTTACTAACTATGGATGGGTGGAAAATTTACTACCTAGAGGTAGATAACGCTATTGCTGCATGCTGTTTTGTTTATGAAGATGAAGTGGGAAGCTATTTATATAATTCAAGTAAAAACAATACTTTTAATGAAGTCAACCCAGGGATTATCATCATTGATAAAATAATTGAACAATTAATCAGCAAAGAGTTCACTTTTTTTGACTTCCTAAAGGGGACAGAACGCTACAAATTTGATTTAGGTGGCATTTCCACTCAACTATATGATATTGAAATCACCTTATGAACATCTTACAAATCAGCTTTCATACAGCTCCAATGAATAGTCTCGGTGTTAATGATGGAGGGGGACTTAATGTGTACGTTGAATCTATTTCAAAAGAATTAGCAAAAGATAACATAGTGCACATTATTACTGGCGAACAAGCAAAAAATATAAGTAAGAGGAATTTAAAGTTAAGTTCTTTCAATCTATTTACAAACCAAGCAAATACCGAAGAGAAAAAAGAATTCCTTGATGAGTTCATCGAAAAAACATTTCAATACATTGAAGAACATGAGATTGATGTTGTACATGCACACTATTGGCTCTCAGGATTAGTTGCCAAAGAGATAAAACAAAGATATAAAATTCCTTTTATTTTTACTTCACACAGCTTGGGAGTTTTTATACAGGAAAATGGTTTAGATAGGATTAGTGCTGAAAAAGAGATTTTTAATTCTGCTGACAAAATTACGGCCTCCAGCCAGTTTGAAAAAGAGAATTTACTAAATCGTTATGGTGCAGACAAGTTAAAAATACATATTGTCACTCCAGGCCTTAATGAAAAAACTTTCAAAGCATTTAGGGGAGAGAAAAGAAAAAATATCATTCTCTCAGTTGGAAGAATACAAAAACAAAAAGGGCAATTACAAACCCTAGATTTATTTAAAAACCTACAGTATCGAATTAAAGGTCTTGAATTAATTTTTGTTGGAGGTCCAAGTGGTGCTGATGGAGAAGCTTATCTTACAAAAATGAAGAACAAAATTGAAGAACTCAGAATCGAAGATGAAGTTCAGTTTGTTGGATCACTGTCTCAAAAAAAATTAGTAAAACTGATGCGTAAGTCTAAATTATTAATTCATTCAGCAGAAAGCGAAACATTTGGCTTGGTTGCAATAGAGGCACATCGTTCAGGTCTTCCAGTTTTAAGTACCAATCAGGGTTCTTTTAAGGAGATTATCTCCAATAACGAAGATGGTTTAGTTTCTAAATCTTTTGAGGATATTCAAGTATACGACTTCATCATAAAGTTATTTGAAAATGAAGAGTATAGATCGCAATTAATTAATAATGCAGTTAAAAATTCTTTAGTATTTAATTGGGAGATAACTGCTCAAAATCTTAAAAAGGCTTACAAAAATATTACCTAAATAACTTCAAAGATATTGGTCTTAAGGACAGTTAAGAACTTAAGTTTTCATTAAAAAAGCTAACAATAACTTTTCCAAATTCCTCGTTATATCCCCAAAGGCTTTCAACATGTCCCATGTCCTCATATCGATAGGTAGTGATTTCAACCCCATTATCGTTTGCAATTTTTATTAAATCATCTGTGTGATGTGCAAGAACTCTTTTGTCTAGCATCCCATTGAAAACCAATATTGGTTGCTTATTACCACCAGCTATCGCAACTTCAGGGGTGACTTCAGTAAGATTTTCACCTCTAAAGATTCTTGCATAGTGTAAAACGGGTGTATAAAGACTAGGAGGAAAACCTTGGAATTCCATCTCTTCTCTTACGAGAGTCTCAAATGCAACTGGCGGATCGTGTACTGCAATTGCGGCAAAATTCTGAGTTTTGGCTCCAGTTTGCAAGGTAGTTAGTGCTCCTAATGACTGACCATAAATACCTATTTTATTTGCACTGATATTCTTTTCGCTCACTAACCAGTCGACTACAGCTGCTGAGTCGTCAGATTCTTTTTGACCTGCAGAATAATATCCATCTTCACAAGTACTGTCGCCATGATCTCTCATATCCATTGCTAAAACATTGAACCCGCTTTTGTACAGTATTCCAGAAGCTAGAAGAACACCAGATGAGTATTTGCTACTTGTTAATCCATGAATAACAACAACAGTTTTTGCCTGTGGATCATTTTGCATCCACCAAGCACTTAGTTTGACATCATCTGTTGAATCAATACTTACTGTTTCGTAGCTTGGCATAAAGTATGGTGTTACATCTACATCATATTCATCCCAACCAGAGAAGTTTGAAGGGTTATTTGTTTGTTCACCCTCCCAGACAGTGCAGGGAACTGTTGCAGATGCATCATAGATGTAGTAGCCAACCCCAAAATATCCAACAATAACTAATACTAAAAATCCGTAAAGTAATTTTTTAATGATTCCCCCTCTTCAAAGTAAATATATACAGATTTATTAGATTATGCTAACTTAAAACAATTTTTCCTGAATATTTAATCTCTATATAATGAAATCTATGAAAAAAATAATTTCTTTCGCAACAGATTTTGGTTTAGAAGATGGCTCAGTAGGCGTTGTTAAAGGTGTCATAAATAGGATAGATCCTGAATTAAAGGTAAATGATATCTCACACGGCATTCCGGCTCAAGATATTAGATATGCAAGTCTCCTCTTAATGAGAGCTATTCAATATATCCCACAAGGAGTCTTACTTGGTGTAGTGGATCCTGGAGTAGGGACAGAGAGAAAAGCAATTGGGATAGAAACCGAGTGGGGTGTCATGATTGGGCCAGATAATGGTTTATTAAATTTGGCTTGCGCAACTGTCGGTGGAGCACAGAGAGCTTTTTTACTTGAAAACACAGATTGGATTATTCCCTCTGAAGGTAGTACTTTCCACGCACGGGATATTTTCTCACCTTTTGCTGCTGGATATGCTTCTGGACAGCTTGCTTTAGAAGAATTTGGACCAGAAGTTGATCTTGGAGATTTAAAGCAGTACTTAATTCCCCTTACAGATGTGTCTGAAAAAGAAATTAAGGGTGAAGTCCTTTATGTAGATCACTTCGGAAACTGTCAAACAAACGTCTCACCTGAAGAACTCAGAAGTTTAAATTTATCTATTGGTGATGTCGTAAACGTAACGGTAGGTAGCCGTAGTTTTAAAACAACTTGGTGTGAAAGCTTCCAGAGTGAGTATTTAGATAATGTCGGCCTAATAACTGACTCTTGGGGAATGGTTTTAATATTTAGAAAAAATGGTAATGCTGCAGAAATCCTAGAGTGTAAAGATTCTTCGAAGGTTAGCTTTTCAATTTAAATGAAGCTTAAGACAATAAAACCAGAGACAAAAATAATTACTGCTAACAGCACTACAAAAACTAATGTCCAAGGTCTCATAAGAATATTTTAGGTTTATGAAAACTTTACATTTAGTTGTTACAGAAAACTGTGAACTTTGTGAAAAGGGTTTAAAGACTATCACTCTTTTAAATAAATTTTTTAAAATTAATACCGTTCAAGTGGAAGATGGATTCCAAGAATATCTTTTAAGAGTTCCTGTGCTGCTCAATGGAAACAAGGTCCTCGATGAAGGAATTTTAAATAAAGGTACTATTTTAAAGAACTATTTATTTTCTTAAATATCTATTGGTTTTGAGAGATCTCTATTTTGAATTTCATATTCTAAGAACTCAATAATTTTTTCTGCAACATCAATTCCGCTTGCACGTTCAATCCCTTCAAGTCCAGGTGATGAGTTAACTTCTAAAACTAATGGTCCACGATCTGATTGAATCAGATCAACACCTGCAACTTGAAGACCTAAAACTTTCGCTGACCTTACAGCACTCTCTTTTTCCTCATCAGTCATCTCATAATTTAAAACAGACCCTCCAAGATGCACATTGGATCTAAATTCACCAGGTTTGGCTTTTCTCTTCATCGAAGCAACAACTTTATCACCAACTACTATCGCTCGGATATCTTCACCGTCTGCTTCTTTAATAAACTCTTGAATCAAAATGTTTGCATCAATATTTTTCATTGTCTCGATAGCACTAATTGCAGCCTCCATAGTTTCCGTAAGAACGACACCTCTCCCTTGGGTACCTTCTAATAGTTTTATTACAAAAGGAGGTTCACCTACTGTATTAAGGACAGCTTCAATATCTCTCGAAAAATGAACATAGCCAGTAACGGGCATTTCAACACCACTATTACCAATAAGTTGAAGAGCTCTTAGCTTATCTCTTGAACGACTAATCGAGGCCGAAGAGTTAGCTGATAGAGAACCCATTAATTCAAATTGTCTGACCACAGCCGCACCGTAGAATGTCCAAGTTGCTGCAATTCTAGGAATGACCGAATCAAAACTAAGTTCATCACCTCTGAAAAAAATTCTTGGGTTTGCTTTTGCAATATTCATATAGCAACGGAGATAACTCACAACTTGTGTGTCGTGACCTCTTTTTTTTGCTGTTTCATACAATCGTGAAGTTGAATACAAATTTATATCTTGAGAGAGAATCCCTAACTTCATTTCTTAATTTTTCTTTCTTTATCATTTGATTTTGTTAAAAAACTAATAGATGGATTTACAACCCATCTTCTTCCAAGTGCTTTTCTTCCAATCAACATTGTGTAATCCATCGGCCCTCTGTCAGTTAATGTAAGTTCAATCTTCTTAGCAATACCATCCATTAATAAAGTAGTTTTAATATATGGTCTTTTTTCAACATCTCCATTTGAACTCTTTATTCTTTTATAACCCTCAAGCGGGGCCGAGGTTTTTCTAACAGTATTATTTCTTTTCATGACTGTGAATTTTACATATTTAACTTTGTTTCTAGATACAATTTTTATATCTGCAGCATCAATTGAAGCAAGATTGGCACCTGTATCAATTTTTGCGATGACACTTACAATGTTTAAATCAGGTAGAGCTGCATTCTCTTTCCAGCCTACGACTCTCTTAGCCCTTTTTTTTGCAGCCACTTAGAGAACTACGTAAAACAATAAGCCCGCAAAAGCGATTAGAGCTAAATGAAAATAGATAACAGGTAACATAGCAAAATATTAATTAGTTTTTGAAAAGAAACAAAGTGTTTTTTAAGGAGTTGTACTGACCGCTTCTATATTTTCTTCGTCTTCTTCTGTTTCAAGAAGACCACAATCAATGAGTACTTCTTCTGTATTTCCTCCACCGAATACCACTCTTTCAAACACAACAACCGCCATAAGTTCTTCTTCAGTTAATTTACCTTGGAATCCAGGCATGCCGCCGATTGATATTGTATCTTCAGCACCATAAGCTGCTCCTACTTCGGCCTGCCAGCCAGCTGATCCAAGTTGTATCCACTTCGCGTGATCTGCACATGTTGGGAATGTTTTATAAAGTGCTCCGCCGATAAAAGATGGTCCAACACCACCCCCACCATTAGCCCCGTGACAACCAGCACATGCCGCGGCACCTGAATATACTTGCTGACCCACAGCTACATAATTAACAGCGTTTGTAGAGGCTACACCTTTTCCTTCAAAGGGTGACCCATCACAATTAACAGTTTGTTGAGATTTTCTATCTACATCTAAGATTCCATTTACTCCGCATTCCTGTGCACCAGAAGTATTAATCATTCCTATGAGGATAAATACTGGAATAATCATAAAGCTAAAGTTCAACCACCTTGGGAGAGTAGTGTCAGTATTTAACTTAATACCCATAGTGTTGTTGGCCATGGAGACTTTTTTGATTACAGTTTCAACTTTTGTTGTTACTGATTTAGCAACAGGAGCCTCTTCAACTACAACTTCTTCTACAGGAGCCTCTTCAACTACAACTTCTTCTTTGACTTCTTCTACAGGAGCCTCTTCAACTACAGGCGCTGATGCGGCAATTGCCTCTCCACCAGCCCATGATTGTAAAACTTCTTCAACAGTATTTCCAGATGCTTCAGCTCTTGCTTCAGCTGATCGCTGAACCAATGTTTCTGGAGCTCCGAGTATCTCTGCTACTTTTGCTAATAACTCACTCATCATTATCTCCTGATATCTCTGATACAGTTTCAGACTCAGTAACGGATCCACCAATAATTGCTTTTAGTGTTGAGAGGGTAAATAAGAATGTTGAAAGTAAAAATAATAAAGATAGAAACAATATGAAAGTGTATGGAGTTGAAATTAATGACCATGTGATCAAGAAACCTTCTCCATAAATTGTTGGATTACCTGCATTTGCACCAGCATTCCATGAAAATCCCGAATTAATTCCAATTAAGGTATTCAATGAAAGTGTCGCTACAACAGAGGTTCCTAAAAGATAAGCATTAAAAGTTTCCAATCGACCATAGATGAATTCTCTTCCATATATTTTTGGCACTAGATGATAGACAAATGGAATCAAGATAAGAATGAGGCTATACATATATCCGTAACGGACACTGTATTCAAAATTAGTAAGACTTACAATCGGCGTAACATTAGATATTGAACTAATAATTTGTAAAACATTTGTTAATCCAAATACGACAAAAGCAAAACTTATCAGAACTGAAAAAACAGGCTCTTTATTTTCTTTTGTAGCAATGGTCTTTGAGTAATTAACTATTAGAGCAAGGAGTGGAATTATCAGGCTAAGGGAGAGGTAAATTGAGACATTCTCAATCCAATCAGGTAACGTAGTTCCATAAAAATATTTAAAACCAGTCCAAGGTAATAGGAATAAATAACCCCAGAAACTTATTGTCCCCAGTGTTTTACTGAATAAAGTTGCTTGCATACCTTTAGTTATCAAGAAGTAAAAAATTGATAAGAATACAAACGAACAACCAACATATATATGTGTTGACAGGTACATAGAATTTATGAAAAAGTTATCAGACATAACGGTGTATTCGCTTCTGTAAATTAGTAATGAAATTAGATAAAACACAACAGCCCCAAGTAGAAATTGACTACTCAAAAAGATTGAGGGTTCTTTTTTAGCTAAAAAGTTTAACAATATGAGACCTAAAAAAGCTCCGACTAAGAGTATTTTAATTAATAAAAGAACAGATGTATTTCCAAGATCGAGTAACTGTTCAGGTGATATAAAAGCTAGTACCACATCTATAAATTCAATGCCGATTAACCCAAGTCCGGTGAGGAAGAAAAGAGGAAATATAATTATCGATCTTCCTAATGACTTAGACAAAAGGTAGACAACTGTCACAACCAATATAAAAGAAAATAAAAAATTGAAACTGATTTGGTTCGACAGCTTATCTAAAAATCCATAATTAAGAACCTGGTTTCCAGGAAGAACATTTGAGAAGGATCTAAAGGCATCTTTTAAAAAATTTATTGAAGCAGATAGTAAAACTACTAAAGGAAGTAGAAAAATAAAAACTTTGGATAAGTCTTGTTCATTGTTTGGAATCAATTTTATTTTCATCAATTTCTATACTAATTACTCAAACAAACTTTAGTAGTAAACATAATAAATACAGAGAAAAAACTTAATAAATTAATAAAAAAACTTATTCATTCAATTTATAATATTGCATGGTTTTGCGATAAAATAGAATGTAAACATTAAGGAACTGCGTTGATAAATTTTGTATATAGAAACCGAGTAAAACTCGGTTTACCAACTTTCTTTGCTGGCTTAGGTAGCTTGACGGGTGGAGTTATAGTTGCTCATTATGCAGGTTTTCCTCAAGGTGAAATTGTAGATTATTTCAACTGGATACCAAGAGGTTGGCTTCCACAGACCATTGGTCAATTTATTGCCTTTAGTGGCAGTCAATTAATTCTTATTGGATTAGTTCTTATGGCATGGAGCGATAAACCACTTACCTGGAGTAAGGCAGCATATTTTTCTTTTTTAAGCTGGCTTCAACTTACATTAATTTTTGGGGTCCTTCCATCGGAGTGGCTGAACCTAGCACAAGGTCCATTAGAGTGGACTAACCAAAGAGAGTTTATTAAATTTCCACCAATGTTATTTCTTGGTAATGAAGTCTCTATGAGCTTTGGAGCTTTGAAAGATGTTATCCAATTAGGAATATCACAAGGTGCATTAATTGCTGTCTTTGTGCTTGGGTACATGGTTCAAGATATCAATAACATGAAAGAAAAAGGCAAAGTTAAAATTTCTGACTATGGCAAAAAAGTTGTGAAAACAGGTACAGATGGCTAAAAAATCTGAAGTACTAATAGAAATGCCAGAGTTTGAAAAAAAATACAATCTTGCAATGGTTGATGCACAAAAAGTATCATCTAGAGTTCGTCCGAAACAATTTCTTCATATCGACGAAGCAGAATGTATTCTTTGTGAGGGTTGTGTAGATATTTGTCCGTGGAAATGTATCCACTATTTATCTGTTGATGCCATCGATGACTCTGTAAATGTAGAGTCTCCCAATGCAGAAGAAGCTCCAGGCTTTTTCGTCGTTGACGAAGATGCTTGTACAAGATGTGCGCTCTGTGTTGACAGGTGTCCTACTGGAGTAATTTCATTAGGTAAATTTGCTGGATCTTTAGCTGATGCAGCTGTTGAGAATGGTGTGTATACAGCACCTTGGGATGAAGACTCAGGGGAAAGAACTGACAGACACGGGTATATATATGGAAGGTTATAAAATAATATAATGGCAAAATTAACCCTTAAAGAGAGATTCAAAAAAGTATCCGCCGGTTCCGGAGATGCTGCTAGAGCAAGCAAGTTTGCGACAAGTATTTTTCGTCCAGGCTCACCTTTTAGAAAAGGTTATTCTGATAGCCCGAGAAACAGATCATATGTAGTGATGAACAACGTTCTCTATCACTTACACCCTGTAAAAGTGAAACGACATGGTGTGCGTTTGTCATACACACTTTGCCTAGGAGGAATGAGTTTCTTCCTATTTATAGTTCTGACTATTACAGGTATTTGGTTGATGTTTTACTTTCGACCAACAGAGATGGCCTATGCAGATATTCAGGCCCTACAGACGAGCGTAGCATTTGGTTCCTTAGTGAGGAATATGCATAGGTGGGGAGCACACCTTATGGTTCTTGTAGTTTTTCTTCATATGTCACGAGTTTTTTATCATGGAGCATATAAAGCACCTAGAGAATTTAACTGGGTCATAGGCGTTATTTTGTTATTTTTAACATTATTTCTGTCTTTTACTGGCTACCTTCTTCCTTGGGATCAGCTGGCTATTTGGGCTGTTACTGTCGGTGGCAACATGGCAAGTTACACGCCGGTGTTTGGCGCCCAAATTAAGTTTGGGTTATTTGCTGGCTTAGAAGCAACAACAGCTACATTGCTCAGATTCTATGTATTGCACGTTCTATTCTTCCCATTCATCATTGTTATCTTTATGGCAATTCACTTTTGGAGAGTTAGAAAAGATGGAGGTATCTCTGGACCACTCTAGAGAATTATAAAACATGGTTGATATCCCAGAACACTTACTTTTAAGATCCGCAGAAGCTAGAGCTAAGGCTTTGGGGATTACTGTTGAGCAAGCTCTTGCTGAAATGAAAGGTGAAGCTACCCCGACTGTTGTCGACGAGGAACCAGAAGTTATTGAAGTAGACTTACCTACACCAGTTGAAGCTGAAGCACCTGCTCCTGTAGAAATTCCTAAAGTTGAAGCAACACCTGCAAAAGCTGAAGCACCTGCTCCTGTAGAAACTCCTAAAGTTGAAGCAACACCTGCAAAAGCTGAAGCACCTGCTCCTGTAAAAGCAGCAACACCTGCTCCTCCAAAAGCAGATACGCCAGAAGAAGTAGATTTTGCTCCAGAAGTTAAAGTAACACAAAGACTATTAACTGTCGTTAAGGCAAAACCAATTCAGAAAGCGGCATCTGAGCCAGTTGATAAAGTTAACACTTGGCCACACCTCATGCTTCCAGAGTTTATTTCATTAATGGCAATGATGGCATTTTTAATTTTATTAAGTGCAATACTGCAGGCACCACTTCTAGAAGAGGCAAATCCAAATATTACCCCTAACCCAGCAAAAGCTCCTTGGTACTTTCTTGGTTTACAGGAGGCATTATCTTATTGGGATCCGCAGATTGCTGGAGTTATGATTCCACTTGTTATTGGCTTAATTGGTTTTGCAGCTATTCCATATATTGATAGAAACAAGGAGAACAATCCGTCAAAGAGAAAATACGCAATCATGATGTATACATTTTTCCTAGCTGGAGCTGGAACACTTACGATAATCGGAGTGTTGTTTAGAGGACCTGGTTGGAACTGGACGTATCCATGGATTGACGGCATATGGTTTGATGACTTATTAGATTGGATATATTTCGAATGAGCATAGTTGAGCTATCTTTTATTGCCATTGGGGCAATAGGTTTATTAGGTGTTGTAGGAATTGTCGCAATTGTTAGCGGTAGAGGACCTGGAAACATTGATTGGAAGAAAAACTTAGACAAACGAGCTGTAAAAGCCGAAAAGAGTAAAGAAAAGACAAGTTTTTTTGCACCCTCAAAACCAAAATCAGTTGAAGAAGTAAATGTCGAAGAAGTTACAGCAGATGAAACTGAAGAAGTTGTAGAAGAGACTGACGGCTCAATCAAAATTGAAGAAAAAGTAGTTTACGAAGAAATCTCTGAAGAAGAGAGATACATCACAAGAAAACAATTTTTAGGAAAAGCACTTGGAGGCACGTTTGGAGCTTTCATGGGAATCCAAGCGCTGGCATGGCTTGGGTTTCTGTGGCCAAAAGTATCAGGTGGTTTCGGTTCCAAGGTTGATGCTGGGAAAATTGAAGATCTGAAAAATCAAATTATACAAGCAGATGGTTCTGTTATACCTGCTTTCATTCCAGAGGCACGAGCATATGTTTTACCATTCAGCGAGAGTACCGCAGGAGATTCACAATTTACTGACGGATCAACAATTGCTGATGGATTAGTCGCCGTTTATCAAAGGTGTGTCCATCTTGGTTGTAGGGTTCCATGGTGTAACTCATCTCAAGGTTTCGAATGTCCATGTCATGGTTCAAAATACAATATGGTTGGAGAGTATTACGCAGGACCAGCACCCAGAAATTTAGATAGATTCGTAGTAAATGTGTCATCAGCAGGAAAGCTTATTATTGACACAGGTACAATTATTGAGTCCCCTAGAGCTCCAGGACTTTCTGTAAAATATCCTCAAGGTTTATCATGTATCGCTTTAGCTCCAACTGAAGAGTCTTAATGAATAGTTCTATTTTCATAACCCTTCTTTCATTAGCTATTGTTGGTGCTTTGGCATACTTTGCTGCTGTTGGGTTTAGAGGTTCTGGAAAGAATGAAGAGCTACCTGCAAACCTTACAAAATATAAATCTGATGATGAATTGGAAACCAAACACCTTGATAAGTCATTGTCATGGGCTGTACTTATTGCTTCCCTTTTAACTATTATGATTCCACTTTATTATCTTGGTGAAGACTCACGACAAGAGAGTTTCGTTGAAGAGTTTGAAGATGTCTCCGTAGAAAGAGGACATCATTTATACGAAGAATTTGGCTGCGGCAATTGTCATGGTGTAGATGGTGGCGGTGGAGCTGCTTCCTACGTAGAAAAACGTAGTGGAGTTAAGGTAACGTGGGCAGCACCTGCAATTAATAATGTTTTCTATAGATATGATGATTCGGAAGTTAAATACTGGCTTATTTATGGAAGAGCCAACTCACCTATGCCTGCTTGGGGTCTTGAAGGTGGAGGTCCAATGAATGATGGACAACTTGAAGATTTGATTGACTACCTACACTCATTTCAGGTAGAGCAGTCCTTTGAATTAGGAACTATTGAATCAAGTATCAACTCTTCTTTACTCAGACTTGAGAACTCAGCACTTCAAGTAGAAAACGAAATTATTAACCAGAAACTTTTAATTGAAGAAATAAAAGCTGGGCCAGCAAAACTACCTGTCTTACAAGAAGCTGTTGATAAAATTTCAGCATTACTTGAAAAAGATAGCGGGATTGATTCGGATGAGGATGGTCTCTATGACTCGGTAGAAGTTGAGATTTCAGAATATAGTGCAACAATTGCAGACATTGTAGGTTTATCTATTTTAAACCTGAACCCAGAAGAAGAAGAATCGACACCATCTAGAAAAGACGCTTCTGTCGCTAGGGGTTACCTATCACAACTCAACTCACAATTAATCAACACCGGGATATTAGTAGATGGTCAAGAAAAATTCTTGAACGAAGGTTTAGAGGGACTTAAATTCTTGGAAACAGCCTTAGAACAGAGACTATGGGAAGTTTCATTTGAGGATATCGCTGAATCTACATTTGGCGGCAACATCGATGAAGCTAAAAGAGCTGTTGGACTCTTCAACGCTTACTGTGCACGATGCCACACTGCAGGTTACTCAGCTGGTGTAGCGTACACAAAAAAAATTGGATCTGGCGGATTAGGGCCGGCACTTAGAGGTGGTAGAGCGAATATACAATTTAAATCTAGAGATGATCTCATTGATTTTATTATCAATGGTTCTGTCAATGGTAAAGGGTACGGAGTTAATGGTGTTGGCGGAGGCAAGATGCCAGGATTTGGAGCTGTATTACCAGAGTCTGACATTGCATTAGTGATAGACTATTTAAGAGGAATGGAGCCTGATGCGTGACATAATGAGATCTTTGCTTTCAGCAAATCTAACAATCACTGGAATAATTATGTTTATCGGCTCTCTTGTAACATTTTTTGGATCTACCTTTTTAATCAATGCAACCAACCTTGGTAAAAGATTAGGATTTTTAGTAGTTGGAGCAGGAACATTCGGTTGGTGTATTATAAATTCAATACTCTTTGTTCTTTACGCACCCCGAGGTCCAAAACCTGCAGAAATTGAAGGACTAAATGCTTTCGAAATTAGAATTCTACCTTTAACATTTCTCGCTGGTTCCACAATACTCTTTGTAATGTTTGTCCTTGCACTCAATAGGTACGAACAAGAGAAAACTGAAGCTGAAAACACTACTGATTAAAAAACTATAAACCTCTCTTCTGTATAATTAAAATATGGAACAAATAGTAGATATTATCACAACAATCGTACAAGTAATTATCGTCGGTATAGTTATTTTCAGACTTTTCAGAATACTAAGACCCTTCGAGAGAGGTCTAATAGAGAGATTCGGAAAATACAACAGGGAAGCAAGTCCAGGTTTAAATATTGTTATTCCTTGGGTTGAACGTCTCATCATAGTTGACATGAGAGAGCAAGTTATTGACGTACCTCCACAAGAAGTTATTACAAAAGATAACGTAAATATCACAGTTGATGCTGTTATATATTACGAACCAACAGATCCGAAGAAATTAGTTTATAACGTAGGAGACTTCATTACCGCTGCAACAAAACTAGCTCAAACTAACTTAAGAAATGTTGTCGGTGATTTGGAACTAGACGCAGCACTGACATCAAGAGAAAATATTAACACTCAATTAAAACTTATTCTTGATGAAGCAACTGATAAGTGGGGTACTCGAGTTGTAAGAGTTGAGATTCAAAGAGTAGATCCACCACAAGATGTTCAAGATGCAATGAACAAGGTGATGAAAGCTGAAAGAGACAGAAGAGCAGCAGTTACTGAAGCTGAGGGTGAGAAAAAAGCTGCAATTTTGACCGCTGAAGGTGAAAGACAGTCACAAATATTATCTGCACAAGGTGAAGCAGAAGCTCTTAAAGCTGTTGCTGATGCACAAAAATATGAAAAAATTGCAGTCGCTGAAGGTGAAGCAGAGGCTATTGAACAAGTCTTTAATGCAATTCATAAAGGAAATCCATCAAATGATTTGATTGCTATTAAGTATCTTGAATCATTAGAAAAAATTGCCGATGGAAATGCAACCAAGATATTCTTACCAGCTGAATTATCAGCGACGTTGGGAAGTATTGGGGCTATCTCTGAGTTATTTAAAGAAGATAAAGAAGAATCAGATAAACTTGCTGACGAATAGGTAGATACCTATTAATAGAAGTGAGATACCACTTACTTTATTTATTACACTTTTTGTTTTTTCAGATGAATTCTTGAAGAAGTAATCACTGGTAAATGCATAGGTGATATCTGCAATAAAATTTATAACTAGAGTTATAAGACCAAGATAAATTAAGCTCACAAAATAACTTGTTTCGTCTGACATGTAAATGGGTAACACAGTGAGATAAAAAACCCACATTTTAGGATTCAAGAGATTAACTTGAAAACCTGATAGAAAAGCTGAATTATCAGCTAGTTTTTTTTGGGTGCCTGTATCTGATGTAATTGTTTGGTAGCCTTTAAAAATAATATAGATAGAGCCAATAAAGTAAATAATATTAATCATGACAGGTACAGTGTTGACTAAAAGACTTACAACTATTGCAGAAACTAAGGTTATTCCTATTGCTCCAACAGCAGCACCTATACCAACCTCAATACCCTTACGTCGTGAATTCTGGACAGATTGATTTACAACTAAAGCAATAATTAAACCAGGGCTAAAAGCAACACTAAATTGGATTATTAAAAAAGGGAGTAAAACTGTAGAACTAATCACACAAGTGCAGTACTAGATTCAAGCTTTACTTTTTTGAAGCTCAGGAACTCCAAGAACCATACTTATTTCAAGATCTTTGTACTCTTCTGCTATCTGATTACCAATAATAATTAGTAGCTCAAGGGTTGCCTCTTTTTTTCCTTCATTAGCTCCAAAAGTACGCGGAGCATCAGTGTATTGTTTTTTTAAATTACTAAATAGTTCTGTTGATTCTGTTTTATTGAAATTATCAGAAATCATTTTTTTAGTAATTGATTCAAAACTTTTTCTTTGTCTTCTTGGTAGGTTAAATTTCATATAGATATACTAACTAGCTATTGATTCTTACTTGTAGAGAGACTTCATAATCTTCCGAGTACTTAACTGTATCTAGTTCAGTAAAATCAAACTTTTTATGAAAACTAAATGATGGCGTATTTTTGCTAGGAAGTAAATTTATTTCAGCTGTTAAGTGTGAAATGTTATTGATTTCAGCAAAGTTAACAACTTCATCATAAAGTTTTGAACCTATAGACTTTTTCCTATAATTTTTATCAACAGCTATTCGATCAATATATAAAAAATCACTTATTCGTTGGCTAATTTCGCTGAAATTTTTATGATCAAAATCACCCATATAAGAGTTTGTTGTTTCTGTATCTTGGAAACAAATTACAAAACCGACAACTTCATTATCCACAACTGCACATAAGTTATAGTCTGAGTTATCTAAAGAATTTCGAAGCTCTTCTAATGTTATAGATCCAACCTCGGGAGTATTCTCTTGATTAATTCTGTGACATTCTATTAAGTTTTCACTACTGATTTTGTTTATTTTCATTTGATACTCGTAAAATTATACATTGTATGTATAAAATGCTAAATTGTTCATATGGGAAATACTACAGTATTAATGAGTTCACCGGAATACTTTAAAGTCGAATATTCTATCAACCCATGGATGGTTGAGGGTGTTAGCGTAAATCTTGAGCTAGCAAAACAGCAATGGGAAAATCTAAAAACAACAATTGAACAGGCAGGTGCTTCTGTTGAGGTAGTGCCACCCCACGAACAGTATCCAGACCTAGTGTTTACTGCAAATTCAGGAATAATTAATGAAGATAAAGTTTTAATTGCAAATTTTAAATACAAAGAGAGACAAGGCGAAGAGGAAATTTACTCTAATTGGTTCTCAGAAAATGGATATACAGTATCGAGAATTCCATCTGACTTTAAATTTGAGGGAAGAGGCGATGCATTTGTTTTGGATGAATATCTTGTCGGCTCCTACGGCATAAGAAGTGATAAAGAAGCCCTGTTATATATAGCTAGTGAGTTTGGACTTAAACCAAAAATTGCAGAGTTAGCCGATCCAAAATTCTATCATTTAGATACCTGTTTTCAGCAACTACCAACAGAAAATAAAGATGCAATTTTCTATCCAAAAGCATTTAAAGATGAGACGTTATCTGAATTTGCTGACATCTTTAACTTAATTCCAGTCTCTGAAGATGATGCTAATAAATTGGCATGTAATGCTGTAGTGATTAATGACACAGTAATTTTTCCATCAGAAGATATTGAAGTTATGGAAAAAATCAGAGAACTTGGACTCAATGCTGTCTCTGCAAATGTTTCAGAGTTTCTTAAATCTGGCGGTGCATGCCAGTGTCTTGTAATTACATTAAAGTAAGAATATGATTCTTAAAGCTATTTTTTGGCCAATTAAAAAGTTATTGTTCTTTCCAATAAAGATTCTTTTTTATGGAACACTCCTATTTATTGTTGGTATTTTATTTTTTCAATACAGAGCTGACTATGAGGTAGATGTAAGTCCATTGAGTGTCGCTGAGTACGAGAATTGTATCAATGTTATTGACGACTATGATGTCACCATAAATCTACTTTCACAGTATGTTGAAAAACTTGATAGTCAGCAACAATCTTTTCTATACAGCTATCTACCAGATTCATTTAGTGTCTTAACAACGCCCCAAGAGATAAGTGAAGAAGACTTTCAAAATGTCAGAACATTTCTAAAGAACTACTTACAGGCTGGAAGATTCCCGGGTATGGGAGGAAAAGCCCTAGCTCCTCAAGCTGCAAGTTTATGCAGAGATGGATTAAGTTAAATCTTCAACACTTGCATTCGTTAACTCAACAAGTGTTTCAGGTGAAAGAAAAAACTTACTAACTCGATTTCCACCACCTATAAAAACCTTCTCTCTATTCATGACATTTTTATCCACGTAAATTTTTATACTCTCTGGAAGGCCTAAGGGACTGATTCCTCCATATGTTTGTTCCGTCAGTAGTTCAGCTTCTTCTCTGGAAGCAAAACTTAGTTTTTTAGAATTTAAGACAATCTTCCCTTTATGGTTTACATCTAATCTATCTACGCCAAGTACACAAAATAAAGCATAAAACTCTTCTGGTTTCTTAGACTTTATTAAAATTGCATTACACGAGTCTTCTATTTTGTATCCGTAGTGGTCACAAAAGCTCTGTGTATCTGAGAATTCATCTTTACACTCAAAGATTTCTAGATTTTCTTGATTCTCACCATAAACTTTTTCTACTGTTTTATGAATATCTACCATATGAATAATGATATATGATTTATTTATGTAGTATTCTTTTATGGAATTTAAAACAATCATCGAACCTTTTAAAATAAAATCTGTTGAACCACTCGCAATCACTACTCCAGAAGAGAGAAAAGAGTACCTAGAAAGAGAACACTGGAATTTATTTGGTCTTCAGTCACAAGAGGTCACAATAGATCTATTAACTGATTCTGGAACTGGTGCAATGTCATCCGAGCAATGGGCAGCAATTATGAGAGGCGATGAAGCCTATGCAGGTTCTCATTCTTGGCAAAGGTTTAATAAAGTATTAACTGAACTTACAGGGTACAAACATATCATTCCAACTCACCAAGGCAGAGCCAGTGAGAAAATTCTTGCAACAATAACCGTTAAAGAGGGTGACATTATCCCAAGCAACAGCCATTTCGATACAACAAGAGCTAACTTTGAGGCTGCTCTTGCAACACCAGTAGATTTACTTTGCAAAGAGGGATTAGATCTTTTAACTCCAGCACCATTTAAAGGAAATATAGATTTAGAAAAATTAGAAGCCCTACTAAATAGTGATGATATAGACAAAATTCCTTTCGTTTTAATGACAATTACAAATAATACAGGTGGAGGACAACCTGTATCAATGGAGAATCTTAAAGCCGTAAAAGCTCTGTGTGAAAAATATAATAAGATGTTTCTTCTAGATGCTTGCAGATTTTCAGAAAATGCGTGGTTCGTATCACAAAGAGAAGACTCTTATAAAGATATTGAGATAAGAGAGATTGCCAAAGAGGCGTTTCGCTTAGCTGATGGTTGTACCATTAGTTTAAAAAAAGATGGTTTCGGTAACATTGGAGGCGTTCTAGCTTTTAATGACGATGCTCTCGCAGAGGCAGCTAAAAATGTATTGATATTAACTGAAGGTTTTCCCACATACGGTGGACTTACAGGAAGAGATTTAGATGCATTAGCTCAAGGTTTAATTGAAATTACAGATAGAAACTATCTTGAATATCGTGCACGATCCATTTCGTATTTAGCAGAGAAAGCTCTTGAGTATGGAATACCTATCGTCCAACCTGCAGGTGGACATGCTCTTTATATAGATGCAAAAACATTTCTTCCTCACATTCCTCCACATCAATATCCGGGACATTCACTTGCATGTGAGATATATCTGATAGGTGGTGTTAGAGCTGTTGAGCTCGGAACATTGGCATTTGGGGTTGCTGGAGAAGATGGAAAAGATGATACTCCTGCAACACACGAGTTAGTTAGACTTGCTGCTCCCAGAAGATCATATACACAAAGTCATTTTGACTATGTCGCTGAGGTTCTTGAAAAATTAGTAGAAACTAAAGATAAATTAAAAGGCTATGAAATTATAGAACAACCACAACTACTCAGACACTTTACCGCAAAGTTAAAGCCGTTAGTTTAATTTTTTAAACCAAGAAAATGATATATAATTAATGCGGTTGAATGAGGTATTAGGTGATTAATAAAAAATATTTTATTATTTTTCTTTTATTCCTTACAACCTGTTCTGAAAATTCATTACCTATCAATGAAACAACAACTACTTCAACTACATTAATTTTAAATGAAATAAGCAATGAAGAAGAACCAGATATTTACGTTATGTTACTTTGGCATCAGCACCAACCTTATTATCCAAAAAACGCAGATGGGCACTTTACTAAACCGTGGGTAAGATTGCATGCTACGAAAGATTATTTAGATATGGTTGAACTTGTCCAAAAGTATGAAGGTCTCAGAGTTACCTTTAACCTTACACCAACTCTTTTAAATCAATTAAGAGAACTGGAGAATGGTGTAAAAGATATATATTGGGTACACACTGAGATTGAAGCAGAAGAATTAGATGATGATCAAAAAACATTTATTAGAAATAGATTCTTTGATATAAGTTCAAGAACAATAAATAAATCTTCAAGATACCTAGAACTTAAGAATCTTAGACAATTTCCTGAGAAATGGACTGAAGCAGACTATCTAGATTTACAAGTATTATTTAATCTTGGTTGGACTGATCCTAAGTATTTATTGGAAGAACCACTTAATTCTATTAACCGTAAAGAGTCAAATTTTACAGAAAATGATAAAGCCACTGTACTTGAAGTTCATATGGATATAATTCAAAAAGTAATCCCCACACATCTAAAAGCTTATCAAGAAAATGATATTGAGATCATAACTACTCCGTATGCACACCCAATACTTCCACTTATTCATGATTCCAATCTCGGAAAAATTGGAGATACACAGTCTCCTTTTCCAGAAAACCATTACAAATATCCTGAAGATGCACAAGTGCATGTAACAAAAGGAAAACAAGTTTTTGAAAACAATTTTGGATTTTCTCCTAATGGTATGTGGCCAGGAGAAGGTGCAGTTGCTCAGGATGTTTTAAAATATTTTAATAATGAGAATATATCTTGGATAGCCTCAGGAGAACAGCCTCTATCTAAATCATTAGATGTTAGATTCCAACGCTGGGTTGGGGGAGTATCTTCAAAACCAGAATTACTTTACAGGCCTTGGAATACCAAACTAGATAATGAAGAATCCGTAGCAATATTTTTTAGAGATAATTATCTTTCGGATAACATGTTTAGTTACTCTAGCAAGAGAACAGATCTTGCAGTTGCTGAGTTTGAAAACACAATGCTGAAAATTCGTGAAAAAACAACTGACTTAGAATTTACCCCAGTGGTTTCGATTATTGCTGATGGCGAGAATTTCTGGGAGTCTTATTCCAATGACGGTATAGATTTTCTTAACGGAATGTATGACGTTCTTACAAAATATGAATGGATTCAAACCGTTACCCCTTCTGAATATTTAGAAATGCATCAAAAAAATCTAGATGTCATTGAAAATCTTTATCCTGCATCTTGGTTTCAACCAAATTATGCAACCTGGATAGGAGAGATTGACGAAAATGTAGCTTGGGATTATTTATATCAGGTAAGAGATGATTTTGAAGTAGCTAAAAACTCTAATAATTACTCAAGTGACCAAATAAATGCTGCGTACGAATATATACTCCTCGCCGAAGGATCTGATTGGTTTTGGTGGTATGGAGACGATCAGGATTCTAGTGTAGATGAATACTTTGATAAAGCCTTTAGAACTCTATTATCAAACGTATATATTGAGCTAAATATAGAAATACCAGAATTTTTAGATGAACCCATTAATAATTATTAAGCTATAAATATGACAAAATGGAATTGGCCTCTTCTTGCAGTAATTACTTGGCTCACAGCTTTTATTACTGGAGTGTGGGCAGATTATGGTACTGAAGAGGGGATTTTTACAATCACCAATCTCCTTACCGGTATGACAGCATTAGGTTTTTTCATTTACTATTTGAATACTCGCAAGAAGCAAAGTTAAATTAAAAATACCTTACCGTTTTAAAACAGACAACTGTACTATCTATTTAGAAGCTGTCTTTTTAAGAATTAGTGTTGCAACACTATAAGCTTCAAACAGTAGAAGAGGGGACCTTTCATTCTCTCTTTTTCTGTTTCTGGGGTAAATAAACCAATTAATATAATTTTATGTTACCAATAGTCACATAAAAACGATATTGGTATATAATGTTACTATTAATAACATAAAAAGGTAAAAATGAATTTAGTAGGTTTAAAAGAATTATCAGAGCTTCTGGAGGTTCCATACGAAAAATTAAAAGTATGGAAGAGTAGAGGTCGACTACCTGAACCATTTCAGACGATTAGTGGAACCCCTGTTTGGGATTGGGACGAAGTTGAAGATGAATTTAGAGCTATACCTCAAAATGAAAATTCAGGAAGACCCAAAAGACCCCGAATCTCTTTGGCAGGTGGCTTAATTGATATCGATGTGAAAAAAAATGATTCAGATTCTAAAGATGCTTCTATCAAAATCAGTATGTTCGGCAAGCAGATCGTTGATATTGAAACGGATGGCAATGAAAGCGATGAAAGTGGAAAAAAAGTATCTATAAAAGTTATGGGTAAATCTGTAATAGATGGATATACAGATTTTATACAAGAAGATAGTGAGGAATCAGATAATGAAGACAGTTAGGTTTGAAGTAGGAAGATTTACTGGTAGTGCTATAGCTTTATTATTGCTTGGCTTAGTTGCTACGGTCAGCATATTCATTCTTAAAGTAGCATTTACAATCGCCGCAATTGGTATATTAATCAAAATATTCTCAAGAAATTAAAGTAGTAGTTGTCCAATCAGTTATATTTCTCAGCTTTTTCCAAGAAATATATTGTAAAATATAAAAGATGAATTCTCATACTACGACATCAAAGTTTATTCACTGGACTTTTACAATTCTCTACGCCTATGGAATATTTAAACAAGTAGATGATTTAGAACAGCTAGAGGATGCTTCACTTCTTAACTTTGAAATTTTATTTGCTGTGGCATTTCTGGCAGTTGTCTTGATTAGATATTTCTATATGAAGGGAACTCCAACGCTCCTAGGTGCACATGATGAAATGAGAAAAGGTCATTTACTTATTGCAAAAACTGTACACAGGCTTGTTTATTTCAGCTTGATCATGCTTCCCACCACAGGTTTACTGATTGCTGCATTGATATCTCTTGATATACCGGGTATGCGTATTGCCATAGCTTTACACGAATTCTCAGCATCCCTTAGTTATATAGTAATTGCTATTCATATTGGAGCATCTTTATATTCACGGCTAAAAGGTGAAGGCATATGGAATGCAATGGTTCCTATCTGGAAAGAAAAAGGTAGGGTTAATTCAGACTTGTTGTCGAAACTAGAGATTTTAGAAGAAAAAACTTACGACAAGATAGAAGAGATATTTAGTCTAAAGTAAAAGTATGGAAACACTTGAATATTTAGCTTATGCAGGCATTCTTTTTGGAATGCTTGTTAGTGCATTTACAATCGACTGGAAAGATAAAAAAACATACAGAAATTCTTTGATTATCCTGACAGTTATTGCAGCTAGTACGGGATTCTTATTCCTCATTGATTTTTAGTCCTTATTTTTTGTTTTTCTAAAAGAGAAATCATACAATGAATATATGAGTATAGATAATAAAGCATTCAGTAATAAACCAGACTATAGCGTAAACTCAACTACCCCTGTAGAGACTGCTGAAGAATTAATCTCTTTCGATAAGAAAATGGGAGGAGTTTCAATAAATAAGAAAACATATAAAATATTTAGATTTATAAGTAAATTTTTAGCAGGTCTAATTGGTCCAAAACCTGACAAATCAAATGTAATTATTGAGAACAGAAAAGATATCGAAAGAGGCGTTCTTATTGTTCATCCTGAAGAAAAGAAAGCAAAAGGTGCATTATTTATCGTCCACGGTGGTGGATATGTTGTTGGTAATTATATGGATAATCTAGGATATGCCTGTGATACGGCAAGACAGTTAGGCATAACTGTAATCAGTCCAGGTCATGGTCTTGGTCCGGAAGAACCTTTTCCAGCTGGCATAAATGACCTCCATGCAACATGGCATTGGCTTCAGAAAGAAGCTTCCTCAATGGACATTGATCCTACAAAGATTGTTGTTGGTGGTATCAGTGCAGGTGGAGGAATAGCAGCAGGACTGGTACAAAAACTACATGATGAAGGAGGCATACAACCAGCAGCTCAATTACTTATTTACCCAATGTTAGATGATAGAGTTGCAGCAAATAGAGAGCTTGATGAACGTTCTCACAGGGTTTGGAATAATCACAGTAGTAACATATTTGGCTGGTCAAGCTATCTTGGACAGGATCCGGGTGGAGAAGTACAACCGTACTCTGTTCCTGGAAGAAGAGAGGATCTCAAAGGACTCCCACCAACTTGGATTGGAGTAGGTACAGCAGATTTATTTCTAGATGAAGACCGTGAATATGCCAAAAGATTGGAAGATTCAGGCGTAGATGTCAGTTATGTAGAGGTTGCAGGAGGAATACATGCATTTGATGGAGCACAAACACAGATGGGTTTAGATTTTGTAGAACTACAAAGAGAATTTTTAAATAAATACATATAGTAAGACATAGCCTGTATCACTTAATGCTGGATAATATTATCAATAGTGAAATCTTATTAAAGCGACACAATTGAAGTTATAGAAAAGGACTTGATACAATTTAGCTTTTCTTTACTCCAGGAAAAAAAAGATTCGTATTTTTTTGATACTCTTTATAACCCGGTCTTTTTTTAACTGAGTAATACTCTGAAGGAATCGCACCAGTTGCATAGACAAGAGTGATATACATCATTCTCGAAACATAGATAAGACCTACCCCTACTAATAACCAAAAAATTTGATCTACTTGCCCATTGAAAAGCTCTACTTGTACATCTCTTAAATCAAGCCATGAGGGGATTGCCATAATAATAAGACCATTCCAAACCATCCATTCAGCAAAATAGTTAGGGTGACGAGTATATTTCCATAAACCAATGTTGCATACTTGATTACGCATTCCTGTTTTTTTCATTCTTTTGAGAAAACCTAGTTTTTGAAAATCAGCTACTGATTCCATAACTAAAGCTACTGCCCAGATTAAAATACCTATAACTTCTATTACTCCAAACGACTGGTTGGTGTTTGAAGCAGTTATAAATATTGGTAAGGCAAGAAATGATGTATTAGCTAAACCTTGTGATATTGCATCTACTTGAAGTGCAAGCTGAGTATTATCTTTACCTCTCTTTTTCCAACGAATATGCTGATATTCATACCGAGGTAATTCTTTATCTAAGTGCCCAGATTTCCACATTTTTAAAGCACCCAATCCCATTCTGAGCCCTACAAGAATTACCATTCCACTAATAAGTAATGACCTAAGCCAATAGCCATCACTAAATATAAAACTAATGACTCCTACAAGAACTAGTCCCCAGGGCCAGGCGATATCAACATAACTCATTCGGCCTGTTCTAGAAATTGGTATGCATACTACAAAAGTAAACAATAATGCCTGACCAACTGTGTTGTATAAGGCAACATTTCTGAACCCGGGGATTATAAGTAGTAAAGCTAATCCAACTAAATAGGGTATAAGAGGACGAAAGTATTTCACTTTATTCTTGAGGAGATCTTATTTTTATATACCAAGCGCAAAAAGCCATTGCTACAAAGGATAAGCCCATAGAGATATAATCAAGATCAGCGAACGCAGTTACAACAACTGTGACTAAAAAAACTAAAGAGATTATGAAGAACTTTTTATCATTCATAGATTCAATGATACACTTTAAATTATGAATGCAAAAAGAATACTGTTACTCGGATTTCTATTACTGATACCACTTATCTTTGGGCTTCTATCTCTTTCATTGTAAGCCTTCTTTAAGAAAACCATTTGTGCGTGCCAAAGTGGTTTTTTGGTACTGACTTTTTTTCAACAATGTAGTAATTTATTCCTCCCAGTACTGAATGTAAATAAGTTGTTAACTTTGGTCTAATTAATAGCTTATAGGGTAGAAAGCTAAAAAATCTTGGTGTATTAGCTAAGAAATGGGGGTAAATCGTTATTGAAAGGAATATATTATTTTCATCTGAAGATATCTCCCAAATGACCTTTGATTTCCCCCCATTTCTTCCTCCAATTTGCAATGTATAGCCCTTACCTTCATTCCAATCAGTAAAATATCTCTCATACCTTAGACCACTTAGATATATTAAAACATCCTTTGACCCAACTCCAGGCCACGACATCACTGAATGGCTTTTAGAAAAAGGATGTGTTAACTCTAAGTGACCTGGTTGACTTATGACATCCCATAGCTCTTCCTCAGTGGTATTAATTTGTTTAACGACACGAATATACTGTTTGTACTTCACTTAAAACTCTTATTGGTCAACAGAAACTAAGTATGGTGAATACTCCTCATTAGGGATCTCACCCCTTAAGGCTGAACTATTAAAATAATTATTAACATTTAACGAATCTTCATAATTTATAGCACCTTTGAGAAAAGTATATTTTGTTAGAGAACTGATTGAACCAAAGGCAACAAAGTCATAATGCTTAGAATCTTTTAAGTAATACCCATGAATTTCAACATCTTGTTTAGATAACAGAGTTCTATAAAGCTCAATCTCAGTTAACTCTTCAGAATCTGTATATCCATTGAACCAGTCCTCGCTGTATATAACATCTGTTTTATTTCTTAGCTGAATCTCTTTTCCTGCATCGACAAAAGGCGTTAAAAAAGGATCTTGTAGGATCATGTTTTGACAAGTGTTTACAGCACAGAACTCAACTACAGCCCCTGCTCCTGTAGAGTGCGCCATTGTAGAAATGTTAGTAAAATCAGCTGTTGTTCTAACAATATTTGTGATGGGTAACTCCACACTGCTTAAGTTTATAAAATAATTCATAGTGTCTTCAATATCATTCTTCATCTCATACATAACACTATGAATGTTGGATGAATTTTCTGTGGAACCTGTATTAAAAATTATTCCAGATGGTAAATTTGTAAACATTGCTAAACCTGTATGGTCAATAGAGAAGATAACATAACCCTTGGAAGCTAAGTGAATAAGTTGATCTGAAGCAAATATTTTTTCACCTGCCCACCCATGAGAGTAAATAAGAACTGGGAACTTTTTATCCTCAACAGGCATAAGATTTTGTTGGACTTCAAACTGTGAAAGTTTTAAATGTTGGAGTATAAACTCTGGAAGACTAAGTCCCCATGTCCTATTCAAATATCTAACAATGTAGGTTCCCCAATTACCTTCTTTACTTCTAAAAATCTGATTTGATGAAATCTCTTCATTACTTGGATAATAAACATCCACTAACAATTCTCTATTTGAATTTTCTTTGAGATTACTAAGTTCTACGAACTCAGTTGGATTATTTCTATCTTCAATTATTAAGAGCTCTTCACTATACCCAACTGAGTAAAGTGCATCTCCACCTGTCCCAAAAGTAGGAACAGGAAAGATATAAAGTAACCCAGCTGAAATAATCACGAATGAAATAGTTTTGATGGAGATTAGTGCTCTTATAAATTTCTTCGTACTTCTATATTCAAATATTGTAATTATTGATTTAGTAATAAAAAGCGCATAAATTAAGTAGTACTGCCACCTCACTCCAACAAAAATAATATGAGTGATGATTGTTATAAAAAAAGTGCTTAGGAGTATTCTCTGTGTCAGCAAAGAAAAACGTTGGAAAAATAAGGTTCCAGCTGATAAACCAATAATTACTATATCAAAAAAATCCATGTCCACTTATGGTACTTAAGTTATAAAACTGGGAGTTCTCTAACGAAATTTACTTCTGAACTAAACTAATAAAATGCTTAAATTTTTTCTTCGTAATTTATTTACCTCTGTTGTTTCGATATTTATATTTTTACTCATTATGTTTTATGGGATCAATATTTTGATTCCAGGTGATTTCTTGACGCCACTGAGGTTAATGATGTCTCAAGAGGAACTCGATGCTCTGCGTGAAACCTTAGGCGCAAACGACCCATTAATTCAACAATATTACAGGTGGATACAAAGTGTCTTCAGTGGTGAAATTACTCCTGGCGGTTTTAGGCAGCGTTCAAGTAAGAGTGTTCTTGATACAGTATTTCCGACATTACATGTGCTAATCCCATCTTTCATTATCTCGATTTACTTATCAAGAATTCCAGCATTAAAAACAAGTGTAAAACGGCTGGGAAAGGAAAAAATCTTTAGTGACACTTTTGGGATTTTATTAATAAGTCTGTTTCCTCCGATTATTTATTTCCTTATTGGCGAAAGACTTGAGAATACATTCAGAAGCTTATTTGACCGATTTGACATTACAGGAACCTCAAGTGAACTACTGCTTTTCAGCGAAGTGAAACTTGGTTTGGGCTTTCTTATTTTTATAGTCGCATGCTCATTTATTATTGTTAGTTTCTTTGAAGTTATTGCATTAATAAATATACCTTTGAAGAAATTCATGATTTCAGCCTCCTTGCTTATAATTATTTTTCTCTTTTTTGAGAGTCAGGAAGTTGTTGCTATGTTGTATTATTCAAAAAATGCATTTATAACAATCGGCATACTCACCACCTTGCTTATTGGAGAATTTATTTTATTCAACAATATTATTGTTCAAAATATTTCAAAAGAAGATCATATTATGACTGCAGCAGCAATTGGTTATTCAAATCATAAGATATTTAAAGATCACATTATAAGGAATTCTTTTTTCCCCTTTGCTACAAGGATTGCAATTAATCTTCCCTACACTATTGCATCTTTAGTAATTGTAGAATCCACTACAGGATGGGGCGGTATGGGTTCGATGTTATATAGAGTAATTATGAGCCAGGATTCAAATGCAGCAATGGCTATTTTGTTTTTACTAGCAATTCTTACAGCCACATTACGCCTAATGATTACTTTCTCTCAAGTAGTGTTCAATCCACAATTACGAGGTGCTCGTAATGTTTAAACTGATATTGCGAAGTACTTATAAAACCTACCATGGAAAATTAGGCTATCTATTTCTATTGTTACTAATGACAGGTTCCCTTGCTCATATGCTTTTACTTAAAACTGTTTGGCCGGTGAATATTTACGATCCTATTGTTGGGTTCGATTTGTCTGTATTTCCCCATCCCGTTACACCTTCAGGAACACACTTACTAGGAACAGATCCGCTCGGAAGAGATGTTCTGAGTATGTTTTTAGCTGGTTCAGAACCCTTAATTAAGCTCTCTATTATCTCATTTATAACCGGGCTAATATCAAGCCTTATAGTCGGCACTTTTGTGCCATTTCTTTTCAAGCGATTTGATATGTTATTAAGAGAATTCTCATCAGGCTTAGTACTGATATCACCTCCAATAGTTTTACTTATTCTTGGTACCGGTGATTTTTTAGAAAAGCTCAGTCCTGAAATGGTTGGTTTTATTTATGGATTACTGGGGGGACTGGGAGTTTGTTACTTAGTTATCAGTACAAGAGTTAAAGAACTTATAAATTCAGAGTTTTTAAATGCATCAAGAGTTATTGGAGCTAGCGAACTTCAAATTGCGCTAAAACATATACTTCCTTTAATTATTCCCTACTCAGTTGCACTTATGCTTTCTGTGACAACAAGTGGAATAGTTGCATATGGATTTGCTTCATTTTTTGGACAAGTTGGATGGACTCCTAACTGGGGGATGATGATCTACGATGCAATCACTTATGGAAGTTATTTAGGGGGTACCAATTTATGGAACCTTATGCCACCTACTTTTGGGTTCATACTTTGTTCAAGCTCTTTTTACTTAATTAGTATCAGTGTTAAAAAACAATTTGGAATCACGTTATAAATCTTGATTAAAATAAAGGTATGAGCACTTCATACAGTTTAGAAATATACAAGAAACCACTAGAGGCAATTCAAGCCGGTATAAAAAAAGTTGAAATTAGGACTAATAACTCTTACGAACAAATTAATTACAATAGATTACAAGTTGGCGATACCATTTCATTTCAAGTTATTTCAGGACCACCGTTTGTTGGATTAGATGTTATCGAGGCAGACGCGTTGATGGTTGAAGTCGTTAGTGTTATTAAATATAGAGATCCTAAAGAACTTCTCAAACAGGAGGGGCTTGAAGTGTTATCTTCTCTCGTAGCAAATATTGATGACGGTATAGAGCTACTTTATAGTTTTCACGAATATAAAGAAATGATTCCAGTTCATGGCATTTTTGCAATACATATACAACCAGTGACTTAGTACGATATTTTTACAGTAACTTAGATTCCATATCTAATAATTCACGTTTACGTTCCATACCTCCATCAGCACTATATCCACCTAATGAACCATCAGATCTAACAACTCTGTGGCAGGGAACCGCAGGAGCATAAGGATTTTGTGCACAGGCATTAGCTACTGCTCTAGAACTATTTGGTTTTCCAATTGCTAGAGCAATTTCTTTATAGGTCTTAGTTTTGCCTCTTGGAATTTTGAGAAGTTCTTTCCAGACTGAAACTTGAAAATCTGTTCCGTCTAGTTTCATATGTTATTTGGATACTCTTCTATTCTGCATCTCTTCATTGGATGGAAGAATACTCATCTGTACTGATTTATCCTCTAACATAAATGCATCAAAATCTCGGTAAAAATCATCTATTGTCATATCGAATAGATCTTCGAAAGTCGTTCTCCATCCTTCACCTGGATTTTTGCTTTCGTTTTCAGCCCAGTTTCTATAATATTCGATCATAAGTTTTTCATAATTAGCATCATCTAATGACCAAAGGTAAAGATGTGCCCACTGTCCACCAGTATATTGATAGGCAAACTCACGAGCTATTCCATTATTAGGATTGTCTTCAGACTCATAAAGGTATCCTGCAAATTCATAATCTCTTAAGGAAACTGTATCACCATTACTTGCTGCGGTGGAGATCACTCCTTTTGCTTCATCTAAGCTAGCTTCAAATAATTTTCTTGCATCGATGGAATTATCATATTGTGTTGCCAGGATTGGTCCAGCAAACTCGGCTCCTCCTTCTTCTATCCATCCAGGCATTTTATAAGTTTTTGTTGGCTGGTCCTTAAAAATCGTTCCCTCCGGATCGTTCAACCATGCTTTTGGAATGCCGAAGAGCTTTTCATCTTCAAAATAATATAACAATCCGTGTTGGTGAACATGAAAATATTCATGAGCAAATACTTTAATTGCGTCTTGGTAACCATAGTTTTCCCAATTATCTACAAAGAGAGCAACGTTTCCACCATTTGCTGTTGAACTCCACCCAACCCCAGCAGCTGCAAACCTGTTTCCCCAAGCATCTTGCATGTCAGCACATTCTTCAATGTCTTCTGCTCTGCGAAAGTCGTATATTTTACAATCATCAATATTAATTTGTCGTAGTGTGTCTGAAGACGCTCTGTTTTGATCAACCAATGTTAAATTGATTGGTACATACAATCCCAGTTCCTCACTAATCCCATTAAATAAAAGTTTTACTTGGTTTTCAAGATCGTCATCAATTATTTCAGCTTCATAATAGTTATAACAAATTTTCTCTTGTCCTTGCCAGTAATACTTATAATACAAAAATGCTCCATCCTCCTTTAGGGGTTGTGGGCGGTCTGAGTAAAAGGCTTTTTTGCATTCTAGATTTTGATTGACCTCAATATTTTTTGATGTTTGTTTTTCGTTTGATTCTGTGTTTTCTGATTCATCAGTAGCTACGTTTGAACTACCTTGCTCCTCTGCACACTCATTAAAAGCTACTTCAAATGAATCTATATATTCTTGGTCATAACCTTCATCAAATTCAATGCGTATTTTGTCATTAATTTGTTGAGGAGCAGGTATGGCATTTAAACCTTTTTGGTCTATACACGGAAAAAAATAGTCAATGTCTGTATCACCTGGAAACTCAAGGAACCTCACTCCATTAGATGAATCCTCTTCAGGTTTTATTTCAGCAACCTCTTCAGACTCAATTTCTGAACTAGAGGTATCTATATTTTCGGAGCCAGAAGAACATGCAGCAAAAAGTAAAAATACTAATAGAATGGCTTTTTTCATATCTACATTCTATCGTCTATGTTTGTTAAATTCAGCCACATAGTCTCGGTTACCTAGAGGACTGTCCTCTAAATTCTTCATACTCTGGACATAGTGGCTAATCTAAAAGTATGAAAGTATTCCTACAGGCACGAGGAAGTTATGAGACTCTCCTTACATTATCTAAATGGTCAGAACAGAACAACATTGAAAGAATAGGTCTTCCAGATCACTATATAGTTGGTAAACAGCGACATAATAAAAATGAGCCAACGCCAGCTCTGGACTTACTAACTGCAAGTGCTGGCTTAGTTAGAGATACAGAAAAAATGGTGTACTCCATATTGGTATCGCCTATAACATTTAGACATCCAAGCGTATTAGTCAAGATGGCTTCAACAATAAATGATATGGCAAAGGGTAGATTTCGATTAGGTGTTGGAACTGGATGGTTGGAAATTGAGCATGATCTTTATGGCATACCTTTCCCAGATTTAAAAACTCGTTTTGAAATGCTTGAGGAGTCACTCCTTTATATTAGAGAAGCACTTTCAGGAAATAATAACGGCTTTCAGGGAGAGTATTACCAACTTAAGGAGTTTCCCGTTGAACCGGCCTCCTTACAAGATATTCCGATCATTATTGGTGGTGGTGGAAAAGTTAAAACTCCGACTTTAGCTGGAAAATATTCGGAAGAATTCAATATATATGCAGGTCCTAAGGAGATATTGGCCAAGAGTATCTCATTGTTCAGAGAAGTTGCAGGTGATAACGGGAGAGATTTAAAGAAACTTGAAATTACCACTGCCTGTCCTCCAGTCGTTGGTTTAACGAAAGAGGGCGTTGGAGCATCATTAACTGTAGCAGCTAAGGCATTAGCTCAAACTGAAGATGAGATAGCTAGTACCTGGAGGGAAAAAAATTATCTATTTGGTACACCAGATGAAGTCGCATCAACTTTGTCTATGTGGCAGGAAGTTGGCATTGAAGCTGTCTATCTACAACTATTGTCTCTCAAAGAAGATCAGCGTAATGAAACGATAGATGTTATCAATAAAGCAGTAGATTTAATCTAATAATCTAGTCTTCTCTTTATGAAAGAAAGATTTTCTGTCTTACCTCTTTGCAATAATTATCTTAGAGCATTAAATGGACCTAAATTAATTTAGTATTTTTAATGCTCACCAGTCACTAAAGATGTTGGTTAAATGTAGGTACTGCTTACCCTGTGCATACCCTTGTAGTACCTACACCAACTACTTACCAAAGTATGACATAATTAAAAAATGAAAAAATTTTCAGTTTTAACATTAATCATATTCATATCATGTGGTGCTGAGAGCACAACTAGTACTGTTGTCGACACAACAACTACTGTCTTAGATACAATAACTACTACTGTTGCCGACACAACAACAGCTACTGTTCTAGATACAACAACTAGTACCCTTGCCGACACAACAACAACTAGTACTATTGCCGACACAACAACAACTAGTACTGTTGCCAAGGCCTTATCACCATTTCTTGATGATGAGATTATTAGAGTTTTTCCAGCTAGTGACCTTCAACAGGATACAGTAGATTTAACAATTCAATATACCAATGAAGCATATGACCTGTGGATGGCTGATGATTATTACGGTAAAAGCCAAGCAAAAGCTATTTATATTATGATTACCGGTTCCGATATGGAAGCTGGTAAAAATGCAAATCGTGAATATTGTAATCACTTAACAGCAATAGGCTTCCCTTCTGCAGATTGGTGTAGATTAGACACCTATAAAGACTATGTAAATAATGGTGGGGGCGGAATAAATTCTAGTGCAGTTGATGGATTCTATTTTATGGTTATGGCACCACAAGATAATGAAATTGGTAACTGGTATAAAACTATGACCTATCATGAGGTCTTTCATATCTATCAATTGTCTAATATCTTTACCACTGAACCTAATGATGTTGATGAGTACATGGGTAAAAGAAGTGGAGACAATGGTGAAGATGTAGCTTGGTGGAGTGAGGGCAATGCGGATTTTTTCTCAGCACTCTATACCTATGATCTTGAGGGTTTTAAAAATGAAATGCGTTGGGCACTAGAGGGCGGTCCTTGGCCTGTAGATAGAAAAACACAATTTTTTCAAGATGGTATAAAACTCTACAACATTTCTTGGAGCTCAGGACAAGGAGTCGATCTGGGTTATAGAATTGGTAACTGGTTTACAGCTTATCTTGTACATAATCATGGAGAGGAATCTGTATATGCACTATGGAACACAGTTAATCAGAAAGGGTTTGATCAAACCTTTATTGATGTTTACGGTAAAGATCATAGAACATATATAAATGAGTTTGAGACTTGGCTGCAACAACCTAATGATGAGCTACTAAAAATATTAGATGATATTTATAACTCTAGGGTGAAGAGTCAGACTAACTAAATCTTTCTTTTAAATCAGGGTCTATATTTGCAAGAACTAAAGACTTAAAGTCTTCATGGATAGATTTATTGGAAGCGATCAATAAATTTGAAGATACTGTCGGAAATGATTCATGTTCATCAACAACAACGCCGCCTGCCTCTTTAAGGATAAGACTTGCGCCTAAAATATCCCAGGGCTTCATAAAATATTCGAAGTATCCATCAAATTTATTATCGGCAACCCAGCAAACATCTAGTGCCGCTGACCCAAACCTTCTTACTCCACCCGTCGTTTTGAGAATTGAGAGGAAGGTCTGTATGTATTGCTCTCCAAACTCCAACCTGTCGTATGGGAAACCTGTGGCAATAATAGCTTTCTGAAAGGATGTATCTTTTGTAACTTGTAATTTTTCAGAGTTTTTATATGCACCCTTATCTGAATATCCTTCGTACAAGTTTTCTTGAAAAATATCATACACATACGTTTGTACGGGTACTTTATTGATAAGTAGAGTGAGGGTGAGTGCAACTTGTGGAATATTATTAGCATAATTCACAGTTCCATCCAAGGGATCCATTAACCATGATCTGCCATTAGAAGAGAGGACCTCATCTGATTCTTCTGAAATAATTCCATCCTCTGGAAAATATTTAGTTATAGCCTTTATGAGAATCTCTTCAGACTTAAGATCTGCATTTGTTACTAAGTCGACAACTGCATCTTTTGAGTCAACAGTAAAGTCATTTCGCATATCTTTTATGGTTTTGGCAGCATCCATGACAGCATTATTTAATTCATATATATCGAAAGAAGTATTCATATCTATGAAAAAATACTGTGTTGAGATCCAGAATTCATATAATTCTGAGAATATATAGCTGCCTTAGCAACAGATTTTAACTCAAGCCATGTATATGGATTATTTGACTCACCTTTTACGTATGTAAGAAATGTCTGTATTGATTCCTTATGTCCTTTACCCTTTGAGAAAACCTTACTTTTATCATCTGACTGCTCTAAGTATCTAAGCATTTGAAAGTCTTCCATTATATAAGAATTTCCACCGCCATGAATTTCTATTCTCTCTTTAGCCAGTGATTGATTTGTTTCACTGAAATATTGGATTGCAGCATGGGAGCCATTAGCAAAGTTAATATTGATAAATACTTGGTTATCCAAAGCAACATCATTCTCTTTATCCAAAGGTGATGATGCTGAAATACTTTGTGGAAGTGAATCAAAAAGATATGAAGCTAAATCAATTGCATGAACTGCTTCACCAACTATTCTTCCTCCTCCGATTTCTTTAATGTTCGTCCAGTGATCTTTGTCTAAAGCAGGAACACTAAAACGGAAATTAATGCTGTTAGCTGGGGTACTGTTAAGTTTTGATTTTACAAACTGAGTTGCTTCAGCAAATCTCCTGTTAAAACCTACAAATATTTTTGCATTTTCTGCATTGTACATTGCTTCTTCGATCTTAACTAAAGACTCAACTTCTAAAGCTAAAGGTTTTTCAACGTACACTGCTTTACCGGCATTAACAGCTTTAATAACCAGCTCTGCATGATTATGATGCTGAGTCAAAATAAATACTGCATCAATCTCTTCAGAATCGATAATCTCACTCTCAGTGGAATATTTGTTATCAATCTTAAAATTTCTAGAAAGTACTTCTGCACTTAATCCACCTGAAGAGGCAACACCAATAACTTCACACTCTCTTTTTAGGTCACGTAGGATTGGGAGAATTGTTGTAGAAGCAAAATTACCTGCTCCTATAATTCCTAATTTAATTTTTCCATTAGACGATGGTGTAGATATGTCTGTTTTTTCGAAATCAAGCTTTGGTTCATTGGTAAGTTCATACCTAAGAACAATTGATAATGGTTTATCATCAGATTCAAATTTTTCATATATAGAAGGTGCATCAATAAAATCTATTTCCTCAGTAATCATGTCTGATAATGAAATCTGATTAGTTTGTAAAAGTTGTAAGAAAGCTGAAAAATTCCTGTTTTCTGTCCATCGAACATGCTCTATGGGATAGTCATTTCCGAGAACTTCATACTGCTTATCATATCTACCGGGTCCATATGACTTAGAGACAACTAGTTCTAGTTCTTTGTAGTAAAAATCATTTCTTGAGATATTAAGTGGAATATCTCCTACAACTACAATTTTTGCTTTATTTCTAGCAATACGTGTTGCCACCTCTATTGGTTCGTTACTCGAGGAGGCTGCTGTGATAATGACAGCATCAACATTTTCTGAATTAATAGATTTATCATTTATTGCATCATCAATAGAGGTATAAAAGTTATTTCTATCAAGAGTTCTTTTTTCATCTGGATCAACTCCAATGACTTCACACCCTTGAGCTTCTGCTAGTCTGCAAACTAACTGTCCAACAATCCCAAGACCAATAACAACTATTTTAGATCCAAGTGTTGTATCTGAAAGCCTTAAACCATGTAAGGCAATGCTACCCAGTACTGTAAAGGCAGCTTCCTTTTCAGAAGTATCGTCTGGGATTCGAGAGCATAAATTTTGATTGACTGCGACATATTCTGCATGACTACCATTTGAAACAACTTTATCTCCAACATGAAAGTCTTTCACATTTTTACCTGCTTGAATTACTTCTCCACAAGAGCTGTAGCCAAGCTGTAGCGGCAATACATTTTTTGGAAATACAGCCTCAATGACAGCACCTAATCCCTCTTTTTTCAATAGGTCTAAACCTTTACTAATATTTGAAGAATCCTGAAGCTTATCAGTAACAGTTTTATTTGCAGACTCAATTGAAGCTAACTCAGTACCAGAAGATACAACAGAGTAATAATTTTTTATAAGAACTTCATTCGGTCCTGGCTGTGGAATTGGCGTATCCCAAATAACAGGAACCGGATTATTTCTTTCAACGACCAACTGTTTCATTTAATAATCACCTTTAATAATGATACTTACTTCACTTCTGATATTAAGGGTGAGGTCAAATTAATCATCTCACCTGAAATGGTTTCAACTGATAGCGAACCATCAATGTTTACGTCTCTTGCCCAACCTCGACCTTCTGGATACTCTATAAGTTTTCCTAAGGTTGTAAGTTTTTTCTTGTACTCACTTAGGTCAAAACTGTTTTCTTGAATAGTATTTAGAGTTAACTCTCCCCAATGTAGAGCATGATTATTTAAAATCTGACCATCAAGTTTTTCTGGATAAATGCCTGAAGCATTGGGTATTTTTGGATTCTCCCAAAAATAATTTACACCCATTCCAATACATATTTTACTATCTTTCTCCTCAACTAAAATACCACCAACTTTCGCATCATTGAATAAGATATCATTTGGCCATTTTAGATGTAGATCGATATTGCTTACTGTCTCCAGATATGAATAACCTGAAATAAGGGGAATTAATGTTTTTATAAAATGTTGAGGTACTTCATTAAAAACTAAAGAACAGGCAAGAGCTTGATCAGCATTTTCCCAATCTCTATTATCGGTGCCTCTCCCTTTTTCTTGAAAATAACTAACTACAAGGAGGGGTTCTTGTTCAAAATTCTCTAGCGCGTAATCCTGCGTATTGTCTATAGAATCAAAAAAAACTGCTTTCATTGTGTTACTTCTTTACATATATATAGGTCAAATACTTACACTAACAATAAACAGGAAAGACTGGCATGTCAGACGAAAATTTAGCTGAAATAAGGGATGAACGAGCTAAAAAGGTTCAACACCCAAAGGGTAAATTAACAGCCTATGAAAGAATACATCTTTTACTAGATGAGAATTCTTTCAGTGAAATAGATGAGAATGTATCCTCTGAAGCAAATCCCAGTGGTGAAGCTGTCATTACTGGTTCTGGAACAATTCATGGAAGGCCTGTCTATATATATTCTGAAGATTTCTCCATTATGGGAGGAAGCTTAGGCGAGATAGTAGCCAAAAAAATTCTTCGAGTTATGGATCTGGCTTTAGAAGCAAGAGCTCCAATTATTGGCATAAAAGATTCAGGTGGTGCACGTATCCAAGAAGGAATTTCTTCTCTGTATGGATATGCTCAGATATTTAAAAAGAATGTACAAGCTTCAGGAAAAATTCCACAGATTTCTGTCATTGTGGGACCTTCAGCCGGTGGAGCTGTCTACAGCCCCGCTCTTACTGATTTCATTTTTCAGGTAAAAGATATTGGTCAACTTTATGTAACAGGGCCAGCTGTTGTTAAGACAGTAACGGGTGAAGATGTAAGCTTTGAGGAACTTGGCGGAATAGAAGCCCATGGAACACTTTCAGGTGTGAGCCATCAGATTTGTGAAGACGAACAACAAGCATTTGACGAAGTACGATATCTTCTCAGTTTCTTACCTCAGTCTGCTGAACAAAAACCCCCAGTATTTATTACTGAAGATGATACGGAGAAAAATGTTGATATCTTAGATTCTTTTATTCCTGAAAACAGAAATCAACCATATGACATGAATGACATCATTAATAATATTGTGGATGATGGTGAACAGTATCCAATTCATGCAAACTATGCATTAAATATCATCACAACATTGGCAAGAGTGAATGGAAACACTATTGGGGTTATAGCCAATCAGCCATTAGAAGTTGCCGGAGTATTAGATATTGATTCATCTGAGAAAGCTGCACGATTTGTACGTTTTTGTGATGCTTTCAACATACCTCTGCTCACACTCGTAGACGTACCAGGTTTTCTTCCAGGAGTAGAACAAGAACACGGGGGCATTATAAAAAGTGGTGCAAAATTATTATACGCATACTCGGAAGCAACAGTTGCACGAGTCTGTGTGGTCGTTAGAAAAGCATATGGTGGTGCTTATATTGTTATGGATTCCATGGGACTAGGAGCAGATAAGTTGTTTGCATGGCCAAGTGCTGAAATCGCCGTGATGGGAGCCGAGGGCGCTGTTGATATAATTCATAAAAAAGAAATCAAAGAAGCTGCTGATAAAGATCTCTTAAAAGAGCAGCTTGTAAATGAATATAATGAAAAATTTAGTAACCCAGATATTGCTGCAAAACTTGGATTAGTAGATAAGATAATTAAACCAAGTGAAACGAGAAAAGTTGTTACTGAAGCTTTTAAAGAGCTTGTAAATAAAACTAACTTAGGAGATAAGCATGGAAACATTCCCCTCTAAAAATATTGCCATTACCTGGGTTGAAAAAGGCTCTCTTGCGAGAAACTTATTTCTCTCTTTTGGTTTCGCGATAGTCACTGCACTTAGTGCACAAATCAGAATAGAGCTTCCCATTACACCTGTTCCAATCACAGCACAAACATTTGTTGTTATTTTAGCTGGCCTATTACTAGGGAGTACGTTTGGCTCACTCAGTATGTTGATGTATCTATTTACAGGTTTAGCCGGTCTCCCGTTTTTTTCAGGTAGCGTTGCAGGTCTCGCAATCTTAAAAAGTCCAACAATTGGTTATATCATTGGCTTCTTTTTAGCTGCCCAAATCGTAGGTAGGCTATCACATACTCCTTTGCTTGCAATAGTTCTAGGAACCGGGATGATATATTTAAGTGGTGTTTTTGGTCTTACGCTCATATTAAATCTCTCATTTATTGAAGCTTTTACAATTGGGGTTATCCCATTTTTAATAGGTGACTTAATAAAAGCGTTTGCTGCAGTCTTGATTGCGTACAAAATAAAATAACTCATGACACAGAAAAGACTTCTTATTGCAAACCGAGGTGAAATAGCTCTTCGTATAATACGTTCTGCTAAAGAAATGGATTTGCATACAATTGCTGTTTATTCAGATGTAGATACTGACTCACTTCATGTAAAGAGAGCGGATGAATCATATTATCTTGGTGGATCTCTCCCAGCAGAAAGCTACAGAAATATTAAGGCACTAATGAAGGCTATAGAAGAAACCAACGCAGATTTAGTACATCCAGGATATGGATTTCTTGCTGAAAATGCTGATTTTGCAAAAGCAGTCCAAAAAAAAGGCGTCATATGGATAGGTCCCAACGCAGAAACAATAAAATCAATGGGTGACAAAATCGAATCACGTAAATTGATTTCCAAAGCAGGATTACAACCAGTTCCAGGACAATTAAAACCATCAAGGACTAAAAGAGAAGCATTAAAAGATGCTAATAAATTTGGCTATCCAGTCGCCTTAAAGGCAGCTCACGGTGGTGGTGGTAAAGGGTTACGAATTGTCAAGAATGATGATGAGTTGGATGAAAACTTTGAAATTGTAAAAAGAGAGAGCGAAGCATATTTTGGTTCAGACCAGGTTTATGTTGAGAAATTTATTAAACCAGCAAGACATGTTGAAACTCAAATTCTCAGTGATAAATTTGGAAATCATATCTACTTAGGAGAGAGAGATTGCTCTCTGCAAAGAAGAAATCAAAAACTCATTGAAGAAAGTCCTCCAATTTGGCTTTCAGAATACGGGCAGGAAAAACTCAGAGAAGCAACTATGAAAATTGCTAAAACTTCTAGTTATATTAATGCTGGAACAATTGAGTTTTTAGCAGATGCAGATGAAAATTTTTACTTTCTTGAGATGAATACAAGATTACAAGTGGAGCATACTGTGACGGAAATGCGATATGGAATTGATATCGTTAAAGAGCAAATAAAGATTGCTCTTGGTAACTCGCTTGAGGATTTTGTTGTTGAACCAAGAGGACACAGTATTGAATTTAGAATTAATGCGGAAGATCCAAATAATAATTTCTTACCCACTCCAGGAACAATTACTGAGTACAGAGAACCTATGGGTAATGGAGTACGTGTAGATGGATGGGTTAAAACGGGAACGGCGATCTCACACTTTTATGACAACTTAATTGCAAAATTGATTGTTTGGGGTGTTTCAAGAGAAGAGGCTTTATCTAAAGGACAACGTTGTTTAGAGGAATATATTGTCGGAGGAATACCTACAACAATCAATGTGTTGTCTGATGTCCTTAAAACTAAAGAATTTAAAGAGGGCAGAATACATGTTAAGTTTTTAGAGGAAAACTTTAAGATTAAAGAAATTGAGGAAGAGATTTCAACCGACAGACCTAGTAAAGTAAATATCTCCTTAGATGAGACAGGATCACCAACTCTAGCTCCCCAACCACCTAAAAAAATAGGTATGGACTTAACTGGAAGTATCAAGAATCCTGGAATAATAACTGCAGGTATGCAGGGTACAATCATGGACACTATGACCAAAAAAGGGAAAAAAGTTAAAAAAGGAGACTCACTATTTGTCTTAGAGGCAATGAAGATGGAAAATGTGATTACAGCTCCAATCAATGGAACTATTAAAGAATTCAATATAAAAAAAGGTCAGCCTGTAAATAAAGGTGACGTACTTGTCGAAATAGAGTTGTAATGACAAGTATTTATGGTGTCGGCGTAGACCAAGTTAATCTTGACAGGGTAAGAAAACTATTAAATAAAAATAAATCTAAATTCGAAACCAGATGTTTTACAAAGAATGAAATACTCTATGCAAATAGATTTAATGATCCATCAAAAAGGTTAGGTGCAAGATTTGCTGGTAAAGAAGCCGTAATGAAATCTTTAGGAAAAGGATGGCGACAACTGAATTGGAAAGAAATAGAAATTACTGGTGGAGGGAAACCCACTGTAATTCTTCATGGGAAAGCAGCCGAACTTGCTTCAAATCAGAATATAAAAGATGTACATATCTCTCTATCCCATGAACAAGAAATGGCTATTGCTTTTGCAGTCTCCGAGGTAGCGTAATGAGTTGGATTGGTATGTTTCCTGGTCAGGGTTCTCAAGAACCTGGAATGGGCAAAGAGCTTCTAGAAAAGTATCCAGAACTGTTAATCGATATTTTTGATGAATCTCTTGGGTGGTCTCTTATGGACGTAATCAATGAAGGCGATGCTAACTTGATTAAAAAAACTAATATTGCCCAACCTTATATATTTGCTATTTCTTATTGTTACGGACTAGAAGCTATTAAGAAGTTTGGCAATGCAGATGCTTTAATTGGCCACTCCCTTGGTGAGTATACAGCTCTAGCTATTAGCGGATTTTTTGATTACGTAGATGCGTTAAAAATTATCTCTGTACGGGGAGAGGCAATGCAAGAATCTGTTGAGAATTCTGACACAGGAATGGCAGCAGTATTAACTACAGACTTAGATGCTACGTTAAAAGAAATTGAGGTTTTAAACTCTCAAGATATTGAAGTATGGATATCAAATTACAATGATGCTTCGCAAATAGTTATTAGTTCAAGTAATGAAAATCTTGAGTACCTAAAGTCTAACTCTAAAGCACTAAGTGCAAGAAGAGTGATTCCACTTGAAGTTGCTGGTGCATTTCATACAAAAATTGTTTCCCCGGCAAAACCAAAACTTGCTGAAGCCCTTGAACAGGTTGAGTTAAAAGAGGGAACAATACCGGTTTATATGAATGTTGATGCAGATCTTGCAAACATAGATACCTTAAAGATTCGTTTAGTTAATCAAATAGATAATTCTGTCTTATTTTACGACCAAATACTTAAGATAGAATCTGAAATTAAACCCGATGAATGGACACATATTGGCCCTGGCAATGTAACTGCAGGAATGGTTAAGAAGTCTATATCTAGTAAAGAAATTAGAGTAATTAATTCACTAGAGTCTTTAAGTAAATAGTTGGGAGAAATTTTGAAGTCAACAATAACAGGTTGGGGTAAGTGCGTCCCAGATAATGTAGTTACAAATGATGACATGGCTACATTCATTGATACATCCGATGAATGGATCCAACAACGAACCGGTATTAAAGAAAGAAGATTTTCACACGTCAACAACTCAGATATGGCATCGGTCGCAGGACTTAGAGCAATTGCTACAGCTGGATTACAGCCTGAAGATATAGATGTTGTAATTCTTGCTACATGTACACCAGATAGCATTGTTCCATCTGCAGCATCGCACGTACAAAAGAAAATGGGTTGTGTAAATGCAATTGTCTATGATGTAAATGCAGCTTGCGCTGGTTTTCTTTATGCAATGCAACAAGCAAAAGCTTTTATCGAGAGTGGCATTTATAAGAATGCTGTAGTCATTGGTTCTGAACACATAACATGGCTTCTTGATTGGTCAGATCGCAATACAGCTGTTCTTTTTGGTGATGGAGCAGGCGCTATGGTTGTGCAAGAAAGTAATGATGAATCTGAAGGAGAAATTTATTCATTCAAAAATGGTTTGAGTTCTGACAAACTAGCAATTCTAGAAGTTCCTAACTTTGGATCAGCTATGAATAGGTTCACTCCCTATGCTGCAGCTGAGACCACTTGGACATTTGATGGTCAGGAGATATTTAAAAATGGTATACGTGCAATGGGGAATGCATCTGAAGAAGCTATTGCGGCTTCAGGTCTCACTAAAGAAGATATAGATCTTTTAATTCCTCATCAAGCAAATTTAAGAATAGTTGAAGGCTTAGAAAGAAATCTAAAACTCCCTAATGCTAAAACTTTAAAGTATGTTCATAAGTATGGAAATACTTCAGCTGCTTCTATCCCTACAGCTTTTGTTGACGGCATTGAAGATGGTTCAATAAAGGGTGGAGAAACAATGGTTATTACCGCTGTTGGAGCAGGACTTGCATGGGGTGCCGCAGCAATTAAATTAGGTCAACGTGTAACTCCTTTAGGTGAAACAGATGCAGCCCTACCAGAATTTGATGGAACGGGTGTAGATGTGATACAAGAATCTATAGATTATTTTGTTCATGGAAAAAAAGAAATTCAATAATGAAAACAGCTCTTGTAACAGGTGGTTCAAGAGGCATTGGCAAAGCTATTGCTCAAAAACTTGCTGAAACCTCCAATGTGGCTGTTGGGTACTCCAACTCTAAGGAACAGGCAGTTGAAGTCGTAAATTCTATTCAAGCCAATGGTGGAAATGCTATAGCTGTTCAGATTGATGTCACAGATAATGAGTCAGTCGAGAAATGTTTTGAACTGATTGAAAAAGAGCTCTCATCCGTTGAGATCTTGGTTAACAATGCAGGAATCACAAAAGATAATATTTTTCCAAGATTGAAACAAGATGACTGGGATTCAGTTATAGATACAAACTTAACGGGATCTTTTCGAGCCTCGCAAAGAGCTATAAAAGGTATGATGAAAAATAAATGGGGACGAATAGTTTTTATTTCATCTGTTGCTGGAATTAGTGGAAACATGGGACAATCAAATTATGCTGCATCTAAAGCCGGCATGATAGGTTTAGCAAAAACAATAAGTAAAGAACTCGGTTCAAGAAACATAACGTCTAATGTCATAGCACCAGGGTATATCGATACTGATATGACATCATTTTTAAATGATGAACAAAAGGAAGATATTATAGGCCAACTTTCAATAAAGAGAGTCGGTAAACCAGAAGATATTGCAAATATGGTATCGTTTTTGTGTTCAGATGAGTCAGAATATATAACAGGACAAGTTTTTCCAGTTGATGGAGGACTTACTACGTAAGTAAAAGGGGATGACCATGGAAGTAAATGAAGTTTTTGAAAAAGTAAAAAATCTGTTTGTCGATGAACTTGGTATAGATGCGGAAAAAGTCACCATGGAGGCAAAACTTGAAGAGGATTTAGATATTGACTCTCTAGGTATTGTTGAAGTAGTGATGGCATTTGAAGATGAGTTTGAAATAGAAATCGATGATGAAGAACTCACAGATGTTGGTACAGTTGGTCAGGCCGTAAACTTACTGCATTCTAAGCTCTAAAGAATCATGTCTAAAAGACGTGTTGTAATCACTGGCTTAG
>ERZ767114.163-NODE-163-length-46461-cov-82.009853_pt1 | contig 46461 bp, 36 predicted proteins | sample MGYA00374952_ERZ767114 | MGnify/ENA primary metagenome ERZ767114 (study PRJEB28939, sample SAMN06267156) | marine metagenome | isolation source: Columbia River Estuary | place: USA:Columbia River Estuary, USA | collected 2012-05-05 ... | reverse complement strand
CCTTCTGGCAAAGAAACAGCGCTGTTTGGCGTAACCATTTGAGGGCCACTGGTCGACATGACGGTGTATGAATAATCATCTGGCACGCGAAATTCTGGTGTGAAAAAGTCTTGTCGTTTCGACACAATATCGAGGCCAATCCAAATCGGTTTTTCTACGCCAGGTAATTGTAAATCGATACCCTGCGTTTCGGGGTATGCAGTTTGGCTAGGAAAGTGAGACACCCCCTGGACCAATGTGCCGTCAGTGGCCATCCACACAAACGACAATGCAAAGCCAATGTTAGATGACTGCGTAAACTGATAACCCAAAATATCGGCGGTTTGTGAATCCGCGATCAACGTTGGTTGTTGACTATTACCCACTTGCAACAAACTGCGGATTGATTGATAACGACCGTCTGAACCGTAGTTTGCTTCGAAGTCCAATAACGCTACCCGCGTTTTTTTAAAAGCATTGGGGTGCCAAGGTCCCTTGCTGATCACACCTGTGGGTTCTGTAATTGGCATATCGAGAGAGATTTCAACCCAGCCCTTGAAATAGGTCAATCTACTGACACCTACGGCAAGTAGCATCAGCAAAAGTGCCATGTGGAACAGCAACAAAAACGGATTATTTTTGATTTTCTCACGCACCAATATCGCAAAAACCAAATTGATCAACAATAGGCTATAGCCTAACGCCAAACCACTTGTAGCACTGACATAGCCAGTGACTACAGGCAAAACACCCGCTAAAAAAGTGACTAATCCTAGTAATGTCAGTGGAAGCCCGGACAACCATGCCAGCAACTTATATCGGGTGATCAAGGTTGGCCACCCAAGTATTGGAATAGCTCCACACGGCCATTGAGCGTATCAGAGAGGTATATTTTATCGTCGGTGTCGATGTTCAAACCGCCAGGGAGGTTAAATTGTCCGTGCTGCTGGCCGCTACCACCCAGAGCCATCAAAAAAGCACCATCAATGTTATAGATCAACAAATAGTCATGGTAACTTTCAATCGCATAGACGTTATAGTCGGAATCAAATGCGACACCCTTGGGTCTCACAAAATCACCAATTATCAACCCCCGCTTTCCGATGGTGCGCACTTCGTCACTTTCGCGGTTAATCAATTGAATACGGGCATTCAGAGTATCGGATACTGCCAGCCACGGGGCTTTATACGCCAAATAGGTTGGGCCATTAAATTGACCTGCTTCGGTACCAGAGGAACCAATAACGTCTTGAATCACACCGGCCCTATCAAATACCTTGATATTATCGGCGAGACTATCGGCCACGAGCAGTTGATCGTTTATGGGATCATATACCAGACCAACAGGGCGCTCTAACAGCGGATGGCCCATGTTGGACACATAATCTCCCTGTGCATCAAAAATAAATACCCGGCCCAATGATGAATCGGATATCGCTATCTGATTGTCCCAAATGGCCGCTACAGCTACCGGGGACGTAAATGCATGGGATGGTGAGGCCACCGTTATCCAAGACACCGTACCAGCAAGTGTATCGATCCGTAACACCGCTTTTTTCCCACCATCAACCACATATACCACGCCAGCAGCATCAACCGCTGTGGCAACTGGCCTCACCACGTTGTCTAGGGTTTTTTGGGTGCGTGGTAATCCTATTATGAATGCGGCTATTTTTTTCAGCGGCGTGGTATCGGTAATATCGCGAACCAAATTTGACTCGCCAATGATGGTTCCCACATGCGCTATTTTCGCCTCATTTGGCGGTGGTGGAAAAACGGCCGAGCTGGCTGGTATAGCCAGCTCGAACTGCCTAGGCGAAGACGCACAGCCAACCAACACAAAGATGCTGAGAAAAAACAACGAACGTTGGATGCTTCTGGACAAAGACTGAATCAATTTCAATATAACCCTTTAGTGATACCTATGAAGCCTGTGCTTGTGTGCAAAAGCTGGTAGCGGTCGTCACCAGATACCTGGCCCCAGTGTCTTATGCGTACCGATAATACCAGATTTAAGGCCGGGTTTACCGGAGTGGCACAGTTCGCAATTCTCGGTAGTCCAAGCAATTTCGCCATTGTGACACATACCACAAAACTGACCATCGACAATATCAGCCATGGTCACGTCGTTGCCACCGGCTTTCATTTTAAACCCCAATTCGCTATGGCAAACTTTGCACTGAAAACGAATGCGATGAAACCAGTGCGGATAAATGACAGGTGCCATGTCGTTGGCATCTGAATACTTGTTAAGAATAACGTCACCGTATTCTGCATTGGCTACAGATGGCAGCCCAGCAAGTAACAGACTAAATACTAGCGTCAAGGATACGATGATCCAGCGACTCGCCTTATTCTGGAACATAGGCATAGTCCTCTGGGTTGGCGCCTTCAGGGTACTGCGCACCAAATTGGCCAGTAAACGTACCTTTAATAATTGAATGGCAGCGATTGCATTCAGTTAATGGAAATGACACCGCACCATGGCACCGACCACAGAATTCACCTTCCAAAATGGCGCCCATATTGACCGGACTCACCCCAACCTCTGCTTCAAAAAAGACTGGGTGACAATTTTTACAATCGAGCCAAGCGGTATGCTGCTGATGAGGAAACATCACATAATTCATTGTAGAGGTTTCCGGCATGATGATATCCAAATCCATCATACGAACTTCAGTATGGTCGTATAGATTTGAGCGTGGCTGAATAAAGCCCTCTTCAATAGCCTTTACCCAGTCTACTTGGTTACCCGCAGTATCAGGGGGCAGTTGGCTCAGTGCATCTTCAGGGTCTTGTAGAAACTTCATGGCAGTTTTGTTGCGACGATCGTGGTTTCCATCGCCTTTAATTGATAACCATGATCCAGCGTAGGCGGCATCGACGATAAATGCGGTTGAAAGAACCAATACAATGAGAGTCAAAAACAAGTGACTGGATTTTTCTGTACCGCTTCGAACGCTATTACTCATATTACTTGTCTCTATATGCCGTTTTCAGCAAGGGCTGAATCTACTTATATGATGCAAATATCATTCCGATTTCTTGGTGTTTTTCGAGGGAATGGGTGATTTATTCGAAGGGACTACACAGCGAAAAAGAGACGATGCAAGACATTAACAACCTGCCCGCTGTCGGGCAGGTTACTGCAGTGGTTAATTAATCTATTGCCGCCAAATAAGCAGAAATGTCGACGATCATTTTGGCGTCGATGGCGTTAAGAATGGGTTCCATTTCTTGTACTGTGCGGTCATCACTATGCAATTTGAGATTAGACAGGGTTTGCTTTAAATAGGTCTGTGGCTGCGACGCAAGGCGAGGTGCATTACCCTGCCCCTTACCCGCTGGTCCGTGGCAAGCCATGCAATATCCTTCAAAACCGACTCGACCCTGCGCTATATCACCCTGTATGTCGAATCGCCGCACTGGCTTATTACTTGAATAAAACAATACCAGGTTAACGCGGTCTTCCATGGTGATGTTTTTCGCTAAGCCTTCCATAACGCTTTGCTTTCTTGCGCCGGAAATAAATTGCTCCAACTGGTGTACCAAATAGGTTGCGTCTTGACCCGCCAGATTCGGAATATAATCTCGCTCACTTGAGCCAGTCTCTCCATGACAATAGCGGCACAATGATGCACGTTGCCGACCAGCCTCGATAGCAGCCTGCAGCGCCGCGGGATCTGACTGAATTCCCTTCATATAGGCCAAAGAATCTGCTTCGCTGGCACCCGCTAAGGTACTGAGCAGCCAAAAAGTGGATAATATCAATATTTTCTTAATCATGTGATCCCTTTATACAAACTGACATTCACCTGAAAATCGGTCACCCATGCAAGGGCAAATAGGCAGTAGCAGACGTCATCGGTACATTGCCAAAACCCAGCAACAATACCCGCCACCATTGAAACCCATAAAACGTTTGCGCGTTAACGCGACAGCATAACTGAAAATTGGTTTTACAAAAACCCATTAAACGCAGAATAAAGCAATTGGCATACACGGCTTATTAAAACCGTTGGATAACTAGGGTATGAAGGTCAGAATTCAAAATAAACGATGCAGGATGCAGGATGCGACATAAGAATTCGAACAACCACAAAGCATGCGCAGGACTTATTCGTCGTCGATGGTTGGCATTATAGGAATAATCGGCATAGCAGGTTGTGTATTATCAAACTGGGGTGCAGAGATAACTTCTGCCTGTTGCGCCTCTCGCTCTAGCGCTGCTTTTTTCTCAGTTCTGACTGTCGCATTCTCAAAAACAAGAAAACACCCTAGGCCAGCATTGGCAAGACCCAATGTTGCACCTGTGATGACATGCATACCTGAAGCGATGGCAGCACCACCGACAACAGCAGTTCCTGCGAGTGTACAGGTGGTCCATGCATTTTCTGACACGGTAATTGAGGAGCAACCGGTAAGGCCGATAACACTGGCCAAAACTGTCGTCTGAATCCATGAACGGGTCATGACAATTCCACTCAACGAAAGAAGGAGATTATGGGACTCAATCGAGCCCCATAATCAAAAATGGCGCCGAAGCGCCATTTGGTCTGCCTTATAGGCCAGCGTAGTATGCAGCTAGGTCAGCTGCGTCTGCGTCAGACAAGCCGCCTACCATGCCATACATCATGGCAGAGTTGCCACCAGTACGCTGCTGTGCTTTGTAAGCCGCGATAGCGCCTTCCAAATAAGTAGCATTCTGACCAGCTAGGTTAGGATACATAGGTGCCAATGCAACACCGTCAGCGCCGTGACAACCAGCACACATTGCTGCTTTGCCCTTGCCAGCATCTGCATTACCTGCAGCTACCATACCTTTGCCACGTGGCAAGCTCGCATAATAAGCTGCTACATCAGCGATGTCCTGATCAGCCAAAGCGCCAACCATACCGTACATCATTGCAGCATTGCCGCCAGTACGCTCTTGTGCTTTGTAAGCTTTGATTGAATTTTCTAGGAACTGGGCATTCTGACCAGCCAAGTTAGGGTACTGAGGCGCCAAAGCGGTGCCTTCGGCACCATGACAACCAGCACACATTGCGGCTTTCGCTTTACCAGCGCCCGCGTCACCTGCTGCCATAGCAACGGCAGGTAGAATAGCTGTAATAGCTAGAGCAACGATTAATTTACGCACCAAATAATCTCCTGTGATTATGGGTAAAGATATGAGTAATGTATCTGCAATTAGACGGTCATTCTGTAAAAACAGTGCGAGCCACTTCTGTGTTGTAGTAGCTTGCACAACCACCTCTTGATCTACCCGCCTATTATCGTCATCCCAATCTATATTACAATTGATCTTAAACACTGATTGTGACTTTTGTGGCAGCAGTGCGATACAGTTTAGCCCTTACTGTCCCAATCTGACTGTCAATTTCTTGAAAAAGTGGCTATACACCCATACAGAATATCAGCTAATGATCCACAGCATACAACCGATCGCCACTTGACTGGCGACACACAATCATTAACATTAGAGTTATCTAATATTTTAGTCATGTACCGCAATTAACGGAGAAGATATAACACATGGTCAGCATAATCAGATCAAAGATGGTGTGGATATTAGCCGCACTCTCATTCGCTTTAGTTGGTTGCGAACCAGCAGTAGAAGCTGTCGATTTCACCAATCCCAATGCCCTCGTGATTGATGTGCGGACACTGGACGAGTGGAATGGCGCGCACCTTGAAACCGCTGTGAGAATAGATTGGCAAAACATTAGACAGGGCGTCGCTTCGATTGGCGTTAAGAAGGACCAACCTATATACATTTATTGCCAAAGCGGTAATCGTGCAGGTAAAGCTGAGAAAATGCTGTTGGATCAGGGCTACACCAATGTCTACAATATGGGCGGCCTACAGGATGCCATTCGCTTAACCGGCGTACGCGCGGTCAGATAGCGACTAACGCAGGCTGTTTCATGCTGAAGCAGCCTGTATTCACTGCGGCTTAGTGCCCGCTGTATTCACATAGAGCAAAGACTTCTAGCCCCGCCGCGCGCAACTTATCACTGCCACCCAAATCAGGCAAATCAATCACAGCACAGGCTGCAACGACGTTAGCATCCATCTGCTTGATCAATTCATAGGCTGCCAACATGGTGCCGCCAGTAGCGATCAAATCATCTACGATTAACACTTTCTGACCAGGCTTGATGGCATCGACATGCATCTCGACTTCTGCGGTACCGTATTCCAATTCGTAGCTAACCGATATGGAGTTATAGGGTAACTTGCCTTTCTTTCTAACTGGAACAAAGCCACAGCCAAGCTGATATGCCATCGCCGCGCCAAAGATAAAACCGCGGGCATCAATGCCGACTACCAGGTCTATGCCTTCTTCCATAAAGGGATACACCATCTGGTCCATGGTTTGACGGAACCCTAATGGGTGCTCTAACAAAGGCGTGATATCACGAAACTGCACACCCTTTTCAGGCCAATCTGGTACGGTACGGATATACTGCTTAGGGTCAAAATTGAATCCCATAATGCGCTCCTAAAGACCATAAAAAAAAGGAGGCAAGCCCCCTTTTTTGACGTATGAATATGCTGCTATTCCTAGATTAGGAACATATAGCGGGCCAAGCCCAATGCTGCAATAACATAAACACTGATGCTGATTTCGTCTTTCTTACCAGACAACAATTTGATCGCTGCATAGGTAACGAAGCCTGCAGAAATACCTTCAGCAATTGAATAGCTCAATGGCATCATCACAGCTGTCACAACCACAGGGGCAGATTCAGTCAAATCGCTCCAGTCGATGTTAGCAATGGTGCTCACCATTAATACCGCAACAAATACCAATGCAGAAGCTGATGCGTATGCAGGAATGCTCAATGCCAATGGTGAGAAGAACAATGCAACAAGGAACAATACCGCAACGGTAACTGCAGTAAGGCCCGTACGGCCACCAGCAGCAATACCTGCACTACTTTCAATATAAGAGGTGGTAGTAGAAGTACCCAACACTGAACCAAAAACAGAAGCAGTACTGTCAGCCATCAATGCACGACCTAAACGTGGCAAACGGCCTTTCTCGTCTAGCAGCTTACCTTTTTGTGCTACTGCAATCAGCGTACCCGACGTATCAAACAAATCAACGAACAAGAATGCAAAGATGACCGCAAGCATACCGACATTCAATGCACCCATGATGTCAATTTTCATGAAGGTAGGCGCAATTGACGGTGGCATAGACATGATGCCGTTGTATTCAACCAATCCAAAAACCGCGCCGATAGCCGTTGTGGTAATAATACCGATAACAACAGAACCCGTAACACCACGGTAATACAGCGCAGTGATTAACACGAAGCCGAGGAAAAACAAAATAACAGGCAATGATGTTACATCACCCATGCCAACCAAGGTTGCTGGGTTATCGACAACAACGCCCGCACTCTGCAGACCGATGATTGCCAAGAACAAACCGATACCCACAGAGATACCTGTCTTCAATGATGAAGGAATCGCATTGATGATCCATTCACGAATCTTGAACATGCTCAACAGGACGAAGATGATACCCGACCAAAATACAGCGCCCAGTGCCACTTCCCAAGTTTGACCCATGCCCAAAACAACGCCAAATGTGAAGAAAGCGTTAAGGCCCATGCCTGGTGCCAAAGCAACAGGGTAGTTAGCCAACAAACCCATTACCGCAGTACCAAAGGCAGCTGCTATACAGGTGGCTACAAATACTGCACCAAAATCCATTCCAGCCGCAGACAAGATGCCTGGGTTAACAGCAATAATGTATGCCATTGTCAGAAACGTTGAGAAACCCGCAATGACTTCAGTTTTGATGTCAGTGCCATGTTCCTTTAACTTAAAAAAGTTCTCTAGCATGGGAGTACTCCTAGGTGGTGGATTTTCGTGTCCAAAAACACTTATAAAAGGTGGCCGTAGGATACAGTGTCTTTACAATATGTGTACACTATTTTGCCAAGAAAACCCCAAGAAATTGCCATAAATTCTAACAATGTCTCGTTTATAGTAGGTCTCCATCCATTGTTTTAAGCTGCACACTGTCATTGACGTTGATACGCATCCGATTCAACTTAGACGCACAGGTTATTTTCACAGCCCCCCTATTCGACAACGCAATGTAACGCCAGACACTGTGACACCAATCTCGCCCTTCGCATTGAACACCTTGACAGAATACCGGGGGAGGCATATATTTTTTAGCGACCGACCAGTCGGTTTAATTCCATTCGGAGGACACCATGACCAGTATCTTGGGCTCACTCAACGCGTATTTCGGCTCAGTTCCAGACCGAATTCGGCCATGGCGTTGGTCAATTTTAGGATCGATCCTTGTCATATCAGCGGCCATGCTGTGGGGGTTAATGACCCGCATGGAAATTGACGCTACGATTGATAGCTGGTTCTCTGACGGCGACCCGGTCATTGAAGCGCTGGACGACTTTAGACGGCAATTTGGCAGCGATGACGGGCTTTTTTTGGTCTATGAAGCGAAAGACGGTGACGTATTTTCACCCGCGTCGTTAGCGGCTACCCGAGCACTGGTTGCCCGTTTCGAAAACCCCGAGTTAAGACTGGACCCCGATTACGAACTGCTCGACCATATTAAGCGGGTGCAAGCCATTACCAATACGCGCATTCAGATAAACCGCGATGACACCCTATATTCAGAACTGCTGATACCGATCGACATTCCTACCGATGCCGCATCTCTGGATGCAATCAAGGCACGGGCCAATAATGCCCAGAACCTCAAACTGTTTATGTATTCCGAAAATTACCGCTATGGTGCAATTTCCATACAAACCAATTTCGGTACCATTCCAAAAGCCGGCACGCAGCAACTGGCATTGGCAGACAGTAGCAGCACAGACTTTGGTTTGGACGGCGATGACAGTCTGCTTGCTGATGACTTGGTGTTTGATAGCGCAGTAGACGATGCGGTGGCACCTGCCATTGTAGAATTTGAAGACACCGACACCACCGCCTACGTTGCTTTTAGTCAGGCCATTAATAAGGTGATCTATGCGCCAGAATTTAGCGACCACTTTACCTTTTATCCGGTCGGCTCGACGGCTTTGGTTGATCTCACCATAGATACCATGGTGCAAGCCGGTCTGTTGTTGCTGCTGATGATTGTCATTGTTATTGGCCTGCTGTGGACGCTGTTTCACTCAGCGAGCGCCGTCATTTGGTCAGTATTGGCAATTGTTATCAGCAACCTGTGGGTAGTAGGGGGCGCGGTATGGCTTGGCTACTCGGTTTCTCAAATGGTGTCATTGACAGTCATGTTGGTATTGGCTGTCGGTATCGCCGACTGTGTTCATGTGATGAGTACCTATTTGTATTATCGACGCAAAGACTATGATCATGAATCCGCTATGCGCACGTCCTACTCGAAGGTTGGCGTCCCGATTTTGTTGACGAGCATTACCACCATGGCGGGCATGATGGCACTGACCATCAACGCTATGTCGCAGTTTCAGTTTTTTGGGATCGTATCCGCATTGGGCGTGGGAATGGCCTTTTTATTCACTGTCTACTTCTTGCCGATACTGATGGATTTGTGGCATCCGCAAATACACCCCAAAACACCGAAAACACGCACGGGTTTTGTCCGTATCATTACTGCACCCATGCGACTCCTTAGCTGGGCCAACAAAGCATCTGGCCTCAAGTGGTTATTGAGCGCCGTCTGGTTGCAGCCGCTGCTGGACAAGATTCCTAATTTTGTTGCAAAACGACCCGTCACCATCAGCGCCATTTTTCTGGTGGTATTTATCGCCACGCTGATGGGTATGACCAAGGTACGCATCGACACCAACTTGGTTGAATTGTTTAAAGACGACACGCCACTTGCCAAGGCCTATACCATTGTAGATAAAGAAATGATGGGTACTGGCAGTATGGAAGTGATGATCAAAATGGGCCAAAGTGATGCGCTCACTGACCCCGAAGTCTTGAAGGCAATAGAGGCATTACAAACGACCTTAGAAACCAAATATGGCGACTATGTGTTACGCACCTATTCCCTCGCTGACTTGGTAAAAGACACCAACCGCATCATGTTTGATGATCGCCCCGAATTGGCCATCATTCCCGATGACCAACAAGCGGTGAATCAGTTGTTGTTCTTATTTAACAATGCCAATCCTAAGGACCGCAGCGCATTGGTATCGGATGATTACAGCCAAACACACATTTCAGTTGGCTTGAAGAATGTTGGCTCTTACGAGTACAGCTTGTTCTTTGACGATATGAAAAAAGACATAGACGATGCCTTTGGCGGTTTAGAGGTGAAATATCCTGAGCTCAATGCCAACGTGACTGGCACCATGGCGATGATCATGCGGTTATCGGATCAGCTGAGTGTGCAGCAATTCAAAAGCCTCGCATTCGCCTTGTTGATCATCTCGGCGATCATGGTGGTCACACTGGGCAGCGTCCAAGCGGGCTTGCTCAGCATTATCCCCAATCTCATCCCGGCGACACTGACCTTTGGCATCATGGGCTGGTTTGGTGTGCCACTAGACACAGACACCCTGATGATTGCACCCGTCATTATCGGTATTGCGGTGGATGACACCATTCACTTTATCACCCACTACCGGATGGCGATGGTGGAACACCGTGACATGAATCGGGCACTCAAAAGTGCCATCAGTGAGGTGGGACAGGCCGTAACCTTTACCACGCTCATCCTAGGTTGCGGTTTCTTTATGTTGACCTTTAGTGACTATTTGGGTTTAGCAAAAATGGGCGGCTTTGGTGCTTTGGCTATTTTCGTGGCGTTGCTATGTGACCTGCTATTGCTCCCCGCACTTATTATGATCTTTAAGCCCCGTTTTGGGCAAAAAGACATCATCGAAATCAACACCGATGTAAAGGAAGGTGTCTCATGAATTTTTTAAAAATACTCGCTGCAGTAACAACCTCAGCCCTGCTTGCAACGACCGCTTGTGCGGATGAAGCACGCGACTTGATGGAACAGGTCGATGACAATTCACGCATGACCAGTGAATCGGCATTTATCAAGATGCAGCTATCGACCTGTAAGTTTTCTGTTGCCGATGGCAAGATTCGTTGTACCGAAAAACCGCGCATTAAGGTGTTAGAAACCGCGCAAATGAATACTGGCCCTGATAAGAAAGACAGCAAATCCATTGCGATTGTTCTAGAACCCGCGGCAGAACGCGGCATTGGTATGTTGTCATACATTTATGATGACTCGGATAAAGACAACGAAACTTGGCTGTATCTGTCGGCGCTAGGCAAGGTAAAAAGAATGGCCTCCGGCAATAGCAATGATGAAGACTCCGAAAGCACCAGCCTGTTTGGTTCAGAAATCACCACCGAAGACCGTGAAACTGGCAAGCTAGATGACTATACCTACAGCATATTACAAAAGGGTGATTATCAAGGCCGGCCCGTAGCCATCGTGCAGCAAGTGCCCATTCCGAAACGCGCAGCAGTCAGTGACTATGCTAAGACCATTTCATGGATCGATACTGAACGGCTTATCACCCTCAAGGCGCAGATGTACGACAAAAACGACAAAGCCGTGAAGCGCATGCAGGTGAGTCAGGTCGAAGAAATCAATGGCGTGTGGATGGCGCGTTCGCTTACCGTGATGAACTTGGTTACCAATCGACTGACCAATATGTCGATGGATGCCATTTCATTTGATGTCGCGATAGACGAAGCATTTTTGAGCCAGCGGGCATTAACTGACGCCGCATTTCGAGAAAAACACCTCGACGTGCTAAGAGCCCAAACCCAATAGGAGCCATGCTATGAACACAGCTATTGTGACGCTCTTGGGTGTCGGTCTTCTGGCATCGAGCCTGAGCATTGCGTCTAACCATGACATGACCGACGATTTGCTGTTAGACGACGACATGGACTTTTTGGCAGCAGATGCCTTCGAAGTGGTTTTTGCTGCAGAAAAGCCACCGTCGTTACTGCGAACACTGGGCTTTTCTGTTCAAGAAACGCTCGGTTGGTCAAAAAATAACGCTGCGCTATTTACCCATCAAACCACCGCCAATGCCAAATGGGCTGGTGGCCTGAGCCCTTCTTGGTATCTCGAATGGGATGCCTCTGCGGCGGCACAGTGGCCGGTGACACCTTTGATGGCAACTTCAGAGACAAGCACCGCATCCGAATTCAATATAAACACCCTGTATGTGCAATACAGCGTGGGACCGATTAGCGCCAAAGTGGGCCACTATAGCATTGGTTGGGGCGAGTTAGAGGGAGCAGGTGTCTTGGATATTATCAATCCTGCGCCCGATCTTACACAGGGTAATCCGTCAGCTGGGGACAATGGCCAATGGCTGGCCAGTGGTCGATTCTATGGCGACCAATGGGAACTGTCTGGATTTTACACTATAGATCCAGAATTGACGGATATGAGTGCAGCAGGATTCCCAGCGCCAACCATCGACGACCCTGAATGGGGCCTGCGCCTGGGCACACAGATTAGTGGCTCCGACGTGAGTCTGTATGTAGGACAATTCGTTGAAGACACGCCCATACTCGATTTGATGACCACATCGACAGCGGCAAATAGCTATGCATTGGTCGGTATCGCTGCCAATAAAGCGGTAGGAAATTGGTTGTTCAAAACCGACATTGCCAAGAAAAGTGGCTTATCACTTTACAGCAACGCAGCCCCTACCCTCACAAAGTCCTTTGATCGTGTCGACTATGGCGTGGGCGTGGAATATAACGCAACGAGCGGCCAGCAATACGGCGCGACCGTTTACGGCAGACAATGGCGAGATATGGATGGCGTCAGTGGTGCATTAGCACTGTCAATGATCGCGCCGCCAGCAATAACGCCTGCAATGGACATGGAAGCGGGCGCCATGCTGCGGTTTTCAGACAGTTATCTCAATGATGATCTGTCGTTCACGCTTATGTCGACCGGCGATCTGAGTGGTGCCATGGTCATGCTCAGTACCGCTTGGGGTTACCGTGTGAATGACCAGTGGAGTGGCGAGTTGAATCTGACCACCGCCAAAGCCAATGCCGACTCAATGTACGCGGCGTTCGATGGCGAGGTGCTCGCTGTATTCTCCGTGAAGTGGCAATACTGATCGGTAGGAGCCTGTCATGACAACGATTAGTTCCAACACAGACCGTAAACAGCAGGTGTTAACAGCGGCCGTTCAACTCTTTGTATCAAAAGGCATTCAAAACACCAGCATGAACGAAATTATCACGGCATCTGGATTAAGCAAGGGTGGCGTTTACCACTATTTTGAAAGCAAAGATGATTTGGTTCTGGGCGTTTTAGATATCTTTATTGAGATTCAGAGAAACGCCCTGACGTTAGCCATGGCACAGGTCGGCACGACCCGTGAACGCCTAGAAACACTGGTGAAAAGCATTGCTCAGTCGGACATCGTCCATACAGCGGGTGGTTATTCTGACATTCGCATAGCGCTGGACATGCTGACCTTAGCACTCGAAAAGCCGTTGTTTTTGGCGCGTTTGCAGGCAGGTTATGACGAATTGATGGCGCTTTTTTACCCCATTATTGAAAGCGGCATTCAGCAGGGTGAATTCAAGGCAGATACCGACGCGAGAAAGGTCGCCATTACCCTATCGGCAATATTTGATGGGTTACGGATGCAACAACCGTTAGAAAAGGGACAATTTGATTGGGTGGCTATTGGTCTTGAGGCCACCAACCATGTACTCAATGGGATTTCGGCGCGTCCTTGCGATTAGCGGACAGCACCGTTGATTTCATCGTCTGTCTGACCCAGTGCATACAACAGGGTGTCCAAACCACCGACGCTGAGGCTATGTTGCGCGGCAGCCCTCACTTTGGGCTTGGCATGAAACGCGACGCCTAATCCTGCAATCGACAACATGGGCACATCATTGGCACCATCACCCACGGCAATGGTGCGCGCCACAGTAAGGTCCAATTTATTGGCCAATTGTTGCAACAGCGCTGCTTTCTTCTCGCCATCTACAATGTCGTCACCTACCTGCCCTGTGAGCTTGCCATTTTCTGCAAGCAGGTCGTTTGCATACACCCAGTCGATACCTAAAAGGCGCTGCACCTGCTCAGCAAAATAGGTGAAGCCGCCCGATAATATCGCTGTTTTATAACCCATGGCCCGCAACTGCCGAAACAACCGCTGTGCGCCTGGCATGATGGGCAACTGTGCGGCGATGTCGTCCAATACGTCCACAGACAATCCCTCGAGCAACGCCATACGCTGTCGAAAGCTCTGTTGGAAATCGATATGACCTTGCATGGCCGATGCTGTAATCGCCTGCACCTGCTCGCCAATACCCGCGCGCATCGCCAGTTCATCAATCACCTCGGTTTGGATCAGTGTCGAATCCATATCGAATACAGCCAAGCCACCTTGGGTCATTAGCTGCTGGCTATTTTGTACCATGAGGTCAACACCATAACGATCGGCCAAGGCCAACAAAACGGCTTTGATAAGCGCAGGATTGACCGCAGTACCAGCCGACCACATCTCGTAGGCAGTCACCTGTGGTCCATCGCCTTGGGGTGCATCTTGGGTAAGGCAGTGCACATGGGTCATGATCTGCCCCAATGACACACAGTGTTCCAGAATATCAGCCCACAGCGCCGCACTATCAGCTGCCGCATCGCGGGGCATCACCAAGGTCCACACTGCGTGTGGCACTTCAAGAGCGCGGCAGGCTGCCATAGACGTTTTGACTGTCGGCATATTTGATACAGACTTGATCTGTAGTGCACCCTCTTCAGCCCAGCCATCGCAGGTCGCCTGTGCTGTGCCTAGCGCATCGTCTGTCGCCGACAGGTCCATTGCCACACGATGACCGGCTTCATCGGCCACAACGCGCAGCCCTGCTAACTGAATAGATTGGTCACGCAGTAACTGCACCAACGCACTCAACGCGGAGTGGGCATGGGAGACGGGAAGATGAAAATGCCATTGACGGGTCACAAGAGATACCTGGGTTTTGGTTTAGGGTAGCGGGTCATGCGTTTAGGTCTAAACGCCAGACACAAAAAAGCCGCATCAAGCGGCTCTTTTATTATTTTGATTTCAGGCTTGCTACGTTGGCGAGCGCTGCATCAGTGACCTTCGCCAATTCGATCAACAGGTCATCGGTCTCATGCGTAGACATCGCACGTATACGATCTGGGCCCATACGGAATAGACCATTTTTAATTTTTTCCAGCTGGCTGGTTACTTCTGCAATTTTGTCGCTCATGAATGCTCCTAGACATTAAGAATAACGAAATGCAATCCGAAAAAATAAACCGGGCTGTTTTTCGTTTAAAGGTTTAATCAATTTGCCGCCTATTGTAACCTTGCTGACCAAAATGTCATTGATTCATCCATCTTTTTTATTGCTACAAGGGTAGTTTGTGAGCGACACACCGAATCCATTACAGGTCACTTTGAAATCTCAGACCTTCATTATTGGTAGCGCCTTAATTTGGCTGCTTTCAGGCATCCTGTACGTCAATATTGCCGCGCAGCAGAAACAGCATCTTGAAGTGGAATCTGCCTTACGCAATGCCACCATTATTAGCATTGCCACCAGCTATGTCGCGCCTTTGCTGCAAACACGCAACGTCATCAGCCTCAATGTCTTTTTAAAGAATCTGGTCTCTCGACCCGATATCTACTCGGGACAGATCATTGACAGCACTGGTGGCACCGTTACCGAATATACCGATGAGCGCGCGCCCGGCATTACCCTCAACGAAGCCATTCAATTCGACAGCCAACTGATCGGCTATATTCGTTTAGAAGTGCAGCCCATTGATGATCTCGGCAATTGGGCATTGACGGTATTTTTATGGGCCCTATTGATTCAGGTTTTTTGGGGCCTATTTTCGCTCCAACGCAGCGTTAAATCTCTGGCGCAGTGGCACAGTGTTAATCGCCACCTAAAGCCTATTTTTGGCAGTGCACATTTTAGTGCCGCGGACTGGGAAGCTGAATTTTCTGGTGCAGGACGGCAGCACCTAACCGCCATCAACCTATTGCAACAGCGGCTTTCTACGGAGCAGTTGCCGCTATTGAGCAATGATCCTGATTTGACTGACTCGCAGTTCCATACGGCTATCGTCTTGTTTTGTGCACCCACCACTGAATCATTGGCACCCAAATCGGCCAATGCCGATGTGCAACATGACACCATAATGCAGCTGGAAACCTGGATCGAGCACATTGCTGAACTGTACCAAGGACACCGCCTAGAAAATGGGCTGTATATCGCCTTTGGTTTGGGTAATGACGACGCTGACGAAGCCGCGGTTAATGCCTTATGCGCCGCCCGTGTGCTGTATTTTCTCAGCCGAGGTCAGTTGCCACTATCCATCTCCATTGCAGCAGGCAGTTTTTGGACTGGTTCTGGTGCTGCTCCGTGGCCAATCACGCATGCCAACGGACCCGTTTTTGATGACCTAGACTATGTTCACCTGCACCATGATGGTGAGCTGATTTTGCTGACCGAATCCTTGTTTCAATATGCGGTATTAAATGAACGACTACAGGCCAGCATCTATCGTGACGTTATCACTGCCGATGGCAGAAGACTCGAAGTATGGCAATTAGACGGCTTGCAGGGACAGTACGACAACCTGTTACTCGCCCAAGCAGACCGCTTGCGTAATCTTGATCTTGCTAGGAGTAATGACTGATGACCCAGGTGGCTTTGTGCCCAGTATCCGACATCACAGACGGGATGAGTAAGGGCTTCGAATTGGCCAATAGCCGCTCGGTGTTTGTGGTAGGTGACGATGGCGCAGTATTTGTCTATCTCAATGAATGCCCCCATTTGGGCGTGAATTTGGAATGGGAAGAAGACAAGTTTTTAGATTCAGAGGGCCGACTGATCGAATGTTCAACCCATGGTGCTCTGTTTGAAATGGACACGGGCCAATGCATCGTTGGGCCCTGCCAAGGCGAGTCATTAACCGCCATTCCTTTTGAGATTGTCGACGGCCATATTACCGTCGACGCCAGCCGCATTTAACCGACCTTAAGGCTAAAAATCGAGACTGCCTTGCTCTGGCGGTTTCGCTACCACGTTACTCACCGCTGTTTCATTCGCAACTGTCGCTGTATTGCTCTGGTCTATACCCAGTCGGATACGCAATCCCGAATGGCGCGCCGCATGGCGTGACACGGCATTGACCCATACCGACTGTTCTCCACAATAGGTAAATTGTCGCTTGGCGCGGGTTAGACCCGTATAGAGCAATTCCCGACTCAAGAACGGACCTGACAACTCAGGCAATACCATGGCCACTTGGGCAAATTCAGAGCCCTGTGTCTTGTGGATCGTCATCGCAAACACGGTTTCAATACTGGGTAATCGCGCCACGGAAACCTTGACAAAACTGCCTTCCGTTTGCGGAAAACAGGCCACCAATGCCCCATCGTCATCTGGCCATATCAGTCCGACATCACCGTTAAACAACCCCAAGCTATAGTCGTTTTGGGTCACCATGATAGGCTGCCCCTGAAACCACTGATGGCTCTGATCGCGCAACCGCTGATGGCTCTGACCGCGCAACCACTGGGTAATACGTTCATTCAATGCAACGGTACCTTGGCGGCCGACGCGGGTGGCACAGAGGATGCGAAACGCCGACAAATACTGCCATGCTGCCGACACATCAGTTGCGGTGAGCATGGGTCGATAATGCTGCTCCACCCATTCACGTAATTGGGTGTCAAAATCAGCAGTCGAGACCTGATCTAAGACCTCAGGATGCTGGCTTAAATGTGCCCAAGCCGCCGGACCATCGCCTGACATCACGCTGTTAGCCAACACACCAATGCCACCCTTGCCATCGAACCGGTGACTGTGCTGTAAAAAGGTCAAATAATCGGCTGAGGTCGATGCCGCAGCAGGCAGCCCCAACTGGGCCGCACGTTTAACGCTATACCCCGGATGCGGTTGCGGTGTCAGGTCAGCCAAAATGCTGCCCGCAGCTACCGAGGGTAATTGCGCCGCATCACCCAATAGAATCACCCGACAATGATCAGGTAGCGCACGAAAAAGCCGTGTCATCAGCGGCAAATCCACCATCGACGCTTCATCAATCAATACACAATCCACACGCAGCGGATTTTTTTGGTGGTATCGAAACTGGAGTTGTTTGGGCAAAAAACCCAGAAGCCGGTGAAGGGTGCTGGCTTGCTCTGGTATGTCTGCTATCCAAGATACTGCGTGTTGCTGAGACAGCGCTGTTTTCGCTTGAACAATGGATTCGGTGAGGCGCTGCGCAGCCTTACCTGTTGGCGCAACCAATTTGATAATGGGTGGCTGCTCATACTGCGCCAGCAAACAGCCCAAAATGCGGGTGACGGTATAGGTCTTGCCCGTACCAGGTCCACCAGCGATCACCGAAAAGGGGTTCGTAAGGGTGTTAATTGCAGCAACCCGTTGCCAATCGACTGCACGGGTATCGGTCTGCGGAAACAACAGTGCTAAGCGCTCAGCAACTGCAACCGATAAGGTCAGCGGTGGAGCAGCCAAACGATCCGCCAGCGCGCCAGCGAGCTCAGATTCAAATTGCCAATAACGTCTGAGATACACCCGCCCATGTTCATAGACCACGGGGAAAGCATCATTCGGCCCAATAGGCAAAGCAGATAACGCCGCATGCCAGACCGACAGTTCGGGCAGTGCCAGTCGATACACACCTTCCTCAACCCAATGTTGCCCTGCCCAGTCTGACAATAACAAACAGCTGTGTCCGCGCTGCAACGCGATATTAACTGCCACGACCGCATCATACAAAGGATGGTCCAGCGACACCTCTAGCCACTGGCAAAGCTGCTTGGCAAGTGTCCGTTCAAGCGTTAACGCTTGCCCTACCACCGTGATGCTCATTGCGCACCTCCCGATTGTGGATTAGCGTTGCCTGCAAACAGGGCATCTAAATGGTTCAGCGCGGGCACGTCTACTGGCTGAAAATACACGCCATGTTCGCCACTCGTATCCATGCCTCGTAGGAACAAATAATACACGCCGCCTAGGTGTTGTTGGGGGTCGTAATCTGGCACATGGGTGCGGCAATAACGGTGTAAGGCCAATAAATAGATCCAATACTGTAGGTCATAGTAATGGTCGACCATCGCTTGGTGCATGGCACCTCTATGATACTGCTCCACCGAATCACCCAACCAATTGGATTTATAATCGGCCAAATAATAACGGCCATCCTGTTCAAATATCAGATCGATAAAGCCATGCATCATGCCTTTTAAACGGTGTTCGCTTGGCAATATCACTGGCCCGCCGCGTTGCGACGCCAAAAATCCCGCCAATTGGTTGTGCTGATGGCCACTGACTGCCATCGGGAAATAGAATTCGGTTTCTCGTAATAACTGCTGTCTCGATAAGGCACCCAGATGCATACCCGCTTGATTGAGTGGCGCGGCCAAGATGTCCTCAAACCAACGGTTCATATCGGTGTAATCGCCATCAGGACAGACATCGACCAATAGCTGTGGATAGGCCAGCTGCATGTGTTGATTGACTACGGACCAACGCGGTCGTTGAAAATCGACCTGTTCAAATACGGCATGCAATAAATTGCCCGACTGCGCGCCCTTGGGTAACTGAAACCGCACCGACGGCGTAGTAGGTGATTCGGTGTCAGTGCTGTCGATGCCACTGTCCCGCTCAGGTTGAGACAACCCCTCATGGCGTTTGTTGCGGGTCAGCGCAGTAAAAGAGCTGAGCCACCAGTCACGTTCAATACGTCCCTGAAACTGTCGGGTACTGAGGGTCATTGGCGCCGATTGGTTGGTTACCCGATCACCACGGGGACTAAAAGGCATGGCCACATCAATGATGGCGCCGACATTCAGCCTAGCAAATGCATCACGCGCGTCCAACGGACTATCAATATTTAGCAACAGGCCGAGGGGCGACAGGTTGAACGATTTAAAGGGCGCTGACACCACATACAATCGTTGCTTGGCACGGGTTGCGGCGACATATAGCAAACGGACCAGCTCTGCATTTTGTTCGCGTTTTTCACGGGCCAGTTGGTCGGCATCCGGCAAGACCACACGCATACTGGACTGGTCTGAGGACGCGTGAATATTCACTAACTGGCTGACTTGCTTGCGTTCAATGCCATAGGATACAAAGGGTAAAAATACCACGGGGTATTCTAGGCCCTTGGCGCCGTGGTGGGTGACAATACGCACCAAATCATCGTCACTTTCGAGACGCAATTCGCTAGAACGGGCGTTCAAACGCAGCTGTTGGGCCACCCACAAAATGAGTTCTCGGCTATCCGATTTGTTGGCCGATTCTTGCTGGGCCAATTCCAGAAGTTGCAGGTCATTCGTCAGTTGTCGATCAGGCTCGTTGCCCTGTTGTTGATAAAATTGCTGTACCACTTTAAAGGCCATGCTCAACAGCCCATGCTGCTGCCATTGCGCCCGCAATTTTTCGAGTCGAAGCCGCCATTGACTGTGGTAGTCGTCGTCTTCGGATAACTGGTGTAGTTGTTCGGGTGTGAGTCCAAACCAATGGGTTGCCAATGCTGCGGTCATTGCCCGCTTATCGGCTGGCTGGTCAACGCCTTTTAAAAACACCAAAAACTGGCTGGCTTCAATACGGGACCAAATGGTTTCGCGATTACTGAGGTACACAGCGTCGATGCCCCGCCGTGCCAAGGCGGTTTTCATGACCCCCGCCTGATCCTTGTTGGCAACCAAAATAGCAATATCACTGGCCGAAACGCCGCGATGCTCAGGCGCCCCCAGTTGACAATCGGTCTGCAAACGCACGATTTCATCAACGGTCCATTCGGCGATGGCGTACTGTGCCGATTTATTTTCTTTGTCACCCTGAAACACGACCCACTGGGCTGCTTGGTCTGCTTGGTCTGATTGGTGTGATAGTGGGTCCTGCAAATTCTGCGTGTCGGATACTGCTGCCGCTACCGGATGATAGTCGATACCAAAGTCAAAGGGATTGCCGGCAAACAGCGCGTTATAGCCTGCCACCACGCCCGGCACCGAGCGATAGTTGGTACCCATGTGCCATTGTTGGTCTGCGCTGTGTCTCGCCTGTAAATAGGCAAAGACATCGCCACCGCGGAAGGCGTAAATGGCCTGTTTGGGATCGCCAATCATGACCAGTAATTGGGCATGTGCCGATCGGGAAATACCATCAAATATGCTGTACTGCAGGGTGTCGGTGTCTTGAAATTCGTCCACCAGGGTAACCGGATATTGCATCGCCACGGCATCAGCCAACCGCACGCCCTGTTCTCCAGATTGCAGCTGGGTAGCCAATATCTGTATCAGGTCGTCAAAATCCATCACGTTTTGCCGCTGTTTGGCTTCTTTCAAGGCCCCACGACACCACAAAATGCCCTGTTCAACGGCCTGAGCTAAAGCCCGATTCGCCAGCGCTATCGCCTGAACACTGGCCAGATACAGCTGCGGATAGAACTCACGCTTTTTGGCATCTTTAAAGTCTTTTTCTCGCTGTAATTGTATGAACAACGATTGGGTTTCCGGACTGTCCGGCGCTATCTGGGCGCCTGTATCGAGTCGGTCAACAATGGCTTGCCAATTCGCTCGAATATTCTCTGCCTTGCGGTTATTGACCTGCTTGGCAACAAAACCATCGCGTTCTTCGGCCCAACTGGCCATCCAGTTTATTGGCTGCGGATCCACTGATTGATAGGGCAAAACGACGGGCTCAATACTTTTGATGGCATCTTGGAATGCCTGATAAAAGGCCTCTGGGTTGGCCCACTTCTCGGCAATTAGCAAGAATTCCGGCGCTTGGGCGATCCGTCGATACCAATCTTGGACCACCTGCATATACAGTTGGTCTAACTGGGTATCCAGTCCAGCATCAAACCGCAGACCACTCTCGAATGCCTGATCTGCCAGTACCTTTTTACAAAATCCATGAATGGTGAATACAGCGGCCTCGTCTAAGTCTTGCAGCGCGCGCTGCAACTTTAGGGTGGCAGTTTCTCGAGAATATTGCGCTACCAATGCGGCATAAAACGCATCTGGCTTGGTCGCATTGGGTTGCCATTGCTGTATGGCCACGCGCAGTTCTTTATCCAAGCGCAGACGCAACTCTTGCGTCGCCGCATTGGTAAAGGTCATCACCAAAATATTTTGGACATGATAGTCAGTTTCAAGCAGCAAGCGGATATAGAGCCGCGTGATGTTATAGGTTTTTCCTGTGCCCGCACTGGCTTCAATTAATTGACGTCCCTGCAATGGCAGCGTGAGCGGATTGAGTTCCTGTGTCATGCCACACTCCCTTGCGTTAGCGTACAGTGCGCCATCATGTCAGCGTAAAATTGACCACAGGCTAGGAACAAGTCTTCGCTGGGCATTTCATGCCAATAATGCGCCATATAGGGGTCTTCACTCATCCCAGTGGAAAAGTGGCCAGTCAGCCACAATTTGGACGGGGTGTTATTTGAACCCCCTGCGAGCGTTTTAATGCCCATATCGGCATTCAAAAACAGCGGTTCACGCATACCCTCTGCAAACACCGACAGCCAATTGGCCAACACCACTTCAGCATCCGCTATTGCAGACACCTTGATATGGGAAAAACCGTCTTTGCCACGGTACCAACCCTCTACCTGCCCTGTAAAATTCGGTGTTGCTACCTGCAATACCAACTGGGTTAACCAGAGGCGTAAATAGTCTTTCGCTTTCGGATCAGCCAACCGCCACACCTGCACATTGCCCTCTGCCGTCAGACCAATGGCATCGATCACCTGTATGCCCGCGACACTGATATCAATATCAACAAAATTCACTGTAGGCTGACACCGCGTTGCTATGACGCCATGAAAATCCTGCGCCTGCTGTTGCCATTCGTCTAACTCCAACGCCACTAAAGGGTGTTCGGGTAAACTGCCAGACAGCTGCATCTGCGCCACAATTGCTGCTAATGGCGCACTGTCACCTTGATGTTCGATAAGTGACGACACCATGTCCTGCTGGGTCGAATAGCGCAGCAGATAGTCAGATACGAAGGGCTCAACATCATCCAATACGGTGGTACGGTCATCAAGGTAGACCCCCAATTGGTGCTTGGCCCAATACTCGGTTGGATGATAGAAAAACTGAATCAGGTCATTCAGGCTGTTTGCCCGATTTTCGTCACCTGATGCGGGTAATAATGAACGCACTGCCGACGCAGGCTTATCAGCCAACCGCAACCATACCGGGTCGAAACTGCGGTCGCTGCCCTGATAAGCAGCGGGACTAAAGGGCTGCATGGGCACGTGCACGGTGTGGTCGGGAAACTGCCAACCAAAGCCGCGTGTTAAATAGTCCATCAATTCGGCCAGCACCAGTGACGGCTGCTGTTCGGTGTTGTTGTGGATACTGTGGCCCTGATAGCTCAGATACAACTTTTGTTGCGCTGACATCAGGGTTTCTAAAAACAAATAGCGGTCGTCACCACGGCGGGATCGATCACCTAACCGCATGGCCTCACCTGCCATCAAATCAAAACCCAGGCTTTGACGTTGCCGTGGGAATTCACCATCGTTTAGACCCAGCACTGCCACAATGTCAAAGGGGACTGAACGCATCGGGATCATGCTGCAAAAGGTGATTTGCCCCATCAAATACTGGTTGGCAGTGGTTTCAGGACGGCTCAATTCTTGTTGTAGGTAGTAGCGCACAATATTGCCGGGTATTGGTTTGTCTTCACCGGCAACGGCCACGCGTTGCATCCAGTCTTGCAGGCTTTGATCGATGACCTGATAAGAGCGGCTGTCAGACGCGGTACTAAAAAATGCATCCAACAAATCGGTTCTGAGTAACTGCACCCAACCGGCCACTGGTCGCTCGGCCCGCAACTGCTGAGACAAACGTTCCAATCGATCAACAAATTCAATTAAACGTCCCAGAACCTGTGCGTCATCGCCTTCTACCGCGGATAACATCAAGCGGCCATCTACAAGGGCATCTTGGTCGCCCCAGGCAAATCCCAGTAGCAACCGCTCAAGTCCCAGACGCCAGCTATAGGTCGCCGTCGCCTGTTCGGTCGCCAACACTTGCGCCTTGTGCGCCGCATCGAGCCCCCAATGCACGTGCGCGATCTGCAACCAATCGGCTATTTTCTCTAAGGAATCATGGCTAAAACCAAAATACTCTTGAATGGCCGGCACATGGAGCCAAGCCATCATCTGACTCACCTGTAGGCGGTCATCTGGCAGGTCCAAAAACGACAAAAAGGCATGTACGAGGGGATCTGCTGTGATCAAACTGCGGTCTGCTATCGAGCATGGCAAGGGCGGCGTTTGCTCTGACAGTTGGTCGTATCCACGTGCAAAAACTGCTTCGATAAAGGGCGCATAGGCTTCAATATTGGGGCACATGACCACCACATCCCGTGGCTTTAGATCAGGCTGGTCGTTAAAACAGCCGAGTAACCAATCGTGTAATGCCTGCACTTCTCGCAGCGCACTGTGGGCCGATACCAATCGAATGCTGTCGTCTATTTGTGGCGTTGGCGATTGTGTGCGGTCGTTCAAGACCAATACATCGTGCTGTAGGTGTTGCAAACAATTGCGGTCTTCTGCAGCCTCAGGTGGCGCAGAGAAACAAGCAGTCTCTAAGTCTGCACGATCACTGAGCAAGCGAATAAAGGCTTGCCCTTGGGTCCCCAAACTCGACAATAACGGGTTACCCGTGTCCAAAATACTTTCTAGGCTGCCTTCTTCAAGCCACTTGGCGCGCATCTGTGCAACCCGTCGTTCACTGACATGGTCTTCCCAATACTCGTCGCTCGGGTTCAGATATAACAGATGGACATCCAGACCTGCTTGATCGCTCAGCGCGTGCAAAAAATCGAGCCACAATGGCGCGAGGTTATTCACCGCAAACAGAAATATGCGGTCAGGCAATGGCGTCTTAGGTGTTTGTGCCTGGGCAATGGCTTTGTCGATCAAATCCAGTGGGTGATCTCCGGCTTCATCGACCAAGTGCTGCCACAGCTGTGACTGCCAATGGCTATGGTGAGCCGTTTTCCATTGTCGAATCCAGTCAGGCCGATAGATCAGATATTGCTCAAACAGGTCAGCCAGTTGTTCTGCCAATTGGAACCGCTTGAGCCCTTGTTGCGACACGCCGCCACCCTGCCAATAGCGCGTCGGTTCGTCCATGGCAGGGTCATTCACCACATCAGGGCGCGCCAATAGATGAAACAGCCGCCACACCAAACTCTCTCGGCGCCAATGGGCACTGTCGTCTGCGCCACTGTCGCCCAAAATGTCATGGACCAGTCGCCAAAAGCCGGACGCGGGTAATTGCATGTCGATATTCATACAAATGAGGCGGTCGGGTTTTTCTGCTAGGGCCATGCTTAGCCAATGCTGCATGCCGCGATGTGGCACCAAAACCCAGTCAGGTGCCAAAACATGTTGCTTGGGCAATGCCAACAACAGGCTCAGCGGGGCAACTAACAATGACAACTGGTTACTGGGTATTACATGAAACATGCCGCGTCCTTTTGTTTTTGTTTCTGTATTGGTCTGTTGCGGGCGTAGATCCTATCAGTACAGCAGGCTAAAAAATTGCCGTTGAAACTCCACTGCCAACGGGTCGCCTTTGGCCAGAGACTGCAACATCTCCAAAAACGTTTTGCGTGCACCGCCATCCTGAAAGTTTTTGTCTTTTCGCAGCACCGTCATCATCAATTCCAAGGCTTCACGGTTGCGATTCTGTTGCTGGTATTGCACCGCAAGTTCCATGTGCAGTAATAGGTCGTCGGGCGACTGTGCTAAACGGTCGAGACATTCTTGAATCTCAGGGGCTTCGGCGGCTTGCTCTGCCAATTCTAATTGCGCCATGACGGTATGATAGCCGTCATCTTGGTCGGCTAGCCGAATGTTGGCCAATACCGCCTTGCACTCATCTAGGCGGTGATTGAGTAACAGGATACGGGCATAAAAACAGGCAATTTCTGGTTGCTGTCCAGATAATTCATAGGCTGTGTGCGCTGGCACCAAAGCCTCTAATACCTGATCGCTTTCCATCAGCATTAAGGCTGTTTGTATATCGGCATCCCAGGCATTGGGTAAATGTTTTGCTAAAAAGGCCCGTATTTCAGATTCCGGCAACGCGCCTGAAAAGTGATCTACCGGCTTACCGTTACGAATGACGGCTACGGTGGGCAGGTTTCGCACACCAAACTGCGCTGCCAGTTGGGGCTCTGCTTCGGTATCTAGGGTCGCCAAAATAAACTGCCCCTGACATTCATCGGCGAGTTTATCCAATATCGGCATCAGCATTTTGCATGGCGCACACCAATCCGCCCAGAAATCGATCACCACGGGGCGCTGAAAGGATTCAACCGTTAATAGCGCTTCAAAGTTAGCCGACGTCAATGCGACTTTAAAAGGAGATTCGGTGGGTGATGGTAAATCTGGTTGCATGGTATTTTCCATTGATAACGCACTGCCCCGCCAAGGCATTGACGTGGGGTGGCTTTTATTCAGTATTCAGACACGATTTATAGACTTTGCCTGCGACAAAGTATGTCGGTCGATGCCAGTTCATGGTAATTATCTTAGCACCAATACACCAGCAGAATCCGCTCAGCTAACATAGCCTAATGACTTCCCTCAGGTTACACTAATACCTCGTAAAATAGACGTTCGATACCAGATACCGCTTCGCAATGACGTCTGTTCATCAAGATTGAAATTTGACGCACTGAGATGCGCAGAAACAAGGGCCGTTTTTTATGTCTAGGCGTGTAATGTGGTACATGGCACTTTTTGTGATTGCCTTAGTTGGGTCGGGCACCTACTGGTATGGTGAGACCATTGGCACCCCGATAATTGAGCCCGAGCGCATTACGAAACCCCACACTGATGTACGCCAATACGAGCGCGTCACCCTTGAAAATGGATTGAACCTGTTGGTGATATCCGACCCGACCGCCACGGTGGCTGCGGTGGCTGTGCAAGTACAGGCAGGCAGTTGGCAAGATGCGTTGACGTCACCTGGCCTCGCCCATCTGGCATCAGAAGTGCTGTTCTTTAAGGGCGACACGCTCAATAAGGCCAATCCCTTTGAGCAACTCATACAACAGCATGGCGGCACACTCGCCACCCAGTTATCGGGACAAGCCACCACATTTCACTATGACATCAATGCAAGCGCCCTAGCCAAAACGTTGGATGCCATGGCTGCGGCCTTTATTCAGCCGTCTTGGACCACGTTGGACATGAACCGCGCCGTAGCGCGCATTGACGCCGAATACCAAACCAATTTGTTTAACGATGCACTCAAGCGCAGCGATGCCCAGCAGACAGCTTTGAATCAAGCACACCCTGCAGCGCGTTTTGCCGAGGGCAATCGAGAGACCTTGCAGGCGTTAGACCTTGAGTTGGACTTACGCCGGTACGTTCAAGATTTTTACACACCTGACAACCTATCGTTGGTGGTATTAGGCAGCAGCCCAACGGCGGTGTTGGTTGATCAAGTCAACGTGGCGTTTGGGGCGTTTCAAGGGAAAAAACTGCCGACGTCAGACTGGCCGGAATATTACAGCAGCAAGCAATTACCCACGTTTCTGCAAATTGTGCCCAGCCATAGCACTGCACGCACCCTAACGTTTTCCTTCCCTGTGACCCAAACCCAGGGAGCAGAAAAGTTTATCCAATACTGGTTGCAGCAAAATCACGGCGGCAGCCTCAAGGAGCGTTTGTTGGCAAAGGGCTGGATTATTGACCTCGACTCTGGTCTGACCCATGGCAACAGCAGTGCCGCGACTTTTGACATCCGCATTGCTTTGACCCGCTCGGGTGAGAAGGCCATTATGGAAGTGGGCACCTGGGTATTTGATAGCCTACAACTCATCGCCCAACAAGGCGTTCCTGCTTGGCAGCTAAGCGAATTTAACAGCAGCCAACAGCGCCGATTCACCTATCTTGAGACGCAGGACGCACTGTCAACGGTCACGCAAGCGGTGAAAACCTTAGGTAAGTTCAACGAACTGAACACCCTGTCTGCGCCGATCTATAACGCCAATGTAGACGCCATTGCCATTGCCAATTTTGTGAAACATTTGAAGGTCGACCGTTTGATGTTGACATGGGAATCTCCTGCCGCGTCTGCCAGTGATAAAACGGCGTTTTACCAAGCCGATTTTGATGTAGGCCCACTGCCTTTTGACTGGGCACAGACCTGGAATGCTGCCGCCATAGACCCCGTGTTTTTACCGGCATTGTCGAATGCCTTTACTCCCAAAACGCTACAACAAAACCCGGCGATTATGGATGCCAGCACGCTCTACGATTACCTCCCGGATATTCGCATTAAAAATGCCGGCATGACCTATTACTACTTGAACAATGATGGCTTTAATAGCCCCAGGTCCAATGTGCATTTTGTGCTCTCGTCACCTTGGTTTACTGAAAACAATGGCCATCGCGCCGCAACCCAGCTCTATCTGGCTTTGGTCAACGACGCCGTTGCCGCTATGGCACGACAGGCCGATGCGGCTGGAATCAACATGGCATTAACCCATACGCCTGAGGGCATTGAATTTAAGGCCAATGGTTTTCAAGAATCCTTGGGTATCTTGACCAATATTGTTGCAGACACACTGGTCTCGGTTGATCCAAAAACGCCCGCTACCGACAGGCTAAGGGCGGCGCTGCGGCAACAGCTACAAGCGAGCGAACCTAGAACCTTGTCACAGCAATTAAGCAGCAGTTTGTCGCAGTTATTGCTGATTAACGCCCCCAGCCCCAATGACTTGGACAGCGCGCTGTCTCGCGTTACTGTCGCCGACCTAATCGAAGTGCAACAGCATATTCAAAGTGGCAGTCACCTCACCGTCATGCTAGTCGGCAATGCCTTACCCGCAGAAGGCGATATTCTAGCCAATAGATTACAGGCCAGCTTTTCACCTGAAAGCCCTGTAGCAACCAATCTGCAGATAGCACAGCTCGACCGCACCACCGCACATTGGCCTCTGGACAACGAATCTCGTGACTCTGGTTTGCTGATGTACTTCCAAGGCGAAAGCGACAGCTACCGTGAACGCGCCTTGTATCACGTCATGGCCCGATTAATGGCGCTAGACTTTGTCACGGCCTTGCGCGATGGCAAGCAACTGGGTACCCAGATGACCGCGCAGGCACAGATGTTCGCGTTACTGCCCGGTATGACCTTGCAGGTGCTGTCACCCGATGCCGATCCTGGTTTGTTACTGTTGCATGTTGATAAATTTTTGAAAGATTACCTGCAAACGCTTTTGGCGATGAACCCCGATGTGTTTAATACCTACCGTGATGGCGCGATTGCCCGACTGGTGCAGCCAAGCCACAACCTGTCTGAGCAAGCAGACCAGTGGTGGAGTGATATTCACTATCAGGTTCCCCACCTCAACAGGGACAAACGACTGGCACTGGAAATGGAAAAAATCAGCCACACTGGGTTTATCCGTTTCTATCAGAATCAAATTCTCAATCCCGATGCGCGCCGCATTATCATTTATCAAGCTGGCACGATGCCAGAAGAGGCGAGCAAACGTAACTACCCCATGCAGCCAGGTGATCGGGTTATTTCAACGGCACAGCAATACCAATCGAAGCGACCGGTGTTTCAATACTAAATAGGCCGATATGACCGCCATAAAAAAAGCGCCCAACCCGTCAGGGAGAGGCGCTTTTTTTGGGGTCGGTTAAACCAATTTGGCAGCGATCTTATCCGCCCAGATCTTGGGACCTGTTTGGTGCACTGAGGTGCCCTCAGAATCTACGGCCACGGTGACTGGCATGTCCTTTACTTCAAACTCGTAAATCGCTTCCATGCCCAAATCTTCGAACGCCACAACCTTGGCTTTGCGAATGGCCTTGGACACCAAATACGCCGCGCCGCCCACTGCCATCAAATACACTGACTTGTGCTTGCGGATGGATTCGATTGCCGCAGGACCACGCTCTGCCTTACCGATCATTCCGATAAGACCGGTATTAGCCAATACCGTTTCGGTGAATTTGTCCATGCGGGTTGCCGTGGTAGGACCAGCAGGTCCAACGACTTCATCACGTACTGGATCAACGGGGCCAACGTAGTAGATCATTTTGTTGGTGAAATCGACCGGCATGTCTTCACCGGCGTTGATCATTTCGACCAAACGCTTATGGGCAGCATCGCGGCCAGTCAGAATGGTGCCATTCAACAACAATGTTTCGCCTGGCTTAAATTCCAGCACCAACTCTGGGGTCAATTCATCGACATTCACGCGGCGAGAAGTTGCACCCGAGCTTTCGGTAATGACTGGCCAATCGTCTAGATTAGGCGCTTCAAGTTCAGCGGGCCCGTTGCCATCTAAAACAAAATGGGTATGGCGGGTCGCAGCACAGTTGGGTATCAAGGCCACTGGCTTGTTGGCGGCATGGGTCGGGAAGTCGAGCACTTTGACGTCCAACACGGTGGTTAAACCGCCCAAGCCCTGTGCGCCAATACCCAATTGGTTCACCTTGTCATAAAGTTCAATACGCAATTCTTCAGCACGGTTACTGGCGCCGCGTGCGATCAAGTCTTGGATATCAATGGGTTCTAGTAGGGCTTCTTTGGCTAGCAACATCGCCTTTTCAGCGGTGCCACCAATCCCCAATCCCAACATACCTGGTGGACACCAGCCAGCACCCATTTGCGGCACAACACTGAGGACCCAATCGACCACGGAATCAGACGGATTCAACATCGCGAATTTGGACTTGGCTTCTGAACCACCACCCTTTGCGGCTACATGGACATCAACCGTGTCACCCAAAACCAATTCCATGTGAACAATGGCAGGGGTGTTGTCTTTGGTATTTTGTCGCTTGCCATCGGGATCACTGAGGATAGATGCACGCAACACGTTATCCGGATGGCCATAAGCACGGCGCACGCCTTCATTGACCATATCGGTAACAGACATGCCGCCCTCAAAGCGCACATCCATACCAATCTTTAGAAACACCGTCACAATACCCGTGTCTTGGCAGATTGGGCGCTTACCTTCGGCACACATTCTGGAGTTAATCAGGATTTGACCCATGGCGTCTTTGGCCGCCTGAGAAGCCTCGTTGAGATAGGCCTTGTGCAGTGACTGAATGAAATCAACTGGGTGGTAGTAAGAGATGAACTGCAAAGAATCGGCGACGCTTTGGATCAAGTCTTCTTGGCGAATGACCGTCATAATGGGCTCCTAAATTGGCAATAAGTCTGAAACAGACAAGCCCAATTCGTTGGCCGTTGCTGTCGTTATCTCGTGCAGGCAGACAGGCGGCGAACCAATTGGACGCATTCCTTTAAAATCATCAGCTATTTTACACCAATCTATCCTTCCTAGCCTATGGACTTTAGATTGATTTGATCCTGAGCAGCTTCTTACTTAGGCATTAACTAATAGTCGCTTGCCTGATATATTAGGCAGCATCAACAGCAATCATCGATCCGCGAATGACTGCTCCTTCACCTAATAGGGAATGTACCAATGAACATAGTCAGTCATGGCCCAACCGATGGCGTTTTTGAGATTGAAATTGATCGACCAGAAAAGAAAAATGCCCTAACCGAAACCATGTACCGTGATTTGACGTCAGCGCTGGTAACGGCAGAGCAAGACCCCCAAACCCGAGTGGTGCTGATCTACGGCCAGCCATTCTGCTTCACTGCCGGCAACGATCTACAGGATTTTTTCGATAACCCGCCTACATCTGACAACGCACCGGTGTTTGTGTTTCTGCGTGCCATGGCCAGCTTAACCAAGCCCATTGTATGTGCCATAAACGGTGCTGCAGTTGGCATCGGCACCACGCTGTGCTGCCATGCCGACTTGGTCTATTGCGGTGATACCGTGAAGTTCCAACTGCCCTTCGCGCGCTTGGGCTTGGTGCCAGAATTTGCGTCTAGCTACCTGATCCCGCGTTTAGCAGGGCATGTTAAAGCGTTTGAGCTGTTGGTATTGGGCGAGCCTTTTGGCGCTCAGACCGCACTGGACATCGGCATGATCAATGCGTTTTTCGATGACGAAGCCTATCTAACGGCAGCCAAGCAAAAAGCCAAGCAGTTGGCCGCCTTGCCAGAAGAAGCGGTGAGAGCCACCAAAAAACTCATCAAAGACAATATCAAGAAAAATGTCGATACCAGCATGTCGGTGGAATCTCGCGTGTTTTCTGAGCGACTGCAAAGTCCAGAAGCCAAAGAAAAACTGAGCCAGTTTCTAAACCGTTAAATTAAGACCCACGCGATGACATTGTTCCCGTACCCACTGGTCAATGTCATCGAGTAATGCCACCCGGTCTGGATGCGCCAATTTCAGCTCAGGCAAGGCATCCAATACCTGCTGCGCGGTGACCCCTGGCCCATAATCTGCTTCGCTCAACGCCCGCTGGCAATGCGCTTTCCAATGGCGCATTTCCCGCTCTGGAATCTCGTCTGGCCAATTGCGGCACCAATAGCGGAACAGTAATTCGGGTAATCGCTCGTCTTGAAACGCCACACTTCCTATCGATTGCGAAAATGCGGGCTGTTTGCGCACGCCATCTAAAATTCGGCGATCACTGTCTTTTACAAAGCCATCATAGAGCGCACCATCAACATCGCCTGGAGCCATCGGCTCGCGCGCGTATACCGCTGATAATTTGGTCGCAATATCGGGCATCTGTACCAAGGCGTCATAGTGGGCTTGCATCTGAGCGATGTCATGACCAAAACGGGCTGCCACATCGGGCGTGAGCATTTTCGCTGGCACAACCATCGGGCTTTTATTGATGTGAATAACCTTCAAACCGATGCGCGTAAGCCCTTGCGCTTCGAGATCGGCTTGGGTAGAAAACAGCCGTTTTTGTATGTCTTCGGCCGATAGGGTCGCGAGCGCTTCAGGTGACTGGCTCACATTAAAACAAATAATGGCATTGGGATTACCAGGCATCGGCATGATGGGGGATACCATGGCCATACAGCCCTGAGCGACTGGGAAGCGACCCGAAAAATGCAGGACAGGTTTACGACTTAGGGTATCGAGCTGTTTGGACACATTGGCTTTCAGCCGCAAAGAATAGGCATAGTCGTACAGCTCTGGCTGTCGGTTTTTGATCAGCTGCGCCAAGCCAATGGTGGCTTTGACATCACTGACGGCATCATGTGCCTTTTCGTGTCCGATACCATTAAGGGCAGTCAGCTGCTCCAATTTAAACCGGGTCACACCACCGTCATCGACGGGCCAATTCAGCGTCTCGGGTTTTAGCGCCCAGGTCATCCGCACCACGTCGAGCAAGTCCCAACGGCTGTTGCCGTGTTTCCACTCACGCTGATAGGGATCGAACAGGTTTCTATAAAATAGAAAACGGCTAAATTCGTCATCAAATCGAATGCTGTTATACCCCACTGTGCAGGTATTGGGCCGCGCCATCTCATCAAAAATTCGTTGTGCAAAGTCTGCTTCTGGCAAGCCATTTTTGAGCGCAAACAGTGGAGAAATACCCGTCACCAAGCAGGCTTGTGGATCTGCCAAGGTATCCCAAGCAGGCTGGCAAAATAAATCAATCGGATCACTGATGATATTGAGGGCCATATCGGTTCGGATGGCAGCAAACTGCACCACGCGATCGCGGCGCGGATTGATACCCAACGTTTCATAATCGTACCAGAGGAGACTAGATTGGTTGTTGACCATAGCGCAGTACCCGATGTGGTTGGCTTGTTAGCATGAGCTATTCAGCCTACCAGAATTGGGCTGAGATCCAACCACTTTACGCGACCCCATTGCCGCCTTTAGGTACCTGATGACAGCCCAGCTGGCCATAAAAAAACCGATAGAGGAGAGGCTATCGGTAAAAACGTCGGTCGTTTTTAGTGTGCAATTAATAGACGGTCATTTGACCTGCATAGAGGATGAAATAACGCAGCGACACCACACCCAACAGGCTGCTACTGGTAAGCACGACAATAAAAGTGACGCTGTGCTGCCACTTGGCCGGCAGTATCGTTTGCAGCGCCAACGGCAACAACAACCCGACAAATACCACGCCCACCCAAAAAACCACTGCCCAGAAACCGGAGGTTATCGCCGCCAAAGCAGCCACTTCTGCTCGGCCGCCAGACAGGAAAAGCCAACCAAAGAAGATGCCTAATACCACCAATTCACCAAAAATAATCGGCTTTTCAAATGCATGGGCCCAATGTGCCGAGGGACTGTCACCCGATTCCTTGAAGCCAACAACACCAAGCAATAGCGTACCGGCAACACCTGACGATAGACCTGAGAAGAAAAACAACAGCGGCAACCACGGATTGTTTAACAGGGGGTAGGTTTTCAATACCGATAATAAGAATCCGGTATAGGCACCTAACGCTGCCGCTAATAGCGCCAACACCCATTCTATCGACAGCTCAAACCGTGATAGAAAGGACACACATCGGTCTATCGGACGGGCTAACCAACGCAGGCGTCCTTGTAAACCCAGGTCGAGAAACTGGTTGATGGGGTCGGCAAATACCAAGGCTAACCATACAAACAACACGGCCGTGTAGAGTTGAAACATCATCACGCCGACAGACATCACCGAGGTAACATTGTAATAAATCATCAGCTTCCAGAAGGCCAATGGTTTGGTGAGGTGTAATATCAAGATTAACAAGCTCACCACAATGCCAATAGGCGCTATGACAGCAACCGCCTTAATAAAGCCATTCTTCCATGCGGGCCCTTGAATCACCCGCCGTTTTAACAGCAGGCCAATCAAGGTGGCACCCGCCGACAGCCCTAGTAAGAACAGATACGCCGCGATGGGGCCATGCCATACCAAGGATTCAAAGTGAAATGCGCCATTGAGAATGTCGTTCATGAGCGATTTCCTCCAGTTGGAGCAGCAATGCGGTAGAGGTGTGGATCGGTGCCCAATTCAACCTTTGTGCGGTAGGTTTTCGATGTGGCGATTACTTGGGACACCTCACTATCAGGATCGTTCAAGTCACCAAAAATCAGGGCATTGGTCGGGCAGCTCTCAACACAGGCCGGTAACTTACCCTGTGCCAAATTGGTTTTTCGACAAAAATCACATTTATCAGCTGCTTGGGTAACCGGATCAATGTAACGCACCTGATAAGGACAGGCAGCGATGCAATATTGGCAACCCACACATTTATCAGGGTCAACGTCGACAATACCGGTGTCAGGATCTCTAAAGGAGGCGCCGCTCGGACAAACCGCAACACAGGGAGGCACATCGCAATGCTGACATGACTGTCTAAAAAACTGAAAGGTCACATCTGGATAGGTACCAATAGGCTCACTGCGAATGATATTGAGTCGAGAAACACCCTCTGGCACGGCATTGACCTCGCGGCACGCATCCATACAGGCAGTGCATCCGATACAGGCTTTTTCATCATGAACCATGGTATAGCGCTTTCCATCCACTTCCATGCTATGCACCACGGGAAAAGCGCCAGCAGTAGCAACACAGGTGCTGGCTATGAGGAAATCACGTCTGGTCACGCTCATGGTCGCACTCCTTCGCCATTGCGGGTTTGTGCGCTGTGGCAATCTACGCACAGCTTAATAGTTGATGCATTGCTGAGCCCGCGCACTGGATCATTTTTGGGATGTAACTGGTGACAGGTTGAACAGGCAAGTTCAAAGCCATGCGCATCGTGGGTCCAATGCAATGCCCCTAGCGTCTTACCCGAGTGACATTGCAAACAGGTCTGGTTCTGCGTGGCTATGGTCGAAACACCGAGAGACAGGGGTGTTAAGGTACGGGGCTCTAGGACAGCGGCGGCTGAATCGAAGCGCACCATATCAGCACCATCAGTTTCATGCTGGCCAAGGTCGGTCACCCAACCATGACAATCAGCACAGGTGGCAACCCGGTTGGTTGCGCCGAATAACGCACCGGAATGGACACCCAAAACCGGTGTTTCTTCATGGCAACCGATACAATTCTCAGGGTCGATTGTTTGACCAGCAGCCGCTGCTTGGCTTGATACCCAAGACAGGGCCAGAACCGCCAGCGCGATGCGCAAAACGGTGGCCAAAAAGGCGATGGAACTGAAATATATGCGCTTGTTCATTTGGTATCCCTCGCTGTATTAGCCGCAACCGCCGGCAACAGGACCACGTTTCAGTTCGAGCTTGATTTTTGGATCAAACAACAAGGCGTAGGCTTCGGGATGCGGCAAGGATGCGGCCCACCGGTCACCTAGTGCCATCGGCAGTAGCCAACCCATGCTGTCATCACCATCGGTCTGAGATTGCAGCATCAGGTCTTCGCCAAAACGGCCAAGCCATGCGTTGACGCCACCTTCGAGCAAGTAGACATTGACCACCCGTTCAGCCACCAAGAACTTCCATGCGGCGGTTGCCGCCAGCTCATCATTACTCATCAGCACGACGACCGTATTGGGCGCTATCGACTGCAACTCTTTGGCAATCTGTCCCAATTGTTCCGATGCCACGTTGACCGCATCCACCAAATGAAACTGGTTAAAATCAGTTTCAGAGCGCATATCAATCAAAACAGTCTGCAAACTTTCATCCCAAATGGTATGTAACAATTCATCGGGTGTGATTTGCACCTGTCGGTCGGCCAATTTCTGGCCCATGGTTTCTGCAATGTTGTTCCATCGGTCGTCATGGTTGGGTTGACCGATCAACACCACCAACACCGCTGCGGCAATTAAGGCGCCCGCACTACCAAAACGCCATTTTGGTAATTCAGCCATTGGCTTGTTACCCACCACCTGTTCCAGGTATTCCGCCCCTAAGAACAACGCAAGTGCACCAATCACTATTAACAAGACCACGGTACCTGTTGGTAAACCGAGCCATTCTGGTAAGGTAAATCGGCCCATGTAAGAGCTATTAAAGAACGGCTCGATGTAGCTGACAGTTTCGCCAAAGATGAAGATGCCGAACAGCACGCCACCGACGAAGAAGATGCCATCGATCTTGCCTGTGGCCAATGCGACCAGTGAAGTACCTGGGCAGAAGCCACCGATGATGAAGCCAACACCCATGATTAAGCCGCCAACAATGCCGGGCCATAGATAGGTAGGGTTCACCCACAAGAGGCTGTAATCTAGGATGCCCAAACCACTGGCTGCAAAGATGCCTACCATAGCGACAATGATGGCCGTAAACATGACCTTGAATACGGTCAAGTCTTTGAAATAAAACTGCGCGGCCAGTTTGGTTGAGTTACCAAATCCTGAACTTTCGAGCGCGTAACCAAATGCAAATCCAATGATGGCATAGATAACGAATGCGCCAGTGCTACCCAACAAAGTGGTTAATGCGAGCGGGAAGGTTTCCATGATGACCCCCTAGTTCCAAACACGACGGACGAAGTAAGCCAGTGCATAGGCACCTGCAAACACCGCTAACATAAACGCCCAGCTACCAACCGATAGCACAGCGCCCCCCGATAGTCCTTGTCCTGAAGTACAGCCCCGCGCCAAGCGCGCGCCATATCCCATAAACATGCCGCCGATAAAGGCCAACAACCAACGTTGGCGTTTAGTAATCTGGGGACCCTTGTTGGTTTCAAACTTAAGGCGACCATTGAAAAAGCCGCTCATGAATCCACCACCCAGGGCGCCAAACACCATCCACACTACCCAGCTATTGAGCGGGTTGCGGTCTCCGCCTGCCATACTTAGTAGATAGGGCACGCTGTCGACATGCTCGGGAGATATGGCGTCCTGCACCAATACCACCAAGCGATTCAAGCCACCGGAGGCGCCCAAGCCATTCCCTGTAATAAAAAACGCAGTGAACAACACAAGGCCAAGGAATAACCCACCCACATAGGGATTGAGATAGGGTTTGGTCGCACGTGTTTTCAATAATCCTGCACTTTGCATAGTCATCATCATTACCTCTCGCTTCGCTTAAACCGACGCCAAACTACAAACAGCACGAACACGCCTACCAAACCTCCAATAGACAGCAGGATCGGTGTGTTATTACGCAGTTCGAGATCAACGCTGTCGGCGCTACTCACATGCAGTTGATTTTCGGAATCTAGAGACACCGCCATTTTGGGCACACTTGCCACATCTTGGCCGGTAGGCAAACGGTAATCCGCAGGCATAGGACCTAGCGACAGGCTCATTTGCATGCGGCCATTGAGTGTATGGCAGGCTTCGCATTCACTGAGAGCAAAGCTGTCTCGACTCACGCCATGGTTGATGGCAGTCGGTGTTATCACAGTCGCTATCTCAGCCTGTGCCACGCCCATTTCAGTAAAGGCTGCTGTCATGGCCCCAAATACTGAGGCATTTGACTGCTGGCTATTCGCCCAAGCCAGGTCAACCATGGCTTCTGAAATTGTCTCGTTAGTAGCCGCATCGCGCCAAAAACGGTAGAGGGTCACGTTATAGGGCGCCCATTTTCCGTCGTTTGCCCGCTGTAGTAGCAAGGGCTCAAATCCTAGGGTGGCGTTATTGGCCTTTGATTTGCTGCGCCACTCAAGTACAGGCGCACCAGTTGCATCACGCACGGTGTCATCCACCAATTTTAATGCAGGACCATAGAGTTCAGTGATGTGGCAGGCCTGGCAGGACACTGTGGCGAAGTGGCGTTCAGTTTCTGGAAGCCAACTGTGGTTGTCCTCCGGTTCATGGCAACCCTTGCATGAGCCATCACCACCAGCGACGCCGATCATTAGGTTGTGATCAGGGCGCTCTAAGTAAGACGACAAATCAGACTGTCTTGGATCGTATTTTAGATGGCTGAGGTTTTCGCCGTGTGCGCCGCCATGAATTGGATTGTTGGCTGCGCGGTGACAATCAGTGCACTCTAATAACCGTTCAGCATGCACATCAAACGCGCGATCCTGTGTGGCTTTGCCCGCTATGTTCAAACCTGACACAGACAGTTTTTGGCCTGAGTATATGGCGCCCTCTAGGCGAGTCAGCCGGCCAATGGTATCTGTAGCACCAATGGTCAAGGGCTCAGAACCGGCATAAACAATGCCATGACACTGCCCGCAGGCTTCGCTATCGGAAGCTTTTATGCCTAGGGTTGCGGCATCCAATGTGCCTTCATTGGCAATCACTTCTGAGCGCCATAACCACGCATCATTGTTTTTTCTGACAAAGCGACCTTGCTGCAAACCAGACACCATTGCCCAGCTAGGGGCATTGCTGTCGCGCACGGTAAAGTAGGCGTCTGCGTCATAGTTGTCGGTGTGGCAGAGCAAACAATTGGTCGCAATATGCTGCGGATGATCATGATTTTGTGTGATGAACTGACCATCATGACAGTCATTACAGGTGACATCAGACGCCATGGGTAGCCCTGTGACGACTGCAGGTTGACCATTTCTATCCAGTAATTGCACGTCTGGATGCATGTGGTTGCCTGCAATCGCATACAAAGGCATCCAAAGACTGATCAATACTAATGCTCTAAAGATGCTCATTGGTTGCCTCCTTTTTGCGAAAAGCGTCCACCAGTGCGAGAAGCATCACCGGTATAGCCCAAGGCTTCCCAATCGAAACGGCCGTCGTCACCGTGACAATCAAGACACTGCAAGGCTTCTGTAGCAGGAGAGATCATGTGGCTTTGCTTCCAAAACATCTCAGTCAGGGCAAAATCAAACTCACCGCTATAGGGCAAACCTGTCACTTTTGAGCCATTTATAAGCGCCTGATCCCAATCGAATGTGGTCCAGAAGCCCACTTCTGTGGTGGTTTGTGGCTGCAACAAGTACCCATAGTTGGCATCAGCGATTTGATTGCCACGGTGAATTTTAAAGGGCCATATTTTTGCAGTGGGGTCGTTAATATCACCCAGTGGTTTGTTCAGCGGTGTAACACCACCCTGCACAGTAGGGTCGCCCAATAAATACCGCTCGTTATTGCCGTTGTACCAACGATACTCAGGCTTAAATCCTTGTTCGTAACGGAAAGAGCCTTTTTTCTTGGCAAATTCGTGCAGTATTTCTTCTTTATCTAAACCAGCGTCACCCCAATACCATTCCATCTTGGTGGCGTATTTCTTAGCGGATTCGGGTACATGGCAAGTCTGACAGGCCAATGTATCGATGTGTGCAGTAATGCGTTCGTCGTCGTGCAGTGCAGTGCTATGACAGTCTGTGCAAGCCACCGCGTTTTTGCTGTCGACACTCACTGAAATGGACCGGCCCTTAATGTTGTGGTCGTCTGCAACATGACAATCCACGCATTGAAAATCGAGGCCGCCCATGTGCACATCTAAACCGGCACTGGGATATAAAAGACTGGTGTCTAAATCACCATGTTTGACGGCGTTACCGCCACCGCCACTGAAATGGCAAGCACCGCAATTGGCCCGAGTTGGACGACCCACGTTTTGTGCGACTGATGTTAGGTCGACACCGGCAATCGGCTCACCGCCCGCCCCTTTTTTATAGGTATCTGTGGTGTCGTGACACACCAAGCAATCAACACCTGATACGTCTTTAAAGTCGAACTTTTGGTCATTAAATCCGTAGCCAGCGTGGCATTTAGAACAGGCTGCTTCGTTTGACTGGGTACCAATACAAAAGTTGTTCAACAGATTCCGTTTGCCAATACCTATGGGCTCTTCTCGGCCAGGCACCATGACCGGCTCGCTCAACCAGGTGTAATGCACGTTATGTAGCATTTGCTCGCCAGATTCTTCGTGACAGTCTAGACAAACAGCAGTGACTGCCCGACCTGATTCAAACTTGTCGGTAATCAAATCACTGTGGTCGACATGTGCGGGTGGGGTTTTTACAAAGTCCCAAGCAGATGGGACAGGCACCGGCGCGGTGAAATAGAAATAAGCGGCGGCGGACAAAACCATGAGGGGGATAACAACGAGTAACAGCCTTAATCCAGTTTTCATTCTGTTGTCCTCAGTGTTGCACTGTTGAACATTTTTTGGGTAGGAATGCACATAAGTAAGTTCTAAATTAGAGATGTATTAATAATAGCAATCTAATATACAAAGTGGTGTTTGATTGCATGACGCTAATCAATTTTCGATTCGATTTTTTTACCCTTTCTTGACGAATGCACTAGGGGGATTTGAATCGTTCGACGAACTGACAGGCGTATTGGGAGGAACAAGATAGGAAATTATAAAAAACTCTTTTTTTTCAATAAGTTATTGTTGACATCCCCCGCTTCGATCTCTACTATGCGCGTCGTTGTCAGCAAACGACAACGTTGTTGCGGGGTGGAGCAGTCTGGTAGCTCGTCGGGCTCATAACCCGAAGGTCGTAAGTTCAAATCTTGCCCCCGCTACCAATATTTCAAAAATTAGACTCATCGAAAGATGGGTCTTTTTTTTGCCTGGAAGAAAGTAAAATGGCGGGTGCGAGAAATTAGGTGGCATATATTCGATATTTTGACGCCACATATAAAAGAACATACTAGGCAGGTGAATTGTCGCCAATTTATAAATGTGACAAATTGTGACAAATCTTGTGACATATCCTTTCTGCAAGTTTTCAAAAAAACTCAAATTTGACCTTAATGACTTGATCAAGACGCTAATCGCCTTAAGGTCAGGTTGGGAATGGAATTCAAAGCTGAATGACCTTCAGTGAGTATTTCTGAAGGTCATAGACATGTGTAGAGATTTACGACCTTATGTCTTTTCTCACATTTCTGTCACAGTGATAAATTCATAAAATCAATTACTCACAAGCTAAACTGTTCTGTTGATTTCGCAAAATGTCGCCATCCTAATTTAAACACCCAATAGGCGGCCACCCTGATTTCAGAACCTTATCGTGGTCTGTGGAAATCTAGGGAAAGCAGGGTTATCAATCAGGAACACGTTCAAAAAGATCTGAAACTTCACACTCAAATAAATCGCACAACTTGTCCATAGCGTCTAATTCAATTCTTTTTGCTGTTTCCTTGTAAAGCAGGGTCACAGTATTTCTGTTTAAACCTGTCTCCCTTGCTACATCAACAATTTTTAGCTTTTTTTCGCCCATTAACCGCGCCAAATTACATTTAATCATACAAAATACTGCCCTATATAACAAAATATCATTCTGGATAGCAAAAAATCATTGAAAATATTATTTTATGAGTTAAAATGTTATTTAGAATGACATTTTACTAGTTTCAATCAAATTAGTTGGCTCAGAATAACACATATTTAGGTGGTTGCGATGCAGAGCACGTACACATATCTCACAACAGAAGAATTGTCTGACCGCATTAAATACGAGCCGTCAACGATACGCCACCAACTGAAAGACAGCGTGTTTCTTGAGGGGATTCATTACATCAAACCGTTTAGGCGCCGAAAGATTCTCTACCTCTGGGAAGCAATAGAAGCTGAAATGCTTAAGGATGCTGTAGACGACTTGATAACTATGCCAGGGATTCAGGAGGACTAATCATGGGAGCCGTTCGAACCAGACGAGAGACCGGGAAGCTTTACTTGGATTTCATGTATCAAGGCATAAGATGCAGAGAAAGCACCTCGTTAATAAACACCCCACAAAATACGTCAAAGCTCACCAGTATTTTGAATCAGATAGAAGCAAAAATTACTCTTGGCATTTTTGACTACGAAGAACATTTTCCGTCCAGTAAAAACTTGGCCCGGATAAAGTCTAGTGTTGAAAAGGCTTCATCCGAAAGAACTCTTTTTCAGAGTAAAACTCAAGAAAGCAGTTACCCAGCGTTTAATAAGTTTACCAATCAATGGTTTGATGAAATGAAGGTTCAGTGGCGTCAGTCCCACATTCGAAATATGCGTTCGGTTCTAGACAGTTCTCACCTGCCCTACTTCAAAGATACGCCAATTGATCAAATTACCAAATCCGACATTCTTGCATTCCGCTCCGAGCTAGCAGGAAAACCTGGCAGAACGGCGTCTGGAGTCATTCAACCAAAAACCGTGAACGCCCACATGACATTATTAAAAGGGATATTGGCAGAAGCCAGCGACCGCCTAGATCTCCAAACACCCTATCGAAACATCAAACCGCTAAAAGTACAGAAAAAACACGTTGAACCCTTCAGTTTAGAAAATGTGAATTTAATTCTGGAAAAGGTCAGAGCCGACTACCGCGCCTATTATGCCGTCAGGTTTTATAGTGGGATGAGAACCGGTGAAATTGATGGTCTCAAATGGAAGCATGTCGACTTTGACCGCAAGCAGATCCTAATACGTGAAACCTTGGTAAATGGTCGAACTGAGTACACCAAAACAGATGGGTCTCAGCGCGAGATCCCAATGCTCGGACCTGTGTTTAACGCATTAAAGTCACAGCAGTTAGCAACGGGTAAAGTATCAAAATATGTTTTTTGCAATCGCGAAGGACTGCCACTTGACCACTGTAACGTTACCAAACGAGTTTGGTATCCACTGCTTCAGCATTTAAAGCTCACGAAGCGACGTCCTTATCAAACCCGCCATACCACAGCGACGTTGCTGCTCGCTTCAGGCGAAAACCCTGAATGGGTCGCAAGAGTGCTTGGTCACTCGTCCACTGAAATGCTCTTTAAAGTTTATTCAAGGTATATCCCGAACTTGACCCGTCAGGATGGAAGCGCATTCGAACGACTCGTCAACCAATGAGTCTTTCCTTAACAACAGCAGATAGCCTGGCTCGAGTGACAATAGTGGAAATTGCAATGGCTCTGGTACTTCAGCAAGCTTTAGCGCAAGGGTGATGTGGGCTAGTAAATACCAAGACATCACCCTTACAGCAGTTGACATCGCATTAGTTTCTAAATAAATTAACTAAGTGAATTCATTTCGCATACTACTAAAATCGCCCCGCGCCGCAGGGTATTGGAGATCATTCTGAATAGCCGCCTTTATGTGGCTTTAATGATCCAACTGAGCAATTGAGCCAGTTGAGATACCTGATCCGGTACGCGTTCGCCTTCAGAAAACTTCTAGATAAAATACTTTTCTTGCGGATTGCCCTTAGGCAAATTCTTGCGTTCGTACGTGCTTGGTCATTTCTTAAGTTTCAATTGGAGATGTATGACCATGAATAAACCTACTAACCCCCTTACTAGCGAAAATGCGATTGGCGGAATTTCTGTTAAGGGCAGCACAATACATCGTGGAGGCGAGAGCCTTACATTTGACGGTATCGCCAAGAACTTCCTCCCTAAAGATATAGATCGCATAGCAGAAGCTCAGTCCGCCTTCCTGATTAAGGTGCTTGAGAGAGAAGGCATACAGTCCACGATGAACATCCATACCTGGACAATAATGTCACCGATAGATTCGGGGTACAGAATAGTTATCGAATTTCAGCTGCAACCTTTTAACAGCGAGGCTGTAACAGAACAATATCTTTTGTTTATGAGCACTATGTTTTATGAGTTCACAGCCAAACTATGTGAACCAGAGATTTTTAATGACCGACTTTGTTCATTGGTTTCGCTCGACCAGAAGGACTTAGACTTTTGCGATTATTTCGCCAAACGTACCATTCGCCAAAACAATCTTTTGTCTGGCAAGGCCATTTCAAGCGCAACGATCTTAACCCCAATGGGTGAGCACCCATTTTGGAATAAAGTAAGGTCTGTTTCGCCCCGGGCTGCTACCAGAAAAACTGACAACAAACCTGTAATAGGATTGATTACCGGAATCAGTAACATAAGTAGAAAGGAGATGACGTTTACCGTTGATACCACGGATTGTTCAGTGATTGATGGCAACAGTGTTCGTTTATTGCTTTGCGAAGAGCCATTTATAGAGTGGAGCAATCAATGTTATACAGCACTAATGAATGCAGAGAAGCTGGTCTTTAATTATGACTCGGTAACCAATAACCCTGATGAACTAGGGAAAGTGGTTCATATTATTAATAGTGTGGATGCCCTAGTATTTATTGAAAATACCACACACTTACTTTGACCTGACTTACTTCAATTTTCCCATATTTTCATTAAGTGAATATGGGAGATCTTTCAGCGAGATGGACATAGATAGCTGTAACTTGTTAATAACCGCCACAATTTCTAACGACTAAAATATCCACCCACATTTGTTACATGGTTGCATTTATAGGGCCCGCAACCATGCGAGTAATCTAACAACCAAATTCAAGGAACGATGTTTACCAGATGTAACTGATTAGAAATGTGCTAGCAACATGAACAAGAGAAATATTACTACCTCATATTCAGTGTAATGCACTTGCATTTCGAGTTCATCAGGTCGCTCAATTTTTAGCAAATTTTTGTATCTGCTTTTAAACATGTTCTGCCATATTTAACCTTCTAAATCTGTATTAATGAAGTTGCATTTCCCCCCTGACCAACTTACACGCAGATGGCCTTTTGCCCTTGTGGCTGCCACATGCAGCAATGACTTGAGTTGCGTTTCAATGTCTTCCCTATCGGCTTCATCGACGGCTCTATCTAAAAGCCAGCTCGGCGGATATTGGGTGGCCGACATAAATGGAATGGCTACAGCCTTGAATTCTAGGCCTTTCGCGCGATGCATCGTACAAAGACGTACACCCGCCGTCGATCGGTCGTCAGCTTTATCTGATGTTAGAATTAAAGAATCTATGCCTTGGCTTGAAAGATGTTCCCGAATGCTTTTTAGCTGCGTGTTGGTAAAAGCTAAAATTCCAATCTCAGAATCACGTATTGAATCGTTTGGAAGCTCTTTAACCCATTGGCCAAGTGCCGCAAGTTCATCGCTCTCAGATCCGTATCCGGCGAGTTGTGGTGCCATACCATGGTCCACGCTAACATACCCATCAAGGGTGTCCTCGCCGTCATCTAGGTCGTAAACTTTTATGCCCCTAAGTACTGCTACCGCCCACGCTCGAATCTCATGTGTAGTGCGGTAATTCAACTTAAGCTTTCGAGAACGACCAACGATGTTGATACCACAGGATGACATGCTTGCTCTTCGGCCATAAATACGCTGATGAGCATCACCCACAATAAAAATTGAGTTTTTATCGCTATTCTGAGTCTCTGGGATAAGAGCACGAATTAATCGGAATGCCTGCTCCCCCATGTCTTGAGCTTCATCTACGATAACGGCTGCATACCCTAGTTTGCCAGGTTCTGCATTTAGGAGAGGTATCGTCTCGCGATAAACATCATCACGCTCAACTAGGCCACTTTGAATCAACTTAGCACGATATGTTGCGAAAAAATTCCACAGAGCTTTACGTTTTGCTCTGTTAAGAGGCGTTCCACGACCTGCGCGTGATGCCTTTAAATAGGTATTGAGATCGTCAATTCCTTTGGCTTGTATAATTTGCTCCCATTCCGCTTTTACAAACGCTTCTGATAGGCCTTCGGGGAGTAAATAAACTTCAAAAGTTTCAGTCCAAAGATCTTTAATCTGCTCTTCATCTTCGGCATTAGTGGCAACTCGACGATTGAACTGTTTCTTCTTCAAATATCGGCTCGCCCATCGATCTAAGTTGACCACCTCAATCAATGGTGATGTTCCAGCTAGGTGCTCTGGACATAGTGTTTTTAAATTTGC